>OLHF01000003.1_pt1 | contig 101123 bp, 88 predicted proteins | sample 1609471 | NCBI WGS metagenome assembly OLHF01 (sample SAMN05416858, study PRJEB24817) | seawater metagenome | isolation source: Sea water | place: Canada:Atlantic | collected 2013-11 | reverse complement strand
TCTACACAGAGTAGATCGTCGGCAGCGTCAGATGTGTATAAGAGACAGGATCTAACTAGTAACGTTTATGGGATTGTTAGAGCAAAATTCGCACATGTGCCGACACGTTGTTCTGGGTGCTCATAGTGATTTAAATGCTGTTTTTCGTTAGGTATTTAATCCTTAAGAGAGTTGAATGATGGGGCATGTGGAGGACTAACCCAATTAATAGTTAAGGAAATTTACAATGGCTGCAGTTTCTATGCGCGACCTGCTTAAGGCAGGTGTACACTTTGGACACCAAACTCGTTACTGGAATCCTAAAATGGGTCGGTACATATTCGGTGCTCGCAACAAAATTCATATAATTAACCTTGAGCACACAGTTCCTGCGTTAAATGAGTCTCTTAATCTTATTAAGAACTTGGCAGAGAACAAAAACAAGGTTCTTATCGTAGGCACTAAGCGTGCAGCTAGCAAAATTGTTAAAGAAGAAGCTATCCGTGCTGGCATGCCTTATGTAAATCACCGTTGGTTAGGTGGAATGCTTACAAACTACAAAACGATTCGTCAATCAATTCGTCGTTTTAGAGAGCTTAGCGCTCAAAGCCAAGATGGTACGTTTGAGCAAATCACCAAAAAAGAAGCGCTAATGTTGACTCGCGAGATGGATAAGCTTGAGCGTAGTATTGGTGGAATTAAAGATATGGGTGGTTTGCCTGATGCTTTATTTGTAATCGATGTTGACCACGAGCGTATTGCTATTAAAGAAGCAAATAAGCTGGGTATTCCAGTTATCGGTATCGTTGATACAAACAGTGATCCGGATGGCATCGACTACGTGATTCCAGGTAACGATGATGCGATTCGCGCTGTGACTTTATACTTAGATTCAGCTGCAAACGCTGTTCTAGAAGGTCGTGAGCAAAACATCGCAGTACAAGCTGAAAAAGACGGTTTTGTTGAAGCTGAATAATTTCAGTTTTTAACACGCGTTTTATTTTGCTATTGCCACAACCGTATTGTGTTGTGGCAATTACTGACATTTATATTTATTGAGGAATAAACTCATGGCAATTACTGCTGCACAAGTTAAAGAATTACGTGAACGCACAGCTGCGGGCATGATGGATTGTAAAAAAGCTTTACAAGAAGCTAATGGCGACATGGATCTTGCAATTGAAAATATGCGCAAGAACGGTCAAGCTAAAGCGGCTAAAAAAGCGGGTAACATCGCTGCTGAAGGTACTATTTTAATTAAAACTGCTGACGGCGTTGCTGCTTTAGTTGAAGTTAACTGTCAAACTGACTTCGTAGCAAAAGATGATAACTTTTTAGCATTTGCTAACAAAGTTGCTGATGCTGCTGCTGCTGAAAAGCTTTCTATTGAAGACTTACAAGCTAAGTTTGAAGAAGAGCGTATTGCACTAGTTACTAAAATCGGTGAAAACATCAATGTTCGTCGTGTAGCTTATGTTGAAGGTACTGCATTAGCTTCATACAAGCACGGTGCTACTATCGGTGTTGTTGTTGCGGGTGAAGGTGATGCTGAATCACTTAAGCACATTGCAATGCACGTTGCTGCAAGCAAGCCAGAATTCTTAACTCCTGATGACGTTCCAGCTGATGTTGTTGCTAACGAAAAGCGTATTCAAATCGAAATGGCGATGAACGAAGGCAAGCCTGAAGAAATCGCTGAGAAGATGGTTACTGGCCGTATGAAGAAATTCACTGGTGAAGTATCTCTAACTGGTCAAGCTTTCATCATGGAGCCTAAGAAAACTGTTGGCGCTATTTTGAAAGAAAAAGGCTTAACAATTTCTTCTTTTGTTCGTTTAGAAGTTGGTGAAGGTATTGAGAAGAAAGAAGAAGATTTTGCTGCTGAAGTAGAAGCACAAATCGCTGCAGCTAAAGGCTAATTCATTTGATGAATTATTGCTTAATGCAACTTTCTTAAAAAAGCGCCTAGTGATGGCGCTTTTTTTATAGCTAAAATTTACGGAAATTGCGTAACTACTTAAAGTTTTGATTGAATATTGAACAGTGCCTCGGTGGTATTGTAAAGATAAGCACGGTCTACCATAGACTTTTTTCATATTAGGCTTTCGATAAGCTGCTAAACGTACTAAAATAGCTGCGGTCGATCAGACCTAGGCTATTTTAATTAAAAAATTCTGAAGGAATGTTTATTACATGAGCATCAATCCCAAACCAACTTATCGTCGAATCCTTTTAAAACTTAGTGGTGAAGCCCTAATGGGTGAAGAAGGTTTTGGCATAGATCCAAAAGTTTTGGATCGTATGGCACAAGAAATTAAAGAATTAATCGAAATGGGTATTCAAGTCGGCCTTGTTATTGGCGGCGGTAACTTGTTTCGTGGTAAAGGTTTGGCTGAAGCGGGCATGAATCGTGTTGTTGGTGATCAAATGGGAATGCTAGCAACAGTAATGAATGGTTTAGCGATGCGCGATGCACTTCACAGAGCCTTTGTTAATACACGTTTAATGTCTGCTATTGATTTAGCAGGTGTATGTGACCGTTATAACTGGGCTGAGGCTATCAGTTTATTAAAGTCGGGTCGTGTTGTGATATTTAGTGCTGGAACAGGTAATCCATTTTTTACCACAGATTCTGCCGCATGTTTACGTGGCATCGAAATTGAAGCTGATGTTGTACTTAAAGCAACAAAAGTTGATGGTATTTATTCAGAAGACCCAGTTGCGAATCCCGAAGCAACTTTATATAGTCATTTGACTTACCAAGAAGTGCTAGAAAAAGAATTACAAGTGATGGATTTAGCCGCATTTACCTTAGCGCGTGATCACAGCATGCCACTTCGTGTATTTAATATGAATAAGCCTGGTGCATTAAAATCAGTCGTTATGGGTGGTGAAGAAGGTACAACTATCGACCACGCTGAAAATTTAAATTAATTATTGCAGGAATAAAAAAGTGATAGACGAAATAAAGCAAGACGCTCAAGAAAGAATGGCGAAGAGCATAGAGTCATTAAAAATTAGTTTAAACAAGGTTCGTACAGGTCGTGCACATCGCTCACTGTTAGATAACATTGTTGTTGAATATTACGGGATGGATACACCGCTAAATCAAGTGGGTAACATTTCAGTTCCTGACGCACGTACTTTAGCTATTACCGTTTTTGATAAAGGTATGATTGGTGCAGTGGAAAAGGCAATTTTAAAGTCAGATTTAGGCTTAAACCCATCATCACAAGGTACGTTAATTCGCATTCCATTACCGGCATTAACGGAAGAACGTCGTAAAGACTTAGTGAAAGTTGTACGTGGTGAAGCGGAAGGCGGTAAGGTTGCTATTCGTAATATTCGCCGCGATGCTAACTCAGATATTAAAACGTTAAACAAAGAAAAAGAAATCAGTGACGATGAAATGCATCAAGCTGAAGATGACGTGCAAAAAATCACTGACACATTTATTAAACAAGTTGATGAAGTTTTGAACGTTAAAGAGAAGGAATTAATGGAAATTTAATATTTTCATTGCTTAATCAACGACGCCGTAGATAATGACTACGGCGTTTTTGCATATAAAGGTTAAAGTTTTAATGGATAAGTACACAGCGGGGAATATGTGAGTATTGCGGACATAAAAAGCAATCAAGTGATGGAAGACATCGTTAAGGTTCCTCAACATGTTGCTATTATTATGGATGGTAACGGACGTTGGGCTCAATTACGTGGTAAGAAGCGCGTAGTTGGTCATAAGTCTGGCGTTGAGTCGGTAAGATCTTCTGTATCTGCAGCTGCTAAGAATGGCATTAAAGCATTAACTTTGTTTGCTTTTAGTAGTGAAAACTGGCAGCGCCCAGAGAAAGAAGTTAGTGTTTTGATGGATTTATTTATGTTTGTGTTAACTCGAGAAGTTAAACGCTTACATAAAAATGGTATTAAATTTAGTGTTATTGGCGATTTGAGTAAGTTTTCACCGAAATTACAGAAAATGATTTCAGACTCTGTAGCGTTAACTGCTAATAATACTGGTATGGTGTTATCTATTGCCGCAAATTATGGTGGACGTTGGGACATTACCCATGCTGCTAAAAAGTTAGCTGAAAAAGTTGCTAAACAAGAAATCTCAGCAAGCGATATTACTGAAGAGTCACTTAACGAACATACAAGTTTGGCAGGGTTACCTGAACTGGATTTGTTAATACGTACGGGTGGAGATTTCCGCATAAGTAATTTTCTGTTATGGCAAGCAGCCTATGCTGAATTCTATTTTACCGATGTTTTATGGCCTGACTTTAATGAAGAAGAATTTACCAAAGCGATTACGCAGTTTGATTTACGCGAACGACGTTTTGGTCAAACTGGTGAACAAGTAACTAATAATTAAAATAAATACTAAACGTAATTTAAGGATTCCCGTTTGTTAATACAACGTATAATAACCGCTTTATTACTTGCCCCCGCTGCTATTTGGGCAATTTTTTACTTATCGCTGCCTAGTTTTGCTGCAGTTATTTTAATCGTTATGGCCATTGGAGCTTGGGAGTGGGGACCTTTGATGGGCTTCCCTAATAAGCGTCGTCGGTTGGCTTTTGTCGGTGTTTCAGTTTTACTCATTGCCGCTCTTTGGTATATGTTGCCAATTGAACACTTATGGCAAGCGCCAAAACAGCTACTTAATCAAGTTAACCTTGTGTTGTGGCTCGCTGTTGCGTGGTGGTTGCTGTCTGCAGGTTTAACTTTCTTATACCCTCGTTGTAGCTCTTTTTGGTCAAGTCATCGCTCAGTAAGAGGAATTTTCGGTTGGTTAACGCTAGTACCAACTTGGTTAGCTTTTATGGTACTTAGAAGTAGCGAGTATACAACTGATAGCTACCACGGCGCGCAATTATTAATGGTTTTATTTTTAATGGTTTGGAGTGCTGATATTGGTGCTTATTTCGTTGGTAAATCTATTGGTAAGCGAAAGTTGTTACCTAATGTTAGTCCAGGAAAAACCCTCGAAGGCTTTTTAGGAGGGGTATTTTTTGCCTGTCTTATGGTTTTATTAGCAGGTTATTTTATTGGCTGGACTGCTGAACAATACCGAGTCGTGATCCCAGTGACTATGCTAATTACGACTATTTCCGTATTAGGTGATTTAAATGAAAGCATGTTTAAGCGTCAAGCAGGAGTTAAAGATAGTGGTAGTATTTTACCTGGTCATGGCGGGATTTTAGACCGTATAGACAGCTTAACAGCGACTGCACCAATTTATGCTTTATGCTATGCATATTTAGGTTGGTAAAGTAAATGCAAAAACAAACGTTATGCATATTGGGTTCTACGGGCTCAATTGGTAAGAGTACGCTTGATGTTGTGCGCTTACATCCTGAAAAGTTTGATATTGTAAGTTTGTCAGCTAATGCTAGTGTCGACCTTATGCTCGAACAATGCCGGGAGTTTCGTCCTGAAAGCGTCGTAATGGTTTCTAAATTACATGCTGATACATTAGTTCATAAATTAGCAGAAATTGGTTTAAGCGAAATTGAAGTACTTTCTGGTACTGAGGCACTAGAAGATATTGCCAAGTCGTCTACAAGTACAACGGTTATGGCAGCCATTGTTGGTGCTTCAGGCTTATTACCAACATTAGCGGCAGTAAATGCCGGTAAAAAAGTACTACTAGCCAACAAAGAAGCATTAGTGACATCAGGTGCAATCTTTATTGATGCAGTAAAAAAATCTGGCGCTCAGTTATTGCCTATTGATAGCGAACATAACGCTATATTTCAATGTTTGCCGTTAACGGCACAGCAACAACCAGGTTATTGTGACCTTAATGATAATGGTGTTAGCAAAATACTGTTAACTGGCTCTGGTGGCCCATTCAGAACTTGGAAAAATGCTGATTTAAGCGACGTTACTCCCGCACAAGCGTGTGCCCATCCTAATTGGGATATGGGCAGAAAAATTTCTGTTGATTCAGCCACTATGATGAATAAGGGCCTCGAATTTATTGAAGCTAAATGGCTTTTTAATGTCGAAGCTGATGATATACAAGTGGTTTTACATCCACAAAGTACTATCCATTCAATGGTGCAATATAAAGATGGCTCAGTATTAGCACAAATGGGCAATCCTGATATGCGCACGCCTATCGCACATGCATTAAGTTTTCCGCAACGTATTGAATCTGGTGTCGAACCATTAGACTTCTTCTCAACTAAATCATTTGAATTTCAAGACGTGGATTATGTTAAATATCCAAACTTGAAATTGGCTATTGACGCCTGTAAACAAGGGCAAGGAGCATGCACTGCGCTTAACGCGGCTAATGAAATTGCTGTTGATGCTTTTTTGAACGAAAAAATTAAATTCACCGATATTGTGAAAATAAATGAAACTTCTGTGAATAAATTTGTCTCAGAAAAGGTGGTAACAATAGAAGATGTTATCACTTTGGATCAAAAGGTAAGAGTGTTTGCTCAATCCTTGTTGGAAAATAATGAATTAGTAGGGCAGTTATAGCGTGACCATATGTTAGAGTTTTTTTGGAATTTAGCCTCTTTTGTTGTTGCTTTAGGGGTATTGATTACCGTTCATGAATATGGTCATTTCTGGGTTGCTCGCAAGAATGGCGTGCAAGTAGAGCGCTTCTCCGTTGGTTTCGGTAAAGTGCTGTGGCGTAAAGTCGATAAATACGGTACTGAATTTGTTATTGCGATGATTCCGTTAGGAGGTTACGTCAAAATGCTCGATAGTAGAGTAGATGACGTGAGTGATAGTCAACGTAATAGAACATTCAATGATAAGTCGGTATATCAGCGAATAGCGATTATAGCTGCAGGCCCCTTGGCAAATTTCGCTTTTGCTATTTTAGCCTTTTATTTAATGTTTCTTATTGGCGTTCCCAGCGTAAAGCCAATTGTTGGCGATATAGAAATAAATTCAATTGCTGCAAAAGCATCACTTCCAACAAATAGTGAAATTATTGCAATAAATGAAAATGCAACGGTAGACTGGCAAGATGTAAATTTAGCCTTAGTCAGTGCTATTGGCGATGAGCAAGTTGTTATAACCGTTAAACCTAAAGGCAGTGCTTCAAATAAGAACTTTTATTTGAACACCAGTGAATGGCTATTTTCTCCAGACAAAGAGTCTGCCATTGCAAGTTTAGGCATAAATCCATTTCGCGCTGTTGCTCAGGCAAAATTAGCCGTGATTGGTAAGAGCAGCCCAGCTGAGAAAGCAGGTTTAAAAATTGGAGATGAATTAATTTCAATTGCTGGCGAGAGAATCAATGGTAGTTGGCAAAAATTTTCTGAAAAAATCAAGCTTTATCCTGATAAAACAGTGCGCGTAACGGTTTTACGAAATGGTGTAATAACAGAGCTAATGGTAAAACCAGAAGCTAAAAAATATAAAGAAAAAGTTGTTGGCTTTTTAGGTGTTCAGCCTGTTTCTGAACCTTACCCTGAAGAGTATTTATTTGAGCAATCGTATGGTCCTATTTCCGCAATAGAAGAAAGTGTTAATAAAACGTGGAATTTAGTGGTATTGAGCTTTGACATGATTGGTAAGTTAATTACGGGTGATGTTTCAGTGAAAAACTTAAGTGGTCCCATTTCAATAGCACAAGGTGCAGGCAGCAGTGCTAATTATGGCTTTGTTTACTTTTTAGGCTTTTTAGCCTTAATCAGTATCAACTTGGGTATTATTAATCTTTTACCTTTACCTGTATTAGATGGAGGTCATTTATTTTACTATGTTATAGAGCTTTTTACAGGGAAACCTGTACCGGAAAAAATACAAGAAATAGGTTTTAAATTTGGTACTATAGCGTTACTAAGCTTGATGAGTATCGCCATATTTAACGATTTATCGCGATTATAACTAAAAGAAGTATAAAGTTAATATTATATGATTATTAAAAAAATTGCCCTGGCGGTATTATTAGGTAGTTTGGGAACTTCGGTACAAGCGGCCGATGATTTTCAAGTAGAAGACATCGAAGTTAAAGGTTTACAGCGAGTTGCACTAGGTGCGGCCTTAACGCATATCCCATTTAATGTTGGTGATAACTTAAACGAATTTCGAGTATCCCAATCAATTAAAGCACTATATAAATCGGGCCATTTTAGTGATGTTGCGGTTTCACGAGATGGCAATACCGTTATTTATCGCGTTCGCGAAAGAGCGACCATTAGTGCTATTACTTTTGATGGTAATAAAGACTTAAAAGAAGAACAATTAACCGAAAGTCTTGATGGAAGTGATATCCGTGTTGGTGAAACATTGGATATGACGGTAATTTCCGGTATTGAAGTGGGGTTAGAAGACTTTTATCACAGCGTCGGTAAATATAATGCTGATGTAAAAGCAGATGTTGTTCATTTACCACGCAACCGTGTGAATATTAATTTTACTTTTAATGAAGGTGACGCTGCTGCCATTGAACAAATTAATATCGTTGGTAATGAAAAGTTTTCTGATGCAGAACTTCTTGAACGCATAGAATTAACTTATGACTCTCCTTGGTGGGACTTTATGGCGCAAGATCGCTATCAAAAGCAAACACTGCAAGGAGATATGGAGACGATCAAAAGCTATTATCTAGACCGTGGTTATCTGCAATATAAAGTTGATTCCACACAAGTGTCAATGACGCCGGATAAAAAAGCAGTTTATATTTCTCTTAATGTTACTGAAGGCGAAGTTTACACCGTTAACGAGGTTGATTTCATTGGCGATATGGCAGGCTTTGAAGAAACAATACGCGCCATTACTCCAATTAAAACAGAAGAGCTTTATAACGGCGCTCTCGTTACTTATTCAGAAGAATTAATCAGTAAGTTTTTGGGGCGTTATGGCTATGCATATCCGAAAGTTGTCACCATTCCTGAAATCAATGAAGAAGACAAAACGGTTAAATTAGTTTTATCTGTTGATCCAGGTAAGCGTGTTTACGTTAATCGTATTAATTTCAAAGGCAACCATGTTACAGCAGAGCATGTTTTACGTCGTGAAATGCGTCAAATGGAAGGTGCTTGGCTGTCGAATAATTTGGTAGAAGGTTCAAAAGCTTGGTTACAACGCCTACCTTATATGGAGACAGTCGAATTTGAAACGAACCAGTTACCAGGTGAAGATGACCTTGTTGATATCGATTTTGAAGTAAAAGAACAACCTTCTGGTTCATTTACTGCGGGTATTGGTTATGGCTCAACCACGCAATTAAGTTTGAATGCGGGTATTCAACAAAATAACTTTTTAGGAACTGGTAATCGCTTAGGTTTTAATATTAACACTTCAAGCTACTCTAAAAGCGCGAGTATTTCCTATACAGATCCCTACTTTACTGTTGATGGTGTTTCACTCGGCGGAAATATTTTTTATCAGGAATTTGACGCGGGAAATGCCAACTTAGTTGAGTATAATAATAAAACCTACGGTGTTGGAATGACATTAGGTTTCCCAATTAATGAATATGTTCGTTTAAGTTTTGGTATAGGTTATAAAAGCAATGGTATTACTCGTTTAGAAACATACGAACAGATTCAAAAATTCTATGAACTATATTCTGATCCTAATGATCCTGATGGCGGATTAGAATTCGAGAACTTTGATCTTAGTGCCTCAATTTCACGCTCGACATTGAACCGAGGAACATTTCCTACCGATGGCTCTCAACAAAGCTTGTCGTATAAAATGACTACACCGAATTCGGATGTAAACTATTTTAAAATTAATTTGGATACTAAGTGGTATTTTCCGTTGACGCGCGATCAACGATGGACCGTATTAGCTAAATTTCAACTTGGCTATGGTAATGGCTATGGTTCAGTTGACGGTAATGATCAAATACTTCCATTTTGGGAAAACTTTAGAGCGGGTGGTTCAGGTACATTGAGAGGGTTTGAGTCGAACATCGTTGGCCCTCGAGCAATATATAGACGTCCTACACCAATAGGATCGCCTGATCCAGTTGATGGCAGTAGTAGTTGTTGTTTAGGACCAGATCATGATTACATACAAACATCCACTCGTTCAGTTGGTGGTAATGCCATTGCTATTGCTGGACTTGAACTTATTGTTCCAACGCCATTTTTAGATGAAGGTTATTCTAATAGTGTACGTAGTAGTCTCTTCATTGATGCGGGTAATGTTTGGGATACAGAGTTTAGCTTAGCGGACTACGAAGACCTAGCACAAGTTGAATTTGATAAAATTGCAGATTACTCTGATGTAGGGCGCTATCGAGCATCAGCAGGCATATCAGTACAATGGCTATCACCTATGGGACCGATGATTTTTAGCTTTGCTAAAACTTTAAAAGAAGAAGAAGGTGATGATACCGAGTTCTTTAGCTTCAATATTGGTCAAACATTCTAAATAAAATTGAGTATGAGCCCTATAAATAACGAAAATGATGACCTTTTTCGTTTTGGGCTTGAACCAAGTAACTTGAAACGGTATAACTACCGCATAATAAAATAATATAGAAAATATTTCAGGAGTAGAAATTGAATAAATTGATTAAATCTATCGTAATGACGACTGCGGCTTCAGGCTTTTTATTAGCAAGTTCAGCAATGGCTGCAGATCAAAAAATAGCTGTAGTAAATTTTCAAGAAGTCATGGGTAAAATACCTCAAACTGCCGCAGTTATGAAAAGCTTGGAAGAAGAGTTTAAAGATGACAAAGCGGTACTTGCTCAGTTAGAACAAGATATTAAATATCAACAAGAAAAAAAGAAGCGTGATGGCTCTTTAATGAGTGCGAAGGAAATTGAAGATTTAGACGCGAAAATTGGTACTCTATTTCAAGACTACCAAGTTAAAGGTAAAGCGTTTCAACAAAAAACTGGCGTTCGAAAAAATGAAGAGCAAAACAAAATTGTCGCTTTAGTTCGTCAAGCAATTGATAATATTGCCGCTAAAGGTGATTATGATTTAGTACTTGAACAAAGTGCTGTTGTTTACTCTAAGCCTGATAGCACAATTACAGCTGAAGTAGTAAAGCAAGTTAGTAAACTAAATTAGTTCTTCTTTTCTTATTTGATGGAGTAAATTAAACTTTACCTCCTTTGCTACCTTATTTTAATATTCCGAATCACTTTGATTCGGAATATTGCGTTTAGCCCTTTGATGGTAAACGTTCACCTTTCAATCTATGCTGTAGATTAGACTTAACAAGAAGTTACTATTTATGAGTTATAAACTCGCAGAAATCGCAAATAAAATAGGTGCTGTTGTCCACGGCGATGGGCAATGCGAAATAGAAAGTATTGCGACTTTAAATACTGCTCAAATTGGTCAAATAGCTTTTTTAGCAAATAGTAAATATAGTGATCAACTTACCACGACAAGTGCTAGCGCTGTTATCATTTCTAGTAAAGAACACGAAAATTGCCATACCAATGCTTTAGTTATGGATAATCCATACATGGGTTATGCGTTAGTTGCACAGTTACTAGATACAACACCTAAGCCAGCAAACTCTATTCATGCTTCTGTAATTATTGATGAGAGTGTTACTTTAGGTGAAAACGTTACGATAGCCGCTAATGTAGTAATCGAAGCCGGTGTGGTTATTGGCGATAATGTCAGTATTGGTGCGGGCTCTTTTATAGGCATAGGGGCAAAAATTGGCACCAACACATTAGTTTGGTCAAATGTTAGCATCTACCATTGTGTTGAAATTGGTATGAATTGCTCAGTACATGCAAATACGGTTATCGGAGCTGATGGCTTCGGTTATGCAAATGATAAAGGTAAATGGGTAAAAATTCCGCAGCTCGGTACAGTCATTATTGGTAATAATGTTGAAATTGGCGCTAGCACGACAATTGATAGAGGCGCTTTAGAAAATACTATTATCAAAGCTGGGGTGATACTCGATAACCAAATACAGATTGCCCACAACGTTGAAATCGGCGAAAATACCGCTATTGCAGCATGTAGTGTTATTGCTGGTAGTACGACTATCGGAAAAAATTGCATTATTGCTGGGCTCGTTGGCATTAACGGGCATATTGAAATAGGTGATGGTTGTGTATTCACTGGTATGACTATGGTTACTAAGTCAATGAATAAACCAGGTGTTTATTCATCAGGAATGCCTTGTCAGCCAAATAAAGAATGGCACAAGAATAACGCTCGCATTCGAAAATTAGAAGCATTAACTAAGCGTGTGGCTAATGTAGAAAAAGAAATGACAACCGATAAAGATTAAGTGACTTGTCATTATCGTTATGAAAATTAAGGAATAAATCTTGGAAGCGCAAAAAAACATTATTGATGTAGAAGAAATAAAAACACTTATCCCACATCGTTACCCTTTTCTATTGGTGGATCGTGTACTTGATTACACACCTGGTAAGTCTATTCATGCAATAAAGAATGTTACGGTTAATGAACCTGCATTTATGGGGCACTTCCCTAGTTATTCTATATTCCCTGGTGTTTTGATTCTTGAAGCACTTGCACAAGCAAGTGGTATTCTTGGTTTTAAATCGGTTGAAGATAAAAATGAAGGAGAGCTGTTTTTATTTGCTTCAATCGATAAAGCTAAATTTAAAAAACCGGTACATCCTGGTGACACAATGCATCTGCATATAGAGTTTGTTAAAGAGCGCCGTGGTATGTGGAAGTTTTATGGCGAAGCACGGGTTGACGGTAAAGTTGTCTGCTCAGCTGATCTTATGTGTGCAAGAAGAGCATTATAATATGGCTGATTCATTGATTCACCCGCAAGCGATAATTGAAGATGGCGCTATCATTGGTGCTAATGTAAAAATTGGCCCTTGGACATATGTTGCGGCCAATGTAGTTATTGGTGATGATTGCGAAATTAGTTCCCATGTCGTAATCAATGGCCCAACTAAAATGGGCAAAGGCAATCGTATTTTCCAATTCGCTTCAATTGGTGAAGATTGTCAAGATTTGAAATATGCCGGTGAACCAACTGAATTGGTGATCGGAGATAATAATACTTTTCGAGAATATTGCACCGTCCATCGCGGTACAATTCAAGACCAAAGCCTAACGCAAATAGGCAGTAATAATTTATTTATGGCTTATACGCATATTGCTCACGATTGTATGATTGGTAGCAATTGTATCATGGCTAATGGTGCGTCCATTGCCGGTCATGTTCATGTCGGTAATCATGCGATTATTGGTGGTATGACAGGCGTTCATCAATTTTGTCATATTGGCGATCATAGCTTTGTTGGTGCTAACTCTTTAATACTAAAAGATATTCCTCCTTATGTGATGGCCTCTGGACAACCAGCTAAACCTTTTGGTTTGAATAGTGAAGGTTTGAAACGTCGAGGTTTTGATAAAAACGTAATCCTGCATATTAAACGTGCTTATAAATCTGTTTATCGTCAAGGCTTAACAGTTGACGAAGCATTAACTAAAATTGATGAAACTAATCATAATATGCCTGAGTTAACGGTTTTTACTAACTTTATTAAAAACTCTAGTCGCGGCATTATTCGCTAATATTATGCCAGCAAAAGAGAGTTCTACGTTGATATCTGAAAGCGAAATATTAGTAAGCCAAGAAAATAATAGTGACAAGAAAATTTTTGCCATAGTTGTTGGCGAACACTCTGGTGATACATTGGGTGCAGGCCTGATGCAGCAATTGCTTAATTCCTATCCACAAGCCGAGTTTATTGGTATTGGTGGACCAAAAATGCAAGCGTTGGGTTTTAATAGCTTATTCGATATGGATGAGTTATCTGTTATGGGTGTTTTCGAAGTGCTAGGGCGACTGCGCCGATTGCTTCATATTCGCAAATCACTGACCGACTACTTCTCAGCGAACAAACCAAGTGTTTTTATTGGTATTGACGCACCTGATTTCAATATTACTTTGGAAGAAAGATTAAAGGCGCAGGCAATTAAAACTGTTCATTATGTTAGTCCGTCGGTATGGGCATGGCGTGAGAAGCGTGTTTTTAAAATTGCTAAAGCAACCAATATGGTTTTGTCATTATTGCCTTTTGAAAAAGCATTTTATGATAAACATCAGGTGTCTTGTACCTTTGTTGGTCATTCGTTAGCAGATGATATTCCTATGATCTCTGATAAAGCGGCTGCACGAAATTCACTTGGCTTGTCTGAGTCGGCAACAATTCTTGCATTAATGCCAGGTAGTCGAGGTGGCGAATTATCTCGATTAGTTGAACCATTTTTATTAACCGCTAAAAAGTTATTATTAAATAAGCCTGAGCATATTAAAGAGTTACTGTTTGTTGTTCCTATGATCAGTGAAAAACGCGCTGAGCAATTTAAAGAGTTGCATAAAAAATTTGCTCCTGAGATTGCGGTCAATATTATTATTGGCGAAACGCAAAAAGTAATGGCGGCAAGTGATTGTTTGTTAACGGCATCAGGCACAGTTACATTAGAAGCTGCACTGGTGAAACGCCCTATGGTGATTTGTTATAAATTTAACCCGCTGACTTACCATATGTTCAAAGGTTTTGTGAAATTGAAGTGGTTCTCTTTACCTAATTTACTTGCTAATAAATCACTTGTACCTGAGTTACTGCAGGGGCAAGTCACAGTAGATAATATTATCCCCTTAGTGGAAGAGCGTTTGTACCAAGATCAATCAGCCTTAAATCAGGCTTTTACTACTATTCACCAAACACTTAAGCAAGATGCGAGTAAACAAGCGGCAAATGCCGTCATTGATTTATTATAATATCGGTCGTGAATTATTATGCCTGCTGTAAAAAAAAGTTTTGAACCGTTTGAATACCCTGTGGCTTATTGCATCGCTGGTGTCGATGAAGTAGGGCGCGGGCCATTAGTTGGCGATGTAGTGACTGCCGCAGTAATTTTAGACCCTGAAAATCCTATTGAGGGATTGATGGATTCAAAAAAACTCTCCGAAAAGAAAAGACAGTTATTGTCGGTTGAAATCAAGCAGCATGCCATTGCTTGGTCAATTGGTCGAGCAAACCCTGAAGAAATAGACACCTTAAATATTCTTCATGCAACTATGCTTGCTATGCAACGTGCTGTACTTGGCTTAAAGGTTTTACCTGACTATGTACTGGTCGATGGTAACCGTTGTCCGACATTTGCTGTTGAGGGCGGTAATATTGCCAGCCAAAGTGTCGTAAAAGGTGATGCGAGAGTTGCAGAAATTAGTGCTGCATCTATTTTGGCTAAAGTCGCACGCGATGATGAAATGATTGCTTTAGATAAATTGCACCCAGAATATGGTTTTGCCCAGCATAAAGGTTACCCAACCAAAGCTCATTTAGAAAAAATCATTGAGCATGGTGTTTTAGATAATTACCGTCGAAGTTTTAAACCTGTAGCAAATGTTATTGCTAATTCAGCCAGCAATCATAAAAATAATTAGAGTCATTAATGTCTGAAACTGATCATTCACTTGCCGTAATCGAAGCTACTGATGTTGTAACATCAAGCGAGCCTAAATTTATTCATCTTAGAGTCCATAGCGATTACTCAATGTGTGATGGCTTAAAAAAAGTTAAGCCTATTGTCGCTAAAGCTGCGGACTTAAATATGCCAGCGTTGGCATTAACCGACCAAACCAACTTGTGTGGTCTCGTTAAATATTACCATGCGGCACATGGCGCTGGTATTAAGCCTATTATCGGTTGTGATTTTTGGGTGAAAAGTGACGAGTTAGGTGATGAATTATCTCGGTTAGTGATATTAACAACAAATAACGTTGGTTATAAAAATATTACCGAACTGATCTCAAAAGCTTATTTACGCGGTCACATTCAAGGTAAAGCGGTATTAGATAAACACTGGTTAATTGAACATGCACATGGGCTTATTCTGCTTTCTGGTGGTCGAGAGGGCGATGTTGGTAAAGCTTTGTTAAAAGGCAATGTAGAATTTGTCGAACAAATGTTGAGCTTTTATCAGCAATACTTCCCCAATTGCTACTACCTAGAATTGATCCGTACTGGCCGCAGTGATGAAGAAAATTATTTACATTTAGCCGTTGATCTCGCCTCTCGTTATGATTTGCCGCTGGTTGCCACTAATGAAGTGATGTTTTTAAGTCCTGAAGATTTTGACGCCCATGAAATTAGGGTCGCTATTCATGATGGCTTTACCTTAGATGACAAACGTCGTCCTAGAAAGTACAGTAAAGAGCAGTACCTGCGCAGTGAAGAGGAAATGCTGGAGCTTTTTGCTGATATTCCAGAAGCGCTAGAGAACTCGGTAGAGATAGCTAAACGATGTAATGTAACAGTCACTTTAGGCGAATATGTTTTACCAGACTTTCCAACGGAAGGTTTATCAATTGAAGATTTCTTGGTTAAAGTGTCAGAAGAAGGTTTGCAGGAGCGTTTAGAGTTTTTATTTGATAAAGACGCGCCAGACTTCGCTGAAAAACGTAAACCTTATGATGAACGTTTAGCTATTGAGCTGAAAGTTATCAATAACATGGGCTTCCCTGGTTACTTCTTGATTGTAATGGAGTTTATTCAATGGAGTAAAGATAACAATATTCCTGTCGGGCCAGGTCGTGGCTCTGGTGCCGGATCATTAGTGGCTTACGCGCAAAAAATAACCGATTTAGACCCACTAGAATATGATTTACTGTTTGAGCGCTTCTTAAATCCTGAACGTGTTTCAATGCCTGATTTCGATGTCGACTTTTGTATGGACAGACGAGATGAGGTAATTGACCATACTGCAGAATTATATGGCCGTGACGCCGTATCACAAATTATTACCTTTGGTACTATGGCCGCAAAAGCGGTTATTCGAGATGTTGGCCGTGTACTAGGTCATCCTTATGGCTTTGTTGACCGCATATCAAAATTAATTCCGCCAACACCGGGCATGACCTTAGCGAAAGCCTTTGAGGAAGAGCCAAAACTACCTGAAGTGTACGCGCAAGACAGTGATGTAAAAGATCTTATTGATATGTGTCGTATCTTAGAAGGTACAACACGTAATGCTGGTAAACATGCCGGTGGTGTGGTTATTTCACCAACCACCATTACTGACTTTGCGCCACTATATTGTGATGAAGAGGGTAAAAACCCGGTTACGCAATTTGACAAAAATGATGTTGAAGATGCTGGTTTAGTTAAGTTTGATTTCCTTGGTTTACGTACGTTAACTATTTTGCAATGGGCCATTGAGATGGCTGATGTTAAGTTGTTAAAGGAAGGCAAAGAGCCAATTAACATTGCCGCGATAGACTTGGAAGATAAAGCCAGCTTTAAAGTTCTCTTGAAATCAGAAACAACAGCGGTATTCCAGCTCGAATCCAGTGGTATGAAGTCACTAATTGCCAAATTAAAGCCTGATTGTTTTGAAGATATTATCGCATTGGTGGCCTTATTTAGACCTGGACCTTTGCAATCAGGCATGGTTGATAACTTTATTGAGCGTAAGCATGGTCGAGAAGCCGTAAGTTACCCTGATGAAACGTGGCAACACATTGATTTAAAGCCAATTCTAGAACCAACATACGGTATTATTCTTTATCAAGAGCAAGTTATGCAAATTGCTCAGGTACTTGCTGGTTACTCACTTGGTGGCGCAGATATGCTCCGTCGTGCTATGGGTAAGAAAAAACCTGAAGAAATGGCTAAGCAGCGGGCCGGTTTTGAGGCTGGTGCGATAAATCGTGGCGTTGATGGCGAACTCGCCATGAAAATATTCGATTTAGTAGAAAAATTTGCCGGCTACGGTTTCAATAAATCACATTCAGCAGCCTATGCGTTAGTGTCATATCAAACACTATGGATGAAAACGCACTTTCCAGCACCGTTTATGGCTGCAGTAATGTCAGCGGATATGGATAACACTGAAAAAATTGTTACCCTAGTCGATGAATGTAGCAATATGGGCATTGATTTATTACCTCCTGACGTTAATGCTGGGCAATACAAGTTTACGGTCAATGATGATGATCAAATCGTTTATGGTATTGGCGCGGTTAAAGGCGTAGGTGAAGGGCCAATTGAGGCCATTATTGCCGCGCGCCAAACTGGCGGTCCATTTACAGATCTATTCGACTTTTGTGCCCGTTTAGATTTAAAGAAAACCAATAAAAGAATATTGGAAAAGTTGATTAAGTCTGGTGCTATGGATGCACTAGGACCTCATTATCAAATTGGTTCAACGCTAGAGCAAGGTAAAAACCGTGCTGCGTTATTTGAAACCTTGGTTGAAGCCATTAAAGCGGCAGAGCAACATGCCAAGGCTGAATCTTTAGGTCAGAATGACTTGTTTGGTCTGATTAACGACGAACAAACGGATAATAGACAAGCATTTAAAGTAGTAAATGCGTGGCCTGAAGAACAATGGCTTGATGGTGAAAAAGAAACATTAGGACTATATTTAACGGGGCACCCGATTAACCGTTATTTAAACGAAATTAAACGGTATGCTACTAACCGCCTCGTCAGCTTACAACCGACAAATAAAGACAAAACAAGCGTGGCAGTAGGTTTGGTTTTAGGGGTAAGGGTTTTAGTTAATAAACGCGGTCGTCGTTGGGCATTAGTTACACTCGATGATAAAAGTGCTCGAATGGACATCCGTTTATTTCCAGATGACTACGATAGATTTGCAGAATTGCTTGTTTCTGATGCTATTTTAGTCTGTAGCGGACAGGTCAGCTTTGATGATTACTCTGGGGGTATTACAATGACCGCCCGAGATATCATGACAATTGCAGATGCCCGTGAAAATTATGTCGCTTCACTTGATTTGCAGATTGATAAAAGTAAACTTTCGGATAACTTTATTGAACGATTTACTGAAGTGTTAACACCGTACAAAGAAGGTATTTGCCCAATTCGCGTTTTTTATCAAAGAGATGAAGCGCAAGGTATGCTAGAATTGGGCGTACAGTGGCGCGTATCGCCAAGCGACATGCTATTATACGATTTGAAAACCCTGCTGGGTGATGAGCAAGTCGAGTTAAAATTTAAATAAGTAGTGTTCATTAAGAACGGTACTCCTTGACAACATAGGTAAGAATAATCATATGTCATTAAATTTCTTAGATTTTGAGCTGCCAATTGCAGAGCTTGAAGCAAAAATTAAAGAACTAGAGTCGGTCAACAATGGCCAAGAATTAGATCTTGATTTAGAAGAACAAATTACTCAATTACGTGCAAAAAATAATGAGTTAACGAAAAAAATATTTTCAGACTTAGACCCATGGCAAACCGCACGCGTGGCTCGTCATCCTCAACGTCCTTATACGTTAGATTACTTACCACGTATCTTTACTGAATTTGATGAATTAGCCGGTGACAGAGCATACGCAGACGATAGTGCTATTGTTGGTGGTACAGCACGCTTAGACGGCAGAGCCGTGATGGTTATTGGTCATCAAAAAGGTCGTTCAACAACTGAAAAAGTTAAACGTAACTTTGGTATGCCGCGCCCAGAAGGTTATCGTAAAGCATTGCGTTTAATGAAAATGGCTGAACGCTTTAACATGCCAATTATTACTTTTATCGACACTCCAGGTGCATATCCAGGTATTGGCGCTGAAGAACGTGGTCAAAGTGAAGCGATTGCGACTAACTTAAAAGTAATGGCACGCTTGAGCGTACCTATTATTTGTACGGTTATTGGTGAAGGTGGCTCAGGTGGCGCATTAGCCATTGGTGTTGGCGATAAAGTTAACATGTTGGAATATTCAACATACTCAGTTATTTCTCCTGAAGGTTGTGCGTCAATCTTATGGAAAACTGCAGAGAAAGCTCCAACTGCAGCAGAAGCTATGGGTATTACAGCCAAGCGTATTAAAGAATTAGAACTTATTGATAATATTGTTGAAGAACCTTTAGGTGGTGCGCATCGCGATATGGAGCAGATGGCAGCATTATTAAAACAATCACTGAAAAGCAATTTAGCAGAGCTTGATGAGCTTTCTAAAGAAGAATTAATTGACAAGCGTTACGACAAACTCATGTCGTTCGGTTACTGTTAATCTAATAAAAAGCGACCAATTCAATGGTCGCTTTTTATTTTCCGTTCATGAATAAAATTGAATCAGCGCTACTAGCGTTTTTCAACAACACCAATGATAAAACTATTGTCGTTGCATACAGTGGTGGTGTTGACTCACAAGTACTACTCGCCGCTTTATCTTCTTTAAAACAGCAACAACAACTGACAAATCCTATTTTGGTTTGCCATGTAAATCATGGTTTAAGTGCCAATGCACACTTTTGGCAACAGTTTGCTACTGAGCAATGTCAGCAATTTTCATTACCGCTGACTATTCATCAATTGGCATTAAAAAAACTACCCCAGCAAAGCCTTGAAGCAATTGCCCGAGATGCGCGTTATCAGTGTTTGATTGAAACAAGTGCTGATTCAGCCTTTATTGTTACTGGCCACCATCTTAATGACCAAGCAGAAACGTTTTTACTCGCCTTGAAACGGGGTGCTGGCTTAAAAGGATTATCTTCAATGGGGCAGCAGTTATCACTTGCGCAACATTCGCTAGTGCGGCCACTGTTAGCTATTTCTCGTGAAGATATTGTCGCCTATGCTCAAGAGCGAAAACTAGACTGGATTGAAGATGAGTCGAATGAGAACCAAGCATTCGACCGGAATTTTATTCGTCATACTATCGTGCCTGAGTTAACCAGTCGCTGGCCAAGTTTTAATAAAACATTAGGTCGAAGTGCTGGGCATTGCCAAGATGCACAGTTACTACTTAATGAAGTTGCTGAAGAAGACTTAAATAAAGTCTCATTTACTGACAAAGTACTGTCAATTCCTGAACTTTTGAATTTAAGCGAATTACGATTTAACAATGTGATACGTTTTTTTCTCGCTAAGCATGATAAATTGATGCCAAGTAGCGCTCAGTTAATGCAAATTGCTCAGCAATTGCATGCGGATAGTGATAAAAATCCGAGTGTTAAAATTGCAAATTATTGTCTGCGTCGTTATCAGCAAAGACTTTATTTAACTGACAACTTTATGGATGTTAGTGAATGGAGTAAGCCGATAGTTGTTACTTTAGAAAGAAAGAAACTTGAACTGCCTGATAACTTAGGCAACATTCAATTTGCTGTTAGCGATGGCGCGAGTGAAATTGTTGATACCGATTCTGGTGTCAGTGACTCTCATCAAGACATTAATATAGTAGCGCCAGAAGCTGGGCAAAAAGTTAGTATTCGATTTAGCCATGATAATCCAAAATGTTTACCACATTTTCGTGATAAATCGAGAGCGCTCAAAAAGGTATTACAAGAGGCAAAAATACCAACATGGCAGCGTCAACGCATCCCTTTTGTTTATTACGATGAAACATTAGTTGCCGCACTTGGGCTTTTTGTTTGTAAAAACCATATACCACAGCCAAAAGACAGCAAGTTAACGCTAGTCTGGCTTGAACATAAATAATTAGGTTAGAATAGAATTATTATCGCTACCTTGAAATGGTAGCGAATTAATCTTCAATATTATTATAACAATCGGAGTTCTTATGAATTTAGTGCTAAAGCTTATTGCTGGCATAGTTGCGGGTATCGTCATTGGCCTATTTGCCCCTGATTTTCTCATACAATTAACCTTTACTATTCAATCTTTTATCGGGCAATTAATTAAGTTTACTATCCCATTAATTATCTTGTTTTATATTGCTAGCGGTATAGCGTCATTGCCTCAAGGTTCGGGTGCATTACTAGGTAAAACCGTTGGCTTAGCTTACGGTTCAACCATTGTTGCTGGGGCATTAGCATTTATTGTTGCGAGTACTATTTTACCAGGTTTAATTTCTGGCAATGCATTAGAGGCAGCAGCAGAAGGTGAAAAACTAAAAGGCTTTTTAGATATTAGCATTCCGCCTTTGTTTGACGTGATGACAGCGTTAGCATTAGCCTTTATTTTCGGTATTGGTATTAGCGCAATTAATGCAACATCGCTTCGTACTAATTTAAACGAAGCGCGTGATGTTATTGAAATGCTATTAAGCAAAGTTATTATTCCGGCATTACCTTTTTATATTGCGGGTGTATTTGCTGAAATGACAGTCGACGGCACTGTATTTTCCACACTTCAAACTTTTGGTTTAGTGTTAGTGCTTGCATTAATCATGCATTGGCTTTGGATCACTATTTTATACGTTGCCACTGCAATGGCGATGAAAAAATCACCGATGACATTATTGAAAAATATGATGCCTGCATATTTTACCGCGTTGGGTACTATGTCTAGTGCAGCAACCATTCCTGTGTCTTTACGCGCAACTAAAGCGAATGATGTTAGTGATGGTGTTGCTAATTTCACGGTACCACTTTGTGCGTCAATTCATTTAAGTGGTTCAACAATTACCATAGTCACTTGTGCAACAGCCGTGATGTTATTAACGCCTGAACTTGCATTGCCTGGTTTAGGTGGCATGATGGGTTTTATATTGATGTTAGGTATTGTCATGATTGCAGCACCAGGTGCTCCAGGCGGCGCAGTAATGTCAGCTATTGGTTTACTTGCAAGTATGCTTGGCTTTACCGATGCTGCGTTAGCGTTAATGATAGCGTTATACCTAGCTCAAGATAGCTTTGGTACTGCGTGTAATGTTACTGGTGATGGCGCTATTGCTATTTGGGTAGATAAATTTGCAGGTGAAGACAGTGCTTTAGCTAATCAAAGCGATGAAGTTAAAGAATCAACCTAGTTTTCACTAAGCCTTAGTCGCATAATTAAATTTAAAGGTGGCGCTAGCCACCTTTTTTGATCTTAATACCGCCATCAACGCGACAGAGCTTGATTTTAAATCAATAACGCTTATTTAAATGCTAAATGTTCTACCATAGCTTTAGCAACATTGGCATAATAGCGACAAATTTTTTGTGGGTATATTTATTATGGTAACAGAGCAAGCAGTAAAGCAACGCAGTAATTCAAGCTGTGAATTTTGTGCATCAACTGATGGTTTAAGTGTTCATCCGGTGCCACCGACAAGTGACTTAAGCGCACAACAAAGTATTTATTTATGTAGTAATTGCTTAGGACAAGTAGAAGGTACTGTTGAGCTTGATATTAACCATTTACGTTGTTTAACCGATGCAATGTGGAATCAAGAACCAGCAGTGCAAGTAATGGCTTATCGTATGCTACATAAAGTATCTAGTGAAAGCTGGGCACAAGATGCACTTGATATGATTTATTTGGAAGACGACGTTAAAACTTGGGCTGAGCAGGGTATTGCTGCAGCTGAACGAGAAGGGCCTACCCGCGATAGTAACGGCGCTGAATTACAAGACGGCGACAATGTTACCTTAGTTAAAGATCTGAAGGTTAAAGGGGCTAATTTTACTGCCAAGCAAGGCACAATGGTACGTGGTATCAGTTTAACGGATAACCCTGAGCATATTGAAGGGAAAGTTAATGGTACGCGTATTGTGTTAGTTTCTGCGTACTTAAAGAAAGCATAAGATTTTCAATCAATCGTTTTAAGGCGAATACTTAAATAACGATAATGATAACTTTGAATAGCTAATAAAAAGCACCGAGAGTAGTTCGCCTACAGCCGGTGCTTTTTTTATACAAATTAGTTAGTTAATCATTGATTAATTAACGTATTAGGGCAAAGAATATAGTTTTTGTCTGATATTATTCACAGCGTAAGCAAAGCTAGTGCTACTGTGCTTTAATTGCTGCCGCCATTGATTGCTCAGCTACTTGCTCTAACCAGTTCAAATCCATGGTTTTATGGGCTTCACAAATAAACCAAGGTTCACGAGAATCTGGTTCTAGCATTAATCCATTGTCGATTAAATTCATCGCAAATTGCGTATAAAGGTCGCTATTAGTTTGCTTCCAGTCACGATAGTTTTGTGGAACTTCACTACCAAAATGTACGCCGAACATTGCGTCTGGGCCTGCAAAGCAATGCTCAATACCAAACTTTGTAAATACACGTGAAAGAACGATTTGAATTTTTTTACCAACATCAGCAATACTTGCCAGGGCATCAGTTTCTTTCAATATGGTTAACGTTGCTTTTGCCGCACTAAGTGCCACCATATTTGCTGTATAAGTGCCGCCATGAGTTACGCCGCCTTTATCAAAAGAAATAGTATCCATGACATTAGCACTGCCACCAAAAGCTGCAACGGGATAACCATTGCCCATGGCTTTTGCGTAGGTGGTTAAATCGGCGTAAATACCATAAAGCTCTTGCGCGCCACCTTTAGCAACACGAAAGCCGGTTTTTACTTCGTCCATAATCAGTAACGAACCGTTAGCATCACAAACATCACGCAACTTTTGCATGTAGTCTTGAGTGGAGGCAATTGAGCCACAGTTACCCATAATGGGTTCTATTAAAATCGCAGCAATATCATCACCATGTTCTGCAAATACGGCGTTGATAGCGGCAATATCATTTAGTGGCACACTGACTTGATGTTCACGAGTACTTTGTGGAATACCTGCACCAAATGGAATGATTTCAGGTGATTTTTCTGTACTGTCATCCCAGTTATCAACATCTGACTTCCACATAACTTCATCATGAAGACCGTGAAAACCGCCTTCAACCACAACTATTTTATTACGTTTAGTAAAACCACGAGCAGTACGTACCGCGCCAATAACGGCTTCAGTACCAGAGTTTGCAAAGCGCATTTTATCGATGTTAGGGCAAAGTGACTTCACTAGCTCCACTACGTCAGAATCAAGACCAGTAGAAAACCCAGAAATAGTACCAACATTAGTAATCGCATTAATCACTTCATTGTCAACACGTTCATCACGGTAACCAAGAATAATTGGCCCATAGGCCAAGCGAAAATCAACAAAGGTTTGGTTGTCACAATCAGTAATCGTACAGCCTTTCATGCTACTTAAAAATACGGTGTTGTCTTCACCCCAATAACGGTAACTATCAGCTACACCCATTGGCATATTGGTGTGGGCTCTTTTGAGCATAGCGTTACTTTGTGGCTTGTGTGTTTTCATTATGGGTACTCTTTATCTTGCTAAATATTGTAATTTTGACTGAAATTTTATGACGCCAATAATACAGGGAACGTACTGTTTCTGGAAGTGTTAAGCACATTTTAAATGCTATATTGATCATGGTTCCTGTCATTAATTTTTCGGCGTAAATACTATGACGGTAATGTAGCTGTGTTGTTTTATTGGTTAAAAAAACTTTGTTAGATATAAAATAGCCCCTATAAAAATATAGAGGCTATTAGTCGTCAAGTTATGTAAAGCTGGCTTAATAGTTAAAACCAGCAATCGCTAATACTGAAACTTATAAGCTGAATGTGCGTGATACTGACAGTACAACGCGAGTATCAGCCGCATCGATATCCATAGTGGTATCTTCGAGTGCTAAATCAAAGTCAAAGCCATTCCAACTCGTCATATACTCAACACGGTAATGGTTGTATGCATCTTTGTTATCCCAAGACCATTTGTTTTCGTCTGATGAAGTTGAACGATCAAAGCTTACTTTTACGTTATGGCCTGGCGCTACTTCAAATGTATGTGCAACCATCGCAATATAATGATTCACGTCTAATCCAAAGTAATCCCAGCTATACCAAAAATTTAATTCAGTATCACCCATTGAAGAGTTATAGCTAAACTTAGTATAAGCTTCAGGGTAGTTATAAGTATCTGATGCAGAATCACCATGGTAAGTGTAATACGCAATACCAGCATCTAAACCAACTTTTTCGTTTAACTGAAAATATTGGCCAACGTATGCATCCCATTCAATATTAGTATCATCAGAGCTACCAAAATCAACGTTTGATGCCCAAGTACCGGCGTAAAAACCACTATCTGCGGCATAGTCTAAACTTGCTTGCAACGCAGGATCGTTTCCCGTTTGGCTAACACCATTAAAAGTGTAATCCGAAGCTAGGTTAACGGTAGCGGTTACATCGGCAGCTGCACCAGCAGATAATGTTAGTAGACAGCTTGTTGCGATAGCAATAATACTTTTGTTCATTTTATTTTCTCTTTTTATTCAGTATATTTTTATAAAAATTGTGATGTTATTTTATTAATTCTATTTTATTAAAATCGAGTTCGTTTTCTTTTGGAGAACTATCAATTTCATTTACCGCTTTATATTTGGATAACAAGATATAACCAAAACAAGTAAAGAATAGTCCAATAACTACAGCACCAACCCATTGAATTTGTAAAAAATCCAATTTAAATAGTAAGGTTAGTACGCTCAACGCTGCTAAGTTACCCACAAAGTACTTGATAGTACCCAATCTACTCACGCTTAAGTTTAGGTTATCAGTATATAAACGGATCAGTGAATCGAGTGAATTAATGACAAAAGTTATGCCGACAATTGCCATAGCAATATTGTAAAAACCTGCAGTCTCTAAACCATTTTCACTGTAGTAGTACAACACCGTAAACCATATGGCGATTGGAATTGATGGAAATACCAACATAGCTACTAATACTTGATAAGTGCGTAAACCACCAACAAAACGAGCAGTGAACTGACCAATCATAATGCTCCACGCAAACCACCAGTAAAGGTAGAACTCATGGTAATCATTAAGTGGTAAAACAAATTCATGAATATTGCCAAAGTAACCACCAAGTAAAGAAACGGTAGTCGCAAACTCGGAAATACTCGACCCCTCTGAAAAGAATGCTCCACAGAACATTAAAGCAATTAGGGCAATAAATAGCCAAGTAGTGGCTAAACTCAATAGTCGAACATAGCGAATGCTGGTACTTGAATAAACCGCTGCGGCAATAACAAGGAAGACAATAAGGTAAAAACTACTAATTATCGACTCACCATCACCTAGAGAAGGCAGATACCAAGGTAGATTAGTTAGTAATAAGTAGGCAGTAAAAGCACAGGTACCTATGATCACAACGTTGTTTATTAGCTTGATTAACGGTATTTCAAAAAACTTTACTCGAGGTTCAATAACGCAGAAGTAAAAACAAGTAAGAAAATAGAAACCCCAAATAAGGAAGGCCCAAAAACCAAACTCTATCGCTAGTGGATTGGTAAATGTGTACTCAGGACTCGTTGCTAAATCTGCATAACCGGCAAATTCAGTTAACGGGAACATAATAAGACCAACATCAAGTCCAGAGGTAAATAGAATCGCAATGAAGGTAAATGTTTTAACGGGTGTAACGCCAACACAGCGTATATTTCCCCAACGAAATAATATCAGTGCAATCGCGGCAAAGGTAAATAGGATACCAGCTGATAACCATGTGGTCATAAGGGTCTCCTAATGGTAATTTTTAGTGATGTAAACAAGTATAAACTCCTCTTTTAGTTTTAAAAAAGAGTACTCGGAAACACTTAATTAAAGTGCCAAATCTCAATTGTCGCAATCATGAATTCTATCTTGATTGCGATAATTAATATCTGAACGAGTACTCGCGATTATCGTTATTGTAATTATTTGATTTTTTAACGCTGACTTTGCTGCCAGTTTGGCGAAATACGCACCTTTGCGTCAGATGGTGGTAAGGTTTCACGACCACGAATAATATCGGCAGCACGTTCTGCCACCATAATGGTGGGCGCATTTAAGTTACCATTTGGAATGGTTGGGAATATTGACGAGTCAACCACTCGTAATCCTTCAATACCATGAACTTTGGTGTCAGGGTCAACAACAGCCATTTCATCAGTACCCATTTTACAAGAGCATGAAGGATGATAGGCACTTTCAACGAATTGACGGACGAAGGTATCTATTTCTTCATCGGTTTGTACTTCAATACCTGGCTGAATTTCTTCACCACGGTATTCGTCAAAGACTTTTTGATGAATAATTTCACGGGTTAAACGAACACAAGCGCGAAAGCCGGCTTTATCTTCTTCATGTTCAAGATAATTGAAACAAATTTGCGGATGTACTTTAGGGTCGTTTGATAGCACTTTAACCGCGCCACGACTTTTGGGTTTATTGTGGCCGATATGTACCTGAAAACCATGACCTGCAAAGGCTTCTTTACCGTCATAGCGCATAGCGGCAGGTAAAAAATGATATTGTAAGTCGGGCCATTCAACTTCAGCTTTGGAACGAATAAAACCACATGATTCAAAATGATTGGTTGCACCTAAGCCTTGCTTGGTAAAAATCCAACGGGTACCAATTAAAAACTTATTCCATAAGCCTAATTGACCATTGAGAGAAATCGGCTTTTTACATTTAAACTGGAAATAGAATTCAAGGTGATCTTGTAAGTTCTCACCAACTCCAGGTAATTCATGATTAACTTCAATACCAGCTTCTTCAAGCGTTGTTCTATTACCAATACCAGAAAGTTGTAATATATGCGGAGAGCCAATAGGGCCAGCGGATAAAATCACTTCTTTATTAACGTTTACATCGAATAACTTACCTTTGCGCTCGTAACGTACGCCGACAGTTTTTTTGCCATCGAGTAATACTTTATGTACTAAGGCATGAGTCACTACGGTTAAGTTATTACGTGCCATCGCAGGTCGTAAATATGCGTTTGATGTTGAGCTTCGCACACCGTTTTTTATGGTCATGTGCATTGGGCCAAACCCTTCTTGCGCGGCGCCGTTATAATCGTCTGTTGGTAAATACCCCGCTTCAACACCAGCATCAACAAAGGCCTTATACAATGGGTTTTTCATTTGATTACCATTGTTAACCCCTAGCGGGCCTTCTTTGCCACGGTATTCATCACCAGGGAATGCCCATGTTTCGGCTTTTTTAAAGTAGGGTAAACAATGAGCATAATCCCAATTTTTAGCGCCGTATTGCTGCCACTCATCAAAATCTTTTGCATGGCCGCGAACATAAACCATACCGTTAATTGACGAAGAGCCTCCTAATACTTTACCGCGAGGACAATGCATGCGACGGCCATCAAGATGAGGCTCTGGCTCGGTTTCAAACTGCCACGCGTACTTTTTAGTATTCATTGGAATCGATAGGGCAGTTGGCATTTGAATAAAAATACTTTTATCACTACCACCTGTTTCAAGTAATAAAACGCTGTTGTTAGCGTCTTCACTCAAACGGTTAGCTAATACACAGCCGGCTGAGCCTGCGCCAACGATAATATAATCAAAATTTTCGTTATTCATAATATTTCTTAGTTATCATTTCATTGTCTCAACGTTATTTTTGAGACAATTTAATTTCAGGGAAAACCATTTAGTTAACTTAAAATGGGCTGTCTAATGGCTGCAATCCAACATACACCGCTTTTAATTGCGTATAATGATTAAGCGTTGCCAAGCCATTTTCTCGGCCTATCCCTGATTGCTTATAACCACCTACCGGCATTTGGGCAGGTGATAAACCATAACTATTTATCCAACAAATTCCGGCGTCCATTTGATGAATCACGCGATGAGCTCGGGTAATGTCTTGGGTAAAAACGCCTGCGGCTAAACCGAACTCTGTGGCATTAGCACGGGAAATAACTTCTTCTTCACCGTCAAAGGTCAATACTGACATTACAGGGCCAAATATTTCTTCCCGACAAATGGTCATCTCGTCGGTACAGTCAGTAAAAATGGTTGGTGCAATAAAATAACCATTCGGCGCATCAGCAGGTTGCAATGTTGTTCCGCCATGTGCCAGTGTTGCGCCTTCATCGATACCTATATTGATATATTTCATTACTAATTCGAAATGCTTGGCTGAGATTAATGCGCCAAAGTTGGTTTTTTCATCCATAGGATCACCAACTACAATATTGTCTCGGGTGCGTTGTAGTAACTTTTCAACAAATACTGGGTAAATAGATTTTTCAACAAATACGCGAGTACCGTTGGTGCAAATTTCACCTTGAGTATAGAAGTTACCAAGCATTGCTGCAGAAACGGCGTTATCAACATCAGCGTCGTTAAAGATAATAAGCGGTGATTTACCGCCTAACTCCATGGTGACATCTTTAAGTGATGTTGCTGCGGCCGCCATCACTTTTTTACCGGTACCGACTTCGCCAGTGAATGAAATTTTAGCGATGTCTGGGTGGTGAGTTAACCATGCGCCCACTTCGCCGGCGCCTTGTACAACATTAAATACACCGTTAGGAATACCTGCTTCAGTAAATATTTCAGCAAGTTTTAGTGCACCTAATGGTGTTTCTTCTGAAGGTTTAAAAATCATTGAATTACCACAAGCTAGTGCAGGTGCTGATTTCCAGCAGGCAATTTGTAAAGGGTAATTCCAAGCACCAATGCCGGCACATACGCCTAGTGCTTCACGACGGGTGTAATAAAAGTCACCATCAACAGCTTGCTGATTACCTTCAATACCAGGGGCTAAGCCCGCGAAAAACTCAATAGAATCTGCGCCGGAAAGTACATCAACTACTGAGGCTTCTTGCCATGGTTTACCGGTATCAAGTACTTCAATTTTTGCTAATTCATCATTACGTTCACGTAGTAAGCTAACGGCTTTAAGTAATATGCGGCTTCTCGCCATTGCGCTCATTGCTGACCAAGTAGCAAAACCACGTTGAGCACTTTCAATTGCTTGTTGTTTAATTTTTTCATCTGCAATTTCAACCTGGTAAATAACTTTACCTGTTGCAGGATTGATCACATCAAATGTTTCACCGTTATCGTTTGCCATGTAGGCACCATCGATAAAGTTTTTATAAGTCTTTAATGACAAGTTTCTTCTCCGTAATGCTTGATAAGATCATCTATAAATTTTTTACATAACTGTTCAGCTTGCTTAAATTCTTCGTCTGGCGTTGCACTTAAGGCACTGCGTAGCCAAAAACCATCAATCATTGCTGCCATTTGTTTAGCAGCGCTGCTTGCTAATTCATCATTGAGTAATTGACGGAAAGAGAACAGCAAATTGCTGTATAAACGTTTGCTATTGATATGTTGAAGTCTAGCTAAACCAGGCTCGTGCATTGACTTCGCCCAAAAGCTAATCCACATTTTTGTCGCAGGAATAGAACGTTGAAATGGAGTGAAGTTAGCTTCAACAATTATATTAAGTCGTTCGAAAGGGCTTAAGTTTTTTTGTTCGATACGATCGAGTAAAGCAAATTTCAATTGCCCAAGTAGATGTTTAACCGTAGCGTCGACTAAACCTTGTTTACCGCCAAAGTAGTGGCTAATAATTCCAGATGATAAACCTGCAATTTTACTGATGGTAATAATGGTTGTTTTTTGTAAACCAAATTGTGCAACAGATTCTAATGTAGCGTTAATCAATTGCTGCTCACGCAGGGGCTTCATACCGATTTTAGGCACTAATTTCTCAGAATTTTATTTTTAATTGAACGTTCAATTAATTATAATTCTAATGATTTTAGCTTGGATTATCAAGTAAGGATCATTAATGTAGATCAAGCTCAGGTCTGTAAAATTGACTAAAAGTCAATAAAAGCGCCGTATTCAGCCATATTGATGAGTTAGTAATAAAATTTGATAGGGAGAGTAAAGCTTTGTGTTGAAACTATATCGACAAAATATCGACAAAATTTAATTTACATGCGGAAGAGGGGATCGTTTGCGTGCTTAGTGAAATAAGCAATCACTAAGCTACGTATAGGAATTCATTGTTCAGAATGGCTGCTAATATCAGGCAATTTCTACAATATTGGCTATTTGTAAAGACTATATCCAACGACGAACTTTTTGACAGTAATGCTGATATTCTTGGCCAAATAATTTTTCAAGCATGCGCTCTTCAGGAGTGATTTGATATTTGCTTATATACCAAATAAAAACACCACAAATCACAAAGGCTAGCAGGTTTTCTAGGTAAAAAGCATAAGCTAATAATGCGAGCAACATTGCTACGTACATTGGATTACGTGAGTAGTGATAAATGCCACTATTAACCACCGTTGAAGATGACTCAGGCTTGCTTGGGTTAACGGTTGTTTGATGTTTTCGAAAGCTATAAATTGCAGAAAAGCCGATAATAATGCCAATAAAAACTAAACTTCCACTAATGTAATTGCTTAACTGCAAGGTATACGCAAAAGTTGGTATTGTTGATTGAATGGCTGCCATTAAAGCCATTGCAATAATCACCTGAACAACAGGAATAACTTTTAACTCCATTGAGTGTCCTTAAGTTAAGTTTTGATGATTGTCATTAATGTTAATTTATCAGGGAATTGCTAACAATTACATGTTTGATGGGTAGGGCTGGAATTTTAATTTTACGTTAATGTAAAAAAGGCTAGCTGACCATGAAGAAAGCTAGCCTCAATAACTTATGAGTAAAACACTCATAACACTAAGATACTCTAATATATAAACTTTTAGAAAGTAATATTCCACTGGTTTAAGTTGCCAGTATCTTGTTGGTAATTATCGCTGACAGATAACTGCCATTGACCTTGTGCAAGTCCTGAAGTATTAACCGTGTAGGTTTCAATAACATTATCTGCACTATCACTTCCTGACAAGGTTTTCAGCGTGTAGGAGCTGCCATCAGGTGCAATCAAATTTAGGCTTATATCACCGCGATATGTGTGAGTTATATTGACCGAAACGGTAACCGTTCCGGCATTACCAGAACGCTGAACATCAATATTACTTACAACGTTGGCGTTATCCGGGATGGCAGTAACTGTGCTATTTTCAAATACGTTTTGTTCAACACCAGAGCTAAAAGTTTGATTATTATTTTTGTTTCCAGCGGTGCTTGTTGCAGCAGACTGCCAATTGAAATCACTGTATTTACTACCTGTACCTGACAATTGCAATGAGAAACCAGCTTGCGTATTAGAGGTTTCCGAAACGCCTATATCAGTAGAGGTTACGCCATTTGCTGGGCCATCTGTGGCGGTAAGTTGTCCTTCATAGCTTAAAAACTGACGCACTTGATTATTATTATCAATTAACGCGACACCGTCAGCACTGCCATTTTGTAAACCTGAAAATGCAAAATTTAGCGTACCAAAGCCGTTTGACTGATTGGGAATAACACCTTGAAGAGATACTGTTTTATAAGCTGCGCCATTGGTGCCATTATACGCAACCAGTTGCCAGCCGCTAAGGTTAACACCTGCAGCACCTGCTAATTCAACGGCTTCATTTACATCGCTGCTGTTGTTGTCATAGTGAATTTCATTTATCCATATATCGCTATTGTTGCCCGTTGGTGGTGTTACACCTGTGCCACTACAAACGTCTTCGAAAATACATGCGGCATATTCAGGACGATCGACAAACGGATTACGGTTTCCTTGCTGCGCATGTACTGCATCGTTATGTCTTCTTTCATAATCGTCTACAGGATCATCTTTATGCCATTGAATGAGTACTGATTTTAGTCCCATATAAGCAATACTAACATTTACCCCGGTTTTTGAGCTGGCAATTAAATTGCGATCATCTGTTAAAATTAAATCTGGTTCGCTTACGCCTGTTACACCATGTACACCGCCTTCATATCTAACGGCCAAATACATTAGGGCACGAGCAACATCACCTTTACGACCGATCCAAGTTTGCCAAGTTCCAGTATGACCTGAACCTTTGGTCAGGTTATGTTCACCTGCGCCACCACCACGAGTATTAGTGAAATCAGTTACTTTTTCTGTACAGTCACTGGCACAATTTGCGTAGGGTTTATTGCTTCGGCTTGAGTTATAGCTGCTGTCGGCAATAAATAGATGATGGGCATCAGTATAAGGATAATTACTAGCGCCATCCTTTGGAAAACCATAAGATTTCGGCCAGCTGTGCTCTCGATTATAATTGTTATTGCCACCACCAACTTTTGCGTATGAGATGTTTTTATAGATGCTAATAACGTTGTTACTATTGTTTGGATCTTGATCTGCTGCTTCCAATATATCCCATGTGTCGGTTGCTGAAGAGGTGTACGGGAAGCGTTGATGATCATCAATAATGTCATGTAAGCTTTGCTTCAGTGCTGATGCATTAGCTGTATCAACTGAGTCATAGTAGTTTTGAGGTTCAGCTGCATGAGCTATGTTAGTAAGGCAGACAGACAAACCAATAGCGTATTGGCATGCCCGAGTTAAAATTGCAGATTTCATTCTATTTCTCTCTTTTTATTGTTTTTTATTTTATTAGCCAATTAACAGGCAAAAAAAATAGGCACGAATTTTCATTCTGCCTATTCCTTGAGCAAGTACTGTCTAATTGGTCAACAAAATATTAGCAAAGTTTTGTTACACTTTCATTAAAATAAGTTAATAAAATGTTAATTCACTGATTGAGCGATTGATTGGTGATGCATAGCGCGTGGAGCTTATCGCTAATTAAGAGAATAAAATTTCAATGTGTGTAGTTTAATAATGTTATAGATATTGACATTCATTTTAATTCTCGGCATTGTGAAAATGAATTTAATAAACACTTATAACAGAGTAATTTAATGCTTACACTAATCCGAAATATGATGAATAGACTAACCAATCAGCAGACTAATAATGTCAATCGCTGGCTGCTAGTTTTCATTCTGTCGGGTAATAAGTAAGGTTTATATTCTACTTCAAACCGCAGATACTCAGACTGCGGTTTTAATATTGTCATTTCAAAGCTTCAGTCTCTTTTCTCGGTAATTTTCAATCATATTAATGTGTGCATTCAAAAATATTTGTGCACGAATTATTCAAAGGAGAAGGTAATGCCAGTTTCAGTGGCGTATTTAGCAGTCGTTATTATTTGGTCGACAACCCCATTAGGTATCGTGTGGAGTAGCGAAACGGTTAGTCCTACGTTAGCGGTACTTTCGCGTATGTTGATTGCGATAATACCTGGTATGGTCATTTTAAAGCTCGCTAATATAAATTTACCTTGGTCGACACAAGCTCGAAAAATATATGCCTACTCCTGTGTTGGAATTTTTGGCGGCATGTTGTTTTCTTACCTTGCCGCACAATATTTAGCGTCTGGAATGATGTCGCTTATTTTCGGTCTATCACCAATATTTTCCGGTGTTTTAGCACAAAAAATTCTTGATGAACCAAAATTTAGCGGGTTAAAAAAGCTGGCGTTAGCAGTGGCATTGTCAGGATTATTTGTTGTCTGTTTTGATAGTATGTCACTAAGCGAAAACAGCGTTATTGGTATCGCTTTTATTTTACTTGGTGTGTTCTTTTTTAGTCTCAGCGGTGTAATGGTGAAAAGCGTTGCTATTGATATACACCCGCTAGCAACCACCGTTGGAGCTTTAACATTTAGCGTACCTTTATTTGCCATAGTATGGTTTTTAATTGATGGAACATTACCTTATCAAGAGTGGCATGCTCGTTCTATTTGGGCGATTTTATATTTAGGAATATTTGGCTCTTTGGTTGGATTTTTAGCATATTTTTTCATATTGCAAAAACTACGTGCCAGTACCGTGGCATTAATAACCATGATGACGCCGGTATTTGCCCTTTACTTAGGTGCGGTATTAAATAATGAAACCGTGAGTCTACATTTGATTTTCGGGGCATTACTCGTGATGTGTGGTTTAGCGCTTTATCAGTGGAGTGGAAAATCAAAACGGTTAAAGGTAAAGCCGGCGTAAAATTTTTATAACCTAGGCTTTAAAATGTATTGAAAGAGAGTGAAAGGCTTCAAGGTTTAAAGAGAGCAGGGCTGCCATATTATTGAAATAAAAACGCCAAAGGATTACTCCTTTGGCGTTTTTTACTCGTATTTATACTCAAATCACTTGAAGATGCAAGGTTCAGGTGGCTTGGGTATAGCTATTAGCTTAATAAGCTAATTTAACGATTTAACTCAATATAGTCGTTGACCATATCTTCAAGCACGTTAAGTGGTACCGCGCCATTAGTTAACACAACATCATGAAATTGACGAATATCAAATTTATCACCCAGTTGCTGTTTCGCCATCGCACGTAGTTGTACTATTTTTAACATGCCAATTTTATAAGCCGTTGCTTGTGATGGCATGACAACATGGCGTTCAACCATTTTAACCGCATCTGATTCAGCATTTGGCGTATTAGTGACGTAGTACTCTAAGCCTTGAGCACGGGTCCATTTTTTATTGTGAATACCGGTATCAACAACTAAACGACATGCACGCCATAACTCCATCGCTAAGCGGCCAAAGTCTGAATATGGGTCTTGATAAAAGCCAATTTCCTTAGGGATCATTTCTGAATATAAGCCCCAGCCTTCACTATAAGCTGTGTAACCGCCAAACTTTCTAAACTTAGGAATGCCTTCCAATTCTTGTTTAAGCGCTATTTGCATATGATGCCCAGGAATACCCTCATGGTAAGCTAATGCTTCCATTTGATAGGTTGGCATTGCTTCCATGTCGTAAAGGTTAGCGTAATAAATACCCGGACGAGAGCCGTCAGGCGCAGGCTGTTGATAAAAGGCTTTACCCGCTGACTTTTCTCTGAAGGCTTCAACTTTTTTAACTTTTAAATCCGCTTTCGGTTTCGTAATAAATAGCTGGTCTAACTCGCCTTTCATGGTGTTAATTAAGGCGGTTGCTTCGGCAAGGTAACGCTCACGACCGGCATCGTCACCGGCATAGTAAAACTGTTTATCGTGACGCATAAATTGGAAAAACTCATTTAAAGAGCCTTTAAAGCCAACTTTATGCATAATGACGCGCATTTCGTCATGAATACGCTTAACTTCATCTAAACCAATTTGATGGATTTCATCAGCGCTTAAGTCTGTTGTTGTCGTGCGGTTTAAAGCGTTATTGTAAAACTCATTACCTTGTGGAAATTTCCATGCGCCATCAGTATTGTCAGCTTTGGCTTCAAGTTTTGTTAAATAACTAATAAGTTGCTGGTAGCCGTCTTTAAACTGCAAAGTTAGTGCTGTTTCTAGCTCTTTAACTAAGGCTTTTTTATCTGACTCCGCAATATCAAGTTTGTTAACTTTCGTGATGAAATCAGCATATAAGGTGCTATTTTCTTGTTGATCAAATGGTGCACCGACAAGTAAGTTTTTCGAATCACGTATGACATGCTCAAAAACAAATTTTGGCGCGATGATGCCTTTATTTTCTCTGATTTTAAGCTGGTCAACTAACTGTTCAAGTAATAGCTTAGCGTTTTTAACGCGGGCGATATAATCATGCGCTTGTTTACTATCTTTAATACTATGTTGGTTAATCAACAATGCAGGAATTTGAGAATGTACGCCAAACATTTGATTTACAGGGTAGTTATGATGACGCCATTGATAGTCATCAATTTGCTGTTCTAACTTTTGCGACAGTAATTGATAACTTAATTTAGTTTGTTTATCGAGGTTATTAGTGTCAATTACTTGAATTCGTCGCAAGGCTTCTTTCGTAAACGCTAGTTCTTTAGCGCTATTTTCTTCAGAAAGGTTTTGCCATTTATCGTAATCAGTTTTGATGCCTAGGTAGGTTTGTCGAACGGGGTTACGATTGACGCCTTCCATAAAAATAGTGTCGAATAGCTCGTTTGCTGCTACTGAAGCGCTAGTTATATTGTTTAATTGTGCGGTTTCAGTGGCAGTGTTTGCCGTTTTAGTAACTTGTGTTGTTGTATCATTACTACAGGCAACCGTTAGTGCTGCTGAAATGGCGATAACAATAAGTGATTTTTTTAAGAGCATGTTTTTTCCCTAGTTTAATCGATAGGCTATTTTGCCGCTATAAGGGAAAGTGGATCAAGTGCTGAACGCTCAGTTACACATTTATTGCGACAATCTCCTGCTGCAACTTTTTGAAACATCCATTATTATTAACTCACTTGCATTTACTGCAAGTTAATGACCGAAAATTTAAGTAAAAAAGTTAGATAGCCGTGCGTTGTCTTTGGTTTGGTGTGAATGAGAGTGCTTTTAGAAGTATGAATAAAGAAAGTAAATCAACAATTGCCTTTAAGCTTGCCAGTGAAGCGGATAGGGGCTTTTTATTAGCGTTGCGAAAAGCATCGATGGATGAGCATCTTATTGCTGCAGGTATTGTATTGAATGACCAGCAACATATGCAGCGTGTTGATGAGTTTTTTAGTGATTCTCACTTAATTTTGATTAATAACCAAAGGATAGGTTTGTTGAAGCTAGGCATGTTTTCTGATCATATTCATATTAGGCAATTTCAAATATTGCCTGGCTATCACGGCTTAGGAATTGGTAGCCTTATTCTCGATATGATTAAACGCAAAGCAATTGAAAAGCAGGTTTCAATTACCTTGAATGTATTATTGAATAATCCCGCGAAGCAGTTGTATTTGCGTCATGACTTTATCGTTAGTAGTGTCAATGAACTTGAATACAGTATGCGATGGCAAAGACCACAGTAATATTGACTCAAGTGGATGTCGGCTGTTTGAAATATATTTTTTGCTGATGAAAGTTAACCAATAAAAAATCCAGAGAGGGTGACCAGTCTGGATTTTTTGATTGTACTTTAGATTAGATTACGCTGCTTAGTAAATTTTGCCTTGTGCGCGCACTTTTTCTTTATCAACACGAGTCGGTGTAACTTCACCATCAACGAGTGATTGAGTGGCCGTTGCTAATGACTCGATGACTTTGTGCATTGAAGTTAAATCTAAGCTTGCCAAATCGTCAGACACTTGGTGGTAATGCTGATCTTTATCAAGCTGAGTACTACTAAAACTGTGGGCAGGTACACCTAATCGAGCCAACGTGGCATTGTCCGAACGATAAAACAAACCTTGTTCTGGGTAAGGGTCTTGGTAAATTTTAGTGTTCTGTGCAACGAGCTTCTCATTAAGTAAAGCGCCTAAATTTGAGCGTTCCATGCCCGTCATCCACACAGTACCCGCACCAAATTTTGAAGGTTTTCCGATCATTTCAATATTGATCATGGCTACAACGTCGTCTGGATTTAACTGCTGAGAAAAATACTTAGAGCCAAAACCGCCAATTTCTTCTGCAGTAAATGCGCTGAACATTAAGGTACGTTTGTTATTACCTTTTTCTTGGTAATATTGCGCCAAGTTTAGTACGGCAGTTGTACCCGATGCATCGTCATCCGCGCCATTGTATATCTGCTTGCCATCAGGGGTTGTACCTAAATGGTCATAATGTGAAGAATACAGAACGACTTCTTTTGGGCTTTCAACGCCAGGTAAAACACCAACCACATTGGTTAATGACTGCTTGGTAATTTCTGCACTAGCGCTGACACTATATTTTTCAATGTTTGCTTCGTCACTTAGCACCATGACAATAGCACCACGGTGTTCGAGTGACAGTTTAGTTAAACCACGCTTAAAATAGCCTTGATAACCTTTAAACAACTTTGCATGAGCGGTGTTAATAATGACTAAATGCTGACCACCACTTTGATTCAGTTTGCTTAGGGTTGCACGCATATCATCATCTTTACCGATAACATGTGTTTGCGCATTACCTTGCTGCCAACTAAGCTTTGCCATTGTTGATGCTATGGCTAAATTGTCATCACTAATGTCGTTATTATTTAGTGAAACAGCTAGCGCTTGGGGCTTAATTTGATGCACTGTAAAGCTTTGCAAAAAACTCCCATTTTTATTTGAAGCTAATGGCTTTAAGCCAATGTCGGCAAAACGTTTAGCAATGTAATCAGCAGCTTTTTCTATTTCTGGACTAAAGCTGGCACGACCTTTTAAGTCGTCGCCCGCTAGATAGGTAATATCCTTGATCACTTGCTCTGATGGAATAATTTCGGCAATACTGGAAAATGTACTTGTCATGGCGACTGCTGCCACTAAAGCTTTTAATTGAAAGCGACTAGGTGTTCTCTTTTGGGTATTAAAAATGTTCATCATATTTATTATCATCGTTATTTATGAGTCAATACTATTGAGGATTTGAATTAAGAAATCAATACCTTAGTACATTGGGTCAACGTACAATCTCGCAGTGGCTATTTCAGCTTAGTTAATTCTACTAATAGCGTTTCTTCGCCACTGGTTAGCCATAATTGACCGTCTTGAATACTAATTTGGAATTCCATAGAGCGATCGGCCAATTCAGCTAATGCTTGTGTGGTTTCTTCACTAAAGCTTTCTATGGATAATTTATTGAATTGATTAAGTTTACTTTGTGATTGTTGCCACCAAGTATTGACACTTGTGCCGTAACAATACAATTTAACTTGTTGTGCGCGGTTACACGCTTTTTTCAATCGTTTTTCATCAAGTTGGCCCAGTTCAATCCATAGTTCAATTTCTTCACTGTAATTTATTTGCCAAATAGCTGCTTCGTCTTCATCACTGACACCTTTACCAAATTGTAAATGCTCGTTGGCATTAAGTACGAAGGCAATCAGTCTGATCATCATTCGACGGTTAGTTTCAGACGGATGCTGTGCTACCGTTAATTGCAGGGTTTCGTAATGGTTACGATCCATATCAGATAGATGAATTGTTGCTTTATTTATTGTCGATTTTAAGGCCATAACGTCTTATTGTTGAATGAGATAACTAATTCTGCATATTAACGTGTATTTTCTTTGTGTGATAGTAACTTATCGTCAATGATTAACGAATTGTTATATCCTAGATGAATAGCTAGCATAAAGTGGATTAATTTAAGTGATGTAATTAACAGTGATAGACTAGGATTAATTCAATTTTAGTTTGCCGTTTGAAAGTAAACTGAAATAAAACCAATACAGTTCAAAACTCTTTTTCATATGGAAGCAATAACTATGACCATTCAATCTTTTATTCCGCCACAGCGCACTTTAATGGGCCCTGGTCCATCTGATGTTAGTCAACGTGTTTTGTCGGCATTAGCAAGGCCAACCGTTGGTCATTTAGACCCAACATTTATTGGCATGATGGATGAATTAAAGCAGTTATTACAATATGCATTTAAAACAACTAATGCGAATACCATGGCCATATCAGCACCGGGCTCAGCTGGCATGGAAGCGTGTTTTGTTAACTTAGTTACGCCAGATGATACCGTTGTTGTTTGTCGTAATGGCGTATTTGGCGCGCGCATGATTGAAAATGTAAAACGTATTGGCGCTAACTTAGTGATTGTTGATTCACCTTGGGGCAGAGCGGTAGAGCCCCAACTGTTGGAAGATGCCTTAATTGCTAACCCGCAAGCAAACTTTGTTGCCTTTGTGCATGCCGAAACTTCAACAGGTGCGGTTTCTGACGCGAAAACTTTATGTGAAATTGCTCAACGTTACCAATGTTTAACGATAGTTGATGCGGTGACGTCACTCGGCGGTATTGAACTGAGAGTTGATGACTGGGGAATTGATGCTATTTATTCAGGTAGCCAAAAATGTTTGTCATGTGTACCTGGTATTTCACCCATAAGTTTTAGTGATAAAGCCAGTGAAGTTATCGCTAACAGAACCACGCCTGTTCAAAGCTGGTTTTTAGATCAATCACTTGTGATGGGCTATTGGTCCGGTGAAGGTAAACGTGCTTATCATCATACCGCGCCAGTAAATTCTTTATATGCACTGCATGAGTCTTTGGTAATGTTACAACAAGAGGGTATCGAAAACGCTTGGGCACGACATAAAGCTCAACATGAAAAGCTTGCAAAGGGCTTAACTGATCTTGGGTTAGATTTTATTGTGCCAGCAGAAGAGCGATTACCTCAGCTGAACTCGGTTTATATTCCAGCAGGTGTTGATGATGCTAAAGTACGTCAATATTTACTACAAGAATACAACCTTGAAATTGGTGCTGGTCTTGGCCAATATGCAGGCCAAGCGTGGCGAATTGGCTTAATGGGCTATACCGCGCGTAGTGAAAATGTTGCATTGTGTTTAAGCGCATTAACTGATGCGTTAAATAAATTTCGTAGTTAAAAATATCGTTTATTTCCGATAAATTGATGGTTTATATTACTTGAATAAAACGGCTGTAATCTTGCAAATGAACGGATTTTTGCTAGGCTTTAGCCGTTCTTATGCGAGTTACACAGACGTATTTTTAATATAGTAGAAAGTGATAAGTTACCGGTAAAGGAAGTCTGGTGTTGTAGTTTATGAATTATTTCAGGTGAACATGCTTAGCATAATATTCACAATGAGGAATCATAATGTACAAAGTCAATTTTGTAAAAACCTTCAATTGTTTATTAGTATCAACCGTTCTTCTTTTTAGTACTCTTGTTCAAGGGGCTGAATCTAAATCTAATTTGGCCGATGTTTGGAAAATGGTGCCGAATGAAGGTCAAAGTGCGCAGTTTGAATCAGCGTTTAAAGCACACCTAAAATTTCGACAAAAACAAAAAGATCCACGTAGTTGGCAAACTTACGCACCAGTTATTGGTAAAGATATTAGTTTTTATATTGTTCGCCATTGCTGCTTAGCGTGGGCCGATTTGGATAGCTATCAGCAATGGTCAAAAGAAACTGGCGTGCTTGAACATTGGAATAAAAATGTCGCATCGTATGTGCGTGACTATGAGCATTACTTAAATGAGCTTGATTTTGCCAATAGTAACTGGCCTGAATCGAATAAAGGTATGCAGTACTTTGCTGTTACCCAATATCGGGTGAAAATGGGTAAAGGGGCTAGTATTGCCGAAGGTAAAAAAACCTTAAGTAGTTATGCAAAAGCAATGAAGTGGCCATATTATTGGTCGTGGAGTGATCAAATTGGCGGTAAAGAAGGGCTGAGTTTAGTTATTCCATATAGCAACTATGCTGATATGGCGCCGCCCGAGGAAAGCTTTTATCAAGCGATTGTTAAACACTTAAAAGATGAAGATAAAACCAAAGCCATTTTTAAACAGTGGAGTGGAAACTTTAAGTCAACTGACTATACCATTTATCGCATTCGTCCTGATTTATCCATGAAGTAATATCTAATTAGATAATAGGGACAATATAGATAAGAGCACTCTTCGTTGTCATCATTAGGTCAAAGAGTGCTTTTTTTTAAGATCAGGGTTATTGTTTACCAGCTACCTGAGTTTTCCATACTTAGCCAAGGCTCTTGTGGCGCTAAACGTTCACCTTTTTGTAGTAACTCAATGGAGACATTATCGGGAGACTTTACAAATGCCATGTGGCCACAGCGAGGAGGGCGATTAATGGTAACACCGGCAGCCATAAGTTTTTCACAGGTTTGATAAATATTATCTACTTCAAACGCTAAATGACCAAAATTGCGGCCAACACTGTAATCTTCTTCTGAGCCCCAATTATGGGTCAATTCAATTTCAGCAGCGCCGGGCTCTGTTGCTAAAAAGATTAAGGTAAACTTTCCTTCAGGTACATCGACTCGTTTTGTTTCTACCAAGCCAAGCTTAGTGATGTAAAAATCTAATGATTGCTCTACGTCTTTAACGCGAACCATCGTATGTAAAAACTTCATTTTTTAAGAATCCACTTAATTTTAAAACTTGCCTAAGTCTACACTGTTGTATAGGTCGTAGAGAAGTCACTTGTTATAAGTAAATAGCTAAAATTTAAGTTAATTCATTTTGCCGATATTTGTTCGGTATTGGTTGGGGGTATAACCTGTTAATAATTTGAATGTACGTGTAAAAGGTCCTACTGATGCAAATCCACTTTCCAAGCCAACCACAAGCACTGGCCACTTTTTCTTGTCTGGATCAGATAGTAGGTTTTTGGCGTGTGTTACCCGAAGTTGATTAACGTATTGATTAAAGTTTCGGGCGTTTAAATTGTTTTTGAGTATTCTACTCACTCTATATTCTGAAACCTCAAGTTCACGTGCAATATCAGCCACTTTTAAGTTTGCTTTTAAATACAAAGATTGCTCAATTAATAGAGCCTCAACTTTTTCAGCAAGTGCGAGTTCAATCTCACCTGATTGGGTCGTTTCTGAAATATTGTACTTTGCCTGTGAATAAGCAAGGTCGTTTGTTTTCTCTGACGATTTCTCTTTTTTAAATCGCCACAGCAATAATATTTGGGTATTTGCTAATACAAATAAAATGATAAACGCAGTGATCAGTTCTTTTGATTCTGGACTGTCGACAAACATTCCTTGCGATAACTTACTTATTGCTACCGCCAAACCAAAAGTCGCTAAAAAAAGTATACGTTGGGATTTACCTTTTTTACTAGCGGTAGTGAATCCTCTACACCCTTCCCAGAAGGAAAGCATGATTACTGTAGAAGACAATAAAACGGTTAATTCACTAATGATGTAGGGAACAATACTACTATTTTTGGCCAAAACTGGCGTGATGCCGCTCACAAATAAATAACCTTGATTTGCCATAATTAGCACGGCTATTACGATGGCAATGGTAATGTGAGGTAATAAAATTGCCCGTTTTTCTCTAAATAAACTGCGAGACAATAACCAATAGCCGTTACAGGTTGCACAGGCGCCCATACCGATTAAATATTGATATGCACCCAATGTTTCACCTGATACTTTCTTTGTTGCCATTATCGCAATAGAGCCACAAAACAGGGCAAACATAATATGTGCTATTTGTTTTTCTCGTACTAAAAGTTGAGCAATTAAAAATAGTAAACTTATAACAAGTAAAGTCGTATATATCGTTGTTAGATTCATTTTTATTTACCGTTAACGTAATAAGCAGAAAAATTTTAACAACTCACTGTTTTTTCTTCAATGAGCATTTTATTAGCAAATATTTCCAAAATATGTGTGCCGAATTTAAAATTCGGTGCGATTTTTGTTTTTTTAACATGCAAAATTTATTTTAATCAATAGGTTAATATAAAGGTTAAATATGCAGGTTTTAATGAACAAAGTTGGTGTACCTCTAATATCAGCAGAGAAAACACTTAGTCATATTGTTAAATATTGGGTAGTCGTAGCGTTATTAGGGCAATGGATGTTTGCTGCCTATATCTTAAGTATTTATGCGCTTCCTACCATATTTGCTAATTCAGCATTAACCTTCTCATTGTCACCGGGTCAAGGGGCGAATACGGAAAGTAGTGCGGAGTCATTAGTGTTTTTTGTCCACATAATTCCAGCGGCTTTAATGGCAATGAGCGGTTTGTTTCAGCTGTTTCCGAGTATAAGAAAAAAATACCCGAAATTTCATCGATACAATGGCCGAATGTTTTTAACTTTAGGATTGTCCGGAGCCTTGACTGGCTTGTATTTAACTTGGGGAGCAGGTTTTAGGTTTAGTGATTTAGGCTCACTTGGTGTGACCTTTAATGGCATATTAATTCCTATTGCTATTTACTTTGCGTGGAAGTCAGCCATTGAAAAGAAATTTACTATTCATCGACGTTTTGCAATTCACAGCTTTATATTAATCAACGGCGTTTGGTCATTTCGATTATATTTGATGGGCTGGTTTGTTGTAAATCAAGGTGCAAATGGCAACTCAGCAAGTATTGACGGGCCAGCTGATATAGCACTTTCTTTTGCTTCTTATTTACTTCCAATGGCAATAGCGGAAGTAATTTTTTGGGCACAGCGAAATAAAAATAACAATATTAAATGGCTTGCTGCGATTTTCGCTGGTACTGGCGCAATAATTACCACTGTCGGTGTTGCTGCGGCTGTTACAATGATGTGGATCCCACGAATTGCAAAAGCGCTTGACGGGCTTTTTTAATCAGGTATTAAACCAAGAGTCATGCATAATGAATTTAATGTCATTACAGTGCAAGGCAGTGCTAGATATTTAAAAAATATTACTCGGTTTTATCCTTGAAGTCACATAAGTCTTCAAGGATACAAGAGCCACAACGTGGTTTCCTAGCAACGCAGGTGTACCGACCATGTAAAATAAACCAGTGATGCAAATTGAACATAAACTCTGTTTTTTTAGGGGTGTTTTTAATGATGGCTTGTTCAGTTTGATCAACTGTTTTGCCTTTTGCATAGCCTGTGCGGTTGGCAAGGCGCTGGATATGGGTATCGACAGCTAAAAAGTATTTACCTTCATTATCTTTTAGTTGGCCAAAGGCTGTATTAAGTACAACATTAGCCGTTTTTCTGCCTACGCCGGGAAGGGCTTCTAAAGCCACTCTGTCTTCAGGTACTTCACCGCCATGTAAATCGATTAACATTTGACAAGTTTTAAGCGTGTTAACCGCCTTGGTGTTAAATAAACCGATAGTTTTGATGTAAGATTTTAAACCATCTAAGCCTAGGTCTAAAATTGTTTGTGGTGTATTAGCTATTGGGTATAACTTATCAGTAGCCTTGTTAACACTAACATCGGTTGCTTGTGCCGACAGTAAAACAGCGATTAATAACTCAAATGGACTTGAGAAGTTAAGTTCAGTTGTTGGCGTTGGGTTATCGTCCCGCAAGCGGGTAAGCATTTCTAATCGAGTGTCTTTATTCATTTGATTTAACTTATTTTAGTTATTTTAATTATTCTAAGTATCAATATTATTTATTAAGCAAGTCTAGCTTTCAAAGTTAACTCGAACGCGTTCAATTGCTTGTTCTAGTTGTTTAGGTTTAGCTTGGGCAATTTTATTATCAATGACGTTTTTTCCGGCAATCAAAAAGCCCATGGCAATAAATGCCCCAGGTGGTAAAATAGCTAATAGAAATTGGCTATCAAGTTTATACACTTCAACCCTAAGTTCTGTTGCCCAAGAGCCCAATAATAAATTTGCACCGTCAAATAATGTACCTTGGCCTAATATTTCTCGTATGCCGCCTAAAACAACCAAGACTAGTAAAAAACCAAGTCCCATCATCAAGCCGTCAAAACTAGCTTGTAACATAGGGTTTTTAGAAGCGTAGGCTTCTGCTCGGCCAATAATGGCACAGTTAGTAACAATCAGTGGCAGGAATATTCCAAGTGATTGGTATAAGTCGTAGGTATAAGCATTCATCAGCAGTTGCACACAAGTTACAAAAGCAGCAATGATCAAAACAAAAATAGGAATGCGAATTTCTTTAGGCACCCAGTTTCTAACGCCTGAAACCGCGACATTAGAGCAAATTAGCACGAACATAGTGGCAATGCCTAAGCCTAAGGCGTTGACAACGGTGGAGGTAACCGCGAGTAGAGGACAAAGCCCAAGTAGCTGTACCAAGCCAGGATTGTTTTTCCATAGCCCCTGCCATGCTAATTCTCTGTACTCAGAATCTATTTTCATGACTTAGCTCCACAATTACTTTCGGTGTTAAAAATAACCTCTTGATTAGCTTTAAAATAATCGACGGTTTTTCTCACTGTTTTCACTACTGCTCTAGGGGTAATGGTTGCGCCAGTAAATTGGTCGAACATACCGCCATCTTTAATAACTGCCCAACGATTGTCATTTTCATCATGTACTTTTTTACCAGCAAATTTAGTGATCCAATCACTTTTTCTTAACTCTATTTTATCGCCTAAACCTGGAGTTTCTTTATGCAATAAGGTACGAACTCCACTGACACTACCATCGTTATTTATTGCGATAAGTAATTCAATGTTGCCATTATAGCCATCCGGTGCAGCTGTTTTAATTGCGGCGGCAATTGCTAAGTTATTCATTCTTGCACGGTAAATTACGTCTATTTTTAAGTCATCATTATTTATTGGTGCAATGATACAATCGCGAAACATTTCATTGTCGTGCCTGTTTTCGTCAATAGTTTGGTTTAATTGTCTGATCAACTGTTGCTGTGCTTGTAATTCAATATTATCTTTAGTCATTAGATGTACGAGCCCAACAGTTGCGGTGCATACAACGGCGAATAACATTAATATTAAGGCATTTTTATTAATAGCGGGTGCTAATGCTGACATTATTTTTTCACTCCCACGTTGTGACCATAAGTGCGGGGGCGGGTATATTGATCTATTAATGGTGCGGCCATATTACAGAGCAACACCGCAAAGGCGACGGCGTCTGGGTAACCACCGAACTTTCTAATTAAATAAACTAACAAACCAGCAAGTGCGCCGAATACTAACCGCCCTTTAACACTGGTTGCGCCAGATACTGGGTCAGTTAAGATGAAGAATGCACCAAGCATTGTAGCGCCAGTGAACCAATGGAACATCGTTGATGCGCTACTATCTGGGCTAAGAATAAACGCAATAAAACTACAGATGAATAAGCTTGATAAAAAGCTTAATGGCGTAGTCCAGTGAATGGCTTTTTTAGTTAATAGAAATAATCCACCTAGTAAGAAACCAACGTTCATCCACTCCCAACCAATACCAAAGTGTTTACCTATAACGGGCGACTCCATGCTTTCTACAACGGTTAAACCTAGCGTGATGTTAGTTTTTACCGTATCAAGTGGTGTTGCCATCGTGAAGCCATCAACATGAGTTCTAATTTGTTCTACCGAATAACCTTGTGGGGTATAACCAGAAAAAATTAACGACAATGTGTCTGAAAATTGTAAATCAATGGCTAGCAATGACAGGGGTGGCTGCCATTGGGTCATTTGTACAGGGAAAGAAATAAGTAACATGACATAAGCGGCCATGGCTGGATTAAATGGGTTATGACCCAAGCCACCGTAAAGCTGCTTAACAATAACAATTGCAAATAAACTGCCAATGATGGTGACCCACCAAGGCGCGAGAGCAGGTAAGCTTATACCCAGTAATACCGCGGTTAATATAGCACTGCCATCAAGTAGTTGTGGACGAATTTTCTTTCCTCGAAGAGAAAGAATGGAAAACTCAGCGACTAAAGCGGTAATAATCGCCATAGAGATGTGAATTAAATTTCCCCAACCAAAAAAATACCATTGCGCAAATATGCCTGGGATTGTGGCATAAATAACTAACCTCATCAGGCCTGAGGTTTCACTCTGTTCGTGATTATGTGGGGAACTTGCTATCCAAAATGCCATGGGTATCAATTACTCTGAAGTTTGTGATTTAGTTGCGTCAGCGGCAAGCTTTTTGGCTTTAGCCTTAGCGACAGCTGCTGCGATACGAGCTTTTTTTATTTCTGATGCTGAAGCCTCATTTGCTTTGGCGTCATCTTTTTGCTCACTATTTTCTGAATTTGATTCTGTTTGTGATTGCTTAGCTAATTTTTTCGCTTTTGCGTTTGCTTTAGCTTTTGATACTGCGGCAGCAATTTTAGCTTTTTTCAATTCTTCGGCACATTGTTTGGGTGCTTTCGTTAGTTTAGCCGCTTTTGCTTTAATGCTGTTTTTTGTGACGGGAGCTGTTAACTCTTTGTTCGCAGAGTTATCATTATTACTGGTTGGTTTTTCTTGTTTTTTACTAATCGAGTCATCCGTTTCATCAGAGGACAAATCTGTTGGCTTTTCAGTTTTATTTTTTGTGGCTGCCTTGGCTTTTGCTTTTTGCTTAGCTTTTGCAACCGTGGCGGCAATTTTTGCTTTTTTCAATTCGGCTGCACTTTGCTTTGGCAATTCAGCTGATATTGAGTCGCTTTCTTCAACGACTTCAACGACTTCAATGACTTCAACAGGCGTAGGCGAAGCTTCTTTTTTCGCTGTTGCTGATTTAGCTTGGCTTTTGGCAGTCAGTTCAACAGGATTATCCGTTTTAGCTTTTGCGTCTGCCTTGGCTTTTGCTTTTTGCTTCGCTTTTGCAACAGCGGCAGCAACTTTCGACTTTTTATCTTGGGCTGGACTAGCCGCCGTCTCTTTTACATCGGTAAGTGCAGCATTAACGTCATTGTCTGTTTTTGTTTCAGGCAATTTTGCAACTGAGTCATCTGTTTTCTTTGCTTGCTGTAACTTTTTTGCTTTAGCTTTGGCAATCGCTGCGGCAACTTTAGCTTTTTTGTCTGTACCCAGCGCATTTTCAGATTTAGGTTTAGCTGATGCTTCTTTTGTATCAACTTTAGTTGTATCTGAATCGTTTTTTGGTGTTTGAACATCAGTTAACTGTGCTTTTTGAGCAAGTTTTTTGGCTTTAGCGCGGGCAATAGCATTAGCAACTTGACTCTTTTGATCGCTCACTTGCTCGTTTCCACTTTCTTGTGGGCTAGCATTTTTATCTGTTGAAGATTGCGCTTTTTTAGCTTTTACACGGGCAAGTGCGGCGGCAACAGCTGATTTTTCAGTTTTTGCTTCACTGGTGCCTGAATTCATTCTAGCTTTACGAGCTTCAGCAGCTTTTTTGTGTTTTTCTGCTCGCGCAATTTTTTCACGTTCAAGTCGTTTTTTACGCGCTTCAAACCTAACTTTAGCTTTTTCTGCTTTGATATCGAGTAGTTTTTGCTGACGTATTTCTGCTTTGCCGACTCGGTAATAATGCACTAACGGAATTTGGCTTGGGCATACATAAGCACAAGCGCCACACTCAATACAATCAAATAAATTAAGGTTAGTTAACTGTTGTTGATCTTTTGCTTTTGCGCTCCATTGTAATTCTTGCGGTAATAATTGAGCAGGGCACACATCAGCACATTGTCCGCAGCGAATACACTCGACTTCTTTTGTACCGGTAGAATAAGGCGATGCTATCTCTTCTTCACTTGGCGCTAAAATACAGTTTGTGGATTTAATTACTGGTATTTGGTCGTTTGAAAGACTAAAGCCCATCATAGGGCCACCCATAATCAAATGTTTGTGCTGTTTGTTTTTATAGCCACAGTTCTGCGTTAAAAAGCCAACAGGAGTGCCAATTAATGCCCAAGTATTTTGTGGTTTCTCTAATGCTTGACCACTCACGGTAACAACACGCTTAATAAGTGGAGTGTCATTAATTACCGCATCGGCAATGGCGAAACATGTAGCAACGTTTTGCATTACGATACCAAGAGAGCTTGGCAATACACCACTTGGCACTTCTTGATCGGTTAAAATCTTGATCAGTTGCTTTTCACCGCCACTTGGATATTTGGTGGGAATAACACAAACATGAATGTGTTCAATATCAGCTGTAGCCTTTTTAAGTGTGTCAATGGCTTTACTTTTATTGTCTTCAATACCGATTAGTATATTTTTTGGCGCAAGTAAATGATCAAGTATTTTTATGCCATCTAAAACCGTTGGGCTATGTTCTTGGATCAGTAAATCATCAGCGGTGATATAAGGCTCACACTCTGCGGCATTAATGATTAAGTACTCAATTTTGGCTAAAGTGCCGACTTTTACTTGTGTAGGGAAACCTGCGCCCCCCATACCAGCAATCCCAGCGTTGGCAATTTTTTCTAAAATCTGCCCTTTGCTTAATAATTCATAGTCAGGGCATATCTTTCGCTTACACCATGTATCTTCACCATCAGGCTTCATGATAATACAGGTTTCGCTTAACCCTGAAGGGTGAGGAATTACTGATGCTTTAATCGCTGAAATAGTGCCACTTGTAGGGGCATGAACGGGAAGTTGCATTGGGCTGTCACTAGCGCTCAATGCTTGTCCTTTTAGGACTTTGTCGCCAACGGCGACAATAATATCGCCTGCTTGGCCAATGTGTTGGCGCACAGGGATAGTGAGTTGCTCAGGTATTTGAGCACTTGCTATAGGTTTAGTACAAGTCAGGAACTTTTGCTCAGGTGGGTGAATGCCACCATGAAAATGAGAAAAATGCCCTTTATGTATGCGTTCTATTACTGATTCCACCCAAACCTCATCTAATCTACTTGTACTACAGGGATACTGTCTAAATCCCATTGCCAATTTTGCGTTGTTGTTGCAACCGGGATCATTTCAATACAATCGACCGGACATGGCGCGACACATAAATCACAGCCCGTGCACTCGTCAGCAATAATGGTATGCATTTGTTTTGTGGTGCCAAGAATGGCGTCAACAGGGCAAGCCTGAATACATTTGGTACAACCGATACAGTCTTCTTCAATGATAAAGGCGACTTTAGGTGTATTGTCAGTTTCATGATTTTCATCTAATGGCTGAACTTCTACGCCCATTAAATCGGCTATTTTTTTGATAGTGTCTTCACCGCCTGGCGCACACTTGTTAATAGCTTCACCATTAGCAACCGCTTCAGCGTAAGGTTTACAACCAGGGTAACCACATTGGCCACATTGGGTTTGTGGCAAAAGAGCATCGAGTTGCTCAGCAAGTGGGTCACCTTCAACTTTAAATCGCACTGAAGCGTAACCCAATAGGGCGCCAAATAATGCGGCGAGAACGCCGAGAACGAGTATTGCAATAACAGTACTCATTAGAATTTAACCAAGCCAGTAAAGCCCATAAATGCCAACGACATTAATCCAGCAGTGATCATAGCTATTGCAGAACCTTTAAAGGGAGTGGGGACATCGGCATTCGCTAGCTTTTCGCGCATGGCTGCAAACATAATTAATACCAGTGAAAAGCCAACTGCAGCACCAAAACCATAAATAATTGATTCGAAAAAGTTATGCTGCTTGTCGCGGTTTAACAGTGCAACACCAAGTACGGCACAATTGGTTGTAATCAGGGGTAAGAATATACCTAACAAACGATAGAGATTTGCGCTAGTTTTGTGCACGACCATTTCAGTAAATTGTACCACCACGGCGATAACCAAAATAAAGGTCATGGTTTCTAGGTACTCTAAACCTAATGGTGTGAGTATATAAGTGCTAACAACGTAGCTGAGTAATGAGGCTAAAGTCATGACAAATGTTGTAGCAAACGACATACCGATGGCCGTTTCTGTACGCGAAGATACCCCCATAAAAGGGCACAAGCCGAGAAAATTAACCAGAACAAAGTTATTTACTAATACTGTGCCAACTAACAGCAGTAGGTAATCAGTCATTTTAGATTTATTTTACAATGAAAATTCACGCTATTATCCGTGTTTATCAATGAATAAACAACATATGAAGAGTAAGGTTATTGAAATTTTATCAGTAAGAATTTTATTGTGATTGAAATTCGTACACAAAGTGTAAGTGCGGCAAATAGCTTTTGAAGTAAGTTGTTGGCGGTATTAGGTAGAATAACGACCAACGGCATAAATTGTTGGTCGTATTGAGGTTGATTGAATTAAGTAGGCAAGTTTAGAGAGCAGATAGACTTTTAGGTTTACCAATATAAAAGCCTTGGCAGCCATCTACACAAAGTTTTTCTAGCATAAATTTCTCTTCTTGGCTTTCAACACTTTCAGCTAATACATTAATGCCTAATCGATGCGCTAAATCTACCATCAAACGCAAGAAATATTGGTTATTTTTATCTTCATCTATATCACGAGTGTAAGTGCTATCCATTTTGATAAAGTCAGGCTTTAAATCTCTAAAGAACTTAAATGATGTTAAGCCAACACCGAAGCGCTCTACAGTTATACGTGAGCCAACTCGATGTATCATATCAATAAAACTTTTACTGGCTTTAATATTTTGCTGCAAGCCAAACTCTGTGATTTCAAATACCAATTTTGATGCAATGGTTGCATCACGTAACAAACGACGCTCTAACCAAATAAGAAAATGACCATCAGTAATTGAACGGGCGCTGATATTAATACCAAAAAAATGGTTTTGCATATTCTTATCGGCAATTTCTTTTATTGCCGCTTCGATTATCATGCGATCAACGGCAACAATTTTGTCAAGCTTCTCAGCCATTGCGAAAAATGACGCGGTTGGCAACGTATCTTCACCACTATTTAAAAACCGGGCCAAAATTTCAGCATAGGCTCGACTATTTGGGCTACTTGGCTTAATCGGTTGTACTAGCAGGTTAATACGCTGATTTTCAATGACGCTATCGATTTCTTGACGCCAATTTTGATTACCATAACTGGCACTAGAGTTTTCTAGAATACTGTCGTCAGTTTGAGCAAACCAAGCATTAACCTGTTGTGTTTGTGCAATGCTAATACCGGTATCAGCCAGCGCTAATAGCTCCCCTAAAGGTTTGTTTTTATCGAAATAGACCAAACCTGTATAACCAACAGAATCTAAATCCGATTTCTGTTGGTATTCATTGAAACGCCCAGTAATATCATTAGCAAAATTTTCTGCACTTTTTAATGTCACATTCGGGATAAGCGTAGCGAAATCAGAACTGTTTAGTCTAAATACTTGTGCGCCTTTATATGGACTTGTTGCTTGTTTCATTATATCAGCAACCGCGCGAATATATGTATCACCTTCGTGATAGCCATGAACTTGATTAATGGTTTGTAATTCCGAACAACGAGTAATGGATAACACACCAAAGTCAGAACGGCTGTCAGCGTTTTCGAAAAATTGAATAAAACGATTACGATTTTCTAATTTAGTTACGGGCTCTATATATGCGTTTTTTTCAAGTAAGGTCGTTGCTGATAGTCTGCTGGCTATCAAATCTTTTAATTCGGTTAAATGCTGCTGAATTTCAGGTAAATCAATTTCGTCGTCTTTATTATCTTCTAACGGCTCTTTGCCTGAAATTATCATGGCAAGATCACGTTTTATTTGTAGGTTGATTTTATTTGCTAAACGGCGGTAGCGCGAAATACTATAAAAGGCAGCAATCACAATGAAAATGACAGATAGTACAAATACCGTCAGAACCATGTTTAATAAATAAAGTAAACTTTTGCTAACGGCTAACTGATAACGAATGGTTAGTGCCGAATTAGTCAACTTGACTTGATTGACAGGGGCCAAAACAAACTCAGCTAAAGGCAAACTTTTTTGTTGTTTATTTATAACTGTAGCACCATCACTTTTACTGATGTCAATAAAGTGGTATTGGTGAGTACTAGTTAATAGCTTGGCCATTTCATCAGCATTTACATCACTACTTGTTCTGTCAAAAGATAATAAGGCTTGTTGATGAACTTGCTGATTTTGAGAAGCTTGTATTGCTACAAATACAGCACCTGCTATGCCAACAACAAGACTAAAAGCAAATGCAATAAGTAAATTTCTTAACAGTAATTGTGTATATGTATACATATAAATTCATAATGCCTATATGTTGCTTAAAAAATTGTTTTTTATTCGTTGTTATTTTACGGCAATTGTTAAACTTTTAACATGAATCATTATAATTTACTAACTATATGATAATGCCACAATAAATATTATAGTAGTGATATGTAACGATGTGTAACTTTGTCTCGCTATTTTCTTTCACACAACTCTTATTAAAGGCTTGTTTTAGCGTAAACACTTAGGGAAAATTAGCTTGCTATAGCGTAGGCAACTATATATAATTCGCCCAGCTTGAATATAACAATATTTCACTGAGAAGATAATTTAACCAGTTTGGCAAGATTATCTAAGATATTGTTGTAAAAAGCCAAGTTTTTAATTTGGCTTACATCGTGGGTTCAGTGAAATAAGCCCCGCGTAATGGGGCTTTTTTGTATCTTAAGAACATGAAAAGGTGCAATGACAGCAAGGTGTATCGCTGGGCTATATGCCCTTTTTTTGTTTCTGAACTCTTCCAAATTGGAGAAAAATGATTGGCTAAATTTGAACACAAACTGACTGCAATGTTGCGTCCTGCCGTTGAAGAAACTGGCAAGGAGTTATTAGGCGTTGAATTTATCAGTGCAGGTAACCACTCGGTTTTAAGAATATTTATCGACCATGAAAATGGTATTGATGTAGATGACTGCGCAGAAGTTAGTCGTCAAGTAGGAGCTATTCTAGATGTAGAAGATCCTATTAGTAGCGAATATAACTTAGAAGTTTCATCACCAGGACTTGATCGTCCTCTTTTTGAAAAATCGCAGTATGAAGCGGTTATTGATGAAACTATCGAAGTAAAAATTTCAATGCCATTAAATGGTCGTCGTAAATTCAAAGGCAAATTAGTTGCTATTGAAAACGATAGTTTAATCGTCATGGTTGATAACGAAGAGTATGAACTTGTTATCAGTAATATAGACAAGGCTCACCTTGTTTATAACCACAAAAAATAATTTAAAATAATGAGAAAGGCTAACTAGCATGAGTAAAGAGATATTACTGGTTGTAGATGCTGTTTCTAATGAAAAGGCATTACCACGAGAGAGCATTTTTGAAGCAATGGAAACCGCTTTAGAAACTGCGACTAAAAAGAAATATGAAGGCGACATCATCGTTCGAGTCAGTATTGATCGCGCAAGTGGTGAATTTGATACCTTCCGTCGTTGGTTAGTTGTTGATGAAAGCGAAACGCCGATGGAAAACCCATATGCAGAAATTAGTTTAGCTGCAGCACAATATGATGATCCAGAATTAAATGTTGGTGATTTCGTTGAAGATCAAATTGAATCAGTTAAATTTGACCGTGTAACAACGCAAACAGCGAAGCAAGTTATCGTACAAAAAATTCGCGAAGCGGAACGTGGATTGATTGTTGATGCTTACCAAGAACAAATTGGTGAGATTATTACCGGTGTAGTGAAAAAAGCTAGCCGTGATAGCGTAATTTTAGATCTAGGTAACAACGCCGAAGCGATTGTTTACCGTGACGATATGTTACCGCGCGAAAGTTTCCGTCCGGGCGATCGTATTCGTGGTCTACTTTATGACATTAACCCTGAAGCACGTGGCGCACAATTATTTGTTAGCCGTACTAAACCGGAAATGTTAATTGAACTATTCCGCGTTGAAGTGCCAGAAATTGGCGAAGAGATGCTTGAGATCAAAGGAGCAGCTCGTGACCCTGGCTCTCGTGCGAAAATTTCTGTAAAAAGTAACGACAAGCGTATCGACCCTGTTGGTGCTTGTGTTGGTATGCGTGGTTCACGTGTTCAAGCAGTATCTGGTGAACTTGGTGGCGAACGTGTTGATATCGTTTTATACGATGATAACCCAGCACAATATGTTATCAATGCAATGGCGCCAGCTGAAGTTGCTTCAATCATTGTTGATGAAGACAAAAACACCATGGATATTGCCGTTGAAGAAGGTAATTTAGCAATGGCAATTGGCCGTAGTGGTCAAAACGTTCGTTTAGCAAGCCAACTTACTGGCTGGGAACTTAACGTCATGACTGTTGCAGACATGAACGAGAAGCACCAAGCTGAAAACGATAAAGTATTAACACTATTCACTGAAAAGCTAGATCTTGATGAAGATTTTGCCTTGATGTTAGTAGAAGAAGGTTTTACTTCATTAGAAGAAATTGCTTACGTACCTGTAGCTGAAATGCTTGATATTGATGGTATGGATGAAGATACAGTTGAAGAATTGCGTGAACGTGCTAAAGCAGCAATTACCACTCAAGCGTTAGCAAGTGAAGAAACTCTAGAAGGTGCTGAGCCTGCAGAAGATTTATTAAATCTTGCTGGTTTAGAACGTCATTTAGCGTTTGTATTAGCAAGTCGAGGTGTGAGAACACTTGAAGACCTTGCTGAACAAGGCGTTGATGAAATATCAGATATTGAAGAATTAGATGAAACCAAAGCGGGAGAGCTAATCATGGCTGCTCGTAACATTTGTTGGTTTAACGAAGAATAACTCACCGGGAGAAAAATATAGATGGCAACCGTAACAGTAGAACAACTTGCCAATGAAATCGGTACACCGGTGGATCGCTTAGTTAGCCAATTGGCTGACTCTGGCGTGAATAAATCGGCCACCGATTCTGTTTCGCAAGAAGAAAAAGAAACCCTGCTTGATCATTTGAAAAAGCAACACGGTGATGATTCAAACGCTAGCCCAAGTAAAATGACGCTGAGCCGTAAGAAAAAATCAACACTAGTACTTGGTCATGGTAGTAAGGCTAAGTCAGTGCAAGTTGAAGTTCGCAAAAAACGTACTTACGTAAAACGTAGCGACGTAGAAGAGCAACAACAAGCTGAAGAAGAAGCAAAAATTGCTGAAGAAGCACGTATCAAAGCTGAAGCAGATGCAGCAGCTAAAGCGGTCGCAGATGCTAAAGAAGCTGAAAATGCACGTGCAGTTGCAGCTGCTAAAGCTGAAGTACAGGCAGAAGCTAAAGCAGAAGCCAAACTTGAAGCAGAAGCTAAAGCTAAGCAAGCAGCAGTAGCAAAAGCGAAAAGCATTGAAGAGTCGGCTGCTAAGCCAACTCCGGCAGCTGAAACTGAAGATGCGAAAAAATTACGTTTACAACAAGAAGCAGAATTAACAGCAAAAGCTGAAGAAGAAGCTAGATTGTCAGCAGAAGCTGCTCGTAAGCTTGCTGAAGAAAACGAAGCCCGTTGGAAAGAGCAAGAAGCCGAACGTAAAGCGAAAGAAAAAGAAGTGGTACATTTAACTTCTTCTAAATACGCACAAGAAGCGGAAGATAAAAGTGACTCTGCCGATGAAAGTGGACGTCGACGCAAGAAGAAAAAACCTGCTGGTCAAGACAGAAACAACCGTGGTCGCAATGCCAGAGGTAAGGGCAAGTTAAGCTTATCTTCACCTCAAAGCTTGAAGCATGGTTTCACTAAACCAGTTGAAATTAAACTGAATGAAGTACGCATTGGCGAAACTATTTCAGTTGCAGAGCTAGCAAACAAAATGTCTGTTAAAGGCGCTGAAGTTGTAAAAGCTATGTTCAAAATGGGCGCTATGGCAACCATTAACCAAGTAATTGACCAAGAAACTGCGGCACTAGTTGCAGAAGAAATGGGTCGTGAAGTGGTACTAGTGAAAGAAAATGCCCTTGAAGAAGCTGTACTATCTGATCGAGGTCACTCAGGTGAAGCGATAACTCGTGCACCAGTTGTTACTATCATGGGTCACGTTGACCACGGTAAAACATCATTACTTGATCACATTCGTGAAGCGAAAGTAGCAGACGGCGAAGCCGGTGGTATTACACAGCATATTGGTGCTTATCACGTAGAAACTGGTCACGGTATGATCACTTTCCTTGATACTCCAGGCCATGCCGCGTTTACTGCTATGCGTTCTCGTGGTGCTAAAGCAACTGATATCGTTATTATTGTGGTTGCAGCAGATGATGGCGTTATGCCACAAACAATTGAAGCTATCCAGCATGCTAAAGCATCTGAAGCGCCAATTATCATTGCTGTTAACAAAATGGATAAAGAGACTGCTGACCCAGACCGTGTGAAGACTGAATTATCTCAACACGATGTAATCCCAGAAGATTGGGGTGGTGATGTTCAGTTCTGTCATGTATCAGCTAAGACTGGCTTAGGTATTGATGACTTGCTTGATTCAATTTTATTACAATCTGAAGTTCTAGAACTTACAGCAGTAGTTGATAAAATGGCGAATGGTGTTGTTGTTGAGTCTAAACTTGATAAAGGACGTGGTCCAGTTGCTACAGTACTTGTTCAAGAAGGTACATTGAACCAAGGTGATATCGTACTTTGTGGTTTAGAATACGGCCGTGTACGTGCTATGCGTGATGAAAATGGTCGCACCATTCAATCAGCTGGTCCATCTATTCCAGTAGAAATTATTGGCTTAAGTGGTGTTCCACAATCAGGTGATGAAGCGACTGTTGTTAAAGATGAGAAGAAAGCGCGTGAAGTTGCTTTATTCCGTCAAGGTAAATTCCGCGATGTGAAACTTGCTCGTCAACAGAAGTCTAAACTTGAAAACATGTTTGCTAACATGGCAACAGGCGATGTTTCTGAAGTTAACGTGGTACTTAAGTCTGATGTTCAAGGTTCACTTGAAGCAATTTCAGATTCACTCGTTAAACTTTCAACAGATGAAGTTAAAGTTAAAATCATTGGTAGTGGCGTAGGTGCTATCACTGAAACTGATGCGACATTAGCTGCAGCGTCAAACGCAATTGTTGTTGGTTTCAACGTACGTGCTGATGCTACTGCTCGTAAAGTGATTGAAGCAGAAAAAATTGATTTACGTTACTACAGCGTTATCTATGCCTTGATTGACGAAGTTAAACAAGCGATGAGCGGTATGCTTGCTCCTGAATTTAAACAAGAAATTATTGGTTTGGCACAAGTACGTGATGTATTCAAATCACCTAAGATTGGCGCAATTGCTGGTTGTATGGTTACTGAAGGTATCATTAAGCGTTCAGCTCCAATTCGTGTACTACGTGAAAACGTTGTAATTTACGAAGGTGAACTAGAATCTTTACGTCGCTTTAAAGATGACGTACAAGAAGTTCGTAACGGTACTGAGTGTGGTATCGGTGTTAAGAACTACAACGATGTACGCGTTGGTGACCAAATCGAAGTATTTGAGACCGTTGAAGTACAACGTACATTGTAATTAATATTATTGCTGTTGCTAGCGATATCTGCATTAAAAGCACTCGTAGACATGTGTCAACTGCGTGCTTTTTCATTGCACTACTTATCAACAGCTTCAATAGTTAATCACAATCGATTTATTAAAATGGGGGCTTAGCCTCCATTTTTTGCTATAAGATTTACTTAACTTATCAATAAGTCTTATAGCGTTAATAGGAGTAGCCATCATGGCAAGAGAATTTGCTCGTACTGATCGAGTTGCACAAGAAATTCAAAAAGAAATCGCGATGATTATTCAACGCGAAGTAAAAGATCCGCGCTTAGGCATGGTAACGGTTAATGCGGTAGAAATTACCCGTGATTTAGCTTATGCCAAAATCTTTGTCACGTTTTTTACCTTGGAAGGTCAAAATGTTGATCATTCACTCGAAGTACTAAATGAAGCATCAAGCTATATACGCACATTGTTAGCTAAGCGTATTAAAGCTCGCATTATGCCAGAACTTAGATTTATTTATGATAGCTCTATGGTTGAAGGTGTTCGCATGGGTAACTTAGTTGATAAAGCCGTTGCACAAGACGTTAAGAACCATGAAGGCGAAATAGGCGAAGTTGAAGCTGACGAAAGCCCTGAGAGTGAATAACGATGGCGAAGAAAAGAAAAGGTCGTGCTATTAACGGCGTTTTACTACTTGATAAGCCATACGATATGTCGTCGAATAGTGCTTTACAGAAAGTTAAACGTATTTACTTTGCTCAAAAAGCTGGCCATACCGGAGCATTAGATCCACTTGCAACGGGCATGTTACCGATATGTTTAGGCGAAGGAACTAAGTTCTCACAGTTTTTACTTGATACCGATAAAACCTATCAAGTAACGGCTAAATTAGGTGTTCGCACGACGACAAGTGATGTTGATGGTGAAATTGTTTGTGAAAAATCGGTTGATGTTTCTGATGAGCAATTAGCTACAGCGCTAAATTCATTTCGTGGTACGACAAAGCAAATACCTTCTATGTATTCGGCGTTAAAGTATCAAGGGCAACCGCTTTACAAATACGCACGTGAAGGCATTGAAGTACCAAGAGAATCTCGTGATATTACGGTATTTAATCTTGATTTATTGCGTTTTGAAGGTGATGAAGTCGATTTAGATATCCATGTCTCTAAAGGTACTTATATTCGAACTATTATTGATGATTTAGGTGAGTTATTGGGCTGTGGCGCTCATGTTGCCAAATTGCATCGCAGTGCGGTCGGCAATTACCCAACTGATCGTATGATAACCTTGGCACACTTAGAATCATTGCTTGAACAAGCTGAAGCAGAAGAAGTTGCACCGTCGGTATATTTAGACCCATTGTTATTACCAATGACCACTGCATGTGACGGTATTCCTGCGGTATTTATTGATGACATGTCGGCTAACTTTTTACGCCATGGTAACCCCGTTCAATGTTCAAATGCACCAAGCGATGGTTTAGTACAAGTATTTATTGGTGATGACGTTGAAACCGGTGAGTTTATCGGTGTCGGACATATCGATGATGATGGTTTAGTTGCGCCGAAACGTATTGTAGTTTTACCAGCGTAAACTCTGGCGCTAGTCCTACACTTGCTATTAGGCTAAGTTAATGGAATTTAGTTGCAATTACGGAGTATATTGCTAGAATACGCGCTCTTTAGAACGTCTTGCTGATTTAGTGTTCGGCTCGACGCGATTTTTTAAACACTAAAATTAAGGTAAATATTATGTCTTTAAATGCTGTAGAAAAAGCTGCAATCGTTGCAGAATACGCTCAAAAAGAAGGTGATACTGGTTCTCCAGAAGTACAAGTTGCTTTGTTAACTACACAAATCAACCACTTACAAGGTCACTTTAAAGAGCACATCCATGATCACCACTCTCGTCGTGGTTTATTACGCATGGTAAGCCAACGTCGTAAATTACTTGATTACTTAAAAGGCAAAAACGTTGAACGTTACACGTCTTTAATCGGTAAATTAGGTCTACGTCGTTAAGACAACAAAGATCTGCAAAAGGAGCCTAACGGCTCCTTTTTTTATGTCTTAATTTTGACCACCTTTTAAAATCTCAACAACACTATCTGCAAAGCCGGGAATGATAAATTTAGCTCAATAATCTTGATAACTTAATGACGAATCGAATTTAGTTGGCTGGAATCTGCATTAAAGCTTGATCAATTTTAGCTGCTGTCAGCGTTATTATTACGCCAAATCAAAGAATAATTTACTGATTGAACTAGAATATTACTAACTTTGATGAGGAAAATTTTATGACATCTATCCCTGAATTTATGACCACGAAACATCGCGAATGTGATGAATTTTTTATTGCCGCAGAAAACGCAGTTGCAGACAATAATTGGTCGTTAGCTAAACAAACTTTTAGCCAATTCTCTGAAGAATTAGAATTACATTTGCAAGCTGAGGAAACTATTTTATTCCCTGAGTTTGAACAAGCAACCGGGATTACTCAAGGTCCAACGCAGGTGATGCGTGGCGAGCATCAACAAATGCGTGCGTTAGTCGCTGATTTGTTACAAGCACTTGGCATCGATGATAAAGAGGCATACATTGGCGCTTCTGAAACATTAATGGTACTGATGCAACAACACAATATGAAAGAAGAAATGATGCTTTACCCGATGACACAACAACGTGTGCCAGCACCAGAGGCATTACTAGCGAGTGTTGTTGAACATTGCCAAACACCCGTAAGCAGATAATAGTACTTAATGAATATTATTGAAGTTAATGTAAGTGCATTGGCTCCACCTGAGCCGATGCAAGTGATTTTATCTTCACTTGCAACATTACCAAGTGATGCGGTGTTAAAGGTTGTTCATCGACGTGAACCGTTTCCGTTATACGAACAATTAATTGCCAATGGTTGGCTTTATCATAGCAAGCAATTGTCAGAAGAAAGTTTTGAGATCTACATCGCCAATGAAAAAGACAAGTTATCATTCAGTGACTTTCTTATCCTAAATGCTTAAGTTAATAGTGCCTAAGTTAACGGTACATAAGAACAATATTCTTACTCACAATTACTTTAAGTTATCATAATTATGAATATCGCTAATCTATCTTTTAGTGCTTTACCCCCAATTAGCGTACCTTTTCGTTATTTTATCAGTGCTGCCATTTTTTTAATACTCACTGGTTTTTTAATCCTGTTTTCCGGCGAAGCGGTATGGCTCAGTCGTTGGCATCCGACTATGTTGGCTATCACTCATTTATTTACCCTTGGGTTTATTTCGATGGTGATGATGGGAGCGATATACCAATTTTTACCGGTTATTGGTGGTGTTGGTATCGCTAACGTCCGCATGGTTGCCACTATATCTCATGCTTTGCACACTATAGGGGCATTGGCTTTGTCTTGGAGCTTTATAGTCCCTAATACCGTTATAAGTGTGATTGCCATGTTAACCTTAGGCGTGGGTTTCACGCTTTATATCTGTGCTGTTGCCAATGTACTGATTAAAAAATTGAGTCAAGGACAAACCATCATTGGTATGAGGTTGGCTATGCTATCGCTAGTAGTCGTTGTGACATTTGGCATACTTTTTCTCGCACAAAAAAACTTAATGCCAATAGAATTAGGCGCTATTAGTGATAAAAATTTCACTGATATTCATGCTTTACTCGGTGGTTTCGGCTGGGCAGGAGTACTTATTTTAGCGGTTAGTTTGCAAATAATACCGATGTTTCATGTTACGCCTAGCTTTCCTAAGCTGTTGGCGAAATACATGCCTGCAGCTTTAATAGCATTATTATCACTGTTGTTTGTTTTTAAACCTAGCAGTACAAACGGGCAGGTGGTTATTACTGTGGTACTTGTTATGTACAGTATTTTTAATCTGACATTTTTGAAGTTATTTAAGCAACGAAAACGCAAGGTTGTTGATACTAGTATTCAATTTTGGCAGTTCGCAGGCATAAGTTTTATCGCGTTGACCTGTTTGCATTTTTTACCTAATACTTGGTTTTTAGAGCTGTTTGCTAGCAATAAAGCTTTGTTGATAAGCGGAATGTTTATCTACTTTTTCCTTGTTAGCATAATTGAAGCGATGCTGTTAAAGATCACACCATTTTTAACTTATACTCATTTACAAACCTTGTGCTTAAGTAATTTTACTGCCATGGCACATTTACCCCATATGCATGAATTACTGCTAAAAAAGCATGGCCGCTGGTTGTTTTATCTGCACCTTTGCTCCTGTTCTACATTAATATCTACGCTAGCATTCACGCAATTATATCAACTATTTGCGTTAACGATGTTAGCAGAGTTTAGCTGGTTACTATTTTTGATACTGCGGTGTTTACATCTATATAAGCAAAGCCTAGCCAAAATTAATAACTGTGTTTAAATATCATCCTATTGCACTGTTTTTTAACTTTTAACCCCAACATTTATACTTTGACGCTAGTAAAAAACCAACCGTTAAGTATAATGTGCGTGCAAAATTTATAATTGCAAAAAACTAATCAATCAGCCTGTATAATTTTTTGTTCTACTTAGCGTGTGCAAACGCGTGAATTTGGTTAACACCTTAATCTTTAAATAAATATTAAGATGACTGACTAAGTGAATAAATAATTGTACAGATTGATTAAAATCAAAAATATTTAAGGAACTAATAATATGTTCAAACCAGTTACTAAATCATTTGAGTTCGGTCAACATACCGTAACTCTTGAAACGGGCGTTATTGCTCGTCAAGCTACTTGTGCCGTTATGGCAAGCATGGACGATACTTCAGTATTAGTCTCTGTTGTTGGTAAGAAAGAAGCAAAACCAGGTCAAGATTTTTTCCCTTTAACAGTTAACTACCAAGAGCGTACATACGCAGCCGGTAAAATCCCTGGTGGTTTCTTTAAACGTGAAGGTCGTCCTTCAGAAGAAGAAACATTAATCTGTCGTCTAATTGACCGTCCAATTCGTCCATTATTCCCTGAAGGTTTTACTAACGAAGTTCAGGTTGTTATCACTGTTGTTTCTGCTAACCCAGAAATCGCACCAGATATCATTGCTTTATTAGGTACTTCTGCAGCATTAGCTATTTCAGGTATGCCTTTTAGTGGTCCTGTTGGTGCAGCGCGCGTTGGTTATACTGACGGCAAATATATTCTTAACCCATTACAATCTGAATTAGCAACGTCGCAACTAGACTTAGTTGTTTCAGGTACTGACTCTGCGGTATTAATGGTTGAATCAGAAGCTGACGTATTGTCTGAAGAAGTAATGCTTGGCGCTGTTATGTACGGCCATGAGCAAATGCAAACAGCGATTACTGCAATTAATGAAATGGCTGCAGAAGTTAACAACCCTAAATGGGATTGGACTGCACCAGTTAAAAACGCTGACTTAATCGCGAAAATTGCTGAACTTTCTGAAGGTCAAGTAAACGAAGCTTACCAAATTACTGAAAAAGCTGTACGTTACGAAAAAATTAAAGAAATTCGTGACGGTGTTGTTGAAGCGTTATTAGCTGAAAATGCTGAACTTGACGTGCAAGAAGCAAAAGATTTATTCCACGACTTAGAAAAAACGGTTGTTCGTGGTCGTATCACGCAAGGCTCTCCACGTATTGATGGTCGTGATCCTGAAATGATCCGCGCATTAGACGTAATGACTGGTGTATTACCACGTACTCATGGCTCTGCTGTATTTACTCGTGGTGAAACTCAAGCTTTAGTTACTGCTACTTTAGGTACGCAACGTGACGCTCAACGTCTTGATACTATTATGGGTGAGAAAACTGATGCATTTATGCTTCATTACAACTTCCCTCCATACTGCGTTGGTGAGACAGGTTTTGTTGGTTCTCCAAAGCGTCGTGAAATCGGTCACGGTCGTTTAGCGAAACGCGGTATGTTAGCTGTAATGCCTTCAGCTGAAGAATTCCCATATGCAGTTCGTGTTGTTTCTGAAATTACAGAATCAAACGGCTCTTCTTCAATGGCTTCTGTTTGTGGTACTTCATTAGCGCTAATGGATGCTGGTGTTCCAATTAAAGCTTCTGTTGCCGGTATCGCAATGGGTCTAGTTAAAGAAGGCGATGACTTTGTTGTTCTTTCTGACATTTTAGGTGATGAAGATCACTTAGGTGACATGGACTTTAAAGTAGCGGGTACAACTGGTGGTATTACTGCTCTTCAAATGGATATTAAAATTGAAGGTATCACACAAGAAATCATGCAACTTGCTTTAAACCAAGCAAAAGCTGCACGTACTCATATCTTAAGTGTAATGGACGAAGCTATCGGCGGACATCGTGATGATATCTCTCAATTTGCTCCTCGTATTCATACCATGAAAGTTAGCCAAGATAAAATCCGTGACATTATCGGTAAAGGTGGTGCAACTATCCGTATGCTTACTGAAGAGACGGGGACAACTATCGAAATCGAAGATGACGGTACTGTTAAAATTGCCGCAACTGACGGCGAACAAGCGAAAGATGCAATTGCACGTATTACAGCACTTACTGCAGAAATTGAAGTCGGTACTGTTTATACGGGTAAAGTTGTACGCATCGTAGACTTTGGTGCATTTGTTAACGTTTTACCAGGTAAAGATGGCTTAGTACATATCTCTCAAATCTCTGAAGAACGTGTTAATGCTGTTAGCGATGTATTAACAGAAGGTCAAGAAGTAACTGTTAAAGTGCTTGAAGTTGACCGTCAAGGCCGTGTACGTTTAAGCATGAAAGAAGCAGCAGAAAAGCCAGCTGCTCCAGCGCCAGAAGCTGACGCTGCTGAGTAAGACATAAAGTAAATAACCACAACGTTATTTGGCAACAATTAATAACGTTTTTGTGTTGATAAAAAGGGAGCTTATTAGCTCCCTTTTTTATATACTCAAGAAGTTCATATTTACTAAAGGTTCTATTTTTCGTGCACTTACTTTATAAAAAATTATTTTCTAAAATACAACTTTCTAATACTCAGTTTTCAAAGGCTGTACTCTCCAAAGCATTGATAGTTTCTGGTTTATTACTTTCTCAAGGTTGTGTTAGCACATCGGTTGAAAAGCCATCGGTTATTGGCCAACTTATTATTGCTGAGCCGAATGCCATTAGTTATAAAAGTGAGATAGCGTTAGCGCGGTTATCGCAAGTTTTACAACGTGCTGAAATTAGCGATGGTCAGCGTGCTGAATTGTTTTATCAACGTGGCGTCGAGTATGACAAAGTGGGTTTACGTGCTTTAGCAAGATTTGATTTCAACCAAGCGATAAATTTAAAGCCAGATATGGTTGATGCTTATAACTTTATTGGTATTCATTTCACGCAATTGCAAGAATTTAATCAAGCGTACGATGCTTTTGATTCGGCAATTGAATTGGCTCCCGATCATGAATATGCCTATTTAAATCGTGGTATTGCCTTGTATTATGGTGGCCGAGCGAATTTAGCTTCTGATGACTTTAAAGTTTTTAGACAATATCAGCAAAATGACCCTTATCGAGTGTTATGGCAGTACTTGGCCGATTTAGAAACTAATCAGCAACAGGCTGCACAAGACTTATCGTTATATGCCGAGCTGATTGATGAAAGTGTTTGGGCAAAAAAAGTTATTGATTTGTACCTAGGTAAGATAAACCAAGCAACATTCATTGATAATTTAACTGACAATGTTAGTTCTAATAAGGCCTTAACTGAGCGTTTATGTGAAGCCTATTTTTACTTAGGCAAATACAACCAAATGAAAGGTGATGTAAATGCCGCAATTAATTTTTTCAAGTTAGCACTAAGTACTAATGTTTACGAATTTGTTGAGCATAGATATGCCAAACTTGAATTAGATCTTATGCGTCAAACAATGCAACAAAATAAAGCACTTTAGTCTTTAGATTAATTTTCCAACTGACATTGATGCTTTCAAAATACCGTATTTTAATGAGCTTAGTGATAATGATATTGCTAGGCTCATTTTTTTTAGTGGACAGCTACCGTCAAAAAATAATTCAAGCCACTATATCATCTGAGCAATTATCACGATTAGATTCAATTGAATTTTTTACCAATTCCACTGAACGACTAAACAAATTACTAACGGCAGAAAACCGAAACGCGTGGTTACATCTAGCTAAGCTTTATGCGAAACAAAATGCTGATATTGCCTATCAGCTTGGTAATTATTACCTTATCGATGGTCGTATAATGTCTGCGAAAATTTGGTTGAAGGAGTCTGTTCGCCAACATCATCAAGGTGCAATGCTTGCACTCGCTACGCATTACTTTGAAACCGAGCAATATCAAGAAAGCAAAAGCTTAGTATTACCTATTTTAGAAAATGACGCTGCCTTAGTCTTGTTGTATAAGCTTGCAATTCAGCAAGGTGATACAGGGTTTCTTGCAGAGCATCAAGAAAAATTGTCAGGGTTAGAAAATCGCGATTTTTATCAAGAGTTGGTTAATTTTTCTGTTTTTACTGCTGAAAAAAATAAGTTAAACACGCAGTGCAATGTAAGTGTGCAGCTGTTTGCGACCAATTTAAAAGGTTTACGCCACGGGACAAAACTCATTACGCAGTTTCAACAGCATAAATTGGCGCCGTATATTTGCCTACTAACGCCTAAATATATTCCCCTTGAACTAGTTAATTGCCAAGACAATACAGATGAAAAAATTTCTTGTAAGGCAAATGTTTGGGCTAATCGAACAGATATATCAAGTCGTTATGTTGGCTTAATTGTCGAGCAAGGAGGTGCCAATGTTGATAACGGCATCATGTATATAGATCAACAGGACAATGTTGAGGTGCTTGCCCATGAGCTTTCGCATTTGATCGGTTTTATTGATGAATACCCATTGCCTAGCCAGCATCAAAAATGTCAACAAAATCAGCAAATACCATTTTCTTATAACGTTGTAACATTAACTGAAAGCTATTTTGGCGAAAGGGCAGAAATAAGAAAGCAACTATTGGCAAAATTACCATGGGCAAGCCTAATTAAAGACAGCACTCCAATTTTGACCAAACAGGATCAAGGTTGGAAATTAGCTACACCAGTAGAATACTTGAATGAAATTGGCATTTTCTTGGCACGCTCTTGTGATAAAAATGCAAATATTCAAAGCTATAAACCTTATTATCACCGCACTCAATTGGAGTATTTTGAACTCGATTTCCCTCAAAACTATATTGATATTATGGCTTTGGCACCGAATCAATATCTAATGCCAAGTTATCACTTTAATGTCAGTCGTGATTTGGCTCAGCAGGGTGAATATAAACAAGCTCGAGAAATATTACGCGCGACACTTTTTCGTTAGTTAATCTTAGGTGGGCTTAATTTAAGGTTAAATACTTGTTCGTTTAATTCACTTTGATAAAACTTCAGATGCAATTTTATTATTAATAAGTAAAGTAATAGTGAAGGCTTAATCGCTAGCTAATTCAACTTAATGCTATGTTGAATTAGCTAGGGCTTTTTAGTGTTGCTCAATGGTTGAAGGGCTATTTTCTTCAAATGTTTTGATATCATTAACATTTTTTAAGTGTGTTGCAGAATTTATATATTCTTGTTGCTGTACAACTGTATTTTTTCTTACTTTGGCAATAGGCCACATGGTGTTGTTATTAAATGTTGTTAGTTCTTGTTCTAATGACGCCTTATTATTCTTAGGGGATTTAACTTTGGTTGTACGAATAAACCATGAAAATAATGACATAAAGCGGACTCCTTGTATCACTTACTACTAAGTTATAGCGCAATTTTCCAATTTTCGCTGATTTTGCTGTGCTTATTTATTAAATATTTCAGGTTTTACTGCTATAAAAATATTTTAGGCGGCAAGGTAAGATATAATAATAACAATTTTATGTTACTAATATTATGTTTTTTTATGAAAAAATGTATGGCAAACTTTTCTTCTTCGATTTTTCGTCAGCAATTCCCTATATTAGCTCAATTTGTTAACGGTAAACCTCTAGTTTATTTTGATAATGCAGCAAGTACTCAAAAACCTGTAGACGTTATTGACTGTTATCAGCATTATTATCAAACTAGCAATGCTAATGTTCATCGTGCTTCACATGCGTTAAGTTCAAGAGCGACAACTGCTTATGAAGAAACTCGTCAACATTTAAAGAACTTTATCAAAGCTAAACATAGTAAAGAGATCATCTGGACTAAAGGCAGCACTGAAAGTATTAATTTAGTGGCACAGTCATGGGGTCGTAAAAACTTACAGCCTAATGATGAAATTGTTTTAAGTTATAGTGAACATCACGCTAACATCGTACCTTGGCAAATTGTAGCAGAGCAAACTGGTGCAAAAATTAAAATTCTGCCATTAACTAGTGAAGGTAGAATAGACACAACTAGGTTAGAAGAAACCATCGGAGAGAAAACCCGTATTGTTTCCTGTGGTCATATCTCGAATGTGCTTGGACGCATTAACCCTATTGCTGATGTTATTAGCTTTGCTAAGAAACACAAGGCGCTAACCTTAATTGACGGCGCACAAGCCATTGCTCACTTACCTGTAGATGTTCAAGCTTTAGATTGTGATTTTTACGTGTTTTCTGCCCATAAAATGTATGGTCCAACAGGAGTTGGCGTTCTTTACGGCAAGCGTGAAATACTAGAAAAAATGTCACCATATCAAGCTGGTGGTGAAATGATAAAGTCAGTGAGTTTTGAACAAACTACCTATAATGATTTGCCGCATAAATTTGAAGCAGGCACACCAAATATTGCCGGTATTGTTGCCTTTGGTGCAGCGTTAAAGTTTATAGATGTTCAGCAGTTAGCGGCATTAGCGCATTATGAAACAAACTTGGCCCAATATTGCTTTGCGCAGTTATCTCAAGTGCCAGGGCTTTGCTTTATAGTTGAAGGACAACCGGATATTCCAGTGTTTTCATTTACCATGACAGGGCATCACAATCATGATGTTGCGGCAGAGTTAGATAGCCAAGGTATTGCGGTAAGAGCAGGGCATCATTGCGCTATGCCATTGATGCAGTATTTGAAAATTGATGGCTGTATTCGCCTTTCTTTAGCGGCGTACAATAGTGTAGAAGAAATTGATAAAGCAGTATTAGCACTAAAAAAAATGAGTCGCCAAAGTCTAGCTAACGATGCTGATGCTATGACTAATGACGAGTTAGGCCAACTATCACTGCAAAATTTACAGCAAGTTGAATATAAAGCGAGTGAAGCCGGTAATAAAATCCAAATCACTGATACTGCACACAGCCTTAATGTTGATAGTATTTTAGCGTTATTTAGTAAAGCGAAAAGCTGGGATAGTAAACATCGTGAAATTATGATGTTGGGCAAAAAGCAAAGTGGTTTGAGTGCAGAGCTAAAGACTGATCAATCATTAATTTCAGGTTGTGAAAGTAAAGCATGGCTTATCCATCAAAAGAACGAGCATGAGTGTTATATTTTCACTGGCGATAGCGATGCTAAAGTTATTCGTGGGTTAATTGCGGTTGTACTTGCGGCTGTTAATAATAAGACCAGCGAGCAGATATTAACATTTGATATGCAGGCTTACTTTAATGATATCGGCTTATTGCAGCACCTAAGTCCATCTCGGGGTAATGGACTTCGCGCTATTGTTAATAAAATTTATCAGATAGTCGAAGAGTGAGTTATCTAAATTCTACTATCTGTAGATAACTCAAGACTTAAACTGAATTTCAAACTTAGTATATTGCTCGGAAGATTTAATTTATTAATGCCCGTTTTAAAAACTTATCTATGGCTTTTCCAACGGCAAAAAATGCAAAACAGGCGGTAACTTGGGTGGCTGCGCCAAAGCCGGCACTGCAATCAAGCCGCATTGCTCCATCATTTGATTGTTTCGCATGACAAACATTACCTTCATTGTCAGGGTAACGTAATTGCTCACTAGAGAATATTGCGTCAATTGAAAACTTTCGTTTTACATTACGAGAAAAATTATACTCTCGACGTAATTGATTACGTACTTTTGCTAGCAGCGGGTCTTGAAAAGTTTGGCTTAAATCGGCAATGGCTATTTTACTTGGGTCAACCTGGCCGCCTGCGCCACCAATGGTGATTATCGGCAGTTTATTACGTTTACAATGAGCAATAATGGCGCTTTTTACATTCACAGAGTCTATCGCATCAACAACATAATCGATGGAACTGGTTAATAGCTCGCGAATATTTTCTAATGTCACGAAATCTTCGACAATATTAACCTGACATTCAGGGTTTATCTGTTTTATCCTCTCTGCCATTACATCGACCTTACTTTGGCCAACGGTGTCAGTAAGTGCATGTATTTGACGATTGATATTAGTGATACATAAGTCATCTAAATCAATGAGTGTTATTTGGCCTACACCATTTCTGGCAAACGCCTCAGCAACCCAAGAACCAACACCGCCAATACCGATAACACAAAAGTGACTTTGCCTAAGGGCTTCAGCACCATTGTTACCATACAAACGCGCAATACCGCCGAACCTTAATTGATAATCAGACATAAACTTCAAGAACCATTAACTAAAAAATGCTCGCGTATTATAGCAGTCTCAAGAAGAAAATATTAAGAGTGCAAACAGCAAATTCCACGATAAATCCGGCATTTCTTTTTATCAAATAATTGTTGATGGTTATTTATTGTCTCTTCGTATTTATTTAGTTTATTTTCAATATTAAAACTTATGATACCTAACAAGAGAAAACTGATAGGTAAATAGACAAAACTTGTCGTTATTTCTGCATTTAATAGCAAAGGTAGTATTGAAAGCGTACATAACGATAGAAAAAGCAGCAACAAATGTAATATTTTTATCGATCTGATCAAAGTTTTCATAGAAAAAATCCCTGTTTAATTTGCATGAGTCGGTAGAAAACTTATTTTAACGCTTGTAGTGCTTATTTAGAGGTGGCATATTTGACATTATTGTAGCCATATGTGCCATAAGAGACAGGTAGATAAAAATGAAAATAGTCGTTCTAGCCTCTAATCAATGTGTTGTTTCTGCCGTTTATGGTTTAGTTGATGTTTTTTATGCGGCTAATTACTGCCATCAACAGCGTTATTCTACAGCTGAGCAAAGTGAAGTATCTTGTAAAATTGTCACCATCGATGACCAATCAGTGACAGGTTACAACGGCGTCAGTATTTCGCCTTCAGCCACTATAAACAGTGTCGATAAACCAGATATCGTTATTGTTTCTTCGTCTGTGCGCGCGGTAATCGAATGTTGTGCCGACGATGTACTTGTTGATAATTTACCTAAAGTTAAGCAATGGCTTAGTCAATGCCACCAACAAGGTACTGTGATCGCCAGTTATTGCACTGGGAGCTTTTTACTAGCTTCTTGTGGTTTACTAAATGGTAAAGTTGCAACGACACATTGGCGCAGTGCAGATTTATTCAAACGCATTTTCCCCTCTATCCGTTTAGACTGCGACCGAATGTTAATTGATAATGGCGATGTTATTTGTTCTGGCGGTTCAATGTCTTATATCGATTTGGCCTTATACCTTATTGATAAATATGTCGGTAAAGATATCGCTTCAGATTGTGCAAAATTACTGGTTTTTGATCCGGTTCGACAAAAGCAATCTCCTTATGTGACCTTTCAGGCACAAAAATCTCATGATGATCAACCTGTATTGAAAGCACAGGAATGGATAGAGTCTCATTTTAGTAACGAAATACTTATAGATGAACTTGCAGAACTTGTTGGTTTAGGGGCACGAACGTTTAAAAGGCGCTTCAAACAAGCAACACAAGAAACGCCGTTAAACTACTTACAGAGAATTAGAGTTGAGCATGCAAAAATGCGTTTAGAGAAAACTACAGAGCCAATTAATCAAATCATCTGGTCGATAGGTTATGAAGATATTAGTAGTTTTCGACAGCTGTTTAAGCGCTTTACTGGCGTGACACCAAAAGATTATCGACAAAAATATGCCTAAACTTAATTATGCTTTTATATTATTGAGAAAGAGGTATTTAAAACTACGCTAATGGACTACTTAAGAAAGCAAAGGCATGAACGAGCTACGCTGAGGGTAGTTTTACCACAAACATAGTTTGCTGTTCATCGATAATATCAAAGTAAATTTCGCCGTGTTGAACCTCAGTCATTAACTTTGCTGAATAGGTACCTAAACCTGTACCAGACTGACGATTCGAGCTGGTATATTTATCAAATAATGTCGCACGTATTGTTTTTGGAATAACACCGTGATTAATAACTTGAAAGGTTACATGGTCATTTTCATGAGTTAGAGAAATTTGTATAGGCTCATTATTGTTGGATGCTTCAACGGCATTCTTGATCAAATTATTAAAAATTGATAAACATAATAAAGGCTCAGCTAGAATGTGCTGGCTATGTTCAAATCCTGATAAGGCAATATTGAGTGATTTTTCTTTTGTAACAAGCGCCACTGCATTAATAGCGTCTGTGATCATTTGATTCAGGTCGATACGTTGCGGCGTTAACTGGTAAATATTTTGCTCTATTTTGTAGAGGTTTAATGAATTGTTAATCATATCAACAACGTTATTAACCGCTTTATTAATCGACTTTGCTGCTGCTTTGTCTGCCAAACGATAGGTTTCAAATAGAATATTATTAAGCGGACCTTTTAAATCATGATGTGTTATTTTTTCAATGTCTTCGCGCAGTTTCGCGTTTTCACGAAGGGTAGTTACTTGGTCTGCTAATGCGGTATTTTGCTGCTGTAAACGTATGTGTGTAGCAACTCTAGCTCTTAGTAAATCACCATTAAGAGGCTTAGTAATATAATCAACCGCACCTAAATCGAAACCATATTTAATATCGGAAACTTCAGACTTTGCACTGAGGAAAATAATCGGAATATTAGTGGTTTTTGGATTGTTTTTAAGCGCTGAACATACTTGATAACCATCCATCTCTGGCATCATAATATCAAGTAACACTAATTCTATTTTGTGTTTGCCGCTGTTGATTATTTTTAACGCATGCTCGCCAGATTTGGCCGCAATTACCCGGTAGAGTTGGCGCAGGTTACCAGCAGCAACATCAATATTACTACTCTCGTCATCAACAACCAAAATACTAGGTTTTATTACTTGTTGGGGTGCTTTATTTTCTTTGTCATGCGGTGCGTCGATAGCGACATTTATTGCTGGAGTATGCTCTGGCTTAGTTAATAAAGGCTTAAATGCATCAAGCTGAGTTAAGGCGAAAAGTGCACTAAGAACATATTGCTGTTTAAAGGGTTTAAACAAGCAAATACGATTGTCTGCTATTTCTGCCGATGTAGCGATAACCTGGCTTCGTGGCTCGTGCGATTCTTGTTGAGATAGCACTAATAGCGGTAAGCTCGTAACTGTTGAGGTATCAATTATTTGTGCACGAAACTCTTCAGGGCTTTTATCACTATAACTATCGGAGCATATTAATAAGCTTATCTTTGAAAATTGTGCGAACTCTAAGGCATCATCCATATCTTCAATGCATGCAATGGCTGATTTACTTACCCCACAAGAGAGTAACATTTTAGCTATTGCTTCACGAACTAACCGACTTTCATCGATAATTAAAATATGGTCGAGCACTGATAGAATACCGCTTAATTCTTTAAAATTATTGTAAGGATATAGTGATTGTAACCGGAATGTACAGGAATTTATTTACTTATAAAAGAATTAGATAAGAAAAAGGCAACCAAGAGGTTGCCTTTAATTATTGCTTTATGTGAAGCAAGTATTATCTGTCACTTAATGGTACAAATTCACGATCAATTTCGCCAGTATATTTTTGACGAGGACGACCAATTTTTTGTCCCGGTTGACCTAGCATTTCATCCCAATGTGCAATCCAACCAACCGTACGAGACATGGCGAAGATTACTGTAAACATATTGGTAGGAATACCAATTGCTTTTAGGATAATACCTGAGTAGAAATCTACGTTAGGGTAAAGTTTCTTTTCGATAAAGTAAGGGTCTTCTAACGCTACTTTTTCTAACGCCATTGCTACGTCAAGTAATGGATCTTTAATACCCAATTCACTTAATACTTCATGACACGTTTCACGCATTACTGTCGCGCGAGGATCGAAGTTTTTGTAAACACGATGACCAAAGCCCATTAGGCGGAAAGAATCTGATTTATCTTTCGCTTTCGCAACGTATTCATCAACGCGGTCTAAAGAGCCAATCTCTTCAAGCATAGTTAAACAAGCTTCGTTAGCGCCGCCGTGAGCAGGGCCCCAAAGTGAAGCAACACCAGCTGCGATACACGCATATGGGTTAGCACCAGAAGAACCGGCTAAACGTACAGTTGACGTAGAAGCATTTTGTTCGTGATCTGCATGTAAAGTAAAGATACGGTCCATTGCACGAGCAACAGTAGGACTAACTACATATTCTTCTGCAGGTACAGAGAATAACATGTGTAAGAAGTTTTCTGCATAGCTAAGGTCATTGCGTGGGTAAACGAATGGTTGGCCAATGCTGTACTTGTATGCCATTGCAGCGATAGTTGGCATTTTAGCGATTAAACGATGCGCACTACGCATACGTTGGTCTGGTTCGTTAATATCTAAGTCACTGTGGTAAAACGAAGATAAAGCGCCAACAACACCACATAACATGGCCATTGGATGTGCATCAGGCAAGAAGCCGTGGAAAAAATGCACTAACTTTTCATGAACCATAGTATGGTTAGTGATAATTTTAGTAAATTCATCGTATTGCGCTTTAGTTGGCGCACTACCGTTTAGCAAAATATAACAAACTTCTAAGTAATCAGCTTGCTTTGCAAGACTGTCAATTGGGTAACCGCGATGTTGTAAAACACCTTTGTCGCCGTCAATAAAGGTAATTTCAGACTCACACGAGGCTGTTGCTAAAAAACCTGGGTCATATGTAAAATAACCTGCACCGCCTAGTGTACGTATATCTATTACATCGTTACCGGCACTACCTTTAAGAATTGGCAAGTCCGCAACTACATTACCGTCGATACTAAGAGAGGCTTTTGAGTCAGCCATATGTTTCATCCCCATTAAAATTTATTTATCTTGAAATTGTCAAAACCAAATGTTTAGTCAATTTTTGTGAATATTAAACTGGGGCTATTCTACTTCAGATCACCCCCCATAAGTCAATTCGTTTGTTAATCCCTTAGACTAAAGTCAAATGTAAGGAATGAATTTAGTTACGTATGGTTAATAATTAGTCGCAAGCCTTGAATTTAGGCTGAAACTTGTCGGTGAAGAAAATTGTAATTAATGATTTTCACCTATATAATCAAGCCGATCTGAATTCTGTTTTTGCATTCGTATGTAAAGTGTAAAAATATAATTTAAATCGGAGGGGGGTTATCTAGCATAATAATGCGGTTAGATAACGTTACAATAAGTTGAAGGCTCTAAGAGCTCCTTAGGCAACAATCGTGAAAAAACAACGTCCTGTAAACCTAGATTTGTCAACAATCAAAATGCATGCAGCAGCTAATGCATCTATATTACACCGTATATCTGGTGTGATCATGGTATTCGCTATCGGTATTTTATTGTGGACGCTTTCTTTATCTCTATCTTCTGCTGAAGGTTTCGCGCAAGTAGAATCTCTACTTAGTGGTGTATTCTTCAAAATAATTATCCTTGGTTCGCTTTCTGCGCTTATCTATCATTTACTTGGCGGTATTCGTCACTTGTTTATGGATTTAGGCCACTTTGAAGAACTTGCTTCGGGTAATGCTACGGCAAAACTTATTATCGCACTTTGGTTGGTGCTTACTGTAGTAGTAGGAGTTCGATTATGGTAAACAACGCAGCAACAGTAGGCCGTAGTGGCGTACATGATTTTATTCTTCTTCGTGCCAGTGCCATTATATTAGCACTGTATACCTTTTTTCTTGTTGGCTTTTTCGTTACAACTTCGGATGTAACATTTGAAGTCTGGCAGGCATTTTTTGGTTGTGTCAGCACAAAAATATTTACCATCTTAGCCATTATCGCGTTATTAATTCACGCATGGATTGGTGTATGGCAAGTACTTTCTGATTACATTAAGCCAGCGCTTTTACGCGGTGGTTTACAATTTTTCTTTTCGGTTTTGTTGCTAGCATATTTCGCAGCAGGCCTATTAACAGTGTGGGGTGTGTAAGTGAGCGTTCCTATTCGTGAATTCGACGCCATTGTAATTGGCGCCGGTGGTGCAGGCATGCGTGCTGCCCTAGCAATCTCTGAATCTGGCAAATCTTGTGCTTTGATTTCAAAAGTATTCCCTACTCGTTCTCATACGGTTTCTGCACAAGGTGGTATCACTGTCGCCTTAGGTAATGCCCATGAAGATCACTGGGAACAACACATGTACGATACCGTTAAAGGCTCTGATTATATCGGTGACCAAGACGCTATCGAATATATGTGTAAAACAGGTCCTGAATCAATTATCGAACTTGAGAAAATGGGCTTACCATTCTCTCGTACGGAAGAAGGTAAAATTTACCAACGTCCATTCGGTGGCCAATCTAAAAACTTTGGTGGCGAGCAAGCAGCTCGTACCGCAGCTGCAGCTGACCGTACAGGCCATGCATTATTGCACTGTTTATACCAACAAAACGTTAAAAACAAAACTAACGTTTACTCTGAGTGGTATGCACTAGATTTAGTTAAAAACAGTGACGGTGGTGTAGTAGGTTGTACTGCTATTTGTATCGAAACTGGTGAAGTTGTTTACTTTAAAGCTCGTGCTACCGTACTTGCTACTGGTGGTGCTGGTCGTATCTTCGCCTCTACTACTAATGCTCACATCAACACTGGTGACGGTGTTGGCATGTCACTTCGTGCTGGCATTCAAATGCAAGACATGGAAATGTGGCAGTTCCACCCAACAGGTATCGCAGGCGCTGGTGTACTAGTGACTGAAGGTTGTCGTGGTGAAGGTGGTTACTTATTGAATAAAGACGGCGAACGTTTCATGGAACGTTATGCACCAAATGCTAAAGATTTAGCAGGTCGTGACGTTGTTGCTCGTTCAATGATGACAGAGATCCGTGAAGGTCGTGGTTGTGACCATCCTCAATACGGACCACATATCAAGCTGAAACTTGACCACTTAGGTCGTGAAACACTGATGAAACGTTTACCAGGTGTTTGTGACTTATCTGAAACATTTGCTCATGTTCACCCAGCAGAAGAGCCAATTCCAGTTATTCCAACGTGTCACTACCAAATGGGTGGTGTACCTTGTAACGTGAATGGTCAAGCAATCAATGTTGCTGCCGATGGCACAGAAACAATCGTTGATGGTTTATTCGCTGTTGGTGAAATTGCTTGTGTATCTGTGCACGGTGCAAACCGCTTAGGTGGTAACTCACTACTTGATTTAGTGGTATTTGGCCGCGCAGCAGGTAACTTCTTAGGTACCTACCTAAATGAAACTCAAAACGGTAAAGATGCATCTGAGTCTGACTTAGAAGCTTCTTTAGCACGTACTAACCGTTGGGAAACATCTGCTAAAGGTGAATGTCCAACGCAAATACGTAAAGATTTACAACAGTGTATGCAACTTAACTTCTCGGTATTCCGTGAAGGTGAAGCCATGGCGCAAGGCATGAAAGAGTTGACGGAAATCCGTGAACGCTTACAACATGCCCACTTAGATGATAAGTCTAGTGAGTTCAACACACAGCGTATCGAGTGTTTAGAATTAGATAACTTGATGGAAACAGCTTTCTGTTCTGCAAAAGCAGCTAACTTCCGTACTGAATCTCGCGGTGCTCATGCCCGTCAAGATTTCACAGAACGTGATGATGAAAACTGGTTATGTCATTCAATCTACACACCAGATAACGAAGAAATGAGCAAGCGTACTGTTAACATGGCACCTGTTCACCGTGAAGCTTTCCCACCGAAAGCAAGAACTTACTAGGAGCGTTGTAATGAAACAAATTTTTTCTATTTACCGTTACAACCCTGATGTTGATAACAAACCTTACATGAAAGAATATGAGCTGGAAGTTCCTGAAGGCTCAGACATGATGGTACTAGATGCGCTAATTTTGCTGAAAGAGCAAGATTCAAGCTTATCATTCCGTCGTTCATGTCGTGAAGGTGTTTGTGGCTCTGATGGCTTGAACATGAATGGTAAAAATGGTTTGGCTTGTATCACGCCTTTATCTGCAATTCCTGCAAATAAAATAGTGTTACGTCCATTACCTGGTTTACCGGTAGTGCGTGATTTAATTATTGATATGACTCAGTTCTATAATCAATATGAAAAAATCAGACCTTACCTAATTAATGATGGTAAAGAACAACCAGCACGCGAACATTTACAAACAATTGAAGAACGTGAGAAATTAGACGGTCTTTATGAATGTATTTTATGTGCATGTTGTTCAACATCTTGTCCTTCTTTCTGGTGGAATCCTGATAAATTTATCGGTCCAGCGGGCTTATTACATGCTTATCGTTTTCTTATCGATAGCCGTGATACTGCAACAGAAGAGCGTTTAGATGATTTACAAGATGCCTACAGCGTATTCCGTTGTCACGGTATCATGAACTGTGTTGACGTTTGTCCGAAAGGGCTAAACCCAACAAAAGCCATTGGCCATATTAAGTCAATGTTGCTGACAAGAGCGGTTTAATTTAAATAGCAGAGTGCAAGAAATTGTACTCTGCTTTTTTCGTTAAACAATTTGTTTTTATTGCTTTTATCCCATAAAGGAACAGGCAATGCCCGAAGGTGCTATGAAGGCTTGGATAGAGTCTTCCCATTTAAGTGGTGCAAACGCTGCTTATATTGAAGAATTATACGAATCTTATCTGGATAACTCGCAATCTGTTTCTACAGAGTGGCGTGATATTTTCCAACAACTTCCTAAAATTGAAGGTGCTGACGTTGAATATCGGCATTCTGAAATCCGTGATGAATTTAAAGAATTGGCCCAGCAAACACAAAAAACCGTGGTTGTTTCAGGTGGTTCTGACGCTAAACAAGTTAAAGTTTTACAACTTATTAATGCCTTTCGTTTTCGCGGACATCAAAATGCTAACCTTGACCCATTAGGGTTGTGGCAACGTGATAAAGTACGTGACCTGCAATTATCTCACCATGAACTATCGGAAAATGATTTCGATCGTGAATTTAAAATAGGTTCTTTGGCTATTGGCCAAGACACTATGAAGCTTGGTGAATTATATAAAGCCCTTAAAACTACTTACTGTGGTTCTATTGGTGCGGAATATATGCATATCACGTCAACTGATGAAAAGCGTTGGTTACAACAGCGTCTTGAATCAGTGCAGTCACAAGCAGTGCTTAGCGTTAGTGAAAAGGAAGAAATTTTTAAAGGCTTAGTTGCGGCTGATGGTCTTGAAAAATACCTAGGAGCTAAGTTCCCTGGCGCAAAACGCTTCTCTCTTGAAGGTGGCGATGCCTTAGTCCCTATGTTAAAGCAATTAATCACTCGTGCCGGTACGCAAGGCGCTAAAGAAGTGGTGATGGGCATGGCTCACCGTGGTCGTCTCAACGTGCTTGTTAACGTTATGGGTAAGAATCCGTCAAAGTTATTTGATGAGTTCGGTGGCAAACACGACGAAATACTTTCTTCAGGTGATGTTAAGTATCACCAAGGTTATTCGTCTGACTTTGTAACACCAGGTGGCAATGTTCATTTAGCATTAGCATTTAACCCGTCGCATTTAGAAATTGTTAACCCAGTAGTTATTGGCTCTGTACGTGCACGTTTAGACCGTCGTGATTGTAATGAAGGTGATTTAGTATTACCTATTACTATTCATGGTGACTCAGCAATTGCTGGTCAAGGTGTTGTACAAGAAACCTTTAACATGTCGCAAGCGCGAGCATTTAAAGTTGGCGGTACTATCCGTATTGTTGTTAATAACCAAGTTGGTTTTACAACGTCGGATCCTGCAGATACTCGCAGCGGTGAATACTGTACTGAAATCGCTAAAATGGTTTCTGCGCCAATTCTTCATGTGAATGGTGACGATCCAGAAGCTGTGATCTTAGCAACACAAATTGCATTAGATTACCGTAACGAATTTAAACGTGATGTGGTTATCGACCTTGTTTGTTACCGACGTCACGGACATAACGAAGCTGATGAGCCAAGTGCTACGCAGCCAGTTATGTACAAAAAAGTTAAAAAGCATCCTACTCCTCGTCAGCTTTACGCTGATAAGCTTAATGCTGAAGGCTCGCTTGATAAAGCTAAAACAGACGAGTTAACAGCTTACTACCGTAAATTGCTTGATGAAGGGCAATGTACCGTAGAGCAATGGCGTCCAATGACAGAGCATTCTGTTGACTGGTCACCATACTTAGGCCACGAGTGGAATGACGATTACGACAAAGAAATCTCAATTGATAAGCTAAAAGAGCTTGCCACTAAAGTTGCTGCTATTCCAGCTGACCATACCGTACATAATCGCGTGAAGAAAATTTACGACGACCGTGCGAAAATGGCAAGCGGTGAGAAGTTACTTGATTGGGGTATGGCAGAAAACATAGCTTACGCTTCAATTGTTGATTTAGGTAAGCGTGTACGTATTACCGGCCAAGATGCTGGTCGTGGAACATTCTTCCATCGTCATGCCGTATTGCACGGACAAGAAGACGGAACTCGCTACCTACCGCTACAAAACATTAGTAAAGACCAAGGTCCATTTGATGTACATGACTCAGTACTTTCTGAGGTATCTGTACTTGCCTTTGAATATGGCTATACCACAGCTGAGCCTGCAGGTTTAACTATTTGGGAAGCACAATTTGGTGATTTCGCTAACTGTGCACAAGTAGTATTTGACCAATTCATCAGTTCTGGCGAACAAAAGTGGGGCCGTTTATGTGGTTTGACTATGTTGTTACCGCATGGCTATGAAGGTCAAGGTCCTGAGCATTCATCTGCACGTTTAGAGCGCTTCTTGCAACTTTGTGCTGATCATAATATGCAAGTTTGTGTTCCATCAACACCAGCGCAAGTATTTAATATGCTTCGTCGTCAAGTGGTTCGTCCTATGCGTCGTCCACTAGTAGTGATGTCACCTAAATCATTATTGCGTCACCCATTAGCGGTTTCTTCACTTGAAGAAATGTCGACAGGTGTTTTCCATAATGTTATTGGTGAAGTTGATGATATCGAGCCTAGCGGTGTTGAACGTGTAATATTTTGTAGTGGTAAAGTTTACTACGAACTACTTGAACAACGTCGTAAGAATGAGCAAAGTAATGTTGTTATCATTCGTATCGAACAACTATACCCATTCCCAGAAGAAGAGCTAAAGGCTGAAATTGAAAAATACAGCCACGTGAAGCAATTCGTTTGGTGTCAGGAAGAACCGCAAAACCAAGGTGCTTGGTACTGTTCACAGCATCACTTTAGAGCGGCTATCCCAGCGGGTACTCATTTGTCATATGCAGGTCGTAAGGCTTCTGCAGCTCCGGCTGTAGGTTATATGTCAGTTCATGTTAAAGAGCAACAAGCGCTAGTTCATGACGCGCTTAATGTAGAATAGACCCTCTTTTTTATAAAGAGATTAATTAAGAGTGTGTAAGGAATATTATAAATGACAACCGAAATTAAGGTTCCCGTTTTACCTGAATCAGTTGCAGATGCAACAGTAGCGACTTGGCATGTACAAGTAGGCGATAAAGTTTCTCGTGATCAAGTACTAGTTGATATTGAAACTGACAAAGTGGTACTTGAAGTACCTGCAACATCAGATGGTGTTATCACTAGCATTTCTGAAGCTGAAGGCGCTACGGTTTTAGGCGAGCAAGTTATTGCTATTTTGTCTGAAGGCGATGCGGCTGAAACTGCTGCTCCTGCAAGTGCACCAGCAGCGGCTGCTACAACTTCGTCAGCTAAAGTAATTGACATTGAAGTACCTGTATTACCAGAGTCAGTTGCTGATGCAACAGTAGCATCATGGCATGTTGCTGAAGGTGATACTGTATCAGTTGACCAAAACTTAGTTGATATCGAAACTGATAAAGTGGTTTTAGAAGTCGTAGCGCAAGAAAACGGCGTTATCGGTAAAATCATTCACGTTGAAGGCGATACCGTACTTGGTGCACAAAAAATTGGCGAACTTAACGCCGGTGCAACCGCAAGTGCAGCGCCTGCAGCATCAGCTGAAGAAGCAATTAGTTCGGATGAACTTGCTAGCCCATCAGTACGCCGTTTAATGACAGAGAAAGGCTTAACAGCTAACGATGTTGTTGGTACTGGCAAAGGCGGTCGTATTTCTAAAGAAGACGTTGAAGCAGCATTAAATAAGCCAAAAGCAGCACCTGCAAAAGCCGCGGCGCCAGCGCCAGCAGCACAAGCTTCTGCAGCATTAGGCGAGCGTACACAAAAACGTGTACCAATGACGCGTTTACGTAAAACAATTGCAACACGTTTACTTGAAGCGAAAAATTCAACGGCGATGTTAACTACATTTAACGAAGTTAACATGAAGCCAATTATGGATCTTCGTAAGCAATACAAAGACGTTTTCGAAAAAACACATGACACACGTTTAGGTTTCATGTCTTTCTACGTTAAAGCCGTAACTGAAGCACTTAAGCGCTATCCAGCAGTTAATGCGTCAATTGACGGTGATGATATCGTTTATCATAACTTCTTCGACGTATCTATTGCGGTATCTACTCCTCGTGGTTTAGTTACACCAGTATTACGTGACGCTGACCAATTAAGCATGGCGGGTATCGAAAACGGTATTCGTGGTTTAGCTATTAAAGGTCGTGACGGAAAATTAACCATGGACGAAATGCAAGGTGGTAACTTTACTATCACTAACGGCGGCGTTTTTGGTTCATTAATTTCAACACCTATCCTTAACTTGCCACAAGCGGCAATTTTAGGCATGCACAAAATCCAAGATCGCCCAATGGCTGTTGACGGAAAAGTTGAAATTTTACCTATGATGTACTTAGCACTTTCTTATGACCACCGTTTAATCGATGGTAAAGAATCAGTTGGTTTTCTAGTAACAATTAAAGAATTGCTAGAAGATCCAACACGCTTATTACTTAACATATAGTTAACATCTAATAGGCTTTATCAATTAAAACCTTTTGTTTGATTTAGACTATAGTATTAGGCTCTAAGGACTATGTTCCATAGAGCTTTTATACTATAATCGATCGACTTTTTTCGATGATAGTAATTAAATCATTAATTACTATCATCTTCATCTACAGATAAATGGAAAAAACACCATGAATTTGCATGAGTATCAAGCGAAACAATTATTCGCTGAATATGGATTACCAGTTTCTGAAGGTTTCGCTTGCGATACCGCTCAAGAAGCTGCCGAAGCTGCTGATAAGATTGGCGGCGATATGTGGGTTGTTAAAACTCAGGTTCACGCTGGTGGACGTGGTAAAGCTGGTGGTGTAAAGCTAGTTAAAACTAAACAAGAAATCAAAGATTTCGCTGAAAACTGGTTAGGTAAGAACTTAGTTACTTACCAAACAGATGCAAATGGTCAGCCAGTAGCTAAAATTTTAGTTGAAAGCTGTACTGATATTGCTAACGAATTATACCTAGGTGCAGTTGTTGACCGTGGTTCTCGTAAAGTAGTATTTATGGCATCTACTGAAGGCGGTGTTGATATTGAAAAGATTGCTGAAGAAACTCCAGAGTTAATTCACCAAGCTGAAATTGATCCATTAGTTGGCGCTCAACCTTACCAAGCTCGTGAACTAGGTTTTAAACTAGGTTTAAACCCAGTACAAATGAAGCAATTTGTTAAGATCTTCTTAGGTCTTGCTAAAATGTTTGAAGATTTCGATTTCGCATTATTAGAAATCAACCCGTTAGTTATCACTGACGAAGGTAATCTTCACTGTTTAGACGGCAAAATTGGTATCGATGGTAACGCTTTATACCGTCAACCTAAAATCCGTGAAATGCACGATCCATCTCAAGAAGATGAACGTGAAGCTCATGCGGCACGTTACGAATTAAACTACGTAGCATTAGACGGAAACGTTGGTTGTATGGTTAACGGTGCAGGCCTAGCAATGGGTACTATGGATATCGTTAACTTACACGGCGGCAAGCCTGCTAACTTCCTAGATGTTGGCGGCGGAGCAACTAAAGAACGTGTTGCTGAAGCATTCAAAATCATCCTTAGCGATGATAACGTATCAGCTGTTTTAGTTAACATCTTTGGTGGTATCGTACGTTGTGACATGATCGCTGAAGGTATTATCGCTGCTGTTAAAGAAGTAGGCGTTCAAGTACCAGTTGTTGTACGTTTAGAAGGTACTAACGCTGAAGCTGGTCGCGCTGTATTAGCTGCATCTGATGTTAACATCATTGCTGCTGAATCATTAACTGACGCAGCACTTAAAGTTGTTGCCGCTGCGGAGAGCAAATAATGTCTGTATTAATTAACAAAGATACTAAAGTAATCTGTCAAGGTTTCACTGGTGGTCAAGGTACTTTCCATTCAGAACAAGCGCTTGAGTACGGTACACAAATGGTTGGTGGCGTAAGCCCAGGTAAAGGCGGTCAAACGCATTTAGGCCTTCCTGTATTCAACACAGTACGTGATGCAGTAGAAGCAACTGGCGCAACAGCTACAGTTATCTACGTTCCAGCTCCGTTCTGTAAAGATGCTATTTTAGAAGCTATCGATGCTGGCATCGAACTTATCGTTACTATCACTGAAGGTATCCCAACTTTAGATATGGTTGACGTTAAAGTTAAGCTTGAGCAAACTGGCGTTCGCATGATTGGTCCTAACTGTCCAGGTGTTATCACTCCGGGCGAGACTAAGATTGGTATCATGCCAGGTCACATCCATTTACCAGGTAAAGTTGGTATTGTTTCACGTTCTGGTACATTAACGTACGAAGCCGTAAAACAAACTACTGATGCTGGTTTTGGCCAATCTACTTGTGTAGGTATTGGTGGTGACCCTATCCCAGGAACTAACTTCATCGACGTATTGGAAATGTTCCAAAACGATCCACAAACTGAAGCAATCGTAATGATTGGTGAAATTGGTGGTACTGCTGAAGAAGAAGCTGCGGAATACATCAAAGCTAACGTTACTAAACCTGTAGTATCTTACATTGCTGGTGTTACTGCACCAGAAGGTAAGCGTATGGGTCACGCTGGCGCGATTATCGCTGGTGGTAAAGGTACAGCTGATGAGAAATTTGCTGCGCTTGAAGCGGCTGGTGTTAAGACTGTTCGTTCTTTAGCGGATATCGGTGTAGCACTTAAAGAGAAAACGGGTTGGTAATCAGCTTTTGATTGCAAACTGTTTTATCTGATAAAAACCCGCTATCTAGCGGGTTTTTTTTAAGAAAATAAAGTTTTGGAAAGCTCTCTAATATTTCTCTGTCTACTTTGATTATTTAAAATGTTAAGTTGAACTAATCTGTAAGTAACCATCTGATAAGAAACATTATATTCTTTTCTTATTCTTGATGATATTTTTTTGTTTGCGAGAATATTATCCTTTTGGTTATCTAAATATATAATGCCATGATTAGAGTTTCTAATTTCATATTCTTTTAGTAGCTTTGCAACTAAAGGAATAAGTGAGACTCTTGGCAATAGTAATGAAGAAGCAAAAGAATAGGCTTGCCACTCTAACCTAGAAGTAGATGATTCATCAATATCTTCCCAATTGATGGATTTTTCACTATCCATAACATTTGAGTTAGGGTTATTTATAAATAATTTTCTATGCAGTAAATAATGACCTAGTTCATGAGCTAGAGTGAACCTCCAACGAGGACTATCCAATTTTAGTGAATTTGAAATATAAATAATCTTTCTTTCAATATTTAATTTACCTAAGACTTCATTGCCATAAGCATTTTCACCTAGACATTCATTATAAACAAATTTTATACCATTATGTTTTGATAGATATTCACAAATAGGTGATAACAAAATTTCTCTATTACTTTTAATTTCTGATTTAAAATGCTTAAAAACCTTATCAACTCTACTATCAATATAGTTTTGTCCAATGAACGGAATAATTTCTTCATTTGAACCTTTTAAGGCATCTTGATTGAATTGTTTGAATTCATCAGGAATTAATTTATTAAATACTTTTGAAAAAGATGTACTGTAAGTGCCTTTATATGTTGAGAAAATGAATTCAGCTTGACCCACATAACTTTCAATTGTAAGGGCATTTTTAACTTCGTCTAATTCAGCTTGTTTTCTTGGCATTGTTCCAACTGAATCAGGAGTTCTTTCTAAAAACCAATGTATTTGATCATCAGGCAGGTATCTAGCTAAAGCAATTCCTGTGTTTGAAGCAAATTCTAAAGCACCACTTTGAAAACCTTTAGTTGTAAAGACTATTCCTTTTACATTCTTCCCTGCAATTTGTGATAATTTTGATTCAAATTCCTCAATGTCATCCACACTGACAGATTTATTATAATTTTTGCATTCAATTACAACCAATAGGGACAGGTTTTCTTTGTTGTTTGCATGTACTTCTATAGATATATCAACTTTTATTTCTTTTTTGCGTTTATCAGAGTAATAACCCTTTTGAATAAAAAATTGGCATTTATTTGGATTCAATGTGTATTCGCCTGAAAGAACATGGCTTTTAAATAATTTAAAAACTTTGTTTTCAAATGCGTCGCCTTTGGCTACGGAGCTTAAACCTGGCATTTAATACTTCCTTTTAATAAATCCATTTTTAAAACAAGGTGCTAACTCTGACAGGTCATGAAATTTAATTCAAATAATAATATTGCTTTATTGTTTAGATTTCATATAACAATTAAACGGACACTCACTCTAAATTAAATTAATGGCTTGGAGTTTGTTTATTAGTTTGGCGTCGGGGTGCCGACTACACCCAAAGAGGGTTAAACGCCGAACCCTCTCTGGACTCACCTGGCGCTGCAACATTAAACGTGTTTCCTCCATGATGTCCAATATTCTTCGACGTACCAGCGCTGAACGTGCATCCATGCACTACAGCGCTTTCACTGGCATCCATGCCAGTGATACGTGAATATTGGTCATCATTCCGGCGTTTAATGAAGCAGACTTGGTGTTTGTTTCATCGTACGTAATCCTCCTTAAAGTATATTTCTACCGGCTACTTCAACGATCACTAGATCCCATCTCAGCTACGGAAACTGAATTTAGATAAGTGCGATGTTTATCGGAGCCATGGATGGCGTAGACTGCCGTGTGAAGGGACGACTTTCGGCAGGGATAAATATTGCGCCTAAATTGAGTTGGAGTGTTTTGCTGAGTCGGGCGCCATGGGGAGTCCAGAGGGGCGTTTGGCGTGCAACGCCCCTCTGGGTGTTGTCGCCACCGCGACGCCAGACAGTTAAATATGCTCCAAGCTGTTTAATTTATAATACTAGATCCCAACTCAGCAATTGAAACTTAATTTAGATAGTTGACCGCGACGCCAAACAGTGAATTAAGCTCGAATTCATTTAACTTAAAAACTTTTCAATTCTATTCATTTTGAGCGTTGCCGTTTATAATGCCGCCATTAATTTTATAGCCTTGAAGAATGATATGAACTTCCCAAAAGATGAAACAGGTAAAGTACTGTTTGAAATGCAAAAAGCAGGTATCGATTTAACCGTGATGCATACAATTGTGTTTTTTCACTTATTTGAAAAACAAGAGCAAGCAGAGGCTATGGCGGCTCATCTTGCTGAAATTGCACCTAATATTACTTGTGATGCTCACATTAATGAAAACCCAAAAGTATGGGATTTAGATTGTTCAATAAAAACAGTCCCGCTTTATGATGCAATCATTGCTCAAGAAGCTCAGTTTGAACAAATCGTAACTCAGTTTTATGGTCATACTGATGGTTGGGGAATTGAAGCTTAAATTGCTAGTGCTTTAGCTGAAACTTATTTTGCGTCGGGGGGCTGACAATACTTAAAGAGAGTTTGATGCTGAGCTCTCTTTAGACTTCTTATAGTGCAGCATTGAAAAATGTTTATTCATGTTTTTAGTGAGTTGAGCTACGTAGTACTTCAAGGCCAAAGAACAACGTGAAGGGCATGTTCCTTACTTTTTTGGTATTTGCGCTTCCATCATTATCACTGCGTTATCAAGCATTAATCTGTTTGCTCTGTTTGCTCTGTTTGCTCTGTTTGCTCTGTTGTTGCTAGTACTTCACGACTTTCTTGAATTACTTTCTCTCGCATTTCAGTAAGTTTCTCCAATGCTTGTTGTTTTTCTTCAGGGCTCATATTTTCATTTTCAGCGATTTTTTTCATTAACGCGTCGAGCTCTTCAAGTTTTTTACGATCAACACCTATACGTTGATCTAGAATGCTTTGCATGATTTCATTAAAGCGATTATCAATAACTTTTTTATCTTCATTTAAAGTCTCATTCGTGTCTTCCACTGCTTCATTTTGCGCTAAAAGCGAACGAGCTGTTTCAGGTCTTACATACGTTGGCGCTTCTTCTTTATGCTCTTTACCATTCATCATGGCTACAGCACGGTCGGATAAAATTACCGTATCTTTTTCAGCTGGAATTGACGTTATAGTTTTGGGGTTATTATCAAAGTTAACGACTGTTGCTTGTGATGATTTTGCTAGAGCAACTTGCTCGGCGTAGTTTGTATTTATCATCATGGTTTTAGTTGTCCTTGTGTACTAAATCTAGATATAAATTTATTTCTTAGAACAAAGCATTTTACATGCCATCAGATAATTGATTTTCAATGTTAACTTTTAAGCGTCGTTTGTGTGATGAGGGCTGAGACAATGGCGAATATAAGAACATAGTGATGTTATGTGAGATAAAAAGCGGCAGGTATTGCCCGTTTGTTGGAAAAAGGTTGCCACTTCAGACTAACTTAGTCGCTCTATGGACTTCATGAGTAGTAAAAGGTTTAAATCAGTTAATAGCTTAATAATTTTTAGTTTTGCAGGCTTATTGGTTAATGTTATTTTAAGGTACGCAAATTTTGTTGGGATTGAATATGGTTCAAGTTAATTTTTCTATAAGAGTGCTATGGTTATTTTTTATTGCACTGCTTGCCAGTTGCGGTGGCGGCAGCACCAGTGATACTAGTAGCACTAATACTCCAATTCCAAGCACGCCAACACCAACAACTATTCAAGGCGTGTTAGATGATTCAATCAACAATGGTGTTGACGGTATTTTTGTTTATGTTGACCAAACAAATAAAATTGATGAAAGCTATGTTGCAGGTATAGAAAATAAAGCCACTCAATCACCAGCAAATGCGAATACTTTATTTAAAATTGCCAGCATCAGTAAATTATTTATCGCTGTAAGTGCCGCTAAATTAGTTGTAGAAGACAAATTATCACTTAACGATACATTGGCTAGTTGGTTGCCGGAATGGGCTGACAGAATTGAAAATTCAAATGTCATTACCATTAAGCAATTAATGCAACATCGCAGTGGTATTGCCGATTTTGACAGTCAGCCGGGTTTCAGTTGGCAAAATGCTCATATAAATATCGACACTACGCTAGCGTTTGCATTAGATAAACCAGCAGATTTTGCGCCTGACAGTAAATATGAATATTCGAATACCAATTATTTGTTATTAGCGAAAGTATTAGATAAAGCACTGGGCTATAGTCATCAAACATTTATTACTGAGAATATTCTGACACCACTAGCTATGCATGATACTTACTTGGAGTATAGTGATATAGAACCGTTTCGATTGGCAAAAGGCTATTGGGGTGGTATTGAAAGATCAGCGCAAGACTATGTTATTCCCGGTGGTTCGATGATTTCAACGGTGAAAGATATTGCCATTTTTATACGTGCATTAAATACCGGTTCATTATTGAGCGTGGAAGAGAGAAATGTGTACGCCTCAGTATATTGGTTTAATCATTCTGGATGGTTGCCCGGCTATCAAAGCGTGGCAAATTATCATAGTGATATCGACGCAGTTGTTATTCAGTTTATCAACACAACTGGTGGTAGTTCAGAAAGTACGGCGAGTTCAACATATGAGAAAATTTTAAGGCTACTGCGTAACTAAAGACTTTCATTATGGTAACTAAGTTATTCAAGGTAAGTCAGATAAAAGACTTTGACTATAAAAAGGGTGCAAAGCTAAGGAAGGAAGTACTTTGCACCTTAAAACTATTCGAAAGTTTTTGCTAAAATACTCTTAGCTTTGTCTCTAGCTAGACAACTTGCCAAAGGCTCTTCAACAAACTTCGCTTTACTTATGCGTGACTCTTTAGATGTTATGCTTTCACCTTTCCAATTTATTTCTACTTTACAGTTTATTTTATTTTTACTATCGCTATAGATTATCTTAACTGAGTCAGTTTTGTTTAATAGTAAATTGTATGGGTACTTCTTCTTTGTATAAAGTTTTTCTTCGTTTGCTTGTGCGCTACTAATTGTTAAAATTGTAATGATTATAGCGATTAAAGTGCTTGTAAGGTTCATGGTTATCTCGTTTGTTAGTAGTGAGTACGTTTATAAAATAAACCTTGAATTATAGTGCGACAAACGATATAAATTTAACTATGGTTAAGTTTTTCTTAAGTTTGCTGTTGGTATGCGTTTACCTCCATTAAAATCACTGCAAGTATTTCTTTGTGCAGCACAACACCAGAGCTTTAAGGCCGCAGCGGAGCAGTTGCATGTTACTCAGGCAGCAGTTAGCCAACAAATTCGGCTATTGGAAGATTATTTTGATAGTAAATTATTCGAGCGAGACAAAAAACAAACACGCCTTAATTCAAAAGGGGAGCTATTACTTCCTTTTATTGAAAAGGCATTTGAACAAATAAATTTTGGTGTTAATGCATTAGTAAATAAGTCAGACTCAAAAGAATTAAAGATAACAACACTACATTCTGTTGCATCATTATTACTAATACCTAATATCAACACCTTTCAAGAAAAGAATGCTGATCTGAGTGTACAATTTTCCCCAAATAATAAATTGGAGTCATTTGAAGAGCAAAAGGTAGATGTCGCTATAAGACATGGGATAGGTGATTATGTTGGCTTAGAAAGTCGAAAATTAACAAGCGATTCAATTATTTTAGTTGCTAGCCCACTATTAATAGGGTCTAAGCAACACTCAGTAGAGGATATATTTTCTCTACCCTTGCTTGAAGATATTAGTAGCAATATTCAAGAGGCAATTGATGATTGCTGCTTAAAGTATGATATTGAGAAAACAAGCTTTAAAGTGAATCTAAAAACCACGGATGCATTGCCTATTATTCAAAACACGCTTGCAGGACAAGGGATAACTTTTGTAAGTAAAGTACTCGTAGAGCAATATTTAAGAACAGGGCAATTAATTAATATTTTTGACTATGCATATGATAACCCAAGAACGCTATTTTTGGTTGCACCAGCGCATCACTTTAAGTGGGACAAGGTGCAGCGTTTGGAACTATGGTTAAAACAATTATTTAGCACTCAATAATGAGTTAGTTGTAATACAGAAAAAGCTGCTCAAGCGTTAGTTTTAATATATAAGTCAAATTCAATAGTAGAGATTTCTTATAATAAGTAGAATTACTGATAATTTTTGAATCTTCCTTCATACACAGTTTAGCGGTTGATAGAGTGTTTTGACTCAATTGATACCGCTAAAGTAACCACTAATAATCGTTTAACATCAAAAAGAAGAAAAACATGGCATTACCTATACTTTACTCATTAAGAAATTGTCCTTATGCCATGCGCGCACGGTTGGCTATTTTCAAGTCGCAGCAGCCAGTGGCGTTGCGTGATGTTGTATTAACCAATAAACCTGCAGAAATGATTTTAGCTTCGCCAAAAGCAACTGTGCCTATTTTAGTTTTAGAAGAATTAAACGCCTCTAATGAAGAAAGCGGGGCAGGGGCTAGTGTAGTCATAGATGAAAGTTTAGATATTATGCTTTGGGCGTTAAAAGTGGCTGATCCGCTAAATCTATTGCATCGTGATAATCTTGATGGTGTACAGAGCGATAAGTTAACTGAAATGTTGGTATTGATTAACGACTTTGACGTGGAATTTAAAGTACGTTTAGAAGCCTACAAATGTGCGAAACGTTACCATGAAACTACGTTAAGTGATTGCCGAATTGCATGTGAAGAATATATTCAGCGACTAGAAGTTCGTCTAACTGAGCATGATTTTTTATTTTCAGAGCAAGAAAGCTTAGCCGACATCGCTTTACTACCATTTATTCGCCAATTTGCCCGCATAGAGCGCCAATGGTATTTGCAATCACCATATCCAAACGTACAGCGGTGGTTAAATAGCTATCTGCAAAGCCCAATGTTTACCAAAGTGATGGCAAAGCATCCACTTTGGTTAGAGAGCGGCGAAGAGGTAGTTTTTGTTGGTAAGTAGCTAACTGAGCGTTCAAACTTGTTTGAGCTAGGTTAGCAAAAGCTTTAGAAAAATTGAGTGAATATTTAAAAGTCTGCGTTTGGCTTAGGCTAAGTCTATTATTTTCGTTATGAGTATTTTATTGTTAACTAACTTAACGGTATATATTGACCAAACGGTGCGCTTAATAGCTTCTGAATAGCGAATAACCCTAAACTCACCTTTGTTTGCAGGCGTAACTTTGAAACCAAAAATATCGATATCCCGATCTTTTTTTCCGTCTTTTAGCTTTTTAGCCAATTTACTCATTAGTTCAACATACTGAATTTTATTAAAAAACAGTGTAAATCCTTCAGCATTAGAGCCAAAAACTGTCTCTACTTCTATGTCATTTGAAAGGTGGGGGATTAGCTTTACGGGAGACTCTTGGGTTTCCTTTATTACAAACTCACTAAATGTTTTTAACTGTGCCGTATCTAACTGTTTCGCAGAACTTTCAAATGATAACAGTACAAAGAAAAATAGTACTGTTGTTAAATGCCGAACCATACCAATAAATCCAAAATTATAACGCCTATTTGAGAGGCAAAAAATATGTCGTTAAAATAATCGACAAAGCAGAAAAAGCCAACTGTTTTTTTCTTTTATTGTGTCAAGAAATCCTATACCGCTATAAAGTCTTATTTCTGCTCACATTGCCATTGAAATAACCGCGTTTTAAATTCTTAGGTATTTTTACAAGCACCGATGTATTCCTTGAGCCTGCGGTTCTTTTTTGTGGGTCATAAAAAGTATCAACAAGTTTAAAAGAAGCTTTTCGCATCATTCCAGCTGATGCTAAGTTTTCTTCGTGGCGTTCAATATAGACTTTTTCACACTGTGCATTGCCAGCCAACTCAATAGCCGTTTGTAATAAAGCACTACCAATGCCTTTACCGTTATAATTCGCGTTAACGACGACATCATTAATGTATGCCATTGTTGATAATGAAGAGTATTTTTCTAATTTTTCTGGGCATGCTGTTTTAAAAATTAAAATAGCGAAGCCTGTAATTTCTTGTTCTTTAGCCAAAACTGCAAGCGCTTTACCCTCTAGTATGAGTTGGAACTGTTGGCTAATACTGTCTTCGGTAATGTAATTCCATTCGTTTGGACCATCTCGGAGTAAAATCTTTTTCATTTGTTCAAAATCAGCGTCATTTAGCTGCCTTGAGTGTACGTTCATCTTTTGCCTCTTTTTATGTCTATGCGCATCTAACTATTTCTTATGCATTGTTGCTACAGAATCAAAGTCATTTAAGTCTACTTCGATTTCTCTAGCTCTGAAGAATTTAATAAATTTATTCGGATAAATAAAATAACCGTTATAGTGACAAATTTTAGTGCGTAATAAGTGAAAAGATAATAATGCGATATAACCTAAATAGAAAAGTGGCAGTGAGCCTAAAAAGGTAGTACTTATTGTTTTTAAGCCAAGATATATTAAAAAGGCACCGAAAAATAAAGCGATATACTTATGTTTAGTGTATTCAGGATATTCATTGAATTGGAAGTAGTCGAGCCTATTCATGTACCATTTTCCTGTTTTGGAGCCTGATTCATTTAAGTATCTGCTTTCTCTGAATTTTTTGTTTGGCATTGTCCATCCCAAAAATTTAGCTTCGCTTACCGTTTATAAATAAAAAGATACGTGTTCTTTTCTGTTTTAGCAACTTAGGAAAGTGTAACGTACGAGGTAATAACAAATAGTAATACCGACAAACAGAACAAGCCAATATATAACCAGTTTATGGCTAATACCAATAGCCAACCTTTTGATTTAAATGAAAAGTAACGTCTATTTTCGTCGTTTAATAGCATAAATGAGCTTGGTATAACAAGAATAAAGAAAGCGCCAATGCCAAAAACGCAAAATATGATTAATGACGCTGTAATATAAGACGGTGTATTAGGTTCATGACTTCCAAACAAACTATAGGAAAGCAGCGCGAGAAAAAGAGGGCTTAAGTTACCTAATAATTGCAAAGCTTTCATGGCGAATTTTTACACCTGACATTCTATAATGGCGACTAATCGGTATTGACCGAACCATTATTTTGATTAGTAATTACTTAATATTTTTATAGTTTCAACATATTAGAAAGGTTAAATGAATATATTATTTGATTGGATGTAAACGAAAAGCATTACTTAGATTGCAGTATGGTGTGATAAATCTATACATCAGTAATTTGCATAAAAAAAGGCGATAAATGCACTACATTTATCGCCTTTGGTTATTACTAAATCAACGTACTAATTTCACGAATTTTCAGTATTTTTAATGATATAAAACTTACTGCACAACAAAGATGTTGCTAGTGTCATTTAGGTCTAGTACACCAATACAAGTATCACTTTCATCAGTAATCATCATACGGTCGCCAACAGCCCAGAATGTTTCAGTATAAATTTCACCTTCTGCAAGGGTGGCGTAAACGCTACTTAGTAATGGTTCGCCAGTGTTATTGTTGATCCAATATAATTTCACCGCTGTGGTTAGGGTGTTCGCTACTTGTAAATCAGGTGCATTTCCTGAACCTCGGGTATAAGGTACCGCTAAATCACAACTGCCAATTTCAGCGGTAGGCTCTGGAATTTCTACTGGTGGCGCTTCATCCATCGCATTTTCAACCATAGCTTCAGTGACAGTAAAACCATTGTTTTCATCGTTTAATAGTGCAACACCTAAACAGTTGTCTGCGCCATCGGTAAGCATGATGCGATGACCAATATCCCAATCGTCAGCCGTGTAGCTTTCGTCTTTTGCTAATGTGGCGTATGAGTTACCTGATTTATCGCCTGAGCTGCGGCTTAACCAGTACACTTTCACAAGTTTGTCAGTTGGGTTAGTAATTGACAGATCAAGTGCTGGCTTGGCTGAGTCATAATAAGTCTCACCTAGGCTACAAGTACCAATAGTCCCTTTTTCTGGCCAATGCGGTAGGTAAGGTTCTGTTGCAACAACTTCAGCTAATTGCTCAGGTAACATCACTTCACAGTCGGTGCCGGCACAAGCGCTAAAATTTAGGTCGATAATATCAGAGCCAACAAAGTCAGATGAAATGGCGACATAATATTTCCCAGACTCTGGTGTGGTTAATGTACATTTTTCTTCATTGCTGTCATCAGTGATTGATGTGCAGGTAAAGGTATCGGTCAGCGCAGGATGCATCGCTTCGCCTTTATTTACCCACATATCAACATTACCTGAGCCACCACTAGTGGCAAAACTAACGGCTTCTAACCCTGGAGGTACGTCAACCGAGAATAACCAGCCGCCACGACCATTAATTTGTTGATAGTCACCTAACGTTAATGTTTCAACGCTTTCCTTAAATTGTTCAGGTAGCGTGGTAGTTGACCATGTTTCAAATTCGCTTTGGTTATCGCTAGCAATTGTGGCAAGTAGGGCATCAAATTCAGCCCATTCGCCAGCGCGCATGTGTACTAGCATTTGGTTGACTAGTTCAGGGTGCGATTCAATTAAAAAGGCAACAGCAAGTTGTCCCCACGTGTAGTAGTTAGCGTCACCAGCAAATATTTCTGCCAAGGTATACGGATTATCACTACTAGCCGTTGTTACGCGAGTATAAGGTAATTGGTAGAAGGTACTTAAGTATTCCGCAAGGCCTTCACTCCACCAGCCCATGCTACTTTTGTAACCACCTTCTTTGTTGTATCTGCCATCTAATGCATGAATATATTCATGATTAAGTGAACGAATAACCGTGCGGCCATCACTCCATTCTAGGGCGTTAAAGGTGAGTATGTCTGAACTATGCCACCAGTCTGTAGGGCTAGTTTCGAAGTAAATACCACTAGTATTGCTGGTCTCAAAAAGGTGTTCAGCCCACGAAGCATGATTAGATAAGCTTTCGAAAATATGGATGTTGGTAACTTCGTTAAGATCAAACTCAATGGATTGTTGAAATTCAGGCGTAATGTCTGAGCTCAATACTTCGTCGAACACGCGTTTAGTTTGGCTAATAACGGCACAAGCTTGTTCAAGCTCTTCCATCGTCATTGCTTGTGCACGAATACGTACAGGTTCATCACAAAGTATGTTGGCGCTAAATAATTCTGTGGTAGCAAACATTGAAGCGTCAACTGCATCACCACCTTCATAGGCATCGATGAATATGTGATAACGTCCTGCAGCAGGCTTATCGATGATACAAGTTTCGTTGTAATCTGAGCCGTTGTAAGAAACACAGTCAAATACACCATTTTCACCGGCACTGGCTGCTTCTTCAAATTTTACATAAACATCTGGATCACCTAAGGCTTTATTTTCAGTGCCGCTGAACAAACTGACGACAAGGGTTTCTGCGTCTTCAGCAACATCAACATAGTAGGAAACGCCTTCGCCCTCAGTCGTGTTAATATGGGTTTTTACTACGCCAAGTTTAACTGCTTCAACTTCAGCGCTGGTATAGTCAACCTCAGGCTCAGGCGTAACAACTGGAGCTGGTGGGGTTACTTCAACCTCTGCTTTTTTTGAGTCGCTTCCTCCACAACCTGCTAATGCGATCAGTATTGCACTGGTTAACGTTAGTGTTTTAAAAGACATTTTACTTTCCCTCGTGTTTCTTGTTTTTATGAGTATCTATTTTTATTATTTATATTCAGTTGGTTAACGTTTTTTTCTTTCAATGGTTAACTTCTATTGCTCGTTAAATATTGATTTTGAAAGTTCTATTTTTAATCAACGCGAACATTTGTAACATAAATTCAAATATATTGTAAATTGTATGCAATATATTATTTTGAAATAATAAATAAAGTAAAATGAAAATATGTGTTTAAAAATGGCAGGTATTAATTGCGTAGGCTGAAAAATTATTTGATAAATAGCAGAATAAATACAAAAAATTAATTAAAGAAGACGGCAGTGAAAAAGTCAAAAAAGGGCTAGTTATACTGAATTTTAGTGGGTTTAAGTCAGCATAAGGGAGCAATAAAAAAGCCCATCACTAATAACTAGCAATGGGCTTGATAAGTTTTTCTCTTAATGATTATTTCACTTGTTGGTATATCGCAAAGCTAAGTGCAGGCATTTCAATGCTGAACTCACCATGCTCAGAGTTAGCATTTTTCACAAGCTTGCTACTACCTGCAACTTGTTTATATTCATTGCCATTAACGCTAATGTTTGCTGTTGCAGTACTATCGCCAACATTAAATGCCACTAACATGGTTTGCTCATTGCTAATCGTACGCGTGATGGCAAAAATGTTGTTGTCATCAGCTTGAAATACTGTTGCTTGTTCGCCTCGACGTAGTGCTGGATATTGATAAAAAATATCAGCAAATTTCGCAAAGCTTTGATAAATTGGGTGCGTAGTATCAAAGTTATCGTCAGCCGTTGTCGCATCAGTTGCCAGTAAATCATCGTCATTATAGCTCGCCACTTGTGACGGCATCATGTCTTGACGTGAGGCTTGATCGCCACCGTCACCAACAAAACCTTGTTCATCACCGTAGTAAATAATTGGCACGCCGCGCATAAAGTAAGTCATGGCGTGAGCAAGTAAACTACGCTTGACCATTTGCTCTTCGCTGTAGTTGAATTCACTTTGTTGCAGCATGTAGGCAAAGCGGCCCATGTCATGATTACCGGTAAAGTTCATCAGCTGATTAGCGTTACTGTCGTGATCAAGGTAGTCACCGTCGTTAGCAAATAATGTCGCTAGTACTTTAGTGCCTTTTTGATCTATCAAGCTTTGTGTCATAGCGCTTTGAAAAGCAAAGTCTAATACTGATTGCATATTGCCGTCAGTGGTATATTCACTCAATTCTTTACTGCTAAAGCTATATACTTCACCAAACATAAAGAAGTTTTTAATCCCTTCTGCTTGTGCATGTTTAACCAGTGCAGGGGAGAACTCAGCCCAAAACTCAGTGTTAACATGTTTTACGGTATCAATACGAAAGCCGTCAGGTTTAAATTCCGTGATCAGGTTTTTGAAAATCTCAGTCATGCCTTTAACGACTTCAGGATCGTTAGTATTAACATCGTCCAGACCGGCAAAGTCGCCACGTTTTGAGCTTTCGCCTTGCCAAAATGAGTCACCTTGGTTGTGATAATACTTGGTATCGTTTAGCCAAGCTGGCGTTTTTAATTGTTCTTGGCCTTTTGGAATAACCGTGGTGTATTTATCACCTGCCGCTAGTTGCGCGACAGATTTGAACGGGCAACCTTTGTCAGTTTCAACTAACCATTGTAAGCCGTCTTCACCATGACATTCGGTGTATTTAATAACATCAGCAGTGTGGTTGGTAATAATATCAAAATAGATTTTAATATTTTCGTTATGAGCGCTGTCGATTAGATCTTTTAAATCGTCATTGCTGCCTAAATGTGGGTCAATTTCGGTAAAGTCCAACACCCAGTAGCCATGATAGCCAGAACTACCCGCTTGCATCGCTTGGTTACGCAAAATAGGGGTTAACCAAATAGCTGAAATACCTAACTCTTTTAGGTAAGGGAGTTTATCTTTCAGGCCTTGAATATCACCACCGTGGAACATACCTTTGTGGGTTTTATCTAAACCGCCAGCAGAAATAGGCTGAGTTTTTGAGCCTAAGTCATTGTCCGTATTTCCGTTGTTAAAACGGTCAGGCATGACGAAATAAAATACTTCTTCTTGCACATCGCGTTCAAGGTAATGAGGTAAATCTGCAGCTGTTTTGTTAGCCATACTTGGCGACTTTTGAACTTCAACCGCTGTTTTACTTTCAGTTGTTGCTTCACTTTCATTGGCTGTGACATCGGCTTTCTCACACGCCATTAAGCTCAGTGAAATAGCCGTTGAAAACAGTAATGTAGATATTTTATTTTTTTTATACATTTATCTATCCTATTTAAGTTTTTGTCTAGTTATATACCCAAACCGCTTGAAAATACAGGATTCAGCAAGTCGAAAAAGGGTTAGCACCAAGACATTGATTGAAAGGAATG
>OLHF01000002.1_pt1 | contig 116618 bp, 90 predicted proteins | sample 1609471 | NCBI WGS metagenome assembly OLHF01 (sample SAMN05416858, study PRJEB24817) | seawater metagenome | isolation source: Sea water | place: Canada:Atlantic | collected 2013-11 | reverse complement strand
GCGTCAGATGTGTATAAGAGACAGGTATTTAATGAGTATGTTCTAATGAATAGTCTGAAGCAAGTGCCACTAATTTTCTATTTCAATTACAAATTATAGGTTGGCGCTTATCGTTATAATGATTATAGTGATGCTATAGAATTTAAGGACACCACAAACTGCCTTCGTCACATTCTTATTCGCTATAACTAAGTTTTTTTGGGCAGTGAGATGGCAACTATTGATAGGTATAAATAACGGAACACATGTCGACATATTCAAAAGGTGATACCAATTTTACTGGGCAAGTGAAAGCATTGCTTAACAAAATTTATGGCAGTAGCCCGTTAAAAGACTCAGTATTAGAGCGAGCAATTGCTTATTATGATTTGCGGGACTTTACCCAGCTTAAATTGGACGACTTAGCGCGTAATATTGCAACACAGAAAGCTAAATCTGATGATAAATCAGCAGTTAGAATAGCTAAACTTGAACGTGATCAAAAAGAGTATTATCGAGAACTTGCTTTTGAGCGCCATGAAAGATTTCAACATTTACATGCAATATGCTTAGAGATTTTAGAGTTATCTGAAGCCGAAAGCTTTGATGAGACCAACCGTAAATCTGCCAAACTCCTCGGCACCATACAGCTAATTTCACCTACTGAAGGTCAAAAAGTTGCGTTAACAAATGAAGTGAATAAGCCTTTATACAAAGGTATTTTGACGTTACGATTACTTGACCAATTATGTTTAAAAAAATTATTACCTAATAGCTATATCGATCAGATATTACAGCAAACAGATTCATTGAAATACGAAAACCTTGCAACAGAAAATAATGAAGTTTATCAACGTTTTGTTGAACGTGTTAAAATACCATTATTGATGGCGGCAATTCTACAAGATATTGGCACTTACCACCCTGACGCGCAAAACATAATTTTGGGTGGAAATGGCGAAAATGATCATTTTCGCACTCTGAAAGTAGAAGAGCGTAAGGCATTATTGCAAATCAATTATCGTGAAACTGTGAAGTATTTAATTGAGGGTATTGGCGCTCCCATGTATTTAGGCAACTCAAAGGCTGAAAGAGATAACTTTAATCAGGTTGAAGCGAATAAATTACTTTTTATTAAACACTTATTAAAAAGTAGCGTACAACCAAAACAGGGCTTAGGCAATTTACTAAAAGTGCCGCAAATATATGCTTCCATCGTACTTTCAACCAAAGAAAGCTATAACTACAAGTTGTTACCTAAGGTATATCAGGCACTATATCAAAATGCGGAACGGGGCATTTGTCGAAAAGATGTTGTTGATCTGCTTTATAAGATTACAGGCGCTTTTCCGCAAGGTTACGGTATTACATTTATTCCAAGTGATATTGACGGTAATGTACGTTATGAATACGGTGTCGTTACGCAGCTTTATCCCGAAAATCCAACAGAGCCAGTTTGTCGCTCTGCCACGAGGAACTTAGCCTTTATTGGTCATGGGCATGATGTTACGGTCATAAAAAACAGTAATTTGTACTATGTTGAAACTGCGAAAAAATTCTCTCGAATAAGTAAAGAAAGATTGAATGAAATTCTTGAGTTATTATCGTCAAACTATCAAGAAAGACAAAGTTTAGATTTACTGCCTAGATGCTGGCAGCCTACGGAATATTTTTCGACAAAAAACCATCAGAAACTGTGGAATCGATCACAGTAGTATTCATTATTGCATGGCTATACTCAACCTCCAGCAATAATGAATACAGTCAGTTAAAAACAATAATGCTGAATAAGCCCAATGAGTAGTTGCTCAGTTTTTGCTATTTCACTATGCGCTAAATACTCGTTGGGTTGGTGTGCTTGATCGATGGAGCCAGGTCCCATTACTATGGTTTGACAGCCTAGTTGTTGCACAAACGGCGCTTCAGTTGCGTAGTTCACTGCGCAGCATTGATGACCGGAAAATTTCTCAGCGGTAATCACTAATTCACTATCGCAATTTTGCTGAAAACTCGGTGAGCTTGGATCAAGCTCTGCAATGCTCAACCTACCCGGATATTTTTCAGCAATTGGCGCTAATATTTCTGCTAGCCAAGCGACTAGCTCGTCATCTTTCATTCCTGGTAATGAGCGCATATCAAGGTCTAACTCACAATGGCCACAAATTCTATTGGCATTGTCGCCACCATGAATAGCGCCTAAGTTTAGCGTAGGTGTTTGTACATCAAAAGCGTCGTTGTTATAGCTTTGTGCTAACAGTTCTTTTAGCTTAAACAATTGGCTGATCACCTGATGCATGACTTCGATTGCGTTGACACCATTGGCTGGCTTACTGGAATGGCCAGCTTGTCCTTTAATGGTAATTTTATGTGACATATGACCCTTATGCATAACAACAGGGACTAAGTTAGTTGGCTCACCAATAATGGCAACCTCAGGTTTTATTAATTCACTGTTGGCAAAAAACCGTGCGCCAGCCATGGTTGTTTCTTCATCGGCGGTCGCTAAAACATACAGCGGCTTTTTAAGCGAGGATAAATCAATTTGCTGACAAGCTTGTAGAATGAAGGCGAAGAACCCTTTCATATCGCAACTACCTAAGCCAAATAACTTGTTGTCTTTATCGGTAACTTTCATTGGATCAGATAACCAACGATTTTCATCAAAAGGTACAGTATCACTATGGCCAGCTAGTAGCAGTCCGCCATCGCCGGAGCCTAATTTTGCTAATAAATTGTATTTACCTGTGGTGTTTGGCACCACTTGAATAGTGATGTCGAAGCCTAAGGTTTCAAACCATGCCGCTAAAAGATTAATCACGCTCTGGTTACTCTGATCCCAACTTGCTTGTGATGAACTGATACTAGGCAGGGCAATTAACTGACTAAACGCCTGAGAGAAATTGGGTAAACTTTTGTTGAGTTTTTGCATTGAAATAAGAACCTAAAAATAATTATGGGTATTTATGCTAAATAGTTGCATAAGTAGCTATATGATGATACTTTAGCCACACAATGTAAATAGCCTAATTAAAGCACACTATGAAAAAGTTTGTAATGTACTCAACTAGCCGACGAAGATAGTATTAATAATAGGCCTTGTAAGGTTTTATTTTAACGATATGTAACAATGATCGCTGTTTACATCCTTAAAATAAATAGAGAAAGTTGAATAGAATTGCAAATTTACCGTATTGATAATTACGTTAAACGTAAATTCTAATCGTCATCAACGTTTTAGTTATAAAGTATGGTAAGTAAATGAACGTCGTAGTTATAGGTGCAAGTGGTTATGTCGGAGCTGAATTAATTGGCTTATTGACGCAACATGATAAAATTTTTCTGCAACATTTGTTGGTATCAGAAAATAGTGATTCTAGTGGTAAAACTTTTGCGGAATTACATGCTCGCTGGCAGGGGATATGTGAAGTACCCCTGCATTCTTTTTCCCAACAATGGTTTGACCAACATATCAATATCGACAACCACGGTGTTGATGCGGTATTTTTTGCGACACCTCATGAATATAGTGCTCAATGGGCACAAGCATTTATCGATGCCAATATTAAGGTGTTTGATCTCTCAGGTGGCTTTCGTTTAAAAGACGCAAAGCAATACCCAATTCACTACGGTTTTGAACATCAATCATTAACGGCACTACAACAAGCACAATATGGCTTGGCAGAATGGCAAGCAGAAGAAATTGCTAATAGTGACTTAATTGCGGTTCCAGGCTGTTATCCAACCGCGAGTTTATTAGCGCTAAAACCGATAACCAGTAATCACCTGCAACTAGAAAATTCATTAATTGTCGTTAATGGCGTTAGTGGTGTTAGTGGTGCGGGTAGAAAAGCTGCGCTAGCGACTAGCTTTTATGAAGTCAGCTTAACTCCCTACAATATTCTTCAGCATAGACATCAACCTGAAATTAGTCAGGAAGCCAATGCTGATGTTATCTTTAATCCCCATTTAGCACCTTATAAACGTGGCTTGCTAGTTACGATTACCTTGCAATTAAAAGCAGATGTTAGCGCGGAGCAAATTGATAATGCATTTACCCAAGCATATCAAAATAAACCCTTAGTAAGATTGGTCAGTGCTTGGCCAAAAATTGACAACGTAGCTTACACCTCGTTTGCCGACATTCATTGGCAAGTTGATGAAGAAAAACACGTGGTTGTGGTGAGTTGTGCCATTGATAATTTATTAAAAGGTGCGGCTTCACAAGCGGTGCAGTGTGCCAACATCAGTTTAGGCTTACCGAGTGAATATAGTTTGCTCGCTCAAGGTGGTAGCTTATGAAAAAGCCAATGGTAATAAAAATTGGTGGTGCTATTTTAGATGGTTACAACCAAGGTAAAGTGGTGGCATTAAATGCTTTGCTAACAGTAATTTCTAACTTAAAAAATCAACCCGTCGTGCTCGTACATGGTGGTGGTTGTGTGGTTGATGAAATGCTGGCACAAGCGGGCTTTAGCACTGAGAAAAAACAAGGTTTACGTATTACGCCTAAAGCACAAATGCCGATTATTAGTGGTGCACTTGCTGGCAGCGTTAATAAAGCGATTGTAGCGAGTGCTGCAAGCTTAAATCTATCGGCTGTGGGCTTATCACTCACCGATGGTGAGATGGTCAAATGCCAATTAAGTCCTTTGCAATTAGGACAAGTTGGCGAGCCTAAACCTTATAACAGCGCTTTGCTAGATACTTTATTGAAAGCCAACTTCTTACCTATTGTTTCCTCTATCGGTGCCTTAAGTAATGGTGAGTTAGTCAATGTGAATGCTGACGATGCTGCTGTTGCTATTTGCCAATTACTGAATGCTGAATTACTACTGCTAACGGATGTTAACGGCGTTAAAGATGCGAGTGGTGAATACTTAGCCACGTTGAATAACAAACAAGCGGAAGAATTGATCCAAGCAGGTGTGATTGCTGGTGGTATGACAGCAAAAGTAAATGCGGCTTTACACGCTGCGAATAAGTTACGACGAAGTATCGCGGTTGCCAGTTGGCAATCGCCAGAGCAAATCGTTGATTTGCTAAACGGTGGCAATATTGGCACCCGCATACAGCCTAACGGTTGTTAAACATACTTTGTAAACTAAATTTCGCACAGGAAAAACCATGAACTCATTAAATAACTTACAGCACTTTCTCGCTGATGATCAGTTAAACAAGCAACAAATATTAGCCCTAATTACCTTAGCAATCGAGATTAAGAAGCAGCCTGAAAAATACAGTCAAGCCTTGGCTGGAAAATCAGTGGCGATGATTTTCGAAAAACCTTCATTAAGAACGCATGTTAGTTTTGACATGGGGATTAGTAAATTAGGCGGGCACGCGCTGTATTTAGGCCAGCAAAATGGCAAGTTGGGCGAACGTGAACGGGTTAGTGATTACGCAAAAAATCTTTCTTGTTACGCTGACGCCATTGTTGCGCGTGTTTTCGAAAACAGCTCAATAGAAGGCTTAGCTCAACACGCGAGTGTGCCGGTAATTAATGCCTTATGTGATTTGTATCATCCGTGTCAGGCACTGGCTGATTTTGTTACTTTAGCTGAAAACTTCTCAGATCTTTCACAAGTCAAATTGGCTTATGTTGGCGATGCTAACAATGTCTCAAACTCATTAATGTTAATGGCCGCAACCTTAGGTGTTGATTTTACCTTGGTTTGCCCACCAGCACATGGCCCAAGCGATGATATGTTAACGAAAACTCAAGTGTTAGCTAAAAACAGTGGTTCGACATTTACCTTCACCACAGATATTAATGCTATCGGTCAGCAAGATGCTATCTATACTGATACTTGGGTATCAATGGGTGATGAAGATCCAAGTAAAAAGGCAGCAATATTAGCAACATTTGCTGCTTACCAAGTGAATCATGAATTAATGGCAAAAGCAGGCGCTAGCATTGTTATGCACTGTCAGCCGGCTCACCTTGAAGAAGAAATTACCACTGAATTATTCGACAGCGAAATGTCAGTGGTTTTTCAATCAGCAGAAAATCGTATGTGGGCACAAAATGCCGTTTTAGTGGCACTTTTAGGCGACTAGAAGGTAGTTAGTAAAAGTGCAGACATTTTAGAAACTATTATCAATTTAGCGATAACCATTTATCGTTAAGTAAATTAAAGAATTTTGTTAAGGAAAAAATCATGGCTTTAGCGGCAAAGAAAAACATTAAAAAAGTAGTATTGGCATATTCAGGTGGATTAGACACTTCAGCAATCATTCCATGGTTAAAAGAAAATTATGATAATTGCGAAGTTATCGCATTTTGTGCTGATGTTGGCCAAGGTGAAGAAGAGCTAGAAGGTATTAAAGAAAAGGCCATCGCTTCAGGTGCGTCAGAATGCTACGTCGCTGACCTAAAAGAAGAATACGTTAAAGACTATATTTACCCTATTTTAAAAACGGGTGCGGTTTATGAAGGCCAGTACTTACTTGGTACCTCAATGGCACGACCAATTATTGCTAAAGCGCATATTGAAATTGCGCTGAAAGTCGGTGCTGATGCTGTTTGTCATGGTTGTACTGGTAAAGGAAACGACCAAGTACGTTTTGAGTCTTGCTTTGCCGCATTAGCGCCAGAGCTAACGGTTATTGCGCCATGGCGTGAATGGGACATGGTATCTCGTGAAGATTTATTAGATTACTTGGCTGAGCGTAATGTGCCATGTTCAGCGTCATTAACCAAAATTTATAGCCGTGACGCCAACGCGTGGCATATTTCTCACGAAGGTGGCGAGCTAGAAGACCCATGGTGCGAACCTTCAAAAGAAGTGTGGACCATGACCGTTGATCCAATGGATGCTCCTAATGTTGCTGAAAAAGTACAGCTAAGTTTTGTTGAAGGTGAGTTAGTCGCTATTGATGGTAAAGATTTTTCTTCTGACGGTGCTGGTGCTTATGAAGCGCTAATGTACCTTAACGATAAAGCCGCTGCACATGGTGTTGGTCGTATTGATATTGTTGAAAACCGTTTAGTGGGCATGAAGTCGCGTGGCTGTTATGAAACCCCGGGCGGCACAGTATTAATGGCAGCTTATAAAGGCTTAGAGACATTAATTCTTGATAAGGAATCATTAAAATATCGTGAATCAGTTGGCCTTGAATTCTCACATGTTATTTATGATGGCCGTTGGTTTACGCCACTTGCTAAAGCTCAATTAGCATCTGCGGCATCTTTCGCTGAAAAAGTGACCGGTGATGTTGTTGTTAAGCTTTACAAAGGTATGGCGCAGGTTATTCAACGTCGTTCACCAAACAGCTTGTACTCGGAAGAATTTGCTACTTTTGGTGCTGATGATGTTTACGACCAAAAACATGCCGAAGGTTTTATCCGTTTATTCAGTCTTTCAAGCAGAATTACTGCGCTCTCACAGTCAGACAAGAAGGAGAACTAGTCATGGCTTTATGGGGGGGAAGGTTTAAAGGGCAACCAAGTTTACAGTTTAAAAAATTCAACGATTCACTACCTGTTGATTACCGCATGGCAGTACAAGATATTGTTGGCTCAATTGCCTGGGCGGGTGCAATACACTCGGTTGGCATCATTAATGATAATGAGTTAGTTGAATTAACGGCGGCATTAAATGAGTTAAAAGTTTCTGTTGAAGAAAACCCACAGCAAATATTAGGCTCTGATGCCGAAGATATTCACAGCTGGGTTGAAATTGCACTGATTGAAAAAACCGGTGATTTGGGTAAGAAACTGCACACAGGCCGCAGTCGTAACGACCAAGTAGCGACAGACTTAAAACTTTGGTGTAAAGAAACCGGCGGCGAATTGTTATTTGCCTTAGTGAATTTACAGCAAGCCATGATGAATTTGGCAGAACGTGAAAAAGATACCGTATTACCGGGTTATACCCATTTGCAACGCGCTCAACCTATTACCTTCGGTCACTGGTGTTTAGCGTACGTTGAAATGTTTAACCGTGATATTGGTCGTTTAAAAGATGCCTTGTATCGTTTAGATGTTTCACCTTTAGGCTCAGGTGCGTTAGCGGGCACAGCTTATCCAATTGATAGAAAGAATTTAGCGCAAAATCTGGGTTTTAGGACCGCAACATTAAATAGTTTAGATGCGGTATCTGATAGAGATCACGTGATTGAATTACTGGCATCAGCGAGTATTTCGATGATGCATTTATCTCGTTTTGCGGAAGATTTAATTTTCTACAATTCTGGTGAAGCGGGTTTTGTTGAAATGAGTGATTTAGTCAGCTCTGGCTCTTCATTAATGCCGCAAAAGAAAAACCCAGATGCATGTGAGTTAATTCGTGGCAAGGCGGGGCGTGTTTTTGGCTCGCTGACTGGTATGCTAACTACCATGAAAGCCCTAGCTCTTGCTTACAACAAAGATATGCAAGAAGACAAAGAAGGTCTTTTTGATGCCTTAGATACCTGGCAAGAATGTATGGAAATGGCAGTGTTGGTAGCTGATGGCTTGAAGGTAAATCGTTCACGCACATTAGCCGCAGCGCAGCAAGGGTATTCGAATGCAACGGAATTAGCTGATTATCTAGTCAGTAAAGATATTCCATTTAGAGAAGCGCATCACATTGTTGGTGAGGTCGTGCTTGCGGCCATTGATAAAGGTTTACCGTTAGAAGATTTAACACTAACGCAACTACAAGAGTACAGCGACAAAATTGGTCAAGATGTCTATCAACATCTATCAATTGAATCAACACTCGATAAACGTGAAGCACTTGGCGGCACATCACGTGGTCAAGTTGAGCAGGCGTTAGCGAGTATTCAGTCAGGTGAAAGTGAAATTCTTAATGAGAATGTTGTTGGCGCGCCAGGTAAACAGCAAACTCAAGTGGCATTAAAACAAGTTAAACAGCGCCTAAATGCACAAAAAGCAGCGGCAATGTCTGTACGTCGAGCTAAAATGTCAGATGTAGACAGCATTTATGCCTTAACCGATTTTTGGGCGGAGAAAGGGGAAATATTACCTCGTACGCGTGACAATATTATTCACGATATTCAAAACTTTGTTGTCGCTGAAATTGACGGCAAAGTGGTTGGCTCAGCGTCGTTATATATTTATCAAACAAGCTTGGCAGAAATTCGTTCAATCGTGATTGAAGAAAGTGCTCATAAACAAGGTCAGGGTGAAGCTTTGGTGCAGTACTTACTTGAATTTGCTCATCAGATGGAGCTACAGCAAATTATCGTATTGACTTATATTCCGCAGTATTTTGTTAAGTTAGGCTTCAACGTTATTGAGAAAAGTTCGTTAGCTGAAAACATTATTGAAGACAGTGAACCAACTCCACATAAAGACCCTGCCGATGAAGTGGCGATGGAATATATTGTTCAACGCTGAGCGTATTCAGTTCAACATGAAAATGATTTATAGAGTAAGTAGTAGTTAGATAATATGAACAGCAACGAAAATAACGTTAAGTGGTTTAGAAACGCCGCGCCTTACATTAATGCTCATAGAGGTAAAACCTTTGTGCTGATGTTTGGCGGTGATGCGGTTGAGCACGCGAACTTTGCCAATATCATTCATGATATTGCTTTGCTTAGAAGTCTTGGGGTTAAACTGGTACTTATTCATGGCGCTCGCCCGCAAGTGGAAAAGCGCTTAAAAGCACAAAGCATTACTCCGCAAATTGAGCAAAATTTACGGATTACTGATGCTGAAACTTTGCTAACGGTAAAAGATGCCACGGGCTCATTACGTATTCATATTGAAGCACTACTAACCATGGGTTTGGTAAACTCACCAATGCACGGCGCGCAAATTCGTGTTAGCACAGGCAATTTTGTTATTGCCAAGCCTATTGGTGTCCGTGATGGAATTGATTTTAAACATACCGGTCGTGTGCGTCGTATTGATGCTGAAGGGATAAAAACCCAATTAGATTTTGGCTCTATTGTCTTATTATCGCCCGTTGGTTATTCATCAACAGGTGAGGTGTTTAACTTAGCATTAGAAGATGTAGCAGCAAAAACCGCGATTGCCCTAAAAGCTGATAAGTTAATCGCCTTAACAAAACAATCAGGGTTACTTGATCAACAAGGTGAATTGATCCGCAGCTGTGGTGTCGCTACAGTTACCAGTTTGCTTAATGAGCAGGAGGACTATGTTGGTCAGTTATTACTGCAGGCGATAATTCAAAGTGCTAAACAAGGGGTAGAACGTTGTCATTGTGTCAGTTATGCCAGTGATAGTGCCTTACTACAAGAGTTATTCACCCGAGATGGTGCTGGCACCTTGATTGCTAAAGATCATCAGGAACAATTATCTGCCGCTAATATTGATGATGTTGGCGGTATTTTAGAGTTAATTGCGCCACTTGAAGAAGAGGGCGTTCTGGTGAAGCGCTCGCGAGAGCTGCTTGAAGTTGAAATAGACCGTTTTACCGTGATAAAAAAAGAAGATGTGATTATCGCTTGTGCTGCTTTGTACCCATACACTGAAGCTAATACTGGAGAAATCGCTTGTTTAGTTATTCATCCTGATTATCGTGGTGGTAACCGAGGTATTCGTTTGATACTTGCGTTAGAGCAAGCAGCAAAAAGACAAAAACTTTCGTCAATATTCGTTCTCACCACGGTTAGTGCTCATTGGTTTATTGAGCAAGGTTACGTTGAACAAGCCATTGAGAACCTGCCGGAAGGCAAGCAGAAAATGTATAACATACAGCGAAAGTCTAAAGCGTTTACGAAAAACATCTAGTTTCAATTGTAGTAATAACAATTTATACAATTTGAGGGGAGTTATTTGGTGACAAATAGCTTCTTTTTTATTTAAGTCAAAAATTTCTTATAACAAATATATAACTAAGGATTTTAAAGAAATCCTTTTTTGTGCATACTGGTAGTTAGTATATCTTTAATTATAAGAATAATAGGCAAATGTTGGCTATGAAGCTTCCTCTGTATTCAGGTAATAATTCTTTTCTATTGACGTCTTTATTGGTGGCGTGCGGCTGTCTAAGCTCGCAGGTATTTGCTGAATCTGAAAAAAAACTAGATTTTAAGCTGTCCGCTGATGCTGGCTATATTGATAATTTTTTATATCAAACTCGAAATGAGCAAAGTACTGCATTTTATAATCTTTCTTCAGCGCTCGACTTAGAAATTAAAAATAATCAATCTGCCTTTAATATTGATGGGACAATAGATTCATTTATCTTTCAAGACTTCGACGATGATAACCATACCGATTTCACCTTGAAACCAACTTACCAGTATAAGTTTGCACAAAATCAACGTCTTTATATGTCAGGGCTATGGCAGAATCAATATGCTTATCGAGGTACCGGATTATCGTTAGGTGAGGCGAATGCATTAACTGAAGGTGACAAAAAAGCAATTAAAGGTGCCGGAGTTGGATTTGAATACGGAAACGATGATTCGCAAGGCAAGCTAAATGTTGAAGTTAATTATAATGAAAGTGAATTTACCACGCGAAGAGCATTGACCAATCAACTAGATAGTGAAGTTACCCATATAAAGTCGAGTTTTGACTACTTACTTTCTGGTAAAACTTATTTGGCATTTGATGTCGGTTATCAAATGGTTGACTTCCCTAACGCTACTATTTCTAATCGGGACAGTTTAACTGGCTTAGTCGGTGTAAAATGGCAAACGACAGTTATAAGTGAGTTAAGCTTTCTTTTCGGTTACCAGAACCTTAAGTTTGAGAACAATAGTGTTGCGGATGATGATGCATTCAAATGGCGATTTGATTACACTTGGCGTCCGTCTGATTTTACCACTGTACATGCGGTATCTAATCGTAAGTTTGATGAAAGTAACCGGTTGACGAATAGTTATCGTTTAGCAGAGATATACCAAGTTGATATTGCCCATGCCTTTACCGATAGCTTTAATATTTTTGTTGCTGTTAGTCTAAATCGTGATCAGTTTATTACGCCCGAAAGCCAGCAAGATGAGAATTACCTCTCATCAAAAGTTGTGTTAAATTATCAACGTAGTGAAAGAGTTAACTATCATCTACGCTACCAGCATAAGGCATTAGACGCAAATTATGCTGATATTGACTATCAATATAATAGTCTAACCTTGGGTATGACAATTCACTTGTAGCTAGCTCCTTAATAACCGCCTAATTCTTAAGGTTATTGATTAAGTGATATTTATCACATAATCAATAACACTTAACTATTAATATTCAAATTCTTATAGGTAATGTGTACGCTATTTGGGGCATTAAAAACTAAGCAGAATTAGCAATTAGTAAGTAAAATTAGTATTTAACTAATAGAAGATGTTACTATTTGTAACTCAGTTGGGTGAAAAGTATGCGATTTTTGAATTTTTTGATATTTTTACTGTTGCTGTTTTGTGGTCAAGCAGTGGCAAGTGATTATAGTTTAGGTGCCGGAGATCAAGTAGAAATAGTCGTTTACGGTGAAGCAGATTTAACAACCCGAGTAAAAATAGATAAATCGGGGATGGTTTCATTCCCATTTTTAGATGATATTCAGGTACTTGGCCTATCGAGTAGAGCGCTTGAGAAGAAAATTGCAGATGGCTTACGTGGTGATTATCTTATTGATCCGCAAGTAGCTGTTTCGATTGTGATATACAGACCATTTTTTATTCACGGACAAGTAAAGCGCCCCGGCGGTTACCCCTTTCAGGAAGATTTAACACTGGATAAAGCCATTGCGATAGCGGGTGGTTTAGCAGCGAGAGCGTCAAAATCGGACTGGAAAGTTACTCGAGTTATTGATGGAGTAAAGCAGACATTTTCAGTAAATGTTGCGAGTTCGATTTTGCCTGACGATATTATTGAGATAGAGCAAAGTTTTTTTTGAACACAACAGATAATGAAAACCTTACCTTTGTTAATGACGAAGTCGCGTTAAAAGAAATTTTAACGCCGCTTTGGGCTCGACGCTGGAAAATCATTTTCTTTACCTTACTTATTTCTTTCTTAGTCGCTTTTTATATTTCCTTACTTAAACCTTCTTATAAAGCAACGGCAATATTACAAATAGGTAATAATAAGCCTGCCAATACTCTTTCAATTGATGATGCTTTTAATGAATCCAATGCTAGTAAAGAGCAAATTCAAACTCAATACGAATTATTACGTTCACGAAAGTTTGCTGAACGAGTCATATCGCAATTAAACCTCGTACAGCATAGCGAGTTTAATGATGGTAAATATAATAATAAAATTTCTTTTTTTACTGAGATTGGACAACGTGAGCATGAACCATCGGTACGTGAGATTGTTGCGAGTTTTCTAAGTCGACTTAACATAAGCCCAATTTCAGGCACTGAGTTGGTTAAAATTACTTTTACTTCATATTCGCCTAAGTTATCTCAAAAAGTGGCTAATCAAGTTGGCATTACTTATCTGCAATACCAAGACGAAATACATAGTGCGTCAAAAGAGACCACATCTCAATGGTTAGTTGATCAGCTTGAAGAGTTAGGTAAAAAGCTTGAACTTTCAGAGCAATCATTACAAGAATACCGTGAAAAAGAAGGGATAGTTGATATTCAGGGCATTGTTGGCTTAGTTGGTGGGCAGTTATCAGAGTTAACTTCAGAAGCATTAAAAGCAGCTAAATTGAAAGATGATTTAGGTGTTACTTATCAAGAAATTCAAAAAAATCGTTTAGATGCTGAGAAATTAATACAAATGCAGGAAGTAAATAGTCAATCGGCATTTGTCTTATTAAAACGCAATGAAGAAAAAGTTGAGCGTAAACTTAATGAGCTATCTCAACGTTATGGGCCTAAACACCCCAAAAGAATTGCTGCTCAATCGGAGCTAGACTCACTGGGTAATCGTATTCAATCAAAGATTTTAGCTATTGTTTCATCTGTTGAAAAAGATTATTACAACGCGGTAGAGAAAGTTAACGCCACAGAGCAACGATTAATAGAAGCAAAGAAAGATTATATACGCTTAAGTCGTTTGCAAAATAAATTTTCGCAGCTTAATCGTGAAGTTGAAACCAATAAAGAGCTTTATAATAACTACTTGGTGCGTCTAAAAGAAGCGGATGCAATGGGGAACTATAAAGCTAATTTTTATGTTCGCTTTATTGATAAAGCCGAAATCCCTAAATCGCCATTCGCACCAAAAAAATCTTTAGCGGTCATTATCAGTTTTGTTTTAGCGTTGGCATTTATCTCAATTATTATTATTATGCGCGAATTATTGATGGATACGCTAAATTCTCGCCGTAAATTGGATAACTTTAATGAAGCGCCAATATTGGCTGTTTTACCTAAAATTAAAGCTAGTTCAAGTGATAAAAAAGAAGACGCTTACATTTCTGATAACCGTTTCACTGAATCAATTCGAACATTACGTACCGCACTACTATTTAATAATGAGAAAACGCCGCCGAAAGTTATAGCGATAACATCGTCGGTACCAAATGAAGGTAAGTCTACCGTTGCACTGCATCTTGCACGTTCGTTTAGTGAAATGGAAAAAGTGTTATTGATTGAAGCGGATATGCGTCATCCCACAATAGCTAAAAATATGAACTTGAACCAACATCGTCCAGGACTTTCAAATTTATTAGCAAAAACTCACCAAATTAACGAATGTATTATTCGAGACAAAAATGTCAAATTAGATATTTTAACCTCGGGGATTTCTCCAGCAAACCCATTAGCTTTTTTATCAATGAAACGTTTCAATATGTTGATTAAAGTGTTTGGTAACTTCTACGACCGTATCATTATTGAAACACCGCCGGTTAACGCAGTTAGTGATGCGGTTATTATATCTAAGCTAGTTGAAAGCGTTTTGTATGTTGTACACGGGAATAAAACCAAAAGAGAGCAAATCTCTTCCGGTTTACGCATGTTAAAACAAGTTAATGCACCAATAGAAGGTGTTGTTATTAACCACAGTGAAAATATTGATACCGATAAATATCAAAATAAATATTATAACAATCGTAGTAATATTATTAAGCTGGCGGCAAGAAAACGCGGTTAATAATAGTTGTTACGGTTTATGCAGTTGGCATTATTGCGTACAATAGTAAAAATCTTCTAATTCCTTTGTTATGAAAATACGCAACCACTTCTCATTAAAAACATTTAATAGTTTTAATATTCAGGCTATTACTCCACAGATGCTATTCCCATCAAATATTGCCGAATTAACTGAAATTGCTACCAAACGTTTAAGTAGTTTTTATGTTCTAGGTGAAGGCAGTAATACACTCTTCTGTGAAGATGAAGCTCCGATTATTGTAAAGCCTTGCTTCAAAGGCATTGAAGTTAATGAAGATGATAGTTATTTCTATGTCAAAGTAGCATGTACTGAAAATTGGCATGAATTCGTGAAGTTTTGTGTTAAAAATGAAATATATGGTATTGAGAATCTTGCACTAATACCAGGTAGTGTCGGTGCGGCACCAGTGCAAAATGTTGGTGCTTACGGTGTTGAAGTTGGTGATTTTATTGACCGTGTTTCTTGGTTTGATTTTAATAAGCAAGAATTGATCGAATATAGTCAAGCTCAATGTAAATTCTCTTATCGAGAAAGTATTTTCAAACAAAGGCTAAAAGGTGCAGGGGTTATCACCCACGTACACTTTAAATTTCCTAAAAACTGGCAACCAGTCATAAGCTACCAAGGTTTGAATAGTTTAAATTCACCCGTTTCAGCTCAAGATATTATGCTGAAAGTTATCGAGTTGCGCCAAAGCAAATTACCTGATCCAAAAGTGTTAGCAAATGCGGGGAGTTTCTTCAAAAACCCTCTCGTGACAAATGCCCGCTTTAGTCTATTGAAGAGCCAATACCCTGAAATGCCCTTTTATCCGCAAAATAGTGGTGAAGTAAAACTGGCTGCCGGTTGGTTGATAGAACAAGCTGGCTTAAAAGGATATAGGCAAGGTGATGTCGGTGTACATGAAAAACAAGCACTAGTATTAATCAACTATGGCGAATCGACAGGGCAAGATATTGTAAAATTAGCACAACATGTTCAAAAGGAAGTGAAATTGCAATTTGGTATTGAACTAGTAACCGAAGTCCGTTTTATTGGTCATCAAGGTGAAGTTGATAATGTAAGTGCAGGGAATAGTTAATGAAAGCTATAAGAGAGACATTGATTCAAAAACTGGTGAAAGGTGAATTTTTATCGGGTCAGGCTCTAGGTGATGAGTTAGGGGTGAGTCGCGCTGCTATCTCTAAACACATCGCTGCATTGCAGGACATGGGCTTTGATATTTTTAGTGTTACAGGTAAAGGTTATCGTTTGGCCGAGCCCATTGAATTGTTAAGTGAAGAGAAAATAGTTTCTCATATAGAGCAGAGTAATATTACCGCTAAAGTTGAAGTGCACAATGTTATAGACTCGACTAATAGTTATTTAATGCGCCGTTTGCCAAATCAGAATACCCCAGGACAAGTGTGTATTGCTGAGTATCAAAGTGCGGGCCGAGGACGTAGAGGGCGACAATGGATTTCTCCATTTGGTTCGCATATATATATGTCAATGTATTGGTCGTTAGAACAAGGCATGTCTTCAGCCATGGGCTTGAGTGTTGTTGCCGCGTTAGCGGTAAGCGATGCTATAAAAGCGCTTTATAAAACTGATGTTGAATTAAAGTGGCCAAACGACATTTATTTTAAAGGTGTAAAACTCGCAGGTATATTAATTGATCTTGAAGGTCAAGCGATGGAGCCTTGCCACTGTGTCATTGGCATTGGTTTAAATATCAATATGCCAGCTAAAAGTGCCGAACTTGTCGACCAGCCATGGACTGATTTATCAAGTGCTATTGGTGTAGAAATTGATAGAAATATTCTAGCAGCGAGTATTATCAGTGCACTAATAAAACGGCTCGAAGTACATAGCGAAACAGGCATCAGTACTATGGTTGCCCAATGGCATGAGCATGATGTTTACTTCAATAAGGCAGTATCTTTAATTACCGGAGATAAAGCTACACGTGGTATTTGCCGAGGTATTAATGCTCAAGGTGCTTTGTTATTGGAAGTTAATGGCAAAGTTAGTCCAGTTTATGGTGGAGAAGTGAGTCTACGGGGTGGGTTATGAGGTTACTTGTTGATATTGGTAATACTCAAACAAAATACGTATTACAGCGAGAAAACACGACTCAGTTGTTTAGTGATGTAACTTACCGTGATTATCATGAATTTACAGAAGAGCTTGCCTGTAATGTATTTTCTAACGTTAGCAGCGTAATTGTTGCTAACGTACAAGGCAACGAAATACTAACCAAAGTAGAGTCCTGGGCGTCACAGCAAAATATCAAGTTTTTACAGGTGCATAGTCAAAAACAAGCCTTCGGTATTTCTTCAAGTTATCAACAGCCCACTCGCTTAGGTGTTGACCGATGGTTGGCTTTGGTCGCTGCACACCAGCTTTATCCAAATCAAAATGTGCTTATTATTGATGCGGGCACCGCAACAACCGTTGATTTACTTGCAGCAGATGGCGAACATCGCGGTGGTTGGATTATGCCAGGTGTACAAACCATGTTTGATAGTTTACTAAGTAACACTCAAAAAATTATCGCTGAGCCAATCAAGGCTGTGAGTGTATCGTTTGGTGTTAATAGCTCCGAATGCTTAAATTATGGCGTTTGGGCGATGACTATTGGCTCAGTGAAAGAAGCAATTGTTCAGGCTAATGAACTACTAATACTTGATAAAGTGATAGTAACCGGTGGCAACGGTGAGCAAATAGCAAATTTTATACCTGATAGCTGTGAATTAATTCCTGAGCTGTTATTTCACGGCTTAAGCTGCTTCCAAGCAAGTTAGCAAAGTGTTTTAAGCGCAATAAAATCGGGAATGTGAATAAAAAACCATCAAACAAATAAAAACATGGTTTTTTTTTCATTTTCCTGTTGCATGCAAGAAAACATTACTCTAGAATTCGCACCACTTAATGTAGTGCCGACTTAGCTCAGTTGGTAGAGCAACTGACTTGTAATCAGTAGGTCGCCAGTTCGATTCCGGCAGTCGGCACCATTAATACTCTTTTACATATAATGTATTAAGAGTTATAAAAATTTGGAGGGGTTCCCGAGTGGCCAAAGGGATCAGACTGTAAATCTGACGGCTCAGCCTTCGGTGGTTCGAATCCACCTCCCTCCACCATCATTTTAAAACCCGCAACTTATGTTGCGGGTTTTTTCGTTGTGCAAAAAATAATAAACTTAGTTGAGCTCGAAACCTTAATAAACTTACAATGTGATCTAACGACCTGTGAGTTACATAACAGATACAATTATCCCTGTTTTCAGTATTGTTGTGTGAAGATAAAAGGAGGAAAATCAATATATAAACAAGTAGTTCGAAAGACTTAAAATATACATGTCTTTTGGCGGTATTTACTTGAAGGATTATGGAGCGCCATCATGAAAGAAATATTGATTATAGAAGATGATAACTTGGTGTCTCTTACTTTAAAAAATCAGTTGGAAAGTAAAGGTTTTGGGGTCACGCAAGTTTTTAATGGCTCAGCCGCTTTACGTAAGGTAATAAATACTTTTCCGGATTTGATTTTATTGGATATAGGTTTACCTGATATTAATGGCTATGAGGTCTGTAAACAACTACGCGAATTCTACCAACGTCCAATAATTTTCATTACAGGTAATGATGACTCGTTGGCTGAAATAAAATGTTTTGAGGTTGGTGCCGATGATTTCGTACTTAAAACTGTGCCATTTGAAGTGTTATATCAAAGAATAAAACGACTGGGTGTCAGGCCTAGTAATTATGAGCCTGCTGATATTTTGGAGTTCGGCGAACTAAAGTTTGTACCAGCCTATACCGATTGTTTTTATCAAACAAACTCATTAGGTTTAACTCAAGAAGAGTATGAATTGTTCTATTTTATTGCCACTAAGCACAAAAGTGTGGTTTCTCGTCAGGTCATACTTAAAGTTTTAAAAGGAGCAGACTACGACGGTGTAGATCGTTCTATTGATATCAAAGTAGCTAGAATTAGAAACAAACTAAAGGCAGTAGGGTTACCAACATCATTGATACAATCAGTACGCTCTAAAGGTTATCAGTTCTGTTATAAAACAATGACTGAGCCAGCCTTAGCTGAATAACATACCCTTTCAGAGTTCAGTGTGATTTAGTTCTTAATTTAATATGACGAGCGAGTACTATTATTGCACTGAGACTATCTATACTGTATTCTGCACCGCTGTTTGACACTTGCTCAAACCCCTGCAAAAAAGAGTATATTCTATGAGTTTTACCGATTTAGGCCTTTCTGCCCCAATTCAAAAAGCTATTGCTGAAAAAGGTTATACCGATCCATCACCTATTCAGGCTCAAGCAATTCCTGCAGTATTAGCCGGTAAAGATGTTATGGCTGCGGCGCAAACAGGCACAGGTAAAACAGCTGGTTTCACATTACCTATTTTAGAAATTTTATCAAAGGGCGATAAAGTTCGTGCTAATCAAGCAAGAACCTTAATTGTTACTCCGACGCGCGAACTTGCAGCACAAATAGCTGAAAATGTGGAAATGTACGGTAAGCATTTACCGCTTAAGTCGACAGTAGTGTTCGGTGGGGTGAAAATTAATCCTCAAATGACACGTCTGCGTCAAGGTGTCGATATTCTAGTAGCAACACCTGGTCGTTTGTTAGATTTATACAATCAAAATGCTATTCGATTTAATCAACTAGAAATACTTGTACTAGATGAAGCCGATAGAATGTTAGATATGGGCTTTTTACGTGATATTAAGAAAATTTTATCGTTGCTACCAAAGAACCGTCAAAACTTACTTTTCTCCGCAACATTTTGCCCGGATATTCGTGAACTAGCTAAAGGCTTAGTCAATAATCCTGTAGAAATATCTGTTAGTCCAAAAAATACGACAGCAGAAACTGTTGAACAGCTAATCTACTCGGTAGATAAAAATAAAAAAGCGCCATTGTTAACGCACTTGATTAAAACTAATGATTGGCAACAAGTTATTGTGTTTATGAAAACAAAGCATGGCGCGAATAAATTAACCAAACAATTAGATGCGTCTGGCATAAGCGCGGCAGCTATTCACGGTAATAAAAGCCAAGGTGCCCGAACCAAAGCATTAGCACAGTTTAAAGACGGTACTATTAGCGTTTTAGTCGCTACTGATATTGCTGCACGTGGCATAGACATTGACCAGTTACCACAAGTCGTTAACTTTGAGTTGCCTAATGTACCAGAAGATTATGTCCATCGTATTGGTCGTACAGGCCGAGCTGGAGCGAGTGGTCATGCAGTATCATTGGTTTGTGCAGATGAAATAGATTTATTAAATGATGTTGAACATGTCATTCAAACACATTTACCACGAGAAATAGTTGAAGGCTTTGAGCCTGTGCATACGCTGCCAGCATCTCGTAAATTACGAGCATTAAAAGCTAAAAAGCCGAAAAAGTTTAAAGCTGATAAGCCTGAACATAAAGATGGTCAACGTTCGGGTGATAATGCTCGTGGCCATAAACCTACAGGTAAAAATAGACGTCATACGGGTAATGGCAATAGCAGCAACCCTTATGCGAATAGTCCGGGGAAACCAAGTGGTAACAGTGGCGGCCGTCGTCGTATTAACTCAAGTCCAGCTAAGTAATACCATCATAAAAAATGCCAACCTAGTGTTGGCATTTTTGTTTTAGCGTTGAGCTAGTAATTTATCAAGGTTATTAGCAAAGGCTTGTCGATCAGCTTGGCTGATTGGTGGAGCACCACCTGTATCTACGCCGCTTGAACGCATAGTATCCATAAAATCACGCATATTGAGTCGTTGACGAATATTACTTTCTGTATAGAGTTCGCCTCTAGGGTTAAGTGCCAAACAGCCTTTTTCAACAACCTCTGCAGCTAATGGAATATCGGCGGTGATCACTAAATCTTTTGGCGCAGCTCGTTTGACTATTTCATCATCAGCAACATCAAAACCTGAAGTTACCTGTATAAAACTGATTACTTTTGACGGTGGTGTTTTCAAATAGTGATTTGCTAATAAGGTCGTTGGTGTTTGTGTACGTTCTGCTGCACGAAATAATATCTCTTTTATTACCACTGGACAGGCGTCAGCATCAACCCAAATTTTCATGGTTTACCTTTATAATTTTAACTATGACATAACAGATGGTAATGTACCTCTAAACACTAGGTATTGTAAGCTTCGAGCTCAATTGATTAGACTTCTCTAGTTAATTAATTTAATAGGAAAATAAATGAACCAACCACAACGTGATATAACGCTTCGATTCTTAGCTGAACCACAAGATGTTAATTTTGGTGGTAAAGTGCATGGTGGTGCAGTAATGAAGTGGATTGATTTAGCTGCTTACGCATGTGCTGCTGGTTGGAGTGGTAGATATTGCGTAACAGCTTATGCTGGCGGTATTCGCTTTGTTGCGCCAATTCATGTTGGTAGTTTAGTGGAAGTGGAAGCGAAAGTTATTTATACCGGAAATTCTTCTATGCATATTGCTTTAGAAGTAAATGCTTGTGATCCGAAGTCATTAAATCGCCGCTTAACCACGCACTGTATCGTTATTATGGTTGCTGTTGATCAAAATGGTCAGTCTGAACACGTACCACAGTGGGTTCCTGAGACTGAAGCTGATATAAAGCAGCATGAAAGTGCGAAAAAATTAATGGAAATGCGCAAACAAATCGGCGAAGAGATGCAAATTTTTGTAGAATAGACTTACTATTACCTAGTTTCATTTTTCATAGGAAAAACCGTGTTAGAGCAAGCAAGAATAAAGCAAATACTGCAGATGGATGATGCACAACGCGCAACATACTTTTTAAAAGAAGTCGTTGAGAATAATCAACTGTGGATACTAACTGATGAACACGGCTGCGTTATGCTCAACACGGAAGAAGAAGACTGTGTACCTGTATGGCCAAACCAAGAGTTTGCCGAAGCTTGGGCAACAGATGAATGGCAAGAGTGCAAGCCAGAAGCTATTTCGCTCAATAAGTGGTTTAGCCGCTGGTCGCATGGCCTAGCAGACGACGAACTTGCTGTGGTAGTTTTCCCAAGTCAGAATGAGCAAGGGTTAGTGTATTATCCTGACGAACTTGAGCATGATCTTAAACAGCAACAATCGAAAAAGAAGCGATAAATTACGATGAGTTTTTCTTCATTAGCCCTAGATAAATCGCTTACTGATGTTGTTAAAGCATTAGGTTACGAACAACCAACTCCTATTCAGCAGCAAGCAATCCCCGCAATTCTTGCCAATAAAGATATTATGGCCGGAGCACAAACAGGTACTGGAAAAACAGCGGCCTTCGCTTTACCCATTTTACAGCGCTTAGGCGAGAATATTCCAGCTCAAAGGCCCATTCGTGCATTAGTACTAACGCCAACCCGCGAGCTTGCACAACAAGTATATAAAAGCTTTGTACGCTATGCGGAAAATACAGAACTCAATATTGCTGTTGCATACGGTGGTGTTAGCATTAAACCGCAAATAGCAGCAATCGAACAAGGCGTAGATGTTTTAGTTGCGACGCCAGGAAGGCTGTTAGACCATATCATTAATGGCAGTGTTTTATTGATTCACCTTGAAACCATCGTATTTGATGAAGCCGATAGAATGCTAGATATGGGCTTTAAAGATGAAATTGATCGAATTCTTAATAGATTGCCACCAACAAGGCAAACACTATTATTTTCAGCGACTTTTGATGATGCAATATTTAAGCTAAGCAAAACCTTACTGAATGAACCTGAACTTATTGAAGTAAGTGAAAGAAATACAGTTGCCGCCAAGGTTGAACAAATAGTTTATACCGTTGATAGTGACCGAAAACGTGAATTAACCTCATTTCTTATCGGTTCAAAAAATTGGCAGCAAGTGCTTATTTTTACTCGTACAAAGCAAGGTGCGGACGAGCTAGCAAAGGAAATGTGCAAAGACGGTGTTAAAACTCAGTCAATACATGGTGATAAATCGCAAGGGGCGCGTGATAAAGCACTTGCTGAATTTAAAGCCGGGAAAACTCGGGCGTTAGTGGCTACAGATGTTGCTGCACGTGGTCTTGATATTAGTGACTTACGTTACGTAATTAACTATGAATTACCTTATATTGCTGAAGATTATATTCATCGCATTGGACGTACGGGACGCGCAGGTAATGATGGCTTAGCGATTTCGCTAATGAGCCCATCAGAAACATGGCTGCTTGAAGCCGTAGAAGAAGTACTTGATAACCGTTTAATGCAGCAATGGTTTCCTGGCTATGAACCTGATTTAACAAAAACAGATGCCCCGGCACGCAAAAAAACCTTAGGTCGACAAAAGAAGCACGGTCGACAACAGGCATTTGGTGATAAAAAGAAAGCTAAGCCTAATAAGCCTCGTCGCCGTTAATTTACTATCGCTAAAATTAAAACTGAAAAAGCCGAATTATTATTCGGCTTTTTATATTTCTGACAATAACTAATATCAGATAACGTGTAAGTTATATCGGAGTTAAAGAGTAAATAAATACGCGACTAACTCATTGTATTCAGAAAAGAAGTTGTTTTTATCTAGTGACTTACTGTCGATCAAATACTTACCATTAACGACCATAGTTGGCACGCTAGTAAGTTGACGATTCTTTGAAAGCTTATCTTGTATTTTTTTCTCTCTTTTTGCTTGCCCAATGATAGAAAAGTTCTTCATACCTTGATCAAACTTTTTGGCGTCACCACCGCTTAAAACAAAAATATTACGAATGTCTTTTTCATTGTTAATTGTTGCTCTATCGGTTTGTAAATATTTAAAAACAGCGGGAGAAAACTTACTATCAACGCCTGTTTTTTCAGCAATGATGAGCGCTTTACTTAGCATGAATTGAATTTCAGCTGAGGTTTGGCTCATAAAATCTACATGAACTTTGTTGAAGGTTGCTTGCTCTGGCATTACTTTTTTAAAACTCTCAAGGTAAGGTTCATAGGCACGACACGAAGGGCAATAATAAGAAAAGTATTCACTTAGCTCAGGCGATAAGGTTTTCTTTTCAGCAACGACGGTATAGTGTTTGCCTTCCTCAAATTTCATTGCTTGACTGGGAAATGCAAACGTAAATATGAGTGTTGTTACTAAGCCTATTATTAATGTTGTTATTTTTGACATGCTATGTACTTCCTGATCTTCATGTTAAAAAGCTTTGCAGCTTTATATGGATATTCAATGAGTTGAATTATAGACAGTTTATAAATAAAAATGTTCACTGATAAATGTAAAAATTCATGTCTAATATGAGCCTTTACTAGCCAATAGAGCAGTAATTTGCTTTGATAGTACTTTATGTTTGCAATCAACAAGGAAAGACAATGAGAAGCCATGAGATAGATTATAAAATTATTGGTCAGTCAATGCAGATGGTAGAAATTGAGCTAGACCGAGATGAAACTGTCATTGCTGAAGCTGGCGCGATGAATTACATGGAAGATGGCATTGAGTTTGAAACGAAAATGGGTGACGGCTCAGATGCTAACCAAGGCATAATGGGTAAGCTGTTTTCGGCAGGAAAACGTATGATGACGGGGGAGTCAGTATTTATGACTCACTTTACTAACCATGATAATAACCGCAAAACCGTAGCATTTGCTGCACCATACCCAGGGTCTATTATTAGTGTCGATCTTGCTGATATTGGTGGTGGTGTTACCTGTCAAAAAGATGCTTTTCTATGTGCGGCATTAGGTACAAAAATAGATATTACGTTTAATAAGCGCTTAGGTAGCGGCTTTTTCGGTGGTGAGGGCTTTATTTTAGAACGACTTGAAGGTGATGGTTTAGCATTTTTACATGCAGGCGGTACTATCATTGAAAAAGAGCTAAATGGTGAAATCTTGCGAGTTGATACCGGATGTTTAGTCGGCTTTAGTGATGGTATTGATTATGATATTGAAATGACCAAAGGTTTAAAAAGTATGTTGTTTGGCGGTGAAGGGATGTTTATTGCGACACTATCTGGCCATGGTAAAGTTTGGTTGCAGAGTTTACCGTTTTCTCGCTTAGCTGATCGTATTATTCAGCACGCACCAAAAATAGGCGGTAGTAATACTGGAGAATCTTAAACTCCAAGCCTTAAATGAAAAAATAGTGTTATATGAGTTCTTGGTAAAGTAAAAGGCAGTTGGTTGTGAAGTTATTATTAATAATACTAAGTGTATTCGTCAGCTTTCCCTCTTTTGCGAGTGAACCACTAACTCAAGCTATTTCATTAACCTCGCACTGGGTTGGTTTCGCTGCGTTAGCGATATTTGCATTAGCATATGTGTTCGTGATCTTTGAAGAAAAGTTTCACATGCGAAAGTCTAAACCCGTGTTACTTGCAGCAGGGCTTATTTGGTTATTAATTGCTGCGGTATACCAGCAAATGGGTGATACCCATTCAGCTGAAGTGGCGATTAGGCACAATTTTTTAGAATATGCTGAGCTATTCTTCTTTTTGCTCGTTGCCATGACTTACATAAACTCTATGTTAGAACGGCAAGTATTTGATGCTCTGCGGGATGTCTTAATTATTAAGGGCTTTAGTTATCGAGCATTATTTTGGTTAACAGGGATTTTAGCTTTTTTCATTTCGCCAATTGCCGATAATCTAACAACTGCATTAATTATGTGCGCGGTGATACTTGCTGTCGGGCAAGGTCAACCAAAATTCATTGCCATTGGTTGTGTAAATATTGTCGTTGCGGCAAACGCTGGCGGGGCATTTAGCCCGTTTGGTGATATTACAACGCTAATGGTTTGGCAAAAAGGTCTTATTGAGTTTGAAACATTTTTTAAATTATTTATACCTTCGATAGTTAACTTCTTAGTACCAGCATTGATTATGCAATTTGCTTTGCCACCGGGGAAACCTGATGCGATTTCCGCCGAGCAAGTTAAAATTAGAAAAGGTGGTTTGGTTGTTGTTGGCTTATTTTTAGCGACAATAGTTACCGCCGTAAGCTTTCATAACTTCCTCCATTTACCACCAGTATTCGGCATGATGACAGGGCTCGCTTACCTTAAATTTTATGGCTATTATCTGCGCAAGTTTGGTAATACACATATTGATAAATCAGACATCCCCACAAGTCATGAAGTTGAAGATGATTTTGATATCTTTGATAAAATAGCCAAAGCCGAGTGGGATACCCTATTCTTTTTCTATGGTGTTATTCTTGCTGTTGGAGGTTTAGGCTTTATTGGTTATTTATCACTTACCTCTAGCTTTATTTATGGTGAACTTGGACCAACAACGGCTAATATTTTGGTCGGTATACTTTCAGCAATTGTTGATAATATTCCGGTGATGTTTGCTGTATTGTCAATGCAACCAGATATGAGCCAAATGCAGTGGTTATTAGTAACATTAACTGCAGGTGTAGGCGGAAGTTTGCTTTCGATAGGCTCTGCAGCTGGCGTAGCTCTTATGGGACAAGCGCGCGGCCAGTATACTTTCTTTAGCCATTTGAAGTGGACGCCAGTAATAGCGTTAGGTTACTGTGCCAGTATATGGGTGCACTTTCTCGTTAACGGCTAATGTCGTTGGTAATAGTTTGGGGCTCTGTTTAAAAAAGCCAAGTTTCAACTCTTAAATTACTTGGCTTTCATCTAAATATAAACTTATGTTAAGCGCCAACTTTGTGCTGATTGTACTCTCCTTTTTCGAGTACTGTCGTCGTTTGCAACGTCATCAATACTTTGCCTGATATCATCATTAACCGTTGCCCATAAGTAATAGCTGTGCTCGGTAATACCGCCAACAACATCTGAACAATTGATTTGTTTAATTTTATTATGTAATTGCTGTGGTCTAGCGGCACCATTGTGACCTAATCGGTCAATATTGCCTTTGGTGTAGTCAGAAATATACATCGCCATATCGCCGTTGTTATAGTAAACAGATATTTGCTTTGCTAATTGCTGCACATTCGCCATCGATTGTTCAAGTTCAAAAACATTATCATCAACATCGGGTGCACACATAAAAATATGCTGGAATAATTGCGGTAAATGTTTCTGGTTATTAAGCTCATATAATGATGCCAGCGTATGCTGTAAAACATAATTTCCCATTGAGTGACAAAGTAGATGTAGTTGCTGGCCACATTCGGCTAATGCTGGGTCATGGTGTTTTGGTCTTAATGTCATTAAAAAGTCACGCAACTTTAATAAGCCTCTTGCAACTGCAATGCTTGAGTCACGTGCATCTCTGCGGTCTGATAGGTAGGCTTTATTCTTTAGCATATCGCCATTTGATGGCCATGAAAAAAGAAAAACACTGGTATCTTTTATATTCGATTGGTCTGATGAATTTCGATTTAACATCAGTTCTAATGACATGGCAGAAGCAACTGCTTCAACCCAGTCAACATTGAAGCCATGAATGAAAACAACAACGTCACGTTGTGCTTCCATTTGTATTTTTAATGCTTGAAAAGCGGCGGTTGAGGCAAGTGGCTTATCGGTTGATGAAGAAGAGGGCTCTTCATAAGCGGTAATAGAATTTTTCTTACGCAATTTATCTTCAATATAACCCGATAGCCCTTCACCATCGCCAATACGGTTATTAACTTTATTGTTAAGGAATTCTTTTATTTTGTTGGCACTAGCTTCAACAGTTATATGGCCAAAACGTAGGTTGTTGGCGCGATCTGCACTGAAGTTTTTTCCGTAACTATCTGGAGTCCAACGTTGACCAATATGGTTTCTATTGGTCGCAAAGTAAAGTGTTAGCGTTATCATTTGAACATCCTGTGAGCTTGAAGTCCTGAACAATAATTGTAGCTTAGTTGTCGCGGCTAACAAGCGAGTTTCGGGCTCAATTCACCTTATTGCGATTGAATAATTTGGCGAATAAACTTGCTCGAGCTTGCTGAAGGTCTGCTTCGCTATAAGTAATATCTAATACTTTTATTCGCATAGAATAGGTTGCGCCATGACCCCAAGGCCACCAAATTAGAGCAAGGGCTGGTGTTTCATTAGAAGCAGGGCGAGTAAATATTAGTTGTTCTTTGCTTAGATGAGTGAGTTCACCTAGTTCATCTTTCAATGGTGAAGGTGCTTTTTTGATAGTTTTCTTATTCCACTCTTCACTGAATAGTTCACGTAATGTGATTAGAATACGGTCTTTTTTTTCCCAAGAAAACTCAGTTAATAAAGCTGACATTTTCTCTTCCCAACGCCATGTTAGTTGGTCGCCGAGCGGCGCAGTGATGATATTAAATACCACGTCTTGTTGAGTATGTGACATAGAACACTCCATGTTTGAAGCAGCTTACTGAACGAATAATACTAACACTTTCACAGTACTTGTTAAGTCTTATTGATAATTTCTACGGCATTGAATTTATCAATACATTGCTGGCAAACACATGATTTCCCCGAGAGTTCTTCAGGTACTTGTGCCAGTAGTTCGCGTTTAATATCACTACTTACACACCAACACGCTTCTTTGCCATTAACGCCACATAAATTGCTTTGTTGGCATAATGGGCATTGGCTCTGATCGACAGGTGTATTCATAACATAAAGCCTAACAAGTACATTTAGCGGTTAATTAATTGCGTAGATTCGCGCACAATGAGTGAAGGTTTAAATACCTGCTGAATTGTTTGTTCTTTGGTTTGGTATATCTGTTTTAATACCAATTTAGCTGCCATTCGACCCATCTCATTGACTGGATTTAATATGGTGGTTAATTTCGGGTGTATATAGCGAGCAAAAATAACATCATCAAAACCAACAACAGAAAGATCTTCAGGTAGCGATAAACCGCGTTCACGGGCAAAGTTCATTGCACCAGAGGCCATTTCATCATTACCACATACTAAGCCGGTAAATTTTTGCTGTTGCGCCATTAAATGTGCGATACCTTCACTACCACCGGTTTCTTTAAAGTCGGCGCTATAAAAAAGCTCTTCATTGAAAGTGATATTATATTCTGCCAATGCCCGTTTGTAGCCCTCAAATCTGGCTTTAGCATCAAACTTGTACTGTGGTCCGGCAATACAAGCAATGTCAGTGTGGCCTAGTTCTAACAAGGATTTTGTTGCCAAATAACCACCGAGTTCATTGTCTAAACTAATACATTGCTCGGCAAGGTTTTCGACATAGCGACTGATGATGAAAATGGGTGTTTTACCCTTACTTAATTCTTCTAAGTATTCATCTGAAACGGCTTCAACATGTAAGATAATAGCATCGCAATTTCTACTAATAAGGAATTCAATACCTTCTTTTTCTTTTTCTTCAATGCTGTGACCTGTAGTAACAATAATGTGCTTACCGGCCGACCTAAGCTCACTTTCAACACCGGCCATCATTTCGCCAAAAAAAGCACCATGCAGTTCTGACACTAATAAACCAATACTATTGCCTCGACTAGACGCCAATGACTGAGCAATGGAATTTGGTCGATAACCAAGTTCTTTCATTGCCAATAAAACTTTTTCTCGCGTTTTATCACTGACTTTCGCATTACCATTCATCACCCGTGAAACGGTGGCAAGTGATACCTTTGCTAATTCAGATACTTGGTAAATGGTCGCCATGATTTTCCTTTCGTTTCTCAGACTCAGTGTCAAAACTAAGCTTTGAATAATATCATATATAGTTGGACTTTAAATCTCTAGACCCGTTAATGATCAATTGTTTACTCGATTTTTTCGGCGCAATTCAAGCTCATCACCGATTTGGCTATTTCTTTCACTACTCAATGGGTAGAACAATATTAACAACGCGCTTAGTACAGCAAAAGCTGCGGGTATCCAGCTCATTAGTAATTTCATCCCCTGTAGTGATGCTGCTATGGTGCTTGAGTCCATGCCATCGTAGCCATAGCCAGCTAAGACTAATAATACTAAGGCTCCGGCAAAGCCTCCACCAGTCTTTTGTACAAAGGTTCCTGCTGAATAAATTAACCCTGTAGCTCTGCGTTTATTTTTCCATTCAGAGTAATCAGCAGAATCACCCAACATAGTGAAATATAGCGTTGGAATCATAGCGGCAAAAAACTCTGCACAGCAGCCTAAAATGAAGATGGCAGTTATTTGATCGCTTTCTAACCAAAAGAAAGGAATGGTAAATAATGTACTGGTCAGTAAGGCGATAATTAATAGTTGGGGTTTACCCCAGCGCTTAGCAAGGTAATTAGTGCAAAGCGCACCTAAAATAGACACGAGCAATAGCGCCACAAAATATTGTCCGGTCATCAATTCGTCGCCAATGTAATATTTGAAATAATACGCGATAACGCCGTATTTAATGCCGTTGAACATCATAGTGAGAAAGCCAAGCGCTAGCAGTATTAGCCAAGGTTTATTGGTGAGTAAGTCAACCATATCAAGCTGAGTACTTGATAATTTCTCAGTTGGTGTTTTGATAAAACGTTTGATAATGAACCACATTGTTGCCATCACTAAAACGAAAAATGCCCCGCTGATAATGTTGCGATAATAGAAAAACAAACTCATGGCTAATAATGGCAAAACAATTAAAGGTAAGTTTTTCATTAAGTCTTTGAGTTCTTGAGATAACCCTAAAGATTTTTGCTGTGGCGTGGTAATTCTTTCTTTTGTGCTGGCGAATGTAATCACCAACAAAAATACCAAAATGGCAGCAAACAAATACATCGTGGATTGATAGCCGACAGCATCATTACCTTGACCAAAATATGCAACTAATTTTGGTAAAAACCCCATGACTAATAAGCCACCAGCGAAAGCCCCAGCAAAGCGAAAGCCAGACAAACTGGTTCTTTCTGTATCAGAAGTGGTCATCACTCCCATTAATGCAGAATAGGGAACATTGTTGATGGTATAGGCTAACGTTAGCCCAATATAAGTAAAATATGCGTAAGCAAGTTTGCCGTTTTCGCTCAGGTCTGGGGTGCTAAAACAAAGCACCATAAACAAACCTAAAACCGGGGCAGAGAACAAAATCCACGGACGAAACTTCCCCCATCGGGTTTGTGTTCTATCAGCAACCATACCCATAATAATATCGGTGACACCATCCGATAAACGCACAACTAAAAATAGCATAGCCGTTGCTGCTGCGGTTATGCCAAAAGTATCGGTATAGAAAACAGCTAAGTACGCAAGAGCACCACGCCACACTAAATTTGCAGCGGCATCTCCAACGGCATAACCAACTTTTTCAGAAAATGGGAGTTTATTCATATTTTATTCTTATTATTAGTCTGCTCTTGAGGCTATCAAATTACGAAAGGCTAAACCACTGGCTTTAATAGTTCGAATTTGGGTTTTATAATCAACATGCACAATACCAAAGCGTTTTAAATAACCTTCAGCCCATTCAAAATTATCCATTAAACTCCAAGCAAAGTATCCTCGCACATCAACTCCCTGAGAAATTGCACTGGCGACCGCATTAAGGTGCTGATTGTAATAATCAACTCGCCCTTGGTCGTTAACTTCACCATTTATGCAGTGGTCATCCATCGCCGCCCCATTTTCAGTAATGTAAATTGGCGGCAGGGTATAACGAGCTTCTAACGATATTAATAACTCGGTAAATGCTTGTGGATAAATTTCCCAGCCAATATCGGTACGCGCAACATCAGGTATTTGTACTTCTTCAAATCCACTGTCTAAGTTGTGTCGATATACTGCTCGGGTGTAAAAGTTTATACCTAAAAAATCTAGCTCTTGCGAAATAATTTCCATATCACCGGGGAAAATATCAGGTTGCTGTTGCTTAGGTAATTGTTGATTGATGGCTGGATATGTACCATCCATGATTGGTTTGACGTACCACTGGTTAAAATAGTCATCGGCGTATTCAGCAGCAATCTTGTCTTTAATTGAGTCTGTTTCTGGGTAAGCTGGCGTAAAATTTAGCACTATGCCATTTTGTGTATTAGGGCTGTGTTTTTTGAGTGTTTCTATCGCTAAACCATGTGCTAGCAATAAATGGTGTGCGGCTTTTTTACCATAATTGACATCGGCGTGACCTGGCGCATGAATACCGGCTTCATAGCCAAGGTAAGCGCTACAAAAAGGTTCATTTAGTGTTGCGTAAGAATGCACTCTGTCGCCGAACGCTAAGACTGTTTTTTTCACATAATCTTGAAATTTATAAGCAGTATTACGATTTAGCCAGCCACCTTCATCTTCTAAGTGTTGTGGTAAATCCCAATGATAAAGTGTCACATAGGCTTTAATGTCTTTCGCTTTTAGTTGGTCTAAAATCGCAATGTAATAGTTAATACCCTTTTGGTTTACGCTACCGTCTTGTTTAATAATTCTTGGCCACGACAATGACAAACGGTAGGCGTCAACACCTAGTGAAGCAATAAGCTCGATATCATCTTGCCAGCGATTGTAATGATCACAAGCAACATCACCATTTGAATTATCAACAACTTTGCCGGGCGTTGCACAAAAGGTATCCCAAATACAAGGCAGTCTGTCAGCGACACCGCCTTCAATTTGAAAAGCAGCCGTTGCTACGCCGTAGGTAAAATTTTTACTGCGCATTGGCGAATTTACGGGGAGAGATAAGTTCATCATTTTTACATTGTCTTCTTTTAGTAAAATCAACACATTGATAATTAGCGTCGCTAAGTCATTTTCTTAACGAGCAACTCTTTTCTGTAAGCGCTTACATTTCACTTGAAAAAAATTTGAGCTTCTGTAAGAATGAAATTCAAATGAAAGCGCTTACATTTGAAATGTTAGTGGCTAATAACTAAAAGGTCAACTGGTTTTTATTTAATCATTCTTATTTAAAGCTATGACCAAAATCAACAGGTATCAGCTAAGGGGGCATGATGGTAAATCTATCAACACCATCGACAACACTAAATAATGATAGCGATGAAAAAGGTAAAGATTATCGTTTTGCGTTGACATCATTAACGACGCTATTTTTTCTTTGGGGCTTTATAACCTGCCTGAACGACATATTGATCCCGCATTTAAAGGCGGTGTTTGACTTATCTTATGGTCAAGCGATGCTAATCCAATTTTGCTTTTTTGGCGCATACTTTCTCGTGTCAATTCCTGCTAGCAAAATTGTCTCAAAGCATGGTTTTCAAAAAGGTATTGTGATTGGACTTGTTGTTGCCGCTATAGGTTGTGCGATGTTTTACCCTGCGGCCTCATCCCATAGCTATCCGGTATTTTTAGCTGCTTTATTCACTTTGGCAAGTGGTATTACTATTTTGCAAGTTTCTGCCAATCCTTACGTAAGTACGCTTGGCCCAACAGAAACTGCCTCTTCTCGTTTAACTATGACACAAGCATTTAATTCGCTAGGCACAACGGTTGCCCCTTTCTTTGGCGCCTATTTAATTTTAGACCAGGCTGCTAGTGCTATGTCGGCGGCAGAGTCTGCGCAATCAGTACAATTACCTTATTTATTATTAGCAGCGCTTTTGTTGCTGTTAGCGGCAATATTTTCATGGTTGAAATTACCAGCAGTTGAACAAATAGACCCTGTAAATACAGCCGAAGAAAAAGTAAAAGGCAGCGCTTGGCAACATCGACATTTGTCTTTAGGGGCATTAGCCATTTTTGTTTATGTTGGTGCTGAAGTGGCAATCGGCAGCTTTTTAGTAAGCTTCTTGTCGCTAGAGAATATTGCTGGCTTAGTAGAATCTGAGGGAGCTAAGTATATTGCATATTACTGGGGCGGCGCACTGGTTGGCCGTTTTGCTGGCGCAATTGTTATGCAAAAAATAGCGGCGGGCAAAGTACTAGCCTTTAATGCCTTTGTTGCGCTTTTCCTATTAGCTGTTGTTATTTGCAGTAATGGTGACATTGCCATGGTAGCTATTTTGTTAATTGGTTTATGTAACTCAATTATGTTTCCAACAATCTTCAGTTTAAGCCTAAGTGGTTTGGGAAGATTGACTAGTCAAGGTTCTGGCATTTTGTGTTTGGCAATTGTTGGTGGCGCCATAGTGCCTTTAGCGCAAGGATTTCTAGCTGATGAAATTGGTGTTCATACCGCATTTATTCTGCCGATGTTCTGCTACCTCTATATAGCTTATTACGGCGTTAATGGTCACAAAATTAATATACAAAAATAAAATTTCTATCATTTATTCCGGGAAAGTAATGACGATGAAAATTAACAAAAAACATGCTGTTAATAGTAAAGCATTTAAAAATAACAAGTTTCAAAGTGTAGTGGTGAAGCTTACTATGAGCTTGATTTTAGCGGGTGCGCTAGGGTGTGTTGATAACGAAAAAAAACTTGATAAAATTAACATTCAAGCTGTTGATGAAGTTGCAGAGTTTTGGCCGAAATTACCGCAAGCATTACCCTATGATGAAGCACTTGAGCTCAAGGTTAAGAACTTAGTTGCTGAAATGACCTTAGCGCAAAAAGTTGCGCAAATGATCCAGCCTGAAATAAGAGATATCACCGTTGAAGACATGCGAAAGTATGGCTTTGGCTCATACTTAAATGGTGGCGGGTCTTTTCCTGACAATAACAAACAGGCAACACCACAAGACTGGATAAAACTTGCAGAAGATATGTACCAAGCGTCTATTGATAGCAGTATTGATGGCTCCGCTATTCCAACTATGTGGGGTACCGATGCGGTTCATGGTCATAACAATGTTATTGGCGCGACGCTATTTCCTCACAATATTGGTTTAGGTGCTGCTAATAATCCTGACCTTATTGAAAAAATTGCTGCTATTACCGCGACAGAAGTTATGGTGACCGGAATAGATTGGGTTTTCGCTCCAACCGTTGCTGTAGTGCAAGATGACCGTTGGGGAAGAACATATGAAGGTTATTCAGAAGACCCCACTATAGTGCGAAATTATGCCGGCGCAGTGGTTAAAGGTTTACAAGGCTCACCTGATAAAGACTTTTTATCTGACGACCGTGTTATCAGTACCGTAAAGCATTTCCTAGGTGACGGTGGCACAGTTGCTGGCGATGACCAAGGAGACAATATTTCAACCGAAAAACAACTATTTGAGCTGCATGCTCAAGGTTATATTGGCGGTTTAAATGCTGGCGCACAGTCAGTTATGGCGTCATTTAACAGCTGGCATGGTAAGAAAAACCACGGTAATAAATATTTACTCACTGACATTCTAAAAGATCGCATGGGCTTTGATGGTTTTGTGGTCGGAGATTGGAATGGTCACGGGCAAGTTAAAGGCTGTACTAATGAAAGCTGCCCGCAATCAGTCAATGCAGGCCTAGATATTTTTATGGTGCCAACCGATGCATGGAAGCCACTTTATGAAAATACTATTGTGCAAGTTAAGTCGGGTGAAATTTCGCAAAGCCGAATTGATGATGCAGTAAGTCGAATTTTACGAGTGAAATTACGTGCGGGTTTATTTGAAAAACCAAGTCCCGCAACACGTAAGTTATCAGGTAAAACGGAATTAATTGGCCAAACAAGTCACCGTGATGTTGCTCGTCAAGCCGTGCGAGAATCACTGGTTTTATTGAAAAATAATCACAATATTTTACCGATTTCGCCAAAGAGTCATATTTTGGTTGCTGGTGATGCGGCAAATAATATTGGCAAGCAGTCAGGTGGCTGGTCGGTTACATGGCAAGGTACTGGTAATAAAAATTCTGATTTTCCTGGTGCTCAGTCTATTTTTGACGGTATTAATCAACAAACATCTTTAGCTGGCGGAAGCGCGACACTGAGCGTTGATGGTAGTTTTGCTAAAAAACCTGATGTTGCAATTGTCGTCTTTGGCGAAGAGCCTTATGCCGAAGGCCATGGCGATCGAGATAATTTAGAGTTTCAACGTGGCAATAAAAAAGACTTAGCGCTTTTGAAGCGTCTTAAGCAACAAGGCATACCCGTTGTAGCCGTGTTTATTAGTGGTCGACCTATGTGGGTAAATGCTGAGCTGAATGCTTCTGATGCTTTTGTCGCTGCATGGTTACCAGGTACAGAAGGTCATGGTGTTGCAGAAGTATTGCTTAAAAATAGTGAAAATGAAGTTAACCATGACTTTTTAGGTCGCTTATCTTTTTCTTGGCCAGCAACGGCTGATCAAACGGCAACTAATCACTATGATGCGAATTATCAGCCGCTATTTAAATTTGGTTATGGTTTGAGTTATCAAGATAGGGTGATGGTAAGCAATGATTTTGATGAAACATCACAAGTTTCTCATGATCAATTACCGAATTTAGCCTTGTTTGTTGGTGCAGCAAAAATGCCATGGAAAATGCAATTAAAGTCGGGAAATGAAAGTGCTGATATCACTTCTAGCTTGCAGTCGCTTGGCGCGGTTACATTACAAACATTAGATAAAACGGTGCAAGAAGATGCTAGAACAGTATCTTTTGACGGTAGCAAACAGGCTAGCGTGGTGTTAACGAGTAACTTTCCTGAAGATTTACGCGCATATAAAGAAGCTAATGCGACATTAACATTCTCAGTGAAAGTCAATTCTGTGAGTAATGCGCAAATTTTATTGTCTATGGCTTGTGAGCAGCAATGCCCCGGCTCAGTAAATCTGACAAAAGTTCTGCATTCGATGGCGTTAGATAACTGGGAAAACATCTCCATTGATTTGCAATGTTTTGAAGATGCTGGCGTAGACTTTTCACAGGTAACTAGCCCATTTCAGATAAGTACTACTAGGGCGGAGAGTTTGAGTTTTGCTGATATAATTATTGAGCCTAACTCCGCTGAAACCGCGACTATAAGTTGTCAAAAGTAGCGAAAACTTAAGGTTAGTGTGTATCGGGTTTCAGTTGAAGTTACCTGTAACCCGATTACAATTTGTTGCAGTATCTGTTCGTTTTTACAACAGTTTGCTTTTCTGGTTTAGTTGAAATAGCGCTATTATTTATGCTTAACTATACAGGGAATAGCCATGTTGACTTCTGTAACAGCAGACTCAAGAGCTAGAGAGGTAACTATTATTTACTATGGCGAACAGTCACTTGAACTGCAGCATAGTGTTGAGGTTTTCCCGCAGCTTAATAATGGTCGTGTAGTTATTCCAGAAAGTTACAAAGAAGGTAAGTCTATTATCGCTGTATGTAACGGGCGAGTAGAGATATTAAATAAATTTGGTGAACGTATTGAGTTTCCATCAAAAAACTCTCAAGCAATGTGATTATTTTTATCATTAAAAAAGCAACCAAATGGTTGCTTTTTTTGTGTCTTAAATCTGCGCTAACACTCAGTTCGAAGGGCAGTAATGCTTAATGAAGTCATCATGTTCGGGCAATTTCTCAACAGCTTGAGTAATGGCTAATTTCATACTTGCTAAAAACTTCTGAAGTTCATCATCGCTCATAACATTGGCTATTTGGTGATACTGCGTAGGCATTAAACCTTGGCCAAACATCACTTGTGTCCAAGAATCAACGCGGAAAATATCACCGTCATCTAGAAATACACGTCCTGTTTCTTTAAATAAAGCTATTTTATGCGCAAGTGATTCTGGTATTTCCATGTGCTGGCAGTGTTGCCAAAATTCACTGTCTTGGCGTTGGTTAACCTTATAATGCAAAACAATAAAGTCGCGTACGGCATTTAATTCTGAATCTAATTTACTGTTGTATTCCTTAATGCCTGATTCTGTAACGCCGTTATATGGAAACAAACGTAGCAACCGTACAATAGCGGTCATGATCAGGTGAATACTGGTTGATTCCAATGGCTCAATAAAGCCGCTAGACAAACCAATAGCAACACAGTTTTTATGCCAGCCCTTTCTTCTACGCCCGGTTTTGAATTTTATTACTCTAGGTTCAGTGAGCGTTTCACCGTCAATATTATCAAGTAATAGAGTTTTAGCATCATCATCAGATAGATATTTACTGCAAAAAACCAAACCGTTACCGACCCTATGTTGTAGCGGAATTTGCCACTGCCAGCCTGCTTTGTGCGCAATAGAGCGGGTATACGGCCTAGGTTTTGACACCGACTTTGTTTGTACGGCAATAGCGCTGTCACAAGGCAACCAGTGTGACCAATCGTCATAACCGGTATGCAATGCTTGCTCTATCAGTAGGCCTCTAAAGCCTGTGCAATCGATGAAAAAATCAGCCGCTATAGTTTTACCCGAGGCTAAGGTGATTGCGCTAATATTACCGGTTGAAGGGCACTTATCGACCTGAGCTATTTTCCCCTCAACTCGCTGTGTACCTAATTTTTCGCTAAATTTACGTAAGTATTGCGCGTAAAGGGTTGCATCTAAGTGATAGGCATAATTAATCGGCATATCTTTGCTAAGTGCGAATTTATTCTGCTTGGCAGCTTGTAATTCATAACAATATTCACCAAATTCATCTTTATGACCGCGCATTTTTCCATGCAGCCAAAAGTGATGAAACTCGCCTGCCCAACATTCCTTGCCGGTAACACCAAATGAATGAATATATTCGTCGTTTAACTGTCCCCAGTTTTCAAAGCTAATACCCAATTTGAAGGTAGCATGGGTTGCTTTCATAACATCTTGTTCGTTAATGCCAAGCAATTTATGAAAGTTCTTAATCGGCGGTATAGTTGCTTCACCAACCCCTACTGTACCGATATCGTCAGATTCAACTAAGGTAACCTTAATATTATTGCCGAGCAGTTTGGAAAAAGCTGCCGCTGTCATCCAGCCGGCGGTACCTCCGCCGGCAATGACAACCTGTTTTATTGCAGTATCACTCATGTTTTATCTCTTATTATTGTTGTTGGCAGTAATGGTTTATCAGCTCGCGATTACTTGGCAAACCTTGCTGAAACTGTTGTTTTTGTTGTTGTACTTTTGTGAACAATTGTTCAGCTATTTGGTTATTTTCAAATAACGTTTGATGTTGGTGTGACTTGGTATGGTAGCCCATGCCGTAAAGTACATATTGATAACTTGCTGACGGAAATACTTCTTCATTTTCAATAAAGTCATAGCGACTAGGGGGCTGATATTTCCACAATTGTATTAATTCAGCGAGTCGATCGGGAATACTTGCTGCCTCTTGATTATCACGCCAATAATCACTATCCCGTCTTTGGCTAAGCACATAGTGTAATTTTAGAAATTCGATCACTCGCTGCCAGCGGTAACTAAAACGACTGTTGAAGCGTTTAGCGGTAATATCCATTTGCTGGCGTGTTTGCGGTAATTGTTCGCTGATCATGGTGATTGATAGCTCAATCATGGCAAGTGCCGAAGCTTCGAGTGGTTCAATAAAGCCAGCCGACATACCCACGGCAACACAGTTTTTATGCCAGAACTTTTCCCGATAGCCAGGCATAAATGCCAGTTTTCGTACGCTAAGCTTTTCACTCTCTTCATCACCTATTGAGCTGGCGATATATTGGCGAAGCTGCTGCTCAGCTTCATGGTCATTAGTGTGAGCACTAGAATAGGTATGACCAACGCCACGACGAGAAGGTAAGCCAATATCCCAAATCCAGCCACTAGTTTGCGCAGTGGATAATGTTGCAGAAGCGATATTGTTTTGTTGAAAGTAGGGGACTTGTGTTGCTAATGCACAATCATTAAACAGTATATTGTCTTGCTTGATGAGCGGGATATTAAAATGTTTATTAATCAATAAACCCACGCTACCAGAGCAGTCGATAAATAAATCACCTTCAATCATTTGGCCATCTTGCGTGACCAACTTCTCAATATCGCCTGATGGAGAAGAAACTATCCTTTCTATATGGGCAATTAGGTGTTTAACCGCTAACTTTTCGGTACAGTGCTTTTGCAAAAGAGTGGCAAACTTGCCCGCATTGAGGTGATAGCCATAGTTAGTAACTGCGGCATAAGGTGGCGTAGCAATTTGTTTTGGCGCTAATCCCATTTCACAGGTGTGATATTGAGCATTAATGGTATCGGCAAAAGCTTGCTGGGAATGTGTTGCTTGCCAATGTTTTTGTAAGTCGATTTGGCTATAGCCTTCAGGAGTCATAAAGGGATGATAGTAAAACTCACCATCTTTCCCTGTTTGCCAATTGATAAACTTTGAGCCTTGCTTAAATGAAGCATCGCACTGTTGAATAAATTCGAGTTCAGTAATGCCTATTTTGTCTAACGTGTTGCGCATTGACGGCCAAGTGCCTTCACCAACGCCAATGGTTTTAACATTGGGAGATTCAACCAGTGTAATTTCAAGTGATTGTTGCTGCGCAATTTTATGCTCTGCGGCAATAACTCCTGCCGTTAACCAACCGGCACTACCACCGCCAACAATGACTATTTTTTTAATTGCTTTATCCATTGTTCCTACCTAGTGAGAACACGTTTTTCAGTATTTGCTTTTGGACATCAGTCTTAAAATGACTAACACCTTATTTGATATTGTCATTAAAAACAAAAAGCCGCAATTATGCGGCTTTTTCATTTTTACATTAGGTTAGAAAGTATAGCGAGCACCGATAGCGTAGCGAGCCCCTAAATCCTCTAAGCGCCAAAGCTGCGCTTGTGTTCTACCATGAGTTCGAGAAGACTCCTCGGTAACATTAATCCCTTCAAAGAATACCGACAATTCATCGTTAACTTGATAAGCAACGTTAAAGTCGATTTGAGAATAAGACTCTGTGTAACCGGGCTCATTAATATATTGTGCTTGAGTATTTAAGAACTTATCACGCCAGTTATAGGCGATACGAGCCTGAAAGCCGTCTTTTTCATACATGACAACAAGGTTAGCAGTATCACTTAAACCTACCAAAGCGAACTGTGTAACGGTTGGGTCGCCATTATCGTCAAAGCCAATATCACCATTTACTGTGGTGTAGTTTGCTTGAAAGCCAAAACCACTATCGCCAAAGAAGTGTTGAATGGCGAATTCCATACCGTAAACGTTAGCTTCTTTATTGTTAACATACTTTGAAACGGTGAAGTCCATTAATGGATCGTCAGCGTTAGGCGAAATATCGTAGGCCTGTTCAAATTGGTCTCCGGTCATAGAGTTAAAATCAACACCGTTTTCCATTGCGGCAACCATAGAAAATAAATTGGTATCAGTTACCTGTAAGCCAAGTGCTTCTAAAGCAGCTTGTGCAGCTAAAGCGCGAGGGCCTGCGGTAGCGTCTCGTAAACCGTAAACATTTTCTGTAACTGGCTGGCGCCCAGCAAAATTACTCACACGTTTGTCGTAAAAACCTAATGATACATAACTTGTATCTTCAAAATACCATTCGGCAGAAATATCAACATTGTCTGATTCAAGCGGTATTAAACCTGGGTCACCACTTGATGCGGTACCAAGTTGAGCGCCTGATAAAATAGTTGGGTTACTTGGCCCGCTAACGCTGCCCGGTGCCGCACTTAATTGGTCATAACGTGGGCGTGCAATCGTTTTGCTATAAGAAAAACGTGCTTTAACATTTTCAACTACTTCAAGGTCAAAATCGAAGCTAGGTAGCAGGTGGTCATAACTTGAAGAGCCTATAAATATTTGTGCAGCACCACCATTTTTAACATTAAAGTCATTATTACCTTCCCAAAGAACTTCTGTTGGTAAAGCAATGTTATCGGTAGAGTCAACATCGGTACTAGCGTATCGTAAGCCAGCACTTAAGTTATATGGCATGCCACCAAGTTCGCCTGCTAATTCAAACTGGAAAAATACTGCAGTAACATCTTCTTTAATTTTTCGGTTAGTGTTGTATGGGTCATGTGCTAAGAAGTCAAAACCATAATTATCACCAGCCCAAGCACCAATGCGAGAAGCACTACCCGTAACACCACCAGAATAAACGCCGGAAGTACTGAAATCATCAATTAAACTTGGAATATTTACTGGCGTTAAGAAATCTTCAGGTAATTCACCTGGGTTTTCAACGCCCCAGTTACCCATCGTATGGCGAGTATCTGATTGTAAGGCATGACTTTCCATAGAACGTGATTCAATACCAAACTCAATACTACCTTCATCGAATTCATAAAGGCCACTTACGCGTACTTGGTCAATTTCAGTCTTTTGCGAAGCACGAGTTTTATCTAAAATTGAGGTACCTATATCGGAATTATCTAATTGGTTATTACAATTTAGCCTTTGAACCATATTGCCATTGCCGTCATCAACAAGGTAACAATCATCAAAAGTCATGAGTAATGCTGGTAAACCATTATTGAAGTTTACCCCTTGTGCAGCAGCAACATTAGCGCCTAAACCTGCATTCACCCAGCTACCATATTTTGCGCCTGGGCGACTATCAGCAGAAGAGCTATGGCCGTCGAAGGTCACGGTGAACTGGTCATTCACTTCGTACTGTAGATTCAAACCAATAGATTTATTTTCATTAATTTGATTAAGTTCTTGTTGGGCAAGTCCTAAATCACGAGGATTTTGATCTCGACGTTCTTCGCTATAGCCAATTGGCGTTTTAACGGTATTGTCATCAAACGTTAATGCCGATTTATAAGTGTCCATCCAAATAGACTGTTCCGCGCGGTTTGCGTGAATGTCTTGTTTTGAATACGTGTAATCAAGCGTTGCGGTTAAGTTATCAACAGGGCGATATTGTAACGTTACTTGGGCATTGGTACGTTCACGCTCATTGTCTTGAACAAAGTAACGTAAATCTGAAGGCAAAGAGAATAACTGCCCAGCAGCTGGCGCATTTGTTAATACGGCAGGAGTACCGTCTTGTTGTTGCGGAATACTCGAAATATCTTCGTATGCGTTAGTACGCCATTGGTTGACAAAAGCACCAGCGGCAGAGCTATCGCGACGTTGAAAGTTAGCTGAGATAGAAGCACCAAAGCGCTCATCGTCATCAGTCCAACTTAGTAAACCCGAAAGTTCAGGCGTAACATCAGTACCTACGCGGTTGGTGGTATCATGTAAGGCTTTTGCACCAAAACTAGCTTGTGTGCCTGGGTTATCTAAAGGTTTGCCAGTTACAATATCAATGGTTGCACCAATGCCACCAGTTGCGATATTTGCTCGGCCAGTTTTATAAACTGATACAGACTTTATAGCGTCTGAAGAAAGGTTGGCAAAATCAAATGCACGTGTACTTTGATCACCTAATGATGCGCCCGGCATAGTACGACCATTAAGCGTGATCATATTAAAGTCAGGGCCAAAACCACGCACGGTAACTTTACTGCCTTCGCCGTTAGAACGGTCTATTGATACACCCGTAATACGTTGTAGTGATTCTGCTAGGTTAGTATCAGGAAATTTACCAATATCTTCTGCTGAAATAGCATCAACAACACCACTCGCATCTCGTTTTAATCTTGTTGATTCTTTGATACTTGAGCGCATTCCTGTTACTTGAATGACTTCTATTTCTTTTTCTGCGTTACTCGCTTCTTCCGCATATATTGGTGCAACAGTGCTAACGCCTAATATTAGCGATAAGCTTGTTGCTATGCGTGACTTTTTATATGTTGTGTTATTCACTTGTATCTCCCCTCGAGACATTTAATCACATTCAACCTAGTTATTCATAAGTAATTTTGTAAGCGCTTACATTTTGAGTTTTTTTAAAAAGCCGATGATTGCAAGCTTGTATTTGTAAGCGCTTACATAAAGTTAGATGAAAAAAATATTTACGTCAATATCTTTTTGTTCATAAAATGAGCTTTATATTTTATCTTGTTGATTTTTAGTATATTAAATGTGCATTGTGTGTAACTGAAATGTACGTTAGTTAGGCTTTATTTAAGAAAATTAGCGTGATTGTAATCGTGTAAATTAATTTTAATGAAAGCGCTTTCATTTTTTGCAATTATGTGATTAAACTAAAAAGCATAGTCAGCTCTCTTGATGCATTGAAACTTTGACAATCAAGATTTACCTAGAAAATAGTTATCTATTGTTTACTGGATGCTAGGAATATAGTTATGCAAGTTATTAAATTAAAAGAAAAAATATCATATGCCTGTGGAGACGTTGCCTCTAATTTCTATTGGCGAGTGTTCGATGTGTTTCTATTCATTTTCTATACCGACGTCTTTGGTCTGCACCCAGCTGCTGTTGGAACCATGATGTTAGTAACGCGTTTAATTGATGCATTTTCAGATCCCATTATGGGCGCATTGGCTGATCGCACCCAAACACGATTTGGCAAATTTAGACCATATCTACTTTGGGGAATAATCCCGTTAGTGGCAGCCGGAGTACTAGTATTTACTGTGCCTGATTTAGACAGTGACGGTAAGCTAATTTGGGCTTATGCCACCTATATTTTTATGATGCTGGCGTACACTTTTATCAACGTCCCATACGGTGCATTACTTGGCGTGATGACCGGAGAGAGCCAAGAGCGAACAACACTCACTAGCTTCCGCTTTATAGGGGCATTTTCGGGCGGCAGCTTGGTGGCTTACTTCACACCAACATTGGTCACTCAATTGGGTCAAGGCGACCAAGCATTGGGTTGGCAACTAACAATGGGGTTATACGGCATTATTTCGGCAATTTTGTTCATGATTAGCTTTTATAACACCCGCGAACGGATTGCGCCGCCGCAAACAACTCCCACGCCTATTCGTACCGATCTTAAAGACTTACTCAATAACAAACCTTGGTTAATTCTGTTTAGCTTAGCGCTAATCGTGATGATGACAATTACGCTCAGAGCAAGCTCTGGCACCTTTTATTTTAAATACTATGTTGGCCGAGAAGACCTTATTGGTAGCTTCTCATTTGTTTACATGATCGCACTGGCTTTAGGTGCTGCGTGTACGCCGTTAATGACCAAGTTTTTTGATAAGCGAACATTGCTAATGATACTGATGATTATTGTTGCCGTGCTTTCCAGTGCATTTTATTTTTTGGATAAAAGCCAAGTTAACTTGATGTTTGCTTTGCAAATTATTATTGGTTTTTGTTTGGGACCAAAATCCCCACTGGTTTTTTCTATGTATGCTGATACCGCTGATTATTCTCAATGGAAAAATGGCCGTCGAGCAACGGCCATGGTTTTTTCAGCGGCTGCCTTTGCGCAAAAGCTTGGCGGCGCTTTTGCTGGTGCCATGATGGGCTGGCTGCTTGGCTCGTTAGGTTATGTGGCAAACCAAGTGCAATCGTCTGACTCATCTCATGGCATTGTGTTGTTAATGACTTTAATTCCCGGAATTTTTGCTGTTATTTCAGTGTTCATTATTCGGTTCTACTCATTATCAGACGCTGCCGTTATCAAGTTGCAAGCTGACTTAAAGCAACGTGCCTCATTTGGAGAAGTGAGTTAAATGATGAACAGTAAACAACAATCGGCAACACAAGTATTACCATATCAGCATGACGTGGTGACTAAGCGAATAAACTGTTTCGACCCTGTAACAATGAAATTTGCTAGTGGCTTTTTATGGAACAAAACCATGATGGTGCACATGAATTGTCGAGGCTATGCCGTAAGCCAATTTATGCAGCCTGAGCCAAGTAAGTACTCAGGTGCACCTAATATGGAAGCAAAAACCTTTATGCAACCGGAACAAGGTTACTTTGCTCATCACCCTGGTCGATTTTTTTATGTTAAATGCCATGATTCTGGTCAAGTATTTTCCATACCTTACGAGCCGATGCGTAAACCGCTAGATAAGTTTACTTTTTCTATCGGTATGGCTGATATTGTCTGGCGTATTGAACAGTTATCAATTGAATTTATTTTAACTTTGTCGCTACCTGTAGAAGGTTGTCATGAATTGTGGCAACTAGAAATTAAAAACCTCACGAATGAGGCAAAAAACATTAGCATTTATCCGTGCTTTTCTATTGGCTATAAATCTTGGATGAATCAATCTGCAAGTTACTATTCGGAAAGTAATGCCATTATTGCTAGCAGTGTTACGCCTTATCAAAAGCTTGAAGATTATGATAAATATCAGCAATTAAAAGACGATACCTTTTTGCTTGCCGACCGAAAACCTAGTAGTTGGACAACCAGCCAGCAATTATTTGAAGGTGAAGGCTCAATACAATTTCCTGATGGCATAAAGGCGAAAAAACTAGCACGTGATGAAGCTTGTTATGAAACCGCTATTGCCGTTATGCAGTATGATATTGAATTATCTGCCCAAGAAAATCAGCAATTTAAATTTGTTTTTGGTGCCTGTAAAGGGCAAAAAGAAGTGGCAGAAATCAGAGGTCGCTACTTTGCCAATGAGCAAACATTTGAAGCAAGTCACGGTCATTATCAAGATTATATTCAGCAGTCTCAGCAAAATTTTAACCTTGAAAGTGAAGACAAAGCGCTCGACCAATTTGTTAACCACTGGCTACCAAGACAAGTGTTTTATCACGGCGATAGCAATAGATTAACCACAGATCCACAAACGCGAAATTACTTACAAGATGCCATGGGCATGTGTTTTATCGCGCCAGAAAAAACCAAACAGGCCTTGTTAACCACACTTTCTCAACAAAAGCGTGATGGTTGTTTGCCTGACGGCATTCTTTTACATCCTGATGCGGAAATTAAATACATTAACTTAATTCCGCACAGTGACCATTGTGTATGGCTACCGCTTTGTTTGAAACTTTATTTAGATGAAACGAACGACGTTAGTATTCTGCAAGAAAAAATAGCCTTTAGTGACGATACAACACTTTGTACTGTTGCCCAACACGTTGAACTTGCACTTGATTACTTATTGAATGCTACCGACAACAGAGGTTTAAGTTTTATTGAACAAGGGGATTGGTGCGACCCACTAAATATGGTCGGCCATAAAGGTAAAGGCGTATCCAGTTGGCTATCACTTGCCACGGCTTATGCACTAAAACAGTGGTGTAGCATTAAAGAACATTACGGCTTATCTGACGATGAAAAATTGGCTGAATATCAGTATGCAGCGCAAGCCTTGAATAACGCAGTGAACAAACATTTGTGGGATGGTAACTGGTATGCCAGAGGCATTACTGATGACAATAAATGCTTTGGTATTGCTGATGATGTCGAAGGGCGAATCTTCCTTAATCCACAAAGTTGGGCCATGTTAAGTGGTGCTGCCGATCAAGTAAAAATCCATAGCTTACTGCACGAAATTGATCAGCAATTGTCGACGCCATTTGGCCCTATGATGCTAGCGCCAAGTTACACAAAAATGCGCGAAGATATTGGCCGTTTAACGCAAAAATATCCTGGTACGGCAGAAAATGGCTCGGTTTATAATCATGCTAGTGCATTCTACGCTTACAGTTTGTTCCAAATTGGCGAGTCAGACAAAGCGCTGAAAATTCTTCAACAAATGTTAAGCAGCGAAAAAGATGTTTTAGTTCGTCAGCAATTACCGGGTTTTATTCCCAATTATTATCGAGGTGCATTTCAGCAATTTCCTGAAATGGCAGGGCGCTCAAGTCAGTTATTTAACACCGGAACGGTAGCGTGGGTATATCGCTGTATTATTGAAGAGTTATGCGGTTTAAAGGGCGAAGCGGGTTGTTTAGTTGTTGCGCCTAAAATGCCATCTCATTGGCAAAAAATGACCGTGAAACGTAAGTTTCTAAATGCCGATTTTACCGTGAAAATAAATCGTGACGATAACGCTAAACAGCAAATCATACTTGTTAATGGTGTACGTGTTATCGGTAACAAAGTTGAAAACATTCAGTCAGGACAACACTACCAGTTGGATGTGACTTTACCATTGAGAAATTAACCACCGAACAATAGGCGTTATACAGCAGCAATATGGCAAATTTATTTATTATTATCGGCGTAAGTGGCAGCGGTAAATCAACGGTTGCTGAGCAGCTGGCAGAAAAAATCGGTTATAGCTTTATTGACGCCGACGATTTTCATAGTGATAACGCAAAAGCAAAAATGGCGGCAGGTGAAGCGCTTACCGACGAACTTAGATCACAATGGATGCAACACTTACAACGCTTTTTAATGCGTAAAGCAAAGCAGGGAACTTCGATTGTTTTAGCACATTCAGGCTTGAAAAAAGTGCATCGAGATATGCTAAGAGTGCTAGGTTTCAAGCCGCACTTTTTCTTTTTAGCAGGCAGTGAAAGTGTTATTGCGCAACGTATGCAAAAACGTTCAGAACACTTTTTTCCTGTGAACTTGTTACATAGCCAGTTTCAAACGCTTGAACACCCGAAACTATCACAACAAAAAGGTGAAGAGCTAGATGTTAATATTATTAGCATTGAGCAAAGTATTAATGCGATAGTGACGCAAGTTGAAGGTGCCGCGATAAAACTTATTACAAGTAGCGCATAGCATTAATGATGCAGGTGAAATTCAGGATTTTAGTATGAAAACAAACAAAATTAGTCGTTTAACCAAAGCACTACTGCTTAGTGGTTTGTCAATATTCGCCACAACAGGACAAGCACTTGAAGCTAAGCAAACCCAAGTAGCGCCTGCTATTGATGGCGTGATGGACTCATTATGGCAAACCGCAACATGGCAACCACTGAATCACCATATTTTAGGTGCAATGCCTAGTGCCGAAGACTTTTCAGGGCGTTTTAAAGTGATGTGGGACAAAAACAAAATTTATCTTTTAGCGGAAATTCAAGATGATGTACTTTTTGATAATCATCCAGATCCATTGAAAGCCTATTGGGATGACGATTGCTTGGAAATTTTTATTGATGAAGACAGATCCGGTGGTGAACACCAATTTAACTTCAATGCCTTTGCCTACCATGTGGCACTCGACAACCAAGCGGTTGATATTGGCTATAAAACTAAAGATGGCCAACCTGATTTTATGTTGCTCAATGACCATCTTAAAAGTGCATGGAAGCGCCAAGCCAAAGCACCACATAAACTTATTTGGGAAGTGGCTTTAGATGTTTACGATGACAGCTTTGATTACGTAACCACTAAGGCGGGTACCAAAAAATTTAATGACGCGAAACCAGTGACATTAACCACCAATAAAGAACTTGGTTTTATGCTTGCCTATTGCGATAACGACGGTAGTGCCAGCCGTGAGCATTTTATCGGTTCAGTGGCGATAGAGCCCAAAAATGGTGATAAAAACTTGGGTTATATAGACGCAGGTGTTTTTGCGCCATTAATTTTGGTTGAGTGATTTTGAAGGATAGCGCTATTTAACTAGGAAATAGGTATAGCGCTGTTTGAGGCTCTTAAATTTTTACCTTCTTGAATTACACATTTCCACTATTTAATTTGGAAAGCAAATCCGAAGGGGCTATATAAATCAAAGTTTTACCATCTTTAGTTGTAAGGAATAACTTTAATTCAGCTAGTTTTGCTAGATATGATCTAGCCGTATTTGAAGAAATTGTATAAGAATTAGAGACTTCTTTAGCGCTAAATATTCTTCCAGGCTCTTTAACTGCTTTTTTTATTAAGTCTTTTTGAATGAAATTTAGTTTATTACCCCAGGTGGTTTTCTCTAATATCTCAGCAATTTTCTTAAATTCATTTGTTTTGTTACCTAAATATGACTTCAACTCATCGAAAGCATGAAGAATAATATCTAATTGAAAATAAATGAAATAAGTTAAATCATTAGAATCTTTCTCGGTATACATATAAGACATTCCGTACTCTTTGGGCTTTTCTTTTAATAACTTACTAATAGAAACAAATTTAAATAAAGTATATTCACTTTTAAGCATGAACCAATAAAACAAGGCTCTTGCTACTCTGCCGTTTCCGTCTCTAAATGGGTGTTCATATCCCATCATAAAGTGGAGTATGATTGCTTTAATAATTGGATGAACAAAGTCACAGCCATTTAAACCAGTATGATCTTCATTAGCAAAATTACATAGTTTCTGAAGCCTTTCGTCAATCAAATTAAAATTAGGTGGCTGATGGGCAATGTTTCCATCTCCATCTTCGATATATATATCATTGGCTTCTCTGAACTCACCAGGAACCACATTATTTTCTGTAGTCCCTTTTGTAGCTATCCGATGAAACTCGAGAATGAGATCTAGAGTCAGCTTCTCTTTTTTATTTTGCTCTGCAAATCTCAAAAGAAGATAATTGTTTAATATCATTCTCTCATCTTCATCTATAGGCTCTCTTTCATCTTCTAGCATTTTTTTAGCAACTTCACGAGTCGTAGAGGCTCCTTCAAGTTGCGCACTTGTAATCGCTTCTTCCATAATTAGAGATGAAACTAAAAACTTACTTTGTAAGTGTTCACTAGCCGCAGTATCAGATACTGCTCCTACATTACCGCCAGCAATTTTTACTAGTTGATACAATAGGGCTTCCATCGAGTGAGGAGTACAATATAAAAAAGGTTCATTTTCTTCACTTTTAATCGGAAGTGCTTTGTACTGTGACATTCTTTTGAATTTTACAGTTTTCCATATATTTTCAGCATCTGCTTTTGGAACTCTCCACTTAAGTTGGCTCCAATGGAGGTATTTACCTTCAGCATCAGTCACATCATAATCATGAAGGAAAGGAGTTATTAATTTAAAATCTTCAGGGAATTTTAATTTAGGGGCTTTTTCTACTCTAGGTTTAGCCATAATTATTACTTTGATTATATGCGTTTTCTATAATTTTAGTATGCCATAAAAGCAACATAACGCAAATTTTATATTTTGAGTTGTAATTATAAGAAAACGAATTAATAGTAGATTATCGTAGTGACTTTATCAGTATGCCTTTTGATGGAGTTGCACTGTATCTCCTAATTTTAAAGCTTTAGGGGCTAAAAATAAGTTTCTGTCAAAATTTTAATATTATTGAAGCTTCACAATAATATTAAACATAGGATTTAAGTTAAGTCATAAATTTTAACTAGTAATTGATTTAACGATAGCTCAAATCCAAACACTCATCTTGACCCTAAGTGACTAAATCCGCTACTGTTACTGGCAATTATCTTTATACGAATGCAGGAACATTATGGTAAATGTTGATGTGGTACAGACAATCGCCGCAACCCCTAGTGATGTGAGTAAAATATTACTCGATCATCAAAATGCCGGTCAGTTCTTTGATGCCAAATTTTCAATTGCTAAAACTGCCGATGAAGGTGAAGTTTTTGGCGGCAAGGGTGCTGTTCGTAATTTAAACGTCGCAGGCGTTAAGTTTTCTGAGCAAATACTTATCGCTAATGATAACCATATCCGCTACGCCATTGTTGGTGACCGACCATTGCGTGGCCATCAAGGTAATATCTACCTTGAGGAACAAAGCTCTTCCTCTACTTCGGTTCGCTATACTATTGTATGTGAAGCACCTAAATGGCTGCCTGATAAATTGGTTGAGTTTTTATTGTCACAAGCGATGAAAAAAGCCTTAGTTAAAATCAACAAACATTTTGTAGCGCTGGCGAATTAAGAGTAAACCTATAATGAAAACATCCTACCTGCTAGCAATTGACCAAGGCACAACTAGTAGCCGCGCTATTATTTTTAATGCTGCTGGCGACTTAATTGCCAGTGCCTCAGAAGAGTTTGAACAAATATTTCCTGACGATGGTTGGGTTGAACATCAGCCCAAGGCAATTTGGCAAACTACGCTTTCAACCTGTCGAAAAGTTATCGCTAAAAGCGCTTTGCAGGCGGAAGATATTCTAGCCATCGGTATTACTAATCAACGTGAAACTACCTTAGTGTGGGATAAAGCCACGGGCGAGCCGATTTACAATGCCATTGTTTGGCAAGACAGACGTACAGCGGAGCGCTGTAAAAACCTAAAGAAAAGTGCTGACATTGTTACTAAAGTAAAAGATAAAACAGGGTTACTGCTAGATCCTTATTTTTCAGCCAGTAAAGTCGAATGGTTATTAGATAATGTTGCTGGTGCTCGTGAAAAAGCTAATGCAGGGCAGCTATGTTTCGGTACCGTTGATACCTTTTTACTTTGGCACTTAACTAAGGGAAAAACCTTCGCCACCGATGCCACCAACGCCTCTCGTACCATGTTGTTTAATATTATTGATAATTGCTGGGATGACGAACTATTAACCCTATTTAATATTCCTAAAACCATGCTGCCAGAAGTGAAAAATAGCGCCGATGATTTTGGTGTGACTGATGTTGAACACTTTGGTCAGCCAATCGCCATTAGTGCGATGATTGGCGATCAACAAGCAGCGTTAGTTGGCCAAGCCTGTTTTGCAAAAGGCATGATGAAAAGTACCTATGGCACGGGCTGTTTTGTGATGGTAAATACCGGCAAACAAGCGCAATATTCACAACATAAAATGCTAACCACCATAGCGTATCGTTTAGCTGGAGAGATAACTTATGCGCTTGAAGGTAGTATTTTTATGGCTGGCGCAACCATGCAATGGATACGCGACGGTATAAAACTGATTGATAATGTTGAACAAAGCCAAGCTATTGCCGAGTCGATGACAGCGGAAAACCATGTTTATCTTGTACCTGCGTTTACTGGCTTAGGTGCGCCACATTGGCAGCCTGATGCTCGCGGCGCCATTGTTGGGCTAACACGGGATTCTGGTATTACCGAAATTGTTACCGCGGCTTTAGCTTCTGTTGCTTACCAAACCCAAGATTTATTAGTTGCACTACAACAAGATGGTATCGACACCACACAATTGCGCGTTGACGGTGGTATGGTGGTTAACGATTGGTTATTACAGTTTCTTAGCGATATTTTAAACCTAATGATTGAGCGACCAAAAGTCACGGAAACCACTGCGCTAGGCGCTGCATTGCTCGCTGGCTTACAGCAAGGTTTGTTCGAAAATGTTGAACAAGCGGCTGAATATTGGCAAGTTGAACGAAAGTTCAGCCCTCAAATGAGCGAGGAAAGTCGCGCTCGTCATTATCAAGGCTGGTTAACGGCTCTGGATAAAGTGCTCGATTAGCACTCATTTATCTATGGCAAAATACGTTACTGTATAAATAAACAGTTTTAGCTGCTATGCTAAGAAAAGATATTACTTTTAACTGTTTAGATACCGTATTGCTTTGAAATTATATATTGCTGAAAAACCCAGTTTAGGTCGCGCTATTGCCGCGGCATTACCAAAACCACAGAAAAACCAAAAAGGCTATATTGAGCTAAGTAATGGTGATGTGGTGAGTTGGTGTATTGGTCATGTGCTAGAACAAGCTGATCCTGAACAATATGATGAGCAATATAAAAAATGGCAAATGCAGCATTTACCTATTATCCCCACGCAATGGCAGTTAAAACCGAAAACTCAAACTCGCTCGCAGTTAACCGTTTTGCGAAAATTAGTTAAGCAAGCGGATGAAATTATTCACGCTGGCGATCCTGACCGAGAAGGGCAATTACTGGTTGATGAAGTAATTGATTTCTTAAAAGTATCGAAGACGAAAAAACAGCAAATTAAACGTTTGTTAATTAGTGATTTAAACTTACCAGCGGTTAAAAAATCTTTAGCAAACTTGCGTAGCAATCAAGACTTTATGCCCTTGTCTATTTCTGCTTTAGCGCGTTCTCGGGCTGATTGGCTATACGGTTTAAATTTAACTCGCGCCTATACTTTGCAAGGCCAAAAAGCGGGCTTTAATGGCGTACTTTCAGTTGGCCGCGTACAAACACCTATTTTAGGCTTGGTGGTTAGGCGTCAGCAAGAAATCGACAATTTTGTCGCCAAAGACTTTTATGATGTTCATGCCCATTTACAAACTGCTAACCAGCAAGCATTTATTGCTAAATGGCAACCAAGTGAAGCGTGTCAGCCTTATATGGATGAAGAAGGGCGAGTGCTTAATCGTGCGTTGGCTGAAAATGTGGTTAGCAGAATTGAAAACCAACCCGCAGAAGTGACTTCGGTTAGTGAGCAAGAGAAAAAACAAGCCGCGCCGTTACCTTATAATTTATCTAGTTTGCAAATTGATGCTGCAAAAATCTATTCGTTAAATGCGAAATTGGTGTTAGATGTTTGTCAGTCATTGTATGAAAAACATAAACTCATTACTTACCCGCGTTCTGATTGTCGTTACTTACCGACTGACCACCATAGTCAGGCGAAAAGTATTATTTCAATGTTGGCGAACTCCAACGAAAGCTACGGCGCATTTGCTAAAAATGCTAATGCTGCGTTGAAAAGCAAAGCATGGAATAACGCAAAAGTAAGTGCTCATCACGCGATAATTCCAACTGAAAAATCAGCCGCTAACATTTCTTTAAATCCGTTTGAGAAGAATGTTTATTTTCTGATTGTGCGCCAATACCTTGCCCAGTTTTATCCGGCGTATGTGTTTAATCAATCTAAGGTGGAAGTGCAAATTGCTGGCGGTACATTTTCAGCCAATGCCAAAACGCCAATAGCGCAAGGTTGGAAAGTACTGTTTCAACGTGCGAAAAGTAAAAAAGCGAAAGTTGATGATGCTAGCCATGGTGCGGAACAAGAGTTAACAGAGCAATCACTGCCTCAACTAACCCAAGGTGAGCAACTGCATTGTCATCACGGTGAATTAATTTCCCGAATGACACAAGCACCTAAACACTTTACTGACGCTAGTATATTGGCGGCAATGACAGGAATTTCCCGTTATGTTACTGATAGCAATATCAAAAAAATGTTACGTGAAACTGATGGCTTAGGCACGGAAGCAACCCGAGCTGGCATTATCGACTTATTATTCAAGCGTGGCTACTTAGAACGCAAAGGTAAAAGTATTCATGCAACCGCGATAGGGAAGTCGTTGATCAACGCATTGCCTGTGGCGGCAACCTTGCCAGATATGACCGCACACTGGGAAGCAACGCTGACTAATATTAGTGAGAAAACCAGCCGTTATGATGACTTAATCACACCGTTAACTGAAACACTGCACGGCATGATTGCGCAATCAGAGCAGCAATCTTTTGCCGGTTTGCCAAAAGTGCCATTTAAAAGAAAAGCTAAGAAGCGTTTTTGCAAGAAAAAGTAAGCAAGCGTATGCAAAGGTTTGCCAAACTAATACTTTCAAGCTGTCTTAGGGGTTAGTTAATGTGTCAGCTATGTAGTTTTCAACGACCGTTGTTAAAACATTTAGCGGCATAGAGCCATTGCCAATAACTACGTCATGAAAAGCTTTAATATCATAAGCGTCACCAAGCTCATTTTGAGCTTTTTGGCGCAACTCTAGTATTTTAAGCATACCAGTCATATATGCTGTTGCTTGCCCTGGCCAAACACTATAGCGCGCAATTGCACCAGCAAAGCCAACATTTTCAATATGAAATTGGTCTGCTTGATTATAACTCCAAGCTTTACTATGAATGCCGGTATCAATTACTAATCTAGCTGCTCTCATTGCTTCAAATTGCAAGCGACCTAAGTCACCAATAGCGTCATTTGCGTACCAATTGGCGTCTTTTGCTAAACGCTCTGCGTACAAGCCCCAACCTTCAATGAAAGAAGTGAAGTTACTCTTTTTTCGAAACACAGGCAGGTCGAGTTCGTTGGCTAAAGCAATTTGTAAGTGATGTCCGGGCACTGCTTCGTGATAAGCCAGTGTTGGCATGGTGGTGTAAGGAGAATTTTGTGATGTGTTCGCATAAAAAGCGCCAGGGCGTGAGCCATCATCAGAGCCGGCAATATAATAACCCCCCGAAGTGCCGCCAACAACAATGACCTCTTGTTGAGGTAGTACATTAAAAAGCTTAGGAAGTTCAAGGTAGGCATTGGAAATTAATGATTCATAAACGGCTTTAGTTTGATTGGCTGGAATAAGCTCTGCGTCGTTATCTACTCGTGCATAGAGTTGTGCAATGGTTTCGTTTTGTGGGTAGCCCAGTTGATCAAATAAAACTCTCATCTCGCTGTGAATTCTTGATAATTCATCAATGCCTAATTGATGAATTTGATCTGCGGTTAAATTACCAGAGGTATAATAGTTAAGCGTGAAGTCGTAAAAAGCCTTACCACCTGAAAATTGTCCAAAGCCTATTTGGCTTGGCGCTTCATTGGCAAGCGCTGACATTTTACTTGCCAAGCTAGCATATGCCGGAATAACTTTTTCATTAATTGTTAGTAGTGCCGTTTCTCGCAAAGTAGCTTTATCAGCAGTGGAAATACTATCTAAAGCAGATAATTGCTGATTAAATGCTTGATAATAGCTAGTTGCACTTGCGGCTGAATTTGCAATGCTAGCAACTAAACCTTGCGAATAATTCAGTGTTACCGTTGGCTCAATTATACCTGCAGCCTTACGAGCATCGAGTAACGCTTCTATTTGTTTAAAGCGTCGGTTGAGTTGATTTAACAACGTTAGATAAATATCAGCTTGGGCTTTGTCATTGAATGTGAATGCTTGGGTGAAAAAGGTTTCTGTACTACCTGGCCAACCGAAAAAGCCATAAGTGGCAGGGTATTCAAAGTCTTTAAAGTCTATCCATTGAATTTTTGATGTTATTTCGGCTTGATAAACGTCATAAGAAATTTGCTGGCTTTGTGAGAGTAATGCCCGATCATAACTTTCTAGCTGCTGCAAAATGACTTGGTATATTGCTTTTGATTGCTCATTAAATACGTCTGAAATATTGTTAAGTTGTACGGTATCGTTATCAATTAAATCGAATAAGCCGTCAGAAATTGAATTCTCGATATTACGTGCACTGGTGATCGTAAAAGCTTGCGAGAAAAAATCATCAATGTTGCTAACTTGCAATTGGTTAGTGATTTGTACCAATAACGTGGCGGTATCATCTAAAACATAATCATTGACCACAGGTAAAGTGATTGAAGGGGGAGTAACAACAGGTGTTGGAGCTGTTGAACTATTACTGCTGCTACCTGAGCCGCCACAAGCACTAATTGATAATGCGATAGCGGTCGCTAATAAATATGTTTTCATAATTATCCTTTCTATATTGTTTGGCAATATTATTATTTTTTTAACCATGTATTAATCATATGGTAGTTTTGTCTGAATTGCTTAGTGCTACTGCAAAGTGAGCAAAATGCTGATTGTGACAAAACATTATTAAGAGTGCATTTAACTAGCTGAATATAAATATGAAAATTAAAGTTGTAGGGTTTTGGTACTTATTTGAATTTGATTCTTCAGGAAGGAAAGTTGTATCAATTTATGACAAGGCTGAATTTTGCCGAAATGTAGTGTGATAAAGCTATTTATTCGTTGGGCAGCTTAGAGCAATATACTTTGTGTAGGTAATAACAGGTTTTGGCAGTGGACTATGCTATTGCGATAGAAGATAACATTTAAAGGCCAATAATGACCTCTAAATGCTATGTAAACAAACTAAGCGATAGTTTGCGGGCTAGCAATGAAAACGTTGAATGGTAATGGCTCTTCAAGTGCGCTGTCATCAATGGCGACATTGATAAAACCAGACTGTGTAAAGAAGTTGCTTAATGCTTCTTGGTTATTATCCGTTTCAGCTAAATTAAGCGCTTGATAATAAGCTTTGTTTTCTTGCGTTTCACAATCATCCGCATCAACAAATAAGTGCATAGACATGCTTAATACCGAGATAGATTGTGCTTTCGCGTAATGGTGAGCAATTTCATTGAGTAAAAATTTTGCCACACCTTGTTTGCGGAACTCAGGTAGTACACTTATTGCTTCAATCAAGATGTGACTTTTAGCTTTGGCGTCAGTTTTTACTTGTAGCTTTTCTACTAAATCAGCAGCAATATTTTGCTTTTTAAAATAAACATTAAGCGGCACTTCCCAGTCAGTTTCACCTTCTTGAGCAAGTAATTCATAGCTTTCGTCAGCACCGCGGTGCTTGTTTAATGTAATGATATCAATTTCGGCTTTGGCAATAATTTGGCCATCGTCATTTTTCACATTGATTTCTTGCATCAACTGCCAATCAAATGCGCTTTTAATTTCTGCTTTGCTAAATTCGGTTGTTAAATTCATCATATTTCAGTGCTCTGCTTCACGGTGCAATATCACGTGGCAAAAGCAACTGCCTTTAGTTTTTTGGAGTAGAAAGTTAAATTTCTGCTCATTGAAATATTATGGCGGCTTTATACCATTACTGTGTCTTGCATGCCAGAAATTGATTTATTTTTAGGCGTTATGAGGGATACTTTCTATAGGAGGAACTAATGCTTAATAAAATAATCATGGTAGTACTGCTGAAATAACTTACTGCTACGTTCATTTTCACGCCAAGTAGTTAATGCTTTTTGATATGCGACAGTAGGCTTAATTTCTTTAAGTATTTTATTCACTTGCTGAGTGATTTTTTTACCCCATGCATTATTAGGGCAGGCAATAGAGCCAATATCGTAAGGTGCCATATCCGCAATAGAATATGCCTGCAGTTGTTTAGCAGTTTGCGGTGATTCATTTAAGTAATGTTGGATTTCAAATGGATAGGCAATAGTTAAATCAACCCTACCAACTTCAATCATCTTAAAAACACGAGTTAGGTCAATATTTTGCAGCGGCACGAAGTTTTTAGTTTGCTGGTACTTTGTGAATATTCCATCAATAACATTGCCGTAAGAACGATTTTCAACATGTCCAAATGACAAGATATCTTGCTGTAAAATATGCTCTAAATCTATCGCGCCATTTTTTAAAAATGGCGCGATGGTTTCAGGCTTTGCAATGATGCGATTGTTGGGATTAAGAATTGAAGCATCAGAAAACACCATATGTTTTCTACGCTCAGGTGTTATATAAAGGGCAGGATGGCAAACATTATTGCCTGCTTCAATATCTGAAATAGCTCTTGCTAATGTTGTTACCGGCATTTCATGTTGGTATTCCGGCATTTTATCAATAATCAGCTGCAAGGTTTTTTGTACAAAACCTTGGCCTTTATTTACGCCGTAATTAAAAGTGCCAGGAGGGCGATGATAGGTTTGCCATAAAATAGTGTCTTTTGCGCTAGCAAAATTCGGCAGCATTAGCGCAATGGCTAAAGCAAAACTAAGAACTATTTTAAACATTTACCTTACCATTAAGTGCTAACCCTATGGCGTACTATACCGATAACTACTTCAGTTAATCAAATCAATGAGAATAGATTTATGTTTATTTATTGTACAACAACCTTTTGACCTTCATTTAGCCTTTCTGCACCGCGAATAGCGACTTTATCACCATGCTTTAACTCACCTTCAATACTTACTCGCTCAAATGTACCGTTACCAACAACTACAGGTAAGCGATGTACGATATTTTCCGTATCAATTTTTACCACGTAGGTGCCGTCTTTACGTAAAATAAGTGCATCGCGATGCACCGTTAAGCTGCGGTTGCTTGCTTGAATAGGTACGGTAACTTTTACTAATTGTCCGCTTGCCCATGATTCATTTAAGTGTGATGGAATATTAATTCTCACTTCAAACGTTTGCGATTTTGGATCGGCACTAGGAATGAGAGAGGTGACTTCGGTATTAATCAATTGACCGTTAGCACTAATATCTAAGCCATGACCTTTACGCACATACGCGAGGTATTTAATTGGTACATATAAGCGTACTTCTAATTGTTCGGTGTCTAATATTTTTAGCAATAAATCACTGCGATTAACATCACTGCCTGCGCGCACAAGGCGTTCGGTGATCACGCCAGAAAATGGTGCGGTTACGGTGGCACGTTGAATTTGATCTTCTATTTGTTGTAATTTTAAATCAGCAATTTCAATATCTGTTTGTGCTAAATCGTATTGAGATTGGGTTTGATCTAATTGAAATTGTGATGCTGAATTACTTAGCTTAAGTTTCTGTAAGCGTTGCACTTCATTTTCTAAATAACGAACATTAATTTTTGCGCGTTTTAACTGAGCCTTTTGTTCAAGCTGCATTAACTTTAGTGGTAATAAATCCATTTTCACTAATGTATCGCCTTGCTGAACTAAAGTGCCGGGTTCTGCTAGCCATTCAATGCGACCATTAACACCTGCGGTTATTTGAATGTGTGAACGGCTGTAAACAGTTGCCATTAAATCAGTGGTTGCGCTGAGATTCATTTCAGTGACTTGATCAACTTTTACTGGCTTAGCAGGCGGCTCCTGTGCAGCCATACTGTTATTAGCAAATAAAATCGCGACACTAAGCAAACTGGCGGTGATTTTCTTCATTTTTAACATGGAATATTCCTTAGTGATTACTTGCTAATGGCGCAGGCTCAGCATTGAGCTTTGCAACATTGTCTTTATTGTTTTGTTGATCATTGTTTTGTTGGGCATTTTCTTGTTTGGTATTACTTTCACCGAGTCGTAATAAACATGGAAATAATACTAAGGTGAAAATGGCACTAATAGTCATACCGCCAACAATTACTGCCGCTAATCCGCGATAAATTTCACTACCCACCCCCGGCATTAACATTAGTGGCAACATACCAAATAAACTGGTTAATGTACTCATGTAAACTGGTCTTGCGCGAATACGCACGGCTTGTGCAACAGCTCTGCGCGTAGGCAAGCCTTGGCGTTCACCTTCACGAGTTTGGTCGACTAGCAATATGGCATTATTTACTACTAAACCGAGCAAAATTATAAAGCCAATCATGGTCATTAAGTCGAGTGATTGAAAGGTGAAAAGATTGAGTAAATTCAGTGCTAGTACACCGCCAGCTACTGCCATTGGCATCACCAATAATACTAGTAGGCTATCTTTAGCTGATTTAAACAAGGCGGTCATCAAAAGAAATAAAATGACTAAAGCTAGAATAAAGTTTTTTAGCATATCATTAATAGCAGCAGCCATTTCGTTGGCATTACCACTCAATAAAATTGAAGAGTCTTCAGGTAATAACGCATTCATTGACGGCATAACATTTTCTTGAATTGCGGTCAGAGCTTCTTCAAGTGACATATTTGCAGGCGGTGATACTTGTAAACTAATAGTACGTTTACCATCGACACGGCGTAATTGTGTTGGGCCAGCGGTACGGGTAATTTCAGTCAGTTCGCCGATGGTTTGCACTCCAGCAAGTGGTGAGTGAATAGGCAATGAAGCCAACTCGTCAGGGGTCTCCCATTGCTCGCCACGCAAAATAACATTAACGCGTTCGTTACCGTCAAAATACTCACTGATAAATAGACCACTGGTATAAGCGCGCACGGCATTTGCTACATCTCGGCGTGTTAAGCCGGCTTGAGAAATTCGTTGATCATTAGGCACTAGTTTTAATTCAGGCTCTGACAAGCTCAAGCCCGGATTAGGGAAAGCGGTTGTATCAGCCATGTTTTTATTTATTGCATCAATACCCGCCTGAGCGACAGCCATTAAGCTTTCAATATTCGGCCCTTTAATATCAATATCGATAGTGCGACCGTTGCCGCCACCTGAAACATTGATCATTGACCCTCGGAATAAAAACACTTGTGTGTCAGGCAGATTGGAAAAAACATTGGCTTTTATTTCTTGCATTAACTCTTCAACACGCGTTGGATCATCGGAATAAATAAAGCCGCCAGTTGAGCCTGAGCCAAAAGAATAGAAATTGTAGCTTTTAATTTTTGGCATTTTTTCGCCAGATAGGTAAGGTGCTAAACGCTCTTTTACTAGGCTAGAAAACTCGTGCTCAATAAAATCAACATTGCCGCCTGGTGGCATATTTAGGCTATAAAAGAAGCCGTCAGTTGGCGCTCGTGGCATGAAGTCAGTTTTTGGCATCATTAAAACGGTCACCAATATTGATCCGCCTAATAGCACTGCTATCCAGGTAATACGCTTAGCGACTGAGTTGGTTAATCGCATCACCAAGTTCGTTAATCTTTCCCAATAGTGAGCAAATGGGTCGACAGTTTGATCCGTTTTTAGCCAATACTTGCTGGCAATAGGGATAATGGTAATAGCCGATACTAGTGAAGCAATGACCGCAATAGAAAGTGTCAGTGCTAAATCAGAAAATAGTTGTCCTTCAATACCTTTCATAAACAGAATAGGTAAAAATATCGCTACGCTAGTTGCAGTTGATGCAAACAAAGCCCCCGTAACTTGTAATGCTCCGCGCATAACGGCTTTGCTGTTGTCCATACCTAGACTGCGCAGCCGCACTATATTTTCCTGAACAATAATCGCCGCATCGAGTACTAAGCCAACAGAAAATGCTAAACCGGCTAATGAAATAACATTTAAACTACGCTCGAACGCTGCTAGCGCGATAAAAGATACCATCAGTGAAATAGGAATAGTGGCAGCAATTATGAGGGTGTTTCGGATACCACGTAAAAATAACCAAAGAATAATTAGCGCTAACAATACACCTAAGCCTAGATTATTTTGCACCAGTTCAAGGGCATTTCGAATATGTACAGAAGCATCAAAGCTGAGATCAATAACTAACCCTGCGGCTTTCATTGGGCCGGCGTTAAGTTCTTTAATCGCGATGTTTATTTCATCTAGTAGAGCAACAGTATTCGCGTCATTTTGTCGTTTTAAGGTGAAGTAATACGAAGGCTGACCGCTGCGTAAGTTAAAACCAAAACGGTCAACTAAGGTATTTTCTACCGTGGCAACATCTTTCAAATAAATAGGGCGGTCGCCACTGAAACTGATGATCATTTCTGAAAGGTTTTCAACGCTGTATTGGCCGGAAAATCGCACGGTATATTGGCGCCGGCCAACATCAGCAACACCTGCTGAAACATCACTAGCGCGAGAAATTGTCGCGCCAATATCGGCAATAGACAACCCTAACGAAGCTGTGCGTAGTGGGTCGAAAGTAATACGTAATTCTCTTGGACGAGAGCTATTTAAATTAACTTGTCCCATACCGGAAATACGAGCAAAACGCGGTTTAACCACGTCTTCAATGAGTTTTTGATACATTCCTAAATCAGAATTAGGGTTATCAGGTAAGGTTTTTATCATTAATGAAGCGGTATTTGGGCCGCCTCTGCCGCCGCCAGCTGAAACGACAGGTTCAATGGCATCTAACGGTAATGGTGGTGCTTGATTGAGGTTATTAATAACATCAAGCATTGCACGCTGCATATCAGCGCCAACGTCAAATGTTAAGGTAATATTGCCAAAACCACGTTGAATATTGGTGGTGACTTTAGTGACGCCTTGGGTGTTTTTTACGACGTTTTCAATCGGTTCAATAATTACTGATTCCATTTCCGCTGGTGCGGCGCTGCGCCAGCCGGTAGAAATAGTAATTTGTGGTTGTTCAATATCGGGGGTTAATTGAATGGGAAGCTTAAAAACACTCATTAGACCAAATACCATCACCAAAGCGACTATCACGATAATGGCGGCTGGATTCTTTAAAGCATTACGCGTTAAATTCATTCTACGATCCCAAAAAATTACATTAGCAACATTATAAAATATTCGTTCTATTTTACGTCTTGGCTTAGGGTAAAGTGCAGAATTTCTGCGATAGAAAGCACTTTAGATACATTTATTTACATTATCAACTATGCAAAATTTAAGTATGCAAAAAGTTGTTAATTTTAATGAATAATAGCAAGCAATCTATCGTTAGATTTTTTCGGGCCTATGTTCAATAAGATAATCAACTAAAACTTTTAATGTTGGGTTTGTTAAGTGATAAGCAGGAAAAACTAGTGATACTGGTGAGGGCTCAAATTCAAAACCTCGCAGAATAGGGATTAATTGACCGTTATCTAAATAGCTTTTAATAAGAAATGTCGGTAAAAAAGCAATACCGTGACCTTCTGCAGAAAATTTAGCTGCTGTTTTACCATCATTAGCTTCGATAAACGCTTTAAGTTGAACATGACTTTTAGTGCCTTTATCACAATAACGCCAACGTTTTGGTTCTTGATTTGAAGTATCTAAGATGCATTGATGGGTTTTTAACTCATTCGGATGATTCGGGGTGCCGTGTTTTTTTATATATTCAGGTGAAGCCACATAATGTATTACAGTAGAACCATAGTGGCGAGCGATTAGGTTGGAGTCAGGTAATGGTCCAATTCTAACGCTCAAGTCAATTCCTTCCTCAACCATATTGACGAAGCGGTTGACAAATAACCATGACATTCGCACTTCTGGATGTTTTTTTATAAAGTCACTGCTGTTCTTTAAAATACCTAATGACTCAGAGTCAACAGGTGCAGATATTCTAACTTTCCCTGCTATGGTATGTTGTCGGTGATCAGAAATACTTTCCAAATCATCTACTCTTGAGGTTATCTCTTGAAATTGCTTAGCATAAAATTCACCTTCAGAAGTTAGACGCATCGCTCTGGTGCTTCTATAAAGCAATTGAGTCGAAAAATGCTTTTCTAAATCAGAAACCTGCTTACTAATTGCCGATGTAACTAAACTAAGCTCCCTTGATGCAGCACTAAAACTTCCTTTTTCTACAACGAGTAAGAAAGTGCGCATGGCTTTTACTAAATCTATCTTTCCCATCTTGAGAACAATCCTTTCACATTAAGGCTATTTATCAAGTAAACATAGACTATTAGAATTGCTATAGCTAGCGCAAAATATTTCTTATTTGTGTTGTGATTAATAAATAGGGAGCAGATAAAGTTTGAGTAATCATATCGTCCATCTTTTAAATGTGTGGTATCCAATTCGAGATCAGTATCAATGGGTTTTAGGTTCGGTATATGCGACACAAGGTTCGTCTTATCGCAAGGCTGGCTCATATATGCTATTTAATGATGTTGGCCAAAAATATGGCCTGTTAAGTGGTGGATGCCTAGAAGCTGATTTACACAATAAAGCTCGACAAGTGATGTTGGAAAATAGAGCGCTTACCGTGCAATATGATACTTCTGATGAAGATGATATTAATTTTACGTTGGGACTTGGCTGTGGAGGTGTTGTCGATATATTGTTGCAACCGATCAACAGTGCCAATCATTATCTGCAATTAATTGATGTTTGGGGATTGCTAAAAGCACGTGTTGCTGTTGAATATAGACAAAAAATTCCAATCGATAAATGGGGTGAAGCAACGAGTACATTTTCTCAACAGCCAAAAAGCTTAAACTCAAAAAGTAATAAAGCCTACCTAGAACAAACATCCCAGGAAAGTTGGTTAGTGTCGACTATATCTTCAAACCCACACCTACTCGTTATCGGTGGTGGCATTGATGCTAGACCACTGGTGGCAATCGCAGCTGAGTTGGGTTGGGAAGTAACGGTTGTTGACCCTAGGCCAGCAAATGCTAGGTTGGAACACTTCCCTTTAGCCAGTCAGATTAAAAAATATAGCATGAGTGAACTTGCAGAACAGCCTTGGTTGCTGCATGTTAATGCGGCAGTTATTATGTCTCATAGCATTGATATAGACGCGGATGCGCTAGTAGCATTAGCTAAACAAAAACTAGATTATTGTGCGCTTTTAGGCCCTAAACACAGGCAACAGCAAGTGCTTGAAAAAGCCAAAATAACAAAAAAAACATTAAGTTTTAAGTTAGCAGGCCCTGCGGGGTTAGATATTGGTGCTGAATTACCTGAAAGTATCGCTTTAGCGATTTTGGCTGAGTGCCACGCGAAGATTTTTAAAAGGAATGCTCATTCATTAAGTAATGTGTTGAATTAGCTTGTAATCAAACTAATGATGGCAGCTCATTGAATATTCGAACCGCCATCAGCAAGGAAGTCGTATTTAACGCAAACTATGCTTACTTAAAGGAAGTGAACGAATTCTTTTTCCTGTAGCAGCATATATGGCATTAGTTAACGCTGGTGCGACAGGCGGCATAGCTGCTTCTCCAGTTCCTCCTGGAGAGGTATCACTAGTAACTAGTATTGTTTCAATTTTTGGCATTTCTGCTAGTGTGAGTAATTGATAATTATGAAAATTACTTTGTTGTACTTGGCCATCTTCAAAAGTAACTTCACCTTTTAATGCTGCGGTTAAACCAAATACGATTGCACTTTGCACCATAGCTTCCACTTGTGCAGGGTTAACTACCGTACCGCAATCCATGGCACACCAAATTTTATGTATGGTTAATTGGCCTGATTGGTTTATTGATATTTCCACCACTTCTGCAGCATGTGTTGTCCATGTTGCTGTTCTACCAACGTATGGGTGATAAGCAATGCCTCTATATCGACCCTTTGGAGGACTTTCTCCCCATTGACTTGCTTTAGTAACAGCATCTAATACGGATAAGCCTCGTTTATTGTTTCGCATGAGCTCACGTCTAAATAAATATGGGTCATGCTTGGCGGCTACAGCCATCTCATCAATAAAGCTTTCTAAGAAAAAGCCATTAGGACCGCGACCAACTGAGCGCATCCAGCCCAGAGGAATTTTCGCTTTAACATCGACAACGTTTACCGATAAATTGTCGAATTCATAGGGCATATCAGTAATGCCTTCTACGGTACTTTCATCAACACCATCAATGACACCTGTCGGCATTATTTGTCCGAATAGCGATTGTGCGACTATTTTTGTTTGCAAGCTTGACGGTTTACCATGTTCATCTAGCCCAGCTGTAAAGTGTGCTTGGTACGCTTGTCGGTAGTTGTCTTGTTGCATGTCCTCTTCGCGAGACCAGATCAGCTTAACAGGTTGCCCAACCGCTTTAGCTGCAAGAGCTGCCTGTACAACAAATTCCGGAGTTGTTCTTCGGCCAAAACCACCACCTAGAAACGTTGTGTTGATGGTAATGGCAGTGAAAGGTAAGCCGAGTGTTTCGGCGAGCGCCCAGTGTGTATATGATTGGTTTTGAATAGGTGCCCAAATGGTAGCTACGCCATTTTCAACACTTGCCGTTGCATTCATAGGCTCCATCGTGGCATGTGCCAAATAGGGGACTTTATATTCAGCTTCAACTACTGTCGTTGCCTTAGCAATTGCCTTTGTTACATTGCCATCATTACGAGCAACAATTCCCGATTCTTTCATCGCGTTGTTATAAATTTGATGCAAACTGGCTGTTGAAACGCCTTTATTACTGCCTTTTTCAATGGTGAGTTGCAGACTATCGGCTGCTTTTCGTGCATTCCAATAACCATCAGCAACCACGATAATACTATCAGGCACACCAAAGGTGTAATTTAAAGGTGCATGCACAATCGCTTTAACCCCTGGCATCTTCTTAATTTCAGCTTCATTAAACTTTACTATTCTTCCATCAAGTGTTGAGCTTGCTTTAACCGTTGCGTACAGCATGTTGGGTACGACTACATCGATACCAAAGGTGGCGGTGCCATTAGTTTTCATTTTGGTGTCTAATCGATGCAGTGGCTTACCAATAAACTTAAAGTCTGACTTTTGCTTTAAAATGGGCTTTTCAGGTAACGGCAATTTTGCCGCTGCTGTTGCGAGCTCACCGTAGGTGAAAGACTTATGACTATTTTTCAATTTGATATGGCCTGTTTCAGCGTAACAGGCAGTAATATCAACTGACCAAATATTTGCAGCAGCTTGCAATAATACTTGTTTGGCCGCTGCGCCTGATTTACGCAAGGGCATGTAAAATGTTGAAGTACTCAAACTGCCACCCACAAATTGTGCGACATAGCCGTTCAGATCGGTTTTATAAGCTTCTTCACCGTACGCCGCTTCTACGCTTATTTGCTGCCAATCAAGATCTAATTCATCGGCCAATATCTGTGGCAGGCCAGTATAAACACCTTGTCCCATTTCAGATTGTCCTAGGTAAATGGTAACAGAGTTATCAGTGTTAATTAGCAACCAAGGAGTCAATTTAGCTGCTTGCTCTGCTTCTGCCGCACTAGCGGTATTTATCATAGGTAGGTTGATTGCAATAGCTAATCCTCCGATGGCTTTTGTGCTGTTAATTAAGAATTGACGTCGATTTAGTTTCAGCTCTGTAATAGACTGACTCATTTCTTATCTCCTACGTTTTTAGCTAGATGTATTGCTTCTCTGACTCGTTGATATGTACCACAGCGGCATAAATTGGTAATAGCCATACTGATATCATCGTCAGTTGCATCGGGTTTATCCTTCAGTAGTGCTGATGCCGCCATAATCATGCCCGATTGACAATAACCACACTGGGGAACATCAATTTCTTGCCAAGCTTTCTGCACTGGGTGTGAACCGTCGGGAGATAAACCTTCAACAGTCGTGATCTGCTGATTATTTGCCGCAGCAACTGGCAATACGCATGAACGCACGACACTGCCATTTAGATGTACCGAGCAAGCTCCACATAAACCCGCGCCACAACCAAATTTAGTGCCTGTTAAGCCTATCTTTTCTCTTATTACCCAAAGTAAGGGGGTTGAAGGATCTTCATTGAAAGAAACTTCGTTGCCATTAACTTGAAAATTTATCATTTTTTGAATCCTTTAAAGAAAGTAGTCGTGGCCAATCAATATTGAAAATTTCACTTATTTAGATAGTGAGATGGCTGTTTGTGGATGTTTAGCACCTGCGTGTGGGAATTAACCTATTTACCTAAGCATAGGTTTAACGTTTGTATAGAAAAACAAGGTGATATTGAAAAGACTTTTCAATAATTGAGAATAATTAAGCTTGCTCGTAATAAGTTGTAAGCCATTCAACTTAACGACTGAGGAGTTACTAACTCTCGGTTGAATGGCTGTCAATCAGGTTAAAGGATTACACGTAGTCTGTAACCGCAAGTGTTTTACCACTCATAGTACCCGTAATAGCTGCAACATATGCTTTGGCTGTGTCTTTAGCAGATAAACCATCTTTTGTGTCCATACCCATCATTGCCATAGTTTCTTTAACAAAAATAGGAGATACGGCATTGATACGTATATTTTCTAATTCTAAATTGGCCGCTTTAATAAAGCTTTCTAAAGCACCGTTGGCCATGCTAATAACGCTACTACCTTGCATCGGCTCTTGAGATAAAACACCAGAAGTAAGGGTAACTGAACCACTTTCGCTAAGGTAGTTTTTACCTATGCGCATTAAGTTAATTTGTCCCATCAATTTATTATTCAGTGCAAGGTCGTAATCGGCGTCAGTTAATTCAGCTAAGGCAGAAAAGTTTGCTAAGCCTGCGGTAGAAACAATAGCGTCAACATTTCCTACTTGTTCAAACATTGCTTTGATAGAGGCTTGATTGCCGATATCAACACTAACATCCCCACCAGAATAATTTGCTGCTATCACTTCGTGTTGGTTTGCTAATGCTGTCGTTACTGCTTTACCGATAGTACCGCTTGCGCCAATAAGTAAAATTTTCATCTTTATCTCCAAATGTTTTAAAGAATTAGGTTTTCAATAATTAAGCTTGAAACAAGTATATTTAATATGTTTAATGAGATAAATAATGACAAAAAGAAATGATTGTTCTCATGAAAAGAAAAATAGACTTACTTAAAGCCATGAATACTTTTGTTATGGTGGCTGAAAAAGGCAGTTTTAGTGCGGTTTCAAGAGAACTTAATATTGTTACTTCTGCGATCAGCCGTCAGGTTTCGGACCTTGAAGCTCACTTTTCATGTCAATTTTTATACCGTACCACCAGAGCTATGCACTTAACGGCCGAAGGAAATCGCTATCTTGAAGAATTTAAAGAAGTATTAGGCCGAATATCTACTCTTGAAAATAGTACCCAACAGTCAGATGCTGAATTATCTGGACAACTTACTATTTCAGCGCCACGAGGCTCAGTGTCACTGGGTTTTTTAAAGACAGCAAGTGAGTTTATGGCAATACACCCGGAAGTTAAAATATCTTGGTTGTTTCTCAATCGCTTCGTCAACATGGTGGAAGAGGGCGTTGACTTAAGCGTCAGAATTGGTGAGTTGCCAGATTCAAGTTATATCGCCAGACGATATAGCGATATCAAAGTACACTTTGTTGCTAGCCCTGATTATTTAGCGCGCTATGGTGAGCCAACGCACCCGAAAGAACTTTTAGAGCATAGATGTATTACCGACAGTTCAAATCGCTTACCAAAGCGCTGGCGTTATCAAGAAAATGGTAAAGAAGCGAATGTCGCTGTCGCTAGCCACAATGAAGCTAATGATGGTGACATTGTCGCCCAATTGGCATCATACGGTAATGGTATTGCCTACCTACCCACGTTTTTAACGCAAGACTATTTAGATTCAGGGAAATTAACTCCGATACTTAAAAGTTATGAATTTGATAGCGTGCCGGTGTCATTGGTTTATCCTGCAAACTTGACGATGAATAGGGCGCTAAAGAGCTTTGTGAATTATTTGCTTGAGAATAAAACGTAAGGATATTGTGCGTAAAATAATTTTAAAAGTTATATATCTAAGCCACAGAGTTAATTGAAAAATCAGTTATCATTACAATTAATGATAACTAAATTCAGATCGCTATAATTTATAGTGACTTAAAGTTTTTTTAATCTGTTTTTTTGATCGTTATTTCAATGTTTTTACTATTTCCAGCGAACCACTTCTGAATGTAAATACTACCAATAATTGGTGGCATTCCTTCTTCAGGTATTTCTTTATATCGAATACTATTTTTGTTTTGCTTTTCAAACTCAAATTTTACTTTCTTTTCAGACATTGAAGCCGCCTTGATCATTAAAGTTATTACTGTTAAATCACTTTAAATTATTTTGTTTCTAATAATTTAAAGAATAAATTAAACCGCCTGCCCACAGGCAACACCGCTGCTCCAAGCAAACTGAAAATTATAGCCTCCCAACCAACCGGTAACGTCAATCACTTCACCAATGAAGAATAAGCCTTTAGCTTTTTTAGCTTCAAAAGTCTTTGATGATAATTCGTCGGTGTTAACGCCACCTAAAGTTACTTCTGCCGTGCGGTAGCCTTCAGTGCCGTTGGGCTTGATTTGCCAATGGTGCAGGTATTGACTGAGATAAGTGACTTCGTCATTGCTGATTTGGTTAATAGCTTTATCTGAAATGTCTTTTTGTTTTATTAACGCCTCAATAAAGCGCTTAGGTAACACCGTAGTTAGCATATTTTTAAGTGATTTTTGCGGACTAGTTTCTCGCCATTCTGCGATCAAATTTTCGATAGAGGCTTCTGGAAGTAAGTTAATAGTTACTGCTTGGCCTGCTTGCCAAAATGAAGATATTTGTAATACGGCAGGGCCTGATAAGCCGCGATGGGTAAACAATATATTCTCTTTAAATGTTGTGCCGTCTTCACTGGAAATTTCAGTGAAAATACTGATGCCAGACAAACCATCAAACTTTTGTTTGTCGTGGTCATGTAAAGTAAAAGGCACTAATGCAGCAGTGGTGGGTAGAACATTTAAGCCAAACTGTTCTGCAATTTTATAACCCATAGGGCTAGCACCAAGTTTTGGCATAGTTAAGCCACCAGAAGCGACTACTAAAGATTCACATTGATAACTTTCGCCACTGGTTTGTACTAGGTAACCAGTATCATTTTTACTGATGGCAATAACTTCGCTGCGCATGGCGATATTTACACCTGCCCATTCACATTCGGTCATCAAAATATTAACAATGTCTTGAGCGCTATCATCACAGAATAATTGCCCTAAAGTTTTGTGGTGATAGTTAAGGACATGACGGTCGACAAGTTCGATAAAATCTTGTGCGCTATAACGGCTAAGCGCTGATTTAGCAAAATGAGGGTTTTGGCAAAGGTAGTTTTCTGGGCCAGCGTTTTCGTTAGTAAAATTACAACGTCCGCCGCCTGAAATTAATATTTTACGACCAGGCTTTTTACCCATATCTACCACAGTAACGCTGCGTCCACGATAACCTGCAGTTGCTGCTGCCATTAAACCTGCGGCGCCTGCGCCTATGATAACTACATCTGAAAATATCAACGAAATAACCTAACTTATGCTTTAAAGGTGGGCATTATACGTGAGATGGAAAATTAGCGCGATAAGTTAAAAACAGCTAATTATTTTAACCCGAGTTTAACCTTTATATTGCTATAATGGCGTTAAGTTAGAATTCTGGAGGGAATTTACCGTGAACCACACACAATCAACCTTATCGGGCACAACCAAGTTACTACATATTATCATTGCGCTAGGCATGATTACTTTGCTGGCAGTCGGCATAATCATGAGTGAATTTGAAATATTTGCTCTTTACGATTTACATAAATCTTTTGGCGCAATACTGTTTGTTTTAGCGTTAGCCCGTGTTTTATGGCGAGTTAAAAAAGGCTGGCCAAGTGCCGTTGGTGTCATGAGTAAAATTCAGCATGCTATTGCTAAGGCTATTCACTGGATTTTGATTATTTCTACTGTGCTTTACCCATTATCAGGGTTGATGATGTCAATTGGTGGCGGACATGGCTTAGCTATTTTCGGCTTAGAAATCGTAGCTGAAACAGTAGATGCAGCAGGTGAAGCTATCCCCGTTAATGCTTTCATTGGTGGCTTAGGTCATGATATTCATGGTTTGATTGTTTATTTTGTTATTGCCGCAATTGTTTTACATATTGTTGGCGCCTTGAAGCATCACTTAGTCGATAAAGATGAAACAATTACGCGTATGTTTTCTCTGAAATAGTATTGTTTATACGATAATCACAGATATTATTTTGAGTGACAAAAGTTAGTTTTTGTCACTCATTTTTCGTTTTAACCCGTTTAAATCACTCAGCAAAATTCCTTATTACTTCTTTCAAATTTAACTAACCATCGTTAGTTTTTTCGCCCTAAAAATTTTTGACGCCATATAGTCAATATGGCGAGTTATTCTCTGCATCTTTTTTACCTGTTATCTGCAGCCCTTAATTTTAAAGGTCTGTAAAGAAAAGTATAGTTAAGTAAAGAAATGCAAAGATGGTGTGAATTGGAGAACTTATTCATAAAATGCTGCTCTACAACATGCACATTCAGCCGTTTTTGGCTGAGGGCGCTGATTAACTGCCAGTATTTTCTGTGCAGTGATGGCAATTAATTTTAATGGAAAATAATATGAGTTCTAAATCCTGCGTATTTTCATATATATCAACTTTAAGAATACTAGTTCTTGCATCGGCAATTGCATTTGTTGGTTGTGGCGGTAGTGATAGCAAAGACCCTGGTTATGTAAAATTTTATAATAGTTCGAAAAATGCCCCAGAAATTATCCTCACTCTTGATGAAGACTTAGAATCTGACGACGACGATGATAAGGATAACTTTGAAGTGACTTTTAATGGTATTGAGTACACTAATGCACTCAGTAACTTTGAAATCGATGATGATACCTATTTCTATGAGATGGGATACCAAGATGAAGATAGTGCAGATAGAGATGACTTAGAGTTAGTTGCAGAAGGCCAAGTTGTTGTAGAAAAGGAAATGATCCAACTGTTGGTATTAATGGATGATATTAATTCAGCAAAAGTTGAAACCTACAATATTGAAATGATCGACGACGATGATGATGAAGATGATGATTTGTTCAATCTGCGTTTTTTAAATTTACACCCAGACTCATCAGGTGTTGATGTTTATATGTCTGAAGCTGATGAAACATTTAATGAAGCAAACTTAGTTGGAACATACAATTATACCCAATTGTCAGATAATCAAAAATTTGACCAAGATGAATATATTTTTTATATCACTGAGGCGGGTAGCGAAGAAGTATTGTTTACTTCAGATGACATTGATTATGCCTACCCATCACAGTACGTGATGATAGTACGTGAAAATACTGGCTCAGGTACATCTCCTTATGCAATAGACAGAATGTCTAACTCGTCAATTATTGAGTATTTAGACACTCAGTCTGAAGCTCGATTTCGCGCATATAATGCGATTAAAGAACATGAATTAATTCCTAACTATTCTGGTACATTCGACATCTATGTAAATGGCGTCGATGATTCAGCAGAAATAACAGCGCTTGAGCGTGGCACCTACAGTGCAACGCTTATACAAGAAAAAGGTGATTATAGTTTAGATTTATTGATTCCTAGTACATCGGAGCCGCTATTAAGTAATCACTTGTTGGGTCTCGCAGAAAATACCAATAAAACCGTATTCTTTTACCTAAATGAAGAAGATGTTGACCATGATGGTGACGGAGATGTTGATGAAGACGGTGACGGTATTGTTGATGAAATTGAAGTGGAAATTCATTCTTTAGTTGTTGAAAACAGTACTCGCGAAAGTATTTATGACCATCAAATTACCATGATCAACTTAGTGGATGACGATGACGATGATATCGACTTCAACGTTGTAACTTTCTACTTTGTTCGTAATGATGAAACCATAGAAACCGCGTTATACAAACGTAGTGCGGTTTATACTCAACCTGAGTCTATTAATTTACAGAACAATACTTATCAAGTGTTTGCGATTGCGGAAGTTGATAGTAGTGAAATTATTCTATCTAGTTTTGAGTTGGTGCTAGATGAAGACTCTGATGAGCTGTTCTTTGTTGTTGAGGATGATAAAGATGCGCCAACAGGTTTTAGAGTAGAAGTTGTTAAGCAAACAGAAGACGAATAAATATTAAACGCTAATTATCAGCGTTAACTTTTTGGTAGAAATGAAAAAGGCTTGCAGCTGATCCCGGCAAGCCTTTTTTATGTTCAGGCCTCTCTCAGACGTCCTGTATTTCGAGGCATTAATGCATCCGTGCACGTCGAAGAACGGTATGACGCGATCACATGGGTGTGACAAAGCGTTGATGTTCAACAGAACGAATTTTATTGAGCTGCTACATCGGTCATAATGCTGCCACCGCTACCGACTTTTGCCATTTCAGCTAAATCTTTATCAACAAAGAATAATGCATGGCCGTCATGACCAACCAAGTTGATTTTATCTAAAACACTCTTAAACAATGTTTCTTCTTCGTGCTGTTCAGCAACATACCATTGTAAAAAGTTAAAAGTAGAGTAATCCTGATTAGTAAATGCTTGATGGGCTAGTGCATTGATGTTTTCAGTAATTTCACACTCATGCTGATAGGTTTTCTCAAATACGTCAGCTAATGATTCAAATTCATGTGGCGGCGCATCAATCGTACCCAAAATAGGTAAAGCACCTGTTTCACTTACATAGGTAAATAAACGGGTCATGTGATCCATTTCTTCAGCTGCGTGTTTACGCATAAATTCAGCTGCACCTTCAAAACCTTTTTCTTCACACCATGCGCTCATTTGTAAGTACAAGTTAGAAGAATAAAACTCTAAGTTAATTTGCTTATTTAATTGCTTAACCATTTCAGGTTTTAACATTGTGCTACTCCGTTGTGCGTTTTATCACATAATTTATGTGCGCAGTATGCGCGATTCTTAGCGGACTTTCAAATTATATATTATTAAACCCCTTATAAAACAAGGGCTGCAGACAAACGATAATGGTTTTTATTTATGTTACTTTAACTATTTAATTGTGCAGGAGCGTGATTGAAAGTAATAATGAAATGATTTCAAATGCTAAAAAAGGGAGCATATGCTCCCACACAGGTTTAAATAAAACCTATAACTGATTTAGAATTGTTTCAGCTTTACTGACTTCAAATTCTTTAGGCTTTTCAACATTCAAGTTTGTTACGACACCATTGTCGATAATCATTGAATAACGCTGTGAACGTAGGCCACCAAATGCAGCTGTTTCCATGTCTAAACCAAGTGCTTTGGTATAGCTACCATCGCCATCAGCAAGCATCATTAAGTTTTCAGCATTTTGTGCTTCACCCCATGCTGCCATTACAAAAGCATCGTTTACTGAAATACAAATAATCGCATCAATACCTTTAGCTTGCAGTTCATCGGCAGAAACCACATAACCTGGTAAGTGTGCAGCTGAACACGTTGGTGTGAACGCACCAGGTACCGCAAACATCACCACTTTTTTGTTAGCAAAAAGTTCAGCAGTATTGTGAGTGGTCATTTCACCATTTTTTAATTCTTGTAATTGCCCAACTGGCATTGTGGCGTTTTCTTGGATCATGTTATTTCCATTTTAGTTGCGGTTAATTAGATAAGGGCAGTTTGACAGGTTTACACAAGTAATTTTTATCATGTGCCGCACGCGCACAATCTTTACAGAGAAACCTCGGTTTATCGACAATATGAGCAAGTTCGTGCAAACCTTTCTCAATTTCTTTCTTTTTCCATTTACATAAAGATTTTGCCATGCAGACACCACCCTAATAGCTCTTCTATTGATTCTAGAATAATGCTGAGCTCAGCGCACGTGAATGTATAAAAAATTCATTGAAAATGAATAAAGTTAACTTGCCTGCTTAAGTGTTTCACTGATACCAGAAACATGATTATTAACGTCATGTGCGATAGTTTCTGCGAGTTGTTGTGATTGGTTTACCTCTTGATCTACATTGCTCATAGCAGTTTCAAAAGTAATGAAATGCTCTCGTTGTAAGGTGATTTGCTCTAACGTATTTAACGCCACTTCAGCGGAAACCTTAGCTTGTCCGGTAACTTCAATCGCGGTTTTTTGTAATTCATCAGCAATGCTGCGTTGATTTGCTGAAGCGCTTTCTATATCAATAATTGTTGCTTGAATCGAGTTGGTCGCACTTTGTAATTGTTCTAGTTTTGCAGATATTTGTTGTAACGATTCTTGAGTTTTCCCTGCAAGCTGTCTTACTTCATCAGCCACCACCGAAAAGCCTCGGCCATGTTCGCCAGCCCTTGCCGCTTCAATGGCGGCATTTAGGGCAAGTAAGTTAGTTTGATCTGCAATAGCAGCAATAACATCAACAATTGAAGTCACGCTATTAACTGACTGTGAAAGCGAGGTGATTGCTGTTTTACTTTGCTGTGCTGCGACATTGGTTGACTCACTTGCTTCAAGTACCTGTACAACACGACTTTGGCTAGCTTCCATCGCCTGTTGAGTTGCTTGCGCATTGCCGACCACTTGGCTTGATAAGTCATTCACCGTTTCCGTTGCTTGCCCAAGCGCTAACATGATGGCTCGTGCGCCTTGTACATGCTCACTGGTGCTGGTTGATGACTGATAAATGTTTTTTACTTGACTGTCCATTGCTTGCAGCGCCTTGGCAACTAAATCTAATTGATGAGATTTTTGGCGATCATCATTGGCCAACTTATTAACCATTTGATTAAAGCTTGATGATATTTCACCTAGTTCAGTTTTTATCGAAATTCCTTCGATATTATCTACTTTCCCTTGTTCAACTAAGTCGACAAAACTGTCGCGTAACTTACGTAGTGGATTTAAAATTACCGAGCGCTGTAACCAGTAGTTGGCAATTAAAAATACAATTAAAAAAGTCGTTAATGAAATTACAATTACCGTTAATTGTTGATTTAATGCTTCTTGTTGCTCAATAACACGGGTTTCACCAGTGAAAATTATTTGTTCGAGCTCAGCAACATCATTAACTAACTGTTTGATACCAGCTTTGTTACTACTCGCTAATGCTAAGGTGTTTTCCAATTCACCAATATAGCGAGTTGCCAAGGAATTTATTTCATTAATCGCTTCTTCTGCGAGGTTGTCATTATCTTCTTCGTCAGCAAAAAAGTCGTCTTCATCTACGGCGGCATAAATGGCTAAATTTGGCAGTTGGCTTAGCTGCCTAGTTAGTGCATTTAACTCTATTGATATGGTATTCATCCGACTTTTATTATTGGCGTTGCCTAAGAAGTAATTTTCACGTGCATTCGTTAATTCATTTAAACTCGCTGAAATTTTATGAGACAGAACGAGATAGGAAATTTGTTCTTCTGTGCTAATTTTCTGACTTTGCTGGGCATATTGTGCAATTGCATGATTGACTGACAACATGCTTTGTTCGGCATTGCGAACAAGTGCTAACGGGTCGCCACTGAGCTTCCCTAAAGCACGATATTTTGTGTTGATATCATTTCTTAAGCTTGCGGTTTTTTGCTCAATACTTTGACTGAGTATTGGCAGGTTTAGCTGTTTGGCAAGTTCATCAATATTGCTTAATTGTTGCTGAGCAGGGGTTAATAAACCGGCATCACCCGACTGTAAATACTGCGCGATAGTGCGGTAGAATTTCACCGTGGTAGCGGACTTGAGTGCTTGATAGTTAGCTAAAAGAGTACGGCTTGCGGTTAAAGAGTTACCGACCTGATACATGGTAGTTAAAAAGACCACGGCAAATAGGCTAATGGCGATCACAGAAATTCTTGAAAAACTTGAAACTCGCACTGGCATCCAACCCTGTCACTAACGTATTCAAAAGATGCTGAATTTTCACGTTTTTATGTGACAGTTAGGTTACGGTTGCATGACACTAATATGACAACTTTATTGCCAGTGCTGATAAATTAATACAGGTAAGTGATTAACTTTTCTTTGGGATCGCTTGATTAACATAAACATCAAAACGGTTCTTTTTCATGTTAATACTGGTTGATGGTTTCTTGCCGTCTAAAGGTGGGGCATAACTTGGGCGTTTTACGACTACGCGATATTTAGCCAATGCTATAGCTGGCGCGAGTAAGTTATCGGCATCAAGATCTTCACCGACAAGCGACTGAAATACTCGCATTTCTTTTTTAACTGCGGCAGATTTTTCTCGGTGTGGATACATAGGGTCGAGGTAAATAACGTCAGGCGCTATTGCTAAATTCATATTTTCGATAGAAGAAGAATTAATTAAACTCATTCTGTCGGTAATATCATTAATTTCTGTGCTTAGTTTTGCTCTTGCTAAGCCATCTTCAAGCAATGCCGCGACAATGGGCATACGTTCCATCATGGTGACATTACAGCCTAAAGTGGCTAATACAAACGCGTCTCGTCCTAAGCCTGCGGTGGCATCGAGCACGTTAGGGGTGAAACCATGCTTTAAGCCGACCGCTTTAGCAATGTCTTGACCACGGCCACCACCAAATTTGCGCCGATGGGCGGTTGCTCCATCAACAAAATCTACACAAATTGCGCCTAATTTTGGCTCGTCTAGTTTACTTAGCTCTAAGCGTTGCATATTTACTTGCAAAGCAAATAACAGTTCGGGATGATTTTTAATCGCCGCAATATCGCCGATATAATTCAGTTGCCATTGTTTGGCTATTTTTTTAGCTTTTTCCGTATCAACGGAATCAACATAGGCAACGGCAATATTATTTATCATTAGCAACTTCTTCTACATGAACATAGTTATCACCAGTAGCATAGGCAATAAGGCGGCTTAACTGTTCGAGTGATAAGTCACATTGCTGTTGCCAGGTATTAAAGCTGTTTTGAATAGCTGATAAGCTAGATTTAGTTTGAATACCACCACTGATAATATCATGGGCACGAAAGTAGGCTTCAACATCGCGGCTTAAAATAAAGGTGTCTTTACCCAAAGTTCTTAAGGCATAAGGGCCAGTATTACCGCCAAGGCGTTGTCCGTGCTTTTTCAAGTGCGCCCATAAACCAATAATGTTATCGCTTGGCCATTGGGCAATAAATTCAGCAAAGCTATGACCATTCTGGCTTTCCTCAAATATCATTTGGCCGTTAGCTTTAATGGTTTTTACTTTATTAAAGTTACGAATTATTGCTGGATCGCTAGCTTTACGTTCCATCATTTCTTCTGGCATCATCAATATTTTTTCAATATTGAAATTGAAAAAGCTGTCTTCAAAGTTTGGCCATTTATTTTCTACCACGCGCCAAACAAAACCAGACTGGAATATTTTTTTAGTGAATTCCGCTAATATTCTATCGTCGCCAAGTTCAGGCAACAAATGATCTTGCTTGCCTTCACCCAGTAACAAGTTGAGTTTCGCTACGCCACCCTTACGAGCAGCAGCGCGTTGATAAATGTCATCAACCTTTTCTAAAGCCATCAATATTATCCTGTGATACCGCTGTGACGTAATAATGCATCAATTTCTGGTTCGCGGCCTCTAAAGGCTTTGAAAAGTTCGCTTGGCTCTTTTGAACCACCCATTTCTAACACGTTAGTTAAAAAGTCGTTGCCAACTTGTTGATTGAATATACCTTCGTCTTCAAAGCGAGAAAAAGCATCACTTGATAACACTTCAGCCCATTTGTAGCTGTAGTAACCTGCTGAATAACCACCACCAAATATATGGCCAAAGCTATGCTGAAAGCGATTAAATTCTGGCGCTTTTACTACAGAATAGTCATCGCGTACTTGGTTGAGTACTTGTTGAATTTCGTCGCCTTTTTCTGGTGAATATTGTGCATGCATTTTGAAATCAAATAAGCTGAATTCAAGTTGACGGATCATTTGCATGGCAGATTGGAAATTTTTCGCCGCTAACATTTTGTCTAGCATGGCTTGCGGTAATGCTTCACCTGTTTGGTAATGACCAGAAATAAAAGCCAGTGCTTCTGGCTGCCAGCACCAATTTTCTAAAAACTGGCTTGGTAATTCAACAGCGTCCCATGGCACGCCGTTAATACCCGAAACACCCGCAGCATTTATCTGCGTTAGCATGTGGTGAATACCATGACCAAATTCATGAAATAGGGTAACGACTTCATCGTGAGTGAATAATGCCGGTTTATCACCAACAGGGCCGTTAAAGTTGCAGGTTAAGTAGGCAACAGGATATTGAATGTCGCCATTGCTTAGCTCGCGTCGGCCAACACAATCGTCCATCCATGCACCGCCACGTTTCTTTGAACGAGCGTATAAATCTAGGTAAAAGCTACCGCGCAATTGCTGGTTTTTATCAAAAACATCAAAGAATTTTACATCTTTATGCCAGGTGTCTATGTCTTGTCGTTCGGTAATATTTAAGCCGAATAAACGATGTACAACTTCAAATAAGCCCGCCACAACTTTGTTTTCTGGAAAGTAAGGGCGTAGTTCTTCATCAGAAATAGCGTAGCGTTCTTGCTTTAATTTTTCGCTGAAATAAGGTAAATCCCAGGCTTGTAAATCACTTTGCTGAAACTTTTCTTCAGCAAAAGCTCGTACTTCAGCTAAATCTTGCTGGCCTTGTGATTTAGACTTTACGGCAAGGTTTTCTAAAAAGCCGATAACCTCACTAGTATTGTTGGCCATTTTTGTTGCTAATGACTTTTCTGCAAAGTTATCAAAACCTAGCAGTTGAGCAAGCTCGTGACGTAGTGACAATAGTTCAGCCATAATAGGGCTATTGTCGTATTCACCGCCATTTGGACCAATATCTGAAGCACGTGAAACAAAGGCGCGATACATTTTTTCACGTAATTCGCTATTTTCGCTATAAGTCATTACCGGTAAGTAGCTTGGAATATCTAAGGTAAATAACCAGCCTGATTTCTCTTGTGATTGTGCCAGTGCTTTTGCTGCTTCTTTAGCGCTTTCTGGCAAGCCAGATAATTCAGCTTCATCTGTTACATTGACGCTAAAGGCTTCAGTGGCATCAAGTAAGTTATTACCAAATGTAGAGCTTAAATCGGATAAGCGTGTGGCAATTTCACCGTATCGTTTTTGGTCTTGCTCGTTAAGTGCAATACCAGATAATTTGAAATCTCTTAAGGCGTTGGTGATAACTTTTTGTTGAGCAGTTGTTAATTCTTTAAATTCATTACTTTCACTCAATTGTTGGTAGGCAGCAAATAACCCAGAATGCTGACCAACAAAAGTGCCGTATTCAGATAAAAGTGGTAAACATGATTCATAAGCTTCACGAAGTTCATCACTATTGACCACTGAATTCATATGTGAAACCGGAGACCAAAGTTTACCTAATACATCATCAACATCATCAATAGGTGCAACTAAGTTTTCCCAAGTAAATTGAGTGTTGCTAGCAAGTACATCAGCAATAGCTGTTTTACAGTTTGCTATAGCTTTTTCAACCGCAGGCTTAATATGTTCTGGTTTGATTTTAGAAAATTGCGGAAGTTGGGTGTTTTGTAACAATGGATTTGTCATAGTTGGCACAACTGAGTCATGAATTATTGAAATAGAAGTAAGGGCAAACGTGTCGATAATCAAGGTTTGAGTTAATAGTTTTCAATATTTGTTGGTAATTATCGATAATTGAAATTTAATTGTTCAACATCATGTCATCTGATTTTATAAAATTAGCTATGTTGTCTGATAAACTTGAATTTTAGTTTTATCAGTCCAATATAGTGATAGATAATCACACAGGAATAAAACCATGACACAACATTTTGACTACATTTCTATTGGCGCAGGCAGTGGCGGTATTGCTTCAGCAAATCGGGCAGCACGTTTAGGTAAAAAAGCGGCGGTTATTGAAGCAAAACATATCGGTGGTACCTGTGTAAATGTAGGTTGTGTGCCGAAAAAAGCTATGTGGTATGCCGGACAAATTGCTGATGCTTTGCATTACGCTAATGACTATGGTTTTAAAGCGCCATTACAAGGTTTTGATTGGGGGACACTAGTTAAAAACCGTGAAGCTTATATTGAACGCATTCATGCTGCTTATGCGCGTGGCTTTGCCAGTAATGACGTTACTGTTATCAATGGTTTTGCAAAATTTGTTAACAAAAACACCCTTGAAGTTAATGGTGAGCTTTACACTGCTGATCACATTACGATTGCAACCGGTGGTCGCCCTAGTCGTCCAAATATTGAAGGGGCAGAACACGGTATTGATTCGGATGGTTTTTTTGCCTTAACAGAGCAACCTGAAAAAGTAGCAGTTGTTGGCGCTGGTTATATCGCTGTCGAGCTTGCTGGTGTTATGCATGCATTAGGTAGTGAGTCACACCTACTCGTGCGTAAAGAAAAACCATTACGTGGCTTTGACGATATTCTTAGTGATACTTTGGTAGAGCAAATGGCCAAGCATGGCCCAACATTACATACTATGAGTGTACCAACACGTGTTGAAAAGCATGCTGACGGCAAACTAACAATTCATTTAGAAAACGGTAAATCGATTGGGCCTGTTGATACTTTAATTTGGGCAATTGGCCGTGAACCAGCAACTGATAACATTAATATTGAGGCTACTGGCATTGAACTTAATGAACGTGGCTTTATTCCAACTGATAAATATCAAAATACCAATGTAGATGGCATTTATGCGGTAGGTGACAACACCGGGCGTGCACAACTAACACCTGTTGCAGTAGCGGCGGGTCGTCGTTTGTGTGAACGTTTATTTAACAATAAACCTTACGAACATTTAGATTATTCGAACATCGCAACCGTTGTATTTAGTCATCCAGTAATTGGTACAGTCGGTTTATCAGAGAAAGAAGCGATTGCCGAATATGGTGAAGAGCAAGTGACTGTCTATAAATCTCAATTTACTGCTTTATACCAAGCAATCACTGAGGATTACCGTGATCCAACTCGTATGAAGTTAGTGTGTGTTGGTAAAGAAGAAAAAATTGTTGGTATACATAGTATTGGTTTTGGTAGTGATGAATTACTACAAGGTTTTGCTGTGGCAATGAAAATGGGCGCCACTAAAGCTGATTTTGATAATACCGTAGCTATTCACCCAACGTCTGCAGAAGAGTTTGTTACTATGTAGTACTAAGGTATTTCCCTCTAACCACTTTATTTAGTTAGAGGGAAATATTGGTTATTACTCGATAAAGGCGGGTATAACCCGCTCTGAAATTTGAGTAAATATTTTATCTTCTCGTTCATGGCCTGTGATCACAATAATCAAATCAAGCGCTGCGACAACAATGATACGTTGTCCACCTCCGCCCCAGGCAAATGTGGCATCATAGCTTTTATCGCCAACCGTAATGTCAGTTTGATACCAAAAATAGCCATAGCGAAAATTATCAGGCATCCAATCTTCGGTAGGTTTAACAAGACTACTAGTGGCTTTTACTAGGTAGTTTGCTGAAATAAGCTGTTCGCCTTGCCACTTACCTTTGTTGAGAACAACAGTGCCTAACTTGACCATATCACGAGAGGTCATATTCACACCCCAGCCAGCTTCTGGAATACCGCTAACGTGAGTTTTCCAGGTGTAGTTTGTAATGCCTAATTTATCGAGAATCTCTTTTTTAAGGAAGTTCTCAGCGCTGCCTGGCACGACAGCATCGATGACCGCCATCACTAGTATTGGATTGTAGTTACCATATAAGTATTGTTGAGACTCAGAGGTAATAGGCGCACTATGTTCAAGTAGGGCTTGAACTAGTAGCTGCCCCTTGATCGCGGCAGGATTTTTTTTAAGCTCTTGCCATTTATCACGGTCAATACTAAGTCCACCGTGCATGGTCAATGCTTTATGCAGTGTGATTTTTTCTGAGCCCTCAGCAAGTTTTGACGTATCTAGATCTTTTAGAAAACTAATCAATGGTTTTTGCAAATCGGCCATCGTCAGATAGCCCAACTGGATAGCTCGACCTAGTGCCATGCTGGTGTAAGCTTTAGTCGCCGAAGCTTGCCCATGATGTAAGTTGACTCGGCCTCGTTTGTAATAAGATTCAAATAACAATTTCCCTTGGTGAGAAATAAGCATGCTATCGTAGAGGCCATGTTTGTCATTGGCGACTTCTTTGGCTAATTTGATAATCTCATCTTTAGTTCCGCTGTCGACACCTAGTTCGCCAACAGCTAATTGGTCTTCTCTGGCTGCTGGTGTTAAATCAATAAAACTTTCTTGTAGATAAGGTAAATCCCTAAAAGACATTTTTGCATCTTCGACAGATGCCATGGGTGCAAGCATGGTGCTGTCTACCGTATTCGCTGCAACTACATTGCTAACAGTGCTAAATAGCGCAGCAGCAATGAAACTTTTAAACTTTGTTTTAATATTCATAAATAAATCTAGTTCCGTTTGGTTAGGCTTATGATTTTGCTCTAAGCGTTTCGATAATTTGTGCATCTACCCAGTACATACCGGCATTTTGATCATTAACAAATCTGTTAAATAAAAGGTACTTTCCGTCTGGTGTCACGATTGCTCCACTTTCAGAGACCGCGCTATTTATTGTCTCTCCAAAATTAATGGCCGATCCCCAGCTGCCATCTTTCTGTCGAAAACTAATAAAAAGATCAGCCTTTCCATATCCATTCTCTCCTTGTTCATCCCAAATTAAATAGGATTCATCTGGTGCAATAAAGGGATGTGCGTTCTAGTCACCAAAATCAATATCTACCGCTTTTGGTTTTGTATATTTGCCATTTATTAAGCTTGAGTAATGAATGGGAGTTGATTCATTTGCGTCGTCGAAATAGTAAGTTCCTGCCGCAGAAGACATTAGGCGCATGATTCGAAAATTTTTAAAATAAGCGCTTAGGCTTTTGATTTCTGACCAGCCAGTTTTGGTTCGCTCCATATAGTGTTTGCCCAAATGCATTGTATTACCATCAGGCGTGGTAATAGGGCGGCCTACTCTAGGTCCCACCAAAGACTCGTGCCATTGATTGTTTTCTACTTTGAAAACGCGTAACGACCACTTGCCATCTTGATTATTTCTTCGCGTAAAATAGAAACTTTTCATATCAGGTGTGAAGAAGCCACTGTGATCACGATGTGCTGGCGACCGTTTACTGGGCGCAAAAGCCATAGGAGTATCACCGGGTGGCGTTTGTCCAACATAAGGCCCTTCAAGAATTGGGGCTTTATCATTTCCGTAGCTATTAGCGCTTAGCGTTGCCATGAAAATAAAAAGCGCAATTAGCAGCATACTTAATTTCATTATTTCACTCCTTTTTCTTGTAAGTTTGATAACCATTTTATGCCTTTAACACCTAACATCGGGAAGGAGTCACTATGACCAGAGGAGTCGATAACGATGTGTTTGAGTGAAGAGATTGCTTGATAGTTTTTACCTTTTAGTTGGCTAACAAAGTCTTCAACATGTGGCCGTAATTCTTTTTCAAGTTCGCCATAGGAAATAAAGATGTTAATTGCTGGCTGAGCACTATTTAAACTTGCATTTGCTTGGGCAAAAAGCTCAGTGCCGCTACTCCATATACTTGGGCTACCAAGAATATAATTTTTAAAGGTCTCGGGTTGTGTTAGCAATGCATAGGTGCCGAAAAGGCCACCAGCTGAAAAGCCTAGATAGCTGCGATTGCTTGGATCAGTTCGGTAATTTTTTTCGATCATCTTGAAAACATCGTTGCGAATAAAAGAAAGGTGATTGTCGGCTTGTCCAAATTTTATTTTTGGATGTTTAGGGTTAGTTTTTTTCTTGAATGAGTAGTCGCCAAAACGGCTGAAATGCGCACCATATTTTTGCTTGAGCTCTTCTGGAATATCTTTTCGCCATGAGATCCCGACTAAAATAACGTCTTCCATTATATAAGCGGTGGCAGCAGATAATAGTTCGATATGCCAAACTGCGTCGGTAAAATAGATGACAGGATACTTTTTGCTCTTATCTTCGTCATATTTTTCAGGCAGTTTAACGAGCAGTTCGTACTGCTTATTAGATTGCTTATCCGTGATCGGAAGAACATGTATGCCTGGCATTTCGTAAGGTGATTGGTCAGTTTCAGCAAGTACCAAAAAAGGGATTAGCACTACAATAAGTAAGATTATATTTTTTATCATGATTACCTCGGTGATTTACTCTGAGCATTTAAGGTTGAATAAAATGTGAGTATTCACCTTAACGAATAGCGAGCAATTTACTTGAGGTTGCACTGATTTTTAGCTGATTTTTATCTGATTATTAAAAAACTAATAATTATCAAATGTTTACAATGTTGAGTTTGGCCGTTCAGGCGTTTATGCTATACCATTCATCTTGTGTTGATTTAATTTTTAATCGCAAACTTTAGTGGTACCAGAGGATTTATGGCAGAACAGTATTGGATTGGCGGATTTTTTATCGATTTATCCCGAAATCAAATCACCCAAAATGACCAATCAAAAACACTCGCTCCAAAAGCATTGGCTGTTCTCACTCATTTGGCTGAGCATCAAGGACAAGTAGTTAGTCATGAAGCCTTGTTAGCTAAAGTTTGGCAAGGAACTGTTGTATCCCCCAATTCACTGCAACGCAGTATTGCGCAATTAAGAAAAGCACTGGGTGACGATGGGAAAGTTCAAGTTTATATCAAGACGCATGCTAAACAAGGATACAGCTTAGAGTGTGATGTTAGGTGGCATGACGGTGTCGGTAAAAAAGTATTCGAAGTTATTACTAAAGACAACGCCACTAATGAACCTTTTGATAGCGAGGTTGCGACTAACGTTGTTAATAATAGTGCTGTCGGTGAAGAAACCAATCGCAGCGAATTACCAGCAGGCGCTGTTGCAAAATCGAAAAGGTTGAAATCTAACTTACTGCCGATTGCGCTTATTTTTGGCATCATGATGCTTGCCACAATTAGCTATCAATTTACGGCATCTAAGCAACCGGAAACATTATCTATTGGTGCGCTGCGCTCATTAACAACGACAGATAATAAAGAACATTCAGGTATTTATTCACCTAATGGCGAATACATTGTTTTCAATCGTTACTCAGACGAGTATTGCGCTAGCAGTAACATTTGGGCAAAAAATATTAAAACGCAGAAAGAAACCCAATTGACGAACAATATGGGGAGATACGGTAGTCACAGTTTCTCAAAAGATGGGAAAAAATTGGTATTTATTAAAATTGAAAACTGCGATAAACCGATTAATCAAAAAGAATGCTATAAACTAATGACCTTGGATTTTGATAAAGCATTAAAATCACCGCAAGCGCCAAGTTTATTAATGGAATGCAAAAACTCTATAATTACTAAATCTAAATGGTTAAAGAATAATAATATTGCTTTATTGCAAGAGCTTGCTAATCATTGGAAATTAATTAGTTATTCAATCGAAGACAATGAAAGCACCGATATTTACTCGCTAGCAGGCGGTCAGGTAATTGATTATGACTATTCTGCTAAAGATGACATTATTGCTTTAATTAGTGTGCATAATGACGGTCAGAACTATATTGAAATTATCAAATCTACGGGTCAATTACTGTCTAGTTATCCAATTGAGTATCCGCCAGAGATAACGAATTTAAGTTATATTTATCCAAACTTTTCGCCATTAGACAACCAACTTATTTTTAGCACGGGCCGACAACTCTTCACACTGTCTTATCAAGGTAAAATAGCTAAAGTTAGCCTTCCTCTTGACGAGCCTGCAGGCTCACCGATATTTCACCCAGATGGTAAACGAGCGCTGATGATAAAAGGGCACTGGGATAGTGATATTGCGACATTTTCCATTTCGAAAGTTGCCAACTCAAACTCAACAGAAATAGCAGCTGTTCATTCGTTAACTGAGAAAAATGGTGATGTATTGCCTATTTCTAAGATAATTTCACGTTCAACACGTGAGGAAGATAGTGCTATTTTCCAACCTGATGGCAAGTTAATCGCTTTCAAATCAGATCGCTCTGGTGAAGATCAAATTTGGCTAAACGATGACAATGAACTACAACAGCTCACTAATTTTCCAATAGACACGCGGATTTCGGGATTGGATTGGGCTGCTGATGGAAAAAGTATTCTAGTAAACGCCAATAACGTACTCGTTCAGGTTAATCTCGATGCGAAGCAAAAGTCCTTTTCGATTGCATTCCCAGTTGCGCAACTGTTCCATTGGGATAGTGACAATAACAGGGCTTTATTATTGATACGAATTAAAGGCATTTTAAAATTTGTTGAGTTCAATATGAATGATTTAAGTTTTAAAATCATCACGGATAAGAAAGTTAATTGGGCGTTGAAAAGTGAAGATGGCCGATTAATTTATACCGATCACATGGATCGATTTTGGCAACCAGGGCCAGCGGAAGACCAACTGATTGAAGTATTAGAAAATCAAGGTAGTGACAAACGATATATTGTGAAGCATAACGTACTTTATGGCATTAACGAGGACTACCAACTGTGGTCTTATGCGCTTAACGATGGCACATTTAAGATCCTCGGTAATATACCGGATAAAATTGATTTTATTACCGACATTAATCAGAACGAGCTGTTAATGACCACTCGAGTTTCAGCAAAAAAAGAAGTAGCCGAGCTGACATTAAGTGAATAACATCAGCTGATGAATGCATGCTTAATTTATTGAGTGAATAAACAGGGAAAATTACCATGAAAATTTTTGCAAAACTTATGATAACTGTACTGCTAGGCGTATTTATGTCATTGGTTATAGCGGCGGAAGAGCACCGTCATGACCATGGCAATTCAACCGAAAAATTGTCGTTAAATCAAGGTGAAAAATGGCAAATTGATAACAGTTTGTACCTTGGTATGAGCAATATTAATCAAGCCGTGCAGGCTAAACTCAATGATATTCATTACGATAAGTTTTCTAGTGAGCAATACTTACAATTGGCGACTCAGGTTGATCAGCAGATAGCCTACTTATTTGAGCATTGTAAATTACCACCAGAAGCTGATACACAACTACATCTATTGCTTGCCAAAATAATGCGCGGTAGCAGCATGATGAAGGAAAATAAAACCCCAAAGCAGGGTGCTATTTTTGTTATTCAGGCCTTACGTGATTATCCTACTTACTTTAACGATAAGGATTGGCGCGGGCTCGATCATTAGTTGTGTTTTAGTCGTAATCATATTTTCATGAACTTTGTATACTCGATAATATTTTTTGATTAATTTCTTTTGCTCCGTAATGTCTCACTAACGAAATTGACGCAATGCTGCCATTGTAATTTTTCATTTTTGAATAACGATTAAAGCGAGTGTAAAAAATAAATTTTTATGAAAGTTTATTGACTGAAATTGAGCCAGCCCTTGTCATTTCTCGCTTATGTTTTTTTGTTATTTACAGGTGTAATAAAACGGTAAAAATAATTTAATAATTGTCTGGTAATAGGGCTGTTTTCTGTTAATCTCTTAGCTCGCTAAAATTTATTGCTCGTTAATTGAACAGCAAAGTTTACGCGCGGACATTTATTTATCCACATTATAAAAAAATAATAATAAATATGTGAAAAGGATTTCAGTCTCACCTTTTTTCAATAATTACAATTAGTTATACTTAAGTTGCCGTAAAGTTCACCAGATCTTTATGGTCTTTCCTCGTGCTTTTCAACATACTTATCCACAATTATCGTCATTTGATGTGACTAAATATAATGAAGTGCTAGAGAGAATTTGCCGATTATGGCATGCTTAACCAATCTTTCTCCCAGTCAAAAAATTATCATGCCAACTTCTGACCAATCACCGCTTATTTTAGTCGATGGTTCATCCTATTTATTCCGTGCATATCACGTGCCTTACTTACAAGCTTTGTCGACTTCTGACGGTCAACCTACTGGCGCTATAACTGGCGTATTGAACATGCTAAAAAGTCTTAAAAAAGACTATCCGAATGGCAATGTTGTAGTGATTTTTGATGCTAAAGGAAAAACCTTTCGCAATGACATGTACCCAGAATATAAAGCTAACCGTCCGCCGATGCCGGATGATTTGCGCAGCCAAATTGCGCCACTGCATCAAATTATTACCGCAATGGGTTTACCGCTATTAGTCGTTGGCGGAGTAGAGGCGGATGACGTTATTGGTACGTTATCTAATCAAGCTACTGCATTAGGTATGGAAACGGTTATTTCAACCGGTGATAAAGATATGGCGCAGTTGGTTAATCAACACGTGCGTTTGATTAATACCATGACTAACGTCGAAATGGATGAAGCAGGCGTTGTAGAAAAGTTCGGCGTTCGTCCTGATCAAATTATTGATTACTTAGCCTTAATGGGTGACAAGGTTGATAATATTCCAGGGGTAGAAAAATGTGGCCCTAAAACTGCGGTTAAATGGTTAACAGCCTACCCTACGTTAAATGAAGTGATGGCTAATGCTGATCAAATTAAAGGTAAAGTAGGTGAAAACCTGCGTTCAGCTTTAACGCAATTACCGCTGTCGTTTGAATTGGCAACGATTAAGCTTGATGTTGAACTTGAGCAATCGGTAGAAGAAATAAAGCCTGTTGCCGCCGATTTAGAAACCTTGAAAGCATTATATGAAAAATATGAACTAAGACGGTTACTCGCTGACTTAAATAATGGCGATAAAGCTGAGAAAAGCGATAGCGCGGAAGTTGAAGATAGTAGCGATGATGAAATTGCTGAAAATAATATTGATGTTGAGTACGACATTGTACTTAACAAAGCTGATTTTCAAAGCTGGTTAGACAAGCTGACTAACTCAGAGGTATTCGCCTTTGATACTGAAACAACCAGTGTAGATTACCAAAAAGCTGAACTGGTAGGTTTATCATTTTCAGTTGAAGTAGGTAAAGCGGCTTATGTACCCGTTGCACATGATTATGAAGATGCGCCAGAGCAACTAGACAGAGACTGGGTATTGGCTCAGCTTAAGCCTTTATTAGAAAGTGAAACACAAAATAAAGTCGGACAAAATTTAAAGTACGATGCTAATGTTTTATCTCATTATGATATTGCGATGAAAGGCATTACTTTTGATACCATGATTGAGTCGTACTGTTTAAACAGTGTTGCTACTCGTCATAATATGGATGCTTTAGCAGACAAGTACCTTGGTTATAAAACTGTGCATTTTGAAGATATTGCCGGCAAAGGTGCGAAACAGCTAACCTTTAATCAAATTGAAATTGAAAAAGCTGGGCATTATGCCGCTGAAGATGCTGATATTACGCTACGTTTACATCAAGCCATAATGCCAAAATTAGCCAAAAGCAGTAGTCAACTTTCAGTATTTAACGAGATAGAAATGCCATTGCTACCTGTTTTGGCTCGCATGGAACAATATGGCGTGTTGATTGACTGCGATATGTTAGATCAGCAAAGTCATACTATTGGTACGCGTTTATCTGAACTAGAGATTGAAGCGCATAATATTGCCGGAAAAAGCTTTAACCTTAGCTCTCCTAAACAGCTACAAACTATTCTATTTGAAGAGTTAAAAATTCCAGTATTGAAGAAAACCCCGAAAGGCGCGCCTTCGACAGCAGAAGAAGTGTTGCAAGAGTTAGCACTTGATTACCCGTTACCGAAAGTGATTTTAGAAAATCGAGGCTTAAGTAAATTAAAATCTACTTATACTGATAAACTGCCTTTACTGGTTGACCCTAAAACGAATCGAGTACATACCTCATATCACCAAGCGGTAACAGCGACAGGGCGTTTATCTTCAACCGATCCTAACTTACAAAATATTCCAATCAGAAGTGAAGAAGGTCGTAAAATTCGTCTTGCTTTTATTGCACCAAAAGATCATAAAATTGTTGCGATAGATTATTCACAAATTGAATTAAGAATAATGGCGCATTTGTCTGATGACCCAGGCTTAGTTAAAGCTTTCTCTGAAGGTAAAGATGTTCATAAGGCTACAGCAGCGGAAATATTTGCTGTGCCATTAGATGAAGTGACTAGCGATCAACGTCGTAGTGCGAAAGCGGTTAATTTTGGCTTGATTTACGGCATGTCAGCATTTGGTTTGGCTAAACAGTTAAATGTTTCGCGTCATACTGCACAAGAGTACATGGATAAGTATTTTGAGCGTTATCCAAATGTTTCGCAATACATGGAAGATACTCGCCAACAAGCTACCGACACTGGCTATGTTGAAACATTATTTGGTCGCCGACTTTATTTACCTGACATTAAATCTAAAAATGGTATGCGTAAAAAGGCTGCTGAGCGTGCCGCGATTAACGCGCCAATGCAAGGCACAGCTGCCGATATCATTAAAAAAGCAATGTTGTCGGTTGATGCATGGATACTTGAACAAAATGACCCTCGTATCAAAATGACCATGCAAGTACACGATGAATTAGTTTTTGAAATTCATCAAGACATCGTTGAAAGCACGACACAAACCCTAGTTGAAATAATGAATAATGCGGTAGAAATGAGTGTGCCGTTAATTGCAGAAGCTGGTATTGGTGAAAATTGGGAACAAGCGCATTAACGCTTAAGATAACTTTAAGGGATTATTGAACGCAGTTTGAAATTTATTCATTGTTTACGCGTTCTTATAATTAACACCAAATGATCCCTTCAAGGTGTGTTTCTTTATAGGCCTCTACATAGAGGCCTTTTTTTTATCATAAATTTTATTTACCTGTCATTTGACAGTGCCATATCGAACCAAAATTACCTACAGTTAACGCCGCTTTATTAAATGGCTTAGCTTGTTTGTGATAAAAATACGATTTAATGTAAAAAAATTACAGAATATACTTTACAAACTTAGAGCTCTTACTCTATAATTGTTTTGTTCCTAACACGAACGCTTGTTGTAATAATTTGTATATTTTAGCTTTCCTCATAGCTTATAGACCGATAACATTAGTTGTCGGTTTTTTTTTGCCTTTACAAAGCCGACGAATGATTTGAGTTGATAGTTAGTAGCAAAAAGAAAAGTATGCATTGATTGGTATTGATGTAATAAAACTACAAGTTATAGCTCATTCGAAACTTAGCGATAGTCTAATGCAATTAATTTAACACTACTGCTTATTCCGGTTTATCAAATGGGTCAATAATAGCCTCAATTTGCGGCGGCTTACTTCGACCTGACTTGCGTAAAGCATCACGTAATACGTATTCTATTTGGGCATTTAGGCTACGTAATTCATCGTCAGACCAACGTTGCATAGCGGTCAGTATTTCTTCATTTATACGCAGTGGATAAGCTTTCTTTGCCACGATTAACCTCTAATTAATGATTTACCAGTTGGTAGTTGGGCTCGCGTAAAGCGAGCGCCGTACATTTTAATATAAACTGCCAGCATTAACGATAGGTTGTGCGGCTTCATCAGAACAAAGTACAACAAGTAAGTTGCTCACCATTGCAGCTTTTCGTTCAGCATCAAGTTCAACAATATTGCGTTCATCTAAGTTGTGCAGTGCCATTTCTACCATGCCTACAGCACCTTCAACAATTTTTGCACGAGCAGCGATAATTGCCATTGCCTGTTGTCTGCGCAGCATAGCATTGGCAATTTCAGGTGCGTAAGCTAAGTGGCTAATTCTTGCTTCAATAACGTTAACTCCCGCTTTGCCTAAACGGTCTTGCACTTCACCTTTTAGTGCTTCAGAAATTTCAATAGGGTTACTGCGTAAAGAAATACCTTCTTCTTCGTGATGATCATAGGCATAGCTTGTGGCTAAATTACGCAAAGCAGATTCACTTTGTATTGAAACATAGTCCTCGTAATCGTCTACTTGAAAGACAGCTTCTGCAGTATCTACTACTTCCCAAACAATAACCGCGGCAATTTCAATTGGGTTACCATTTTTATCATTAACCTTTAATTTACTGCTTTCAAAGTTTCTTACTCGTAGTGAAACTCGCATTTTTGTATAAAATGGATTTGCCCAGCGTAGCCCTGATAAGTGCACGGTACCGGCATATTTACCAAAAAGTTGTAAAACTCGACCCTCTTTTGGATTGACCATAAAGAAGCCAAACCAACCAATAAAGATAATGATATTGGCAATTAACCCAAATATTGTCAGAGCAGGATTATTGGGTAATGAGTAAATTGTTAGGCTTAATGCACTAAGTTGCACGAAGAATAGAATAAAAATAAATCCAATACCATTTGGTGCTTTTACTTCTTTTTCTGTAAACATATCGTTTTCCATTAGTTATTTATCATGTGATATCATTTTGATATCACAATTGGTTTTTTGCAAGTTTATTTTTAGAATATGTCGGTTAGCAAAAAATGCACAAAATATAATCGCTTATTAATCAGCGACTAATACGGGTATTATCAATTGTGTGATTTTGATCAATAACGGGATTTTTCCAACTGATATTATCAACACAGATTTAAACAGCGGAGAATTATTATGGGATGTTGTGGTCAATGTGGTGGCGAAGGTCACGAGCCAGTAGCAGAGCAAGAACAAACTGAAGAAACAGTAGAAACGACTGAAGAAGATTAATCTTTCTTAGCGTTACGATAAAAGAAGCAGCAATAGGCTGCTTTTTTATTGCCTGAAATTTAGCTCTTATGAGAGAGCATGGTTAGCGACAAATTTAAATGCTCAATTAAAGCGCTACAATGATCAAAATCGCTTAAAGATACAATTTTATCGGCAATAAAAACTTGTGCGGTAATGACACCTATCGCTTTATGACCAACTTTTACTGGCATAATTAATACCGCACCACTACCAATGTAATCAGCAATTTCCCCAGTAATATATTGATACCATTGTTTGGCTTGCTTATCGTTAATCAGCACTGCTTGGTCTGTGTTCATAACATGACTAAAAATATTCATGCTTTTGATAAGGTTGAACTTTCTATTGTACTCAATTGGTTGGCTGTTGATGTCAAAGCTAAACCTAGCCTTCATCGCTGATTTGTCGTCAACCATCATGAAAAATGTACATTGTTCAAAAGCAAATATTCCGGCAGTAGCTTGTAGGGTTGCTTGAATGTAAGTAGAAAAGTCAGTCGTCGTTCTAAGTAGCTTATTCATTTGCATACAAGCAGTTAAAACTTCACTTTCTTTATTGGGGTTATATTTTAGTACCTTATGAGCGATATCATTAAAGTCTTTAGCTTTTGGTAAAGGTTTTATGTGCTCTATTAACGCCTTGGCGCCGTAGGAGGTTAGCAACTTGCTGGCTTGTTCGCGTATTATTTCAATTTTGGCGGTCAATTGTCGAATATTTAAACCGGTAATCTTGGCAATATCGCTTAATAATTGCTGAAACTCTTCAACACTTCCCGTTGGATTTGCTATGCAATTACTTAATTTGTCAGCAAAGTAAATAATTTGGACTTCTATTGTACGGCTTTGTGGTTGGTCTAATGCTTTGAGAAGTAAATCACTTAAACTCCATGTTTTTGCTAATTCGCCACTGAGCTGTGTAAAGTCACCTCCAAGCTCTTTATGACATTTCTTTTGAAAAATCGCAGGAGTTGTATCAACAAAAGTGGCTAAACTTTTAGCTGAGTCGCCACCGACACCCCAAAATGCAGTTTCGCCAATACGATATAGCATTGCCGCTAGGTAAAGTTCTTCTTGGGTATCTTCGGCATATTGTGGCGCCATCATTTTTGCTAATAAGCCCGCGTGAAATGAGTTAGCCATTGATTGGGTTAATTGCTGATGTACATGAACGTCGAGATCTTTGTTGGCCAGTAAACCTTCCACTAGCCGAGAAGTTAAACAAATATTTTTGACCGCTTGAATGCCTAATACCACTGAAGCTCGCGAGACGGTACTGACTTTATTCACACTTAAATGTTGCACGCTATTGGCAACCTTTAATAAGCAAGAGGCAAGCGCTTGGTCGTGTAATATTGCTTTGCTTAGCTTAGGCAGTGACGATTTATCATCATTATTAAACTTATCGAGCATTTTCGCCGTTGAGGTTATTGCGGGTAATTCACTTTTGGCGATAACATCAACCCAATACTGAATTAGATGCGCTTGTGCATCATGCATACTTGGCTCCGAGAGGACAAATTTTGTGTTATTTTTATACGTTTAAATTAGCGTAACACATTCATGGTCAATTTCCTTGTTCACGCAGGGTATATCGATCGAAGGTATTAAATAATTGTTGCAAGGTCGCGAACTTTTACATAAAAGTTGTAGTCTACAGGTGAATAAAGCCGTTAAGCTATTGTGCTTGTTATCAATGTAGATAATATTATCTACAGCTAAAAATATCGAAATTAAATCGAGGAAAATATTTTGAATAAATGGACGTTACCACTGCTATTAACTTGTTTAGTAGCTTGTGAAAATACTAACACCACAATAATAAAAGCACCTATTGCCGGTATGACTTTTGTTGAAAAAGTAGAGGCAGAAGCAGGAAAAACGGTGATCCCATATCAAAAATATGTCTTGGATAATGGTTTAACGTTAATTTTACATCAAGATAACTCTGATCCCTTAACACACGTTGATATGACTTATCATGTTGGCTCTGGTCGTGAAGATATTGGTAAGTCGGGCTTTGCGCACTTTTTTGAGCATATGATGTTTCAAGGCTCTGAACATGTGGGTGATGATCAGCACTTTAAAATGGTCACAGAATCAGGCGGTACCATGAATGGCACCACCAACAGCGACCGTACTAATTACTTTCAAACGGTGCCAGCTAGCCAATTAGAAAAAATGCTTTGGTTAGAAGCCGATCGTATGGGCTTTTTAGTTGATGCTGTCACGCAAGAAAAATTTGAAGTACAGCGTGAAACTGTAAAAAATGAACGTGGTCAAAGTTACGAAAATCGCCCTTATGGTTTATTACGAGAACGTGTAGCGCAGGCAATGTATCCTGTAGGTCACCCATATTCTTGGCAAACAATCGGCTATATTGATGACCTTAACCGCGTGAATGTTAATGACTTAAAGGCGTTTTTCTTACGTTGGTACGGCCCTAACAATGCCACATTAACTATCGGTGGCGATATTGATGTTGAAAAAACTTTGGCGATGGTGAATAAATACTTCGGTAGTATTCCTCGTGGCCCAGAAGTTAAAATGCCAGAAAAACCAAGTATCACTATTGATGCTGACCGTTATATTTCACTAGAAGATAATGTTCATTTACCTTTGATTTATATGTCGTATCCGACAGTAAGCGTTCGACATGAAGACGAAGCACCACTTGATCTACTCTCAAGTATCCTTGGTGGTGGTAAAACCTCTCTGCTTTATAAAAACTTAGTCAAAAACCAACTTGCCGTGCAAGCATCGGTAAGCCACCCATGTGCTGAATTGGCTTGTACTTTTAATATGCTAGCGCTACCAAACCCTGCTTCAGGTAAAACTTTAGCAGATATGGAAAAGGTAATTCGTGACACCTTAGTTGAATTTGAAGCCCGTGGTGTAGAAGACGACGATTTACTTAAAGCTAAAGCTGAAATGGAAGCAGGTTTTATTTTTGGTTTACAAAGCGTTGCCGGCAAGGTTAGCCAACTTGCCGCTAATGAAACGTTTAAAGGTAACCCGAATTATATTGAAAAAGACATTGCTCGCTATGCCAATGTTACAAAAGCTGATGTGATGCGTGTATTTCAAAAATACATCAAGAATAAACATGGCGTTATTATGAGTATTGTGCCGAAAGGTAAGCCTGAGCTTGTTGCCGCACAAGATAACTTTAGCCCGCAAGAACGTATAATCCCTGAGCAAAAAGTGACATCGGATGCTGATTTGCATATCCGTAAAGCAAAAGACAACTTTGACCGCAACATAGTACCAGCTGCTGGAATTAATAAAGCGGTTGAAGTGCCAACAATGTGGCGAGAAACCTTTGCCAATGGCATGGAAATCCTTGCCACCCAAAGCATCGAAACACCAACGACTTCATTGTTAATTAAAATTCCTGCTGGGCATTATTATGAAAGCAAAGAGAAAGCGGGAACTGCGTCTCTGTTAGCTGCAATGTTAAATGAGTCAACCACAAAACGTAGTGCTGAAGACATGAGTAAAGCACTGCAAAAATTAGGTTCTTCAGTCGGTATTTACGCGAGTAATAGTTACTTAACGGTCAATGTAGACACGTTAACAAAAAATTTAGACGCAACATTAGCACTGACTTATGAAAAGCTTACGGCACCAGCATTTTTGGCAAGTGAATTTTCTCGCAATAAAAACAATGCCATTCAAGGCGCAATTAACGGTAAAAAAGATGCTGGTTATTTAGCCTCTAATGCTTATCGTCAATTGCTCCATGCTGACAATATTGCGGCAACATCTAGTCAAGGCTCAGAAGCTTCATTGGCTAACATTGAACTTGCCGATATTAAGGCGCTTTATCAACAACAAGTTAAGGCGAGTGACAGCGAAATAATATTGGTTTCAGACTTAGATAAAAGCCAAGTACTGAAATCATTGAGCGTTTTTAAACCTTTAGCTGGCGCTGGTAAAAAGCTTGAATTGAATTTACCAGCCTCAACCGCAAAATTGGGCGTGGTTTACTTAGTGAATAAAGATAATGCGGCACAATCAGCTATTCGTATTGGTAAACGTTCACTTACTCAAGATATTACCGGTGAATATTATCGTGCTTATTTGATGAATTTTCCTTTAGGTGGTGCTTTTAATAGTCGCATTAATTTAAATCTACGAGAAGATAAGGGTTACACCTATGGTGCTAGGTCATACTTCTATGGTGATAAATTCTCAGGTGCATATACCGCTAGTGCTGAGGTACGCGCTGATGTGACTGATAAATCGATTGTTGAATTTATTAAGGAAATACAAAACTATGCCGACAATGGCATTAGCGATGAAGAGTTGGTATTTATGCGTAATGCGATTAATCAAAAAGACGCATTAAAGTATGAAACACCAGGTCGTAAGTTAGGCTTCTTAGCACAAATCTTAGAGCATAATTTAACCGCTGATTTCGTTAAGGAGCGTAGTGAGATTGTCGCAAATATTAGCAAAGAAGAAATAAATGCCTTAGCGAAAAAGCATTTAGATTTAAGCCAAATGTTGATGGTAGTTGTTGGTGACGCTAAAACACTTAGACCACAATTAGAAGCGTTAGGTTATCAAGTAATAAACTACGAAATATAGATAAAGAGAATGATAAAGGCCGCTAATCAAGCGGCCTTTTTTATGTTCAGGATGAACGGTATAGCGCGGGTGCATGGATGCACAGGAGCGTATATGTTCAGGATGAACGGTCAGTTTTTTTGTTCCTGACAAAAACTAAGTACCTACATCCATGTAGGCAATAGCGCGGGTGCATGGATGCACAGGAGCGTATAAATTCAGAATACTTGTATTGCTTAGCGTGCTTTGCGACTAATTAGCTTAACGCTATCTAGGCGAAACGTTTAACCGTATCAATTAGCTCATCGGCGCAAAATGGCTTAGTTAAGTATGCACTGGCACCTAAGTCAGCTGCTTGTATTTGATCAGCTTCATCGTGAGAGCCAGAAAGAAAAATAACAGGAATGTCGGTGCGAGCGGCGATAGATTTAATACGCTTATAGCATTCAAAACCGTCCATTTCTGGCATTTGAATATCTAAAATTATCAGCGCTGGTTTAAAAGATATTAATAGGTTTAATGCTTGTAAACCTGATTTTGCCGCAAAAATCTTGCAACCCAATGGCTGAATAATATTTGAAACAACACGAATGTTGATAGAGCTATCATCTATGATGAGTATATCGCTGTTTAAGTTATTAACTTCCATGAATTCATTATCTTAATTCCATTGACCTTCATCATATCTACACCATTTGAATTTAACAACTCCGACTTGTTAATAAGTTCATAGATTAAAAATTAATAACTTTCAGTATGTTAATGAAGCTCTTTTAAAGTGGGTCTTAATAAGGTTGTCGTGCTGTTCATCATCACGACAACCTAATTAAATTAATACCATTTATGGTTGAGTTATTTTTTACTTGGGTACTTTGCTGGCGTGGTTTTATTAGGTAACGTTGCTTGCATAAATTGACGAATATCTTGGTTAGCCGCTTCTAAATCTTGATAGCGTAAGTACATCATATGGCCACTTCTGTAACCTTTAAACGATAACCTGTCTTGCATCTTTCCGCTTGGGTCAAGTTGCCATAGCGTATATTTAGCATCAAAGTAATTGGTTGCTCCATCATAATAACCCGACTGGATCATGACATTTAAGTATGGGTTTTGCGCCATTGCTAAACGTAAGTTTTCACCGGTTCTATTTTTGCTTCTATCCCAAGGGTGAACATTACCGAACATGTTATATTTAATATCGGTTTTATAGTTAAGTTCTTCACGTAAATAGTAATTAATGGCAGGTGTGAAGCTATGAAGCCATGAGGTTAATTCAGCGTTGTAATCTGGACGACTGCCGGTAACTTTTTCATCAATACCTAAATATCGAGAATCTAATCGACCAACGGTTTGTTCGCGGTTGCGTAGTATTTCTTTCCAGAAATAAGATGCTTCAATGTCTAAATTACTACGTAAGACTTCTTGAATAGATAAGCCTGAATATTTTGCAACTTGCTCAGCAATAGCTTGTTTTTCTTCAGTAGAAATAAAGCCACCTTTGGCTAAGGCAGGCAAATATTTTTCAACGGTAAATTGCTCTACTTCAGGTAGTATGTCGAGTAAATCACGGTTTTGTAACTCACTGGACAATGCTTTGTGGTACCAAGCTGTTGCCGCGAAATAAGGTAAGCGGTTAGCTGCTTTTACAGGGCCGTCTCGTTTAATACCAATATCTGTTGGTGATACGAGTATCACGCCATTTAAATACATCCATTGACGCGATTGCAGTTCTAAAGCCAAGCCTGAAACACGTGTGGTACCGTAACTTTCACCGATAAGGTATTTTGGTGATTGCCAGCGATTGTTACGCGTGACAAAAGTATTAATCCACTCTGCTAAGTATTTCACATCGGCATTAACGCCAAAAAACATTTTCTTTTGCTCTGCTTTTGTTGGCATTTTTCCGTCTTTTTTCGGCAAAACACGCGAATATCCAGTATTAACAGGATTAACAAAGACAATATCAGCGGTATCTAAAATAGAAAAGTCATTAGCTTTTACGCCATATGGTTGCAATGGAAAGCCCTCGCTGTCTACGTTAAGTACTTTCGGACCTGTATAAGCGACATGCATCCAAACAGATGCTGAGCCAGGACCACCGTTGAATGAAATGAGTAGTGGTCGAGCAGCTCTATTTTTTACTTTTGAGCGTTGGTAATAGGTATAGAAGAGTGTTGCGGTTGCATTTCCTTCTTCATCCCATACCGGTTGCGTACCGGTTGTTGCACTGTATTCAAATGACTTACCATTGACCTTAGCTTTGTGGCTACTAGTGGTACTTTCATCGATGGCAATTTTGCGCTCAAATTCTGCATTGGCAAATGGAGACAAAACTAATAGTAGGCTAACCAATGGTATTAAATGCCTAATATTCATAGCACTATCCTTAATAAATAATTGTAAACTGTGATTTCAGCCTACGTTAGCATGAAGGAAAAGTCATAATTAAAAGCTAGAAAGGCTATTTCTAGCGATTAATAACTTGTACTTTCATTCACATGTTAATTATCAGAGATACTTTTAAGAACAGTTGTGCAAGCTACGCGTTATAACTAATTAGCTACAATGAGTCAGGTAAACAATAATAATATTTTCGCCGCTGATGGCAGCAAAGCCATTTTTAACATCAGTAATTTTCATCAAATAACCAGCGGGTAAGTGTTTTATCTCTGAACTATCTGTGAAGCTAAGTTCTGCACTTTTAAATAGACTATAGATAAAGCAAATATCACTTTGTTCGATTGCAACATGCTCTGCTTTTTTCTGACAATTAATCTCTGTGTTGTAACGTGAGGTGCGGGCAATAACATTAAAATCTGTTATTTCGCCAGTATGTAAGTTACCCACGGTTTTATCACCGCCGTCAAAAGTGGCGTAGTCGAGTAAATTGCTCAATTTATCTATTTTACTATCGTTGAATTGCAAGTTTATGCCGTCACCAGCAATTAATATTAGGTTGCGGGTGTAGTCAGAGAAGTTAGAAAATACATCGTCTTCAACTACACTTGCCATACTTAAGCGCCAGTCAAATTCATTTAATGTGCCGCCTGAATTGATGACCATTTCAATGGTTTCACCCTTACCATTTTTCCATGGTACGGTTTTAAATTTTGTTGGCTCAATTACTTCTATCATTACAGGGACCTTGGATATTGTTGTTCGTTGAATTGATTACTTTTAGATCATAGCTTGAATGTTAGTCGGCTGTCAGTGCTTTGTTCGGGTTATTTTTATGTCATAGTGTCATCGCTCGGCTTAGAACTGATACGATAATTCATATTTTGTTACGCTTCTATATCTGTAATAATAGGTTTAACAATTGATTAACAAAAAGCGCTTTGCTAGCATGCGCGCTTTCCAATGTCTGTTTTACAAATAATAAAAGGATATTATTGTGTTCAAGAAGTCATTAATTGCTCTTACCCTACTAACTTTACCGTTAACCGCTTCTGCTAATTGGTCTGCCGGTGCTGGCTATGCAAATATATCAGACAATGAAGATGGTGTAGAACTGTCTTTAGGTGCTATTTATGGCTCTGTTGCTTATGAATTTGCTCAAGAGAATAGCCCGTTTTCATTTGTCTCAGAATTCCGCATAGGTACAGGCGTTTCGGATGATGAAGGACGTTTACTGTTGGAAGAAGGTGAATTTGCTATTCCTGAGTCTGCCAACTTTAAGGTTGAAGTTGAGCGTTTTACTGCCTTGTCTGTGCGTGCACAATACAACTATGACAATGGCGTATACTTATACGTTATGCCTTCGTATGCAAACTTGGATGTTAAAGTCAGCTCTATGTATGGATCTGACAGCGATGACAGCTGGGAATTTGGTCTTGGTGGTGGCGTAGGTAAAAAAATCACCGATAAAACAAGTGTTGAAGCATCGTACGAAAGTTATGATGGCACTGATGTTCTAACAATTGGTTTTAAATACACTTTCTAATTCGTATTTTATTCCTGTTTAGAAAAAGGGAAGCATTAGCTTCCCTTTATTATATTTAAGCCTTTCTCAGACACTTTATTATTCAAGGCATTAACGTCTATATAAAAGTGTGCTTATATTATTTATATCTTAATCGCCAAGCACATTCATAGTATTAACATAAAAGTTTGCATCGACTTTCACTTGGCTATTTTTAACTTCCAAGCTCATTTTTTCCCATTGGCTAGTAGGTGACAACCACTGAGTTTTGCCTGCAAAGGTTACCTTAATCGGCATATCAAAGCCGTCAATAGCATTACCCCAGCGATATTGCATTTCATTGTTCTTAACAAAATATTCTAACGTCGGAATACGAACATCTCGTAAGTATTGGTCGAATATTTTACTAAAATCTTTGCCTGCTTGTTCGCTTATATAGTTTTCAACTTGTGCAGAATCGGTAATGCCGTGGTAAAACTTTTTGTTTAAACCACGCAAAATTCCACGCCAGGTCTCGTCGTTATCAATAATCTGTCGAATGGTATGTAACATGTTGCCACCTTTATCGTACATGTCACTAGAGCCTTCCTGATGAACACCATATTTACCGATAATAGGGCTTTTGTTTTGAATGTTTAAACGCTGACCACGAATGTATTCAAATGCTTTTTCTTGATCAAAGTGGTATTCCAAAAATAAGCTCTCGGAATAGTTAGTAAAGCTTTCGTGGATCCATAAATCAGCAACGTCATTATGGGTTATGTTGTTGGCAAACCATTCATGACCTGACTCGTGCACAATAATAAAATCGAATAGCATACCAGGGCCAGCTTGGCTTCGGTCTTTGCCTAAATAGCCATTTTGATAACCGTTACCATAAGTAACAGAGCTTTGATGTTCCATGCCTAAATACGGCGCTTCAACTAGTTTAAAGCTGTCTTGATAAAATGGGTATGGGCCGAACCAATGTTCGAATGCTTCTATGGTACGTTTTGCGTCTTTAAATTGTGTTTTGGCTTTTTCTAAATTATCGCGTAGGACATAATAATCCATATCGAGTTGGCCTAATTCGCCTGCGTATTTTTCACCAAAATGTACGTAGTCACCAATGTTGATATTGATGCCGTAGTTGTTAATTGGGTTTACGACTTGCCAATGATAGGTTTTGGTTTTTGCTTGTTTATTATGATCAACCTTAATTAAACGGCCATTGGACACATCCATTAAATGTTCAGGCACTTCAACGCTAATCAAAGCACCATTATTTGGTTCGTCGTAAGCATGATCTTTATTTGGCCACCAAATACTGGCACCTAACCCCTGGCAGGTAGAAGCGATAAAGTCTTTGCCGTTATCATCTTTTGCCCAAGTAATACCACCGTCCCAAGGAGCACGAAGGGCTTCATGAGGGATTCCGGAAAAGTGCATGGTCAGTTGATATTCTTGGCCAATTTCTTGTTCCGCTTCTAGCTTAATAAAATAAGAATAACCTAACTGTTCAACACTAAGCACTTTGCCATTTTGTTCAACTTTAGTGAGTTGCATCGGTGGCTGTAATTCAATTTGTAGACGCTTACTCTCAGACAACACTTTGTATTTCATAGTGTTGGTGCCAGCAATGCTTTTACTTTCTGGGTCAACAGCAATATCAAGGTTGTAGTGAGTTAAATCCCACCATGCGCGCTCTGGCGTTATTGTGCCTCTAAATATATTTTGCTGATGATCATCTATAGCACGTTTAGGGAATAGCTCTGCGCTAGCACTATTGGTGCTAAGCAGGCTAGAGATGATAATTATTGACGAAAGTAATGTCTGTTTCATGTGAGCAGTACTACCCTAATGGCATAATAAAATTTGCCTTTGATAGTAGCAATGATCAAAGACTTAGCACAATGGTATATTGTATTTAATTTGTACTTGTTTAGATAAATGTGAAAAATTGAGGGAACTGTAGATGGGTACACAAAGGTCTACAAAAACAGGATATCTTCGATATATCAGACGTATACGCTCTTGTGACCGTGTTATTGCGTACATAGATATAGGTACTTAGTTTTTATCAGGAATAAAAAAATTGACCGTGCTTCGACGTGCATGTTCTTACAGGATGTAAGTTATTAGAGTAATGCAGGAGCAATTACCGAGATGTACTAATGTCTCAAAAGACAGGAAGTCTGGGAGAGGCCTGAACATCGACACTCTTTCACATCCATGTGATCGTGACATACAGTTCATCCTGAACATAAAAAAGCAGCGATAAACGCTGCTCATTCCAAATAACTTTGCTAAAACGCTAATCGAATAGCGCGAGTTATTATTTTAGTGAAGACATATATTGCGAAAGTGCAGCAATTTCTGCATCTGTTAAGTTTGCAGCAACACCTTGCATCATGCCATTCATGTCGTTATTGCGAGAACCATTACGGAATTTTTCTAACTGACTTTTTAGGTAGTCGGCGTTTTGGCTAGCAAGAGCAGGGAAACCTGCGCTAGACATGCCGTTGCCGTTAATGCCGTGACATGCAACACAAGCAGTTACTTCCATTTCAGCGTTACCACCTAAGTAAAGTTTCTTACCGTGTGCATTATCGCGACCGTCACCAGTAGTTGATTTTTGGCTTGCGTAAAAAGCGGCTACGTCAGCCATGTCTTGCTCGCTAAGTGTCATTGCCATGCCACCCATTACTGGGTCAACACGACCAGATGCACCGCCAGATGTCATACCTAATTTAAAATCAGCAAGTTGCTTAACTAAATAGCTAGCACTTTGTCCTGCTAATTTTGGGTACATTGGCACTAAACTATTGCCGTCAGTACCATGACAAGCAGCACACATAGCTGTTTTGCCTTTACCAGCTTCGGCATCGCCTTGGGCTGCATTGGCAGTAACTACTGCACTTAATCCTAATAAAACAGTAATGATAAGTTTTTTCATGGGTTAGTCTCTGCTTGTCGTTATACGATAAATTGTTTGCTATAAAAAATAGCTAGATACATTGCTTTTGCATTCTACACGAATTTCATGATTGTGAAATATTGGTGTTAAAAAAACCAGTTAAATGTTTAATAACACCTGCATAGATCAATAGTAGTTGTAGTAACAAAAAAGCAGCGATATTCGCTGCTTTTTCTAATGTTGACTAAATCGGTAATTTTTTCACTAAATTACTTCATTGCTGCCATGTATTTCGCTAATTCGTCAATATCGCTTGCTGAAAGCTTAGAAGCAACACTTTGCATCATGGTGTTGTAATCGTTATTACGCTCACCATTTTTGAATTTCATCAATTGTGCTTTTAAGTATGCTTCGTTTTGCCCTGCAATAGTTGGGAAACCTGCTTTATTCATGCCTTTACCGTTCGCACCATGACAAGCAACACAAGCAGTAATTTTGCGTTTAACATGACCACCAAAATAAAGTTTCTGACCAACATCAGAACCGGCTAAATCTGCAACGACAACTTTTTTCGCGGCAAAGTAGCTAGCGATTTCTAGCATGTCTTGCTCGCTTAATGCTGCAGCCATAGGTGCCATCACTGGGTCTTTACGTGTACCAGCTTTAAACTCTTGTAATTGCTTAACAATATAGCCAACGCTTTGACCCGCAAGTTTAGGATAAATAGCAACTGGGCTGTTACCGTCTGCACCATGACAAGCAGCACATACTGCAGCTTTAGTTTGACCAGCTATAACTTCTGCAGTTACTGCTGCTACTGGCATTACTCTGCGTGAAACCACGTTAGCAACAGCAGCAGGGTCAGCAAAATAGGCAGCCATGTCAGCAATATCGTCTTCAGTCATGCCACCAGCAAATTGATTCATTGCGTAGTTAACACGGTCTTTGTTTTTGAAGTTATTCAACTGCTTAGCAATGTATTCAGGATGTTGGTTAGCTAAGTTAGGGTAAATTAATACATCGCTGTTACCTTCACTACCATGGCAACCAATACAAGCACCAATGCTACGAGAAGCATCGCCTAATTCATATAAGCTTTTACCAGCTGCTGGGTTAGGTACGTAAGCAACAGGTGCGGCACTAGCGGTTGCACCTGTATCTGCGGCACCACTATCAGCAGTAGCAACACTGCGCGGTAAGCCTGCAAAATATGCCGCAACGTCAGCCATATCTTGTTCAGATAATGGCGCAGCCATTGAGCCCATTAAAGGATCTTTACGGTCACCCGCTTTGAACGCTTTTAACTGCTTAACAATATAGTCAGAATGTTGACCCGCTAAGTTAGGATAAGTATCAGTAGAGCCAATACCATTTGAACCATGACATGCAGCACAAGCGGCTGCCTTAACTTTACCTGCGTCAGCATCACCCGATGCAGCCACAGCAATATTAATGCTTAATAGTGTTAAAATTATCGAAGTTAAAATCTGTTTCATAACAAAACTCTCAACATGCTTTAGTATTTTTTATTGAATGTATTCAATAAGCCGAAAAAATTGGCGACATCATACACTATTCACACACTTTATAGGGGGTTTTAGCGAAAAAAATTGCCTAAAGTCTAATACAATTGCATCTTTAGTGAGAAAAAGCGATATAATGCGTTTTTTATTATTATAGTTGGACCTTAACCTTGTCATCTACAGCCATTCATCTGACCAAAGCGACTTTTACCATTAGCGCACCCGATATTCGTCGTTTACCAGCAGATAGCGGCATTGAAGTGGCATTTGCCGGTCGTTCTAATGCTGGTAAGTCGAGCGCTTTAAATACGCTTACTAACCAAAGAGGCCTTGCACGTACCAGTAAAACTCCTGGTCGTACACAGCTTATTAATATTTTCGAAATTGCTGAAAACAAACGCTTAGTCGATTTACCCGGCTACGGTTTTGCTAAAGTGCCAATGGAAATGAAGAAAAAATGGCAGAAAGCTTTAGGCGAATACTTAGAAAAACGTGAATGTTTGAAAGGTTTAGTGGTACTGATGGATATCAGACATCCATTAAAAGACCTTGATATGGACCTTATTAAATGGGCTGCAGAAGGTGACTTACCAATTTTAGCCCTACTAACTAAAAGTGATAAACTTTCTCAAGGTAAAGTAAGCGCGCAAGTATTAGCTGTTAAAAAGCAACTAGCAGACTTAAATGCCAACATTAAAGTACAAGCATTCTCGTCATTAAAGCGCACAGGCTCAGACCAAGCCAATGCCGTTATTTGTGACTGGTTTCATGATGAAAACATTGAACCATTAAGTGAAGAAGAGCAATATATTGCAGAGTAGTCACTAAAATAACGACTACTCGTCGAACAATAATTTATTGTTCTGGCAATACCCAGTCAGGTCGAGGGAAGTGGCACGTGTAACCATAAGGCACGTGCTGCAAATAATTTTGATGTTCTGCCTCTGCTTGCCAAAAGTCTCCAACCGGAGCGATTTCTGTAACCGCTTTTCCTGGCCACAACCCTGAAGCATCTACATCAATAATAGTCTTTTCAGCGATAGCTCTTTGCTCGGTACTTGTATAGTAAATGGCTGAGCGATAGTTACTACCTCGATCATTACCTTGCTGATTTTTTGTAGTCGGATCATGTATTTGAAAAAAGAATGCCAAAATTTTTCGATACCCGATCACAGTATTTTCAAATAGTATTTCAATGCCTTCTGCGTGATCGCCTTGATTGCGATAATTCGCATTTTCAACATTGCCACCGGTATAACCAACGCGAGTTTCTGTAACGCCAGGTAGCTTGCGTATTAAATCTTGCATACCCCAAAAGCAACCGCCGGCTAAAACTGCTCGTTCAATAGCCATAATTTACCCTTCCACTTGTGATAAATAAGCGTCGTAGCCTTCAGAAACCATATCGTCGCGATGAATAAATTTCAGTGATGCAGAATTAATGCAATAACGTAAACCGCCCTGTGCGGCAGGACCATCTGTAAATACATGCCCTAAATGACTATCACCATGAGCAGAGCGTACTTCAGTACGTACCATGCCATGGGTTTCATCTGTTATTTCATTAACGTTAATGCTTTCAATGGGCTTACTAAAGCTAGGCCAGCCACAACCTGAGTCAAACTTATCGGCTGAGGCAAATAAAGGCTCACCTGAAACAATATCAACATAAATACCGACAGCGGTATTTTCCAACAACTCGCCAGTCCAAGGGCGTTCAGTACCGCTTTCTTGCGTCACATGGTATTGCTCAGCAGTTAACGCAGCAATAGCTTCGTTCGTTTTTTTATATGATGACATAAGTTCTCCTTAGTGGCTTAGTGAACATTTAACAGAATATTGTTGCAGACAATGGAAAAATATTAGCGTGATAATTGCCGCTTAACAACAGACCGGATAACTACGGAATAATTCTCGAATATGGAAGCATCACAATACTTAAATGTAAATACGAAATAAATAGCTGTAAAGGTAAATTTTAGGCATAAAAAAACCGATGACAAAAGGGGTCATCGGTATAGTTAGCTTGGGGAAGCTAGAATACAAAATTAATACAACAGGTGTTCTAACGAGAACAAATTTAGTATAGAGCAACAACTCTACAAAAGTAAAGCCTTTGCTCTAAAATAATTTATCTACATGAATAGCGTAAGAATTTGGGCATTATTAACGATAATGAGAATGTTATTGTTATTCTCATATAGGCTTTTATTCTCAACTAGTTCAAAGGAAATTATTAACAGTGAGTTTAAGTATAAATTATCACTATTTTGAGAAGCAAAAAAACATCAATTGGACAACGATAGGTAATTTCGCAGGTCGGGTAATCTCACCATACTGGACGGAGTAATTTTTACGCCAATTTCCCCCTAAACACTTACATCAATAAATGCCGATTTAATATTATACAAGTAGGTAGTAACTTATAATTAATTTAATATAAATTAATTAGTTATAGGTTTTCAGAATGTCGACAGTAACGATATCAGATTTATTAGTGAAAGACCATTTAAGCGTAAAAAATTCCATAACTGCCGATAACATTATTGGCAAAAACGACCTCGATTTTTTAAGATATAAGCTTATTTTTTGATTGAGGCGAAAGCATGAATACTGTTATATGTGATTGGTGGATTGTCTCAATTATTGGCAACGATATTACCGTTGGAAAAATATTGTGGGGCACTGTCATTGACGATATGAGTTGCCGATTCCTTAAAGGTGATTATATTAGTTCATCGGTGATTACTGATATCAACAGTGACTCTCAACTCGTTAAAACTCAAACAGGCAGTTTGTATCAAATAGTAGGTAATGGTAAGCATGCAAAAATAAAAATGGAAGAACACGAGCTATTGCGCCAAGGCTTTAATCCCGCTCAAATAATCGCTTTACGCGCCTCGTCAAAACTTAAAGTCCACTAATGCCACTACAGTTTTGTTAGCAACCGACAGATAAAAAAAACAGCTCCCGCTGCCTTTTGAGAGCAAACATACAATTTATTCGATTTCTTCTTTATCGAATATTTCAGTCCAATATGTCTCCCAGCAATCAGTCAAACCAAACATTTTATTTTTAACATGCATGTCTGATCTACAATCTAACCAATTTTGTAACTGAAGTTTATTAGAGCGTAGTGCTCTTGAGACATTATTTGGGAATTTTTGATTAGTATCACTTACCAAATAGTCATTTATTAATTTAGTTAATTCCACACCAGAGCTATATTCAATTCCTTCTATTAACCTAAGTCTCAAAGCACAAAATATTAAGGGAATATACTCAGTTCCTAAATGATTGCAATCATCAAACTCATACCCTAGGGACTGAACAAAATCTCGATGATCTATCTCACTTTCTTGTGTGCCAACTAGCTCAAAACTATCATTATATTCATTCTCAAATTTCCAACATTGTTGCCCGCTGATATCAATGTCATCTTGTGATTTAGGCTCGGTATATATTATTGGTTGTGAGGATGAATTTGAATAATTGAATTCATTAATACTTATAAACAATTCTTGAACTTTTCGCTCTGTGAGCTGCAATTCTGTATGAGAGAGAAAACCTTCAGTTAAAGTTTGCTCTTTTATCAGTTCTTTACTGAGATATTCGCTTGTTTTCAAAGGAAGGTTTGAATTAACAATAATATCTAAGCCTTCTTTAAAAACTAGAGACTTTTTTTGATCTGTCATATAAGAAATAACATTATCAAATTCTTCCTTAATAGAGTCAAAGTCAAGTAAAGAGTGGAAAGGTAAGTCTACGGAAATTAGAGACTGATACGTTCTATTTTTTATAATTTGATTTAAGTACAGCAACCCCAAAGGTGATAACCTATATGTCCCGTCAAAGTCTAATTCAAAATTTTCAATTGACTCTTCTTCCGATGGTATTTCAAGACATTCAATCAATCTTTGTTTAACGCACTCAATTAAACTCGCTGTAATCCAAACCCTTTGATAGCCATACAATTTTAAAAAGTTGATTATTCTATTTACAGGAATTCCTGTTGTTACCTCTCCAGCTTTTAATATACTCAAGAATGTAATAAGTCTTAGTTTCAGAAAATATGCTTGATTGACATTTTGATAAGGTATAAATAAATTAGGTAAGGTTGGCTTTTCTCCTATTTCTGTAGAAGCCATTAATGCTGCTATCACTTCGCTACTATTCCAAAGACTGGAAGAGCCTAATTGGCGATGCACACGCTTCAAAAGCTCGTAAAAATACCTAATGTTATGCCAAGATATAGATGATAATGTTTCCAGTATATTGTGGCCATCAGACGATACTTGAATACTTTCTTTTATAGCTGAAGCATGTAATTTAATTCCTTTTATAAAGTCATCATAATCTTCATATCGTTTACGCCATTCTTTCTTTCGATAATCCTTATCCAACTTTGTATCTATGTATTTAATTCGTTTCGAAATTAGCTTTTCAAAATCAGGAGCTTTTAAGTGGATAACTTTATCATCAGATCTTACATCAAGAAATCCACCTGTTTTATTCTTGAAAAAGGTGAACTCTCTAAGTGTAATTATTGTTTTTGCTCCAGTAAAAGAAGATATTTTATGTGACAAAGCATACATTTCTTCCTGAAACTTTTCGTGGGCACGATCTACATTATCTATTATCAAAATAACTGAGTTATTTTCACTAGTTAATTGCTTTAAAGCTCGCAAGACAAAATCTTCGACATTTTGCTTTTTACTGGATATGAGGTCGGCTTCTTGTTTGATAAATTCTTGAGGTGCAGCTACAAAATAATCCTTATATTCCCCTTCATTGAGCTGCCTAAGCTCCCTACTATAGATTTTTCTTAAGTACTCTTGCCCAAATACATATTCAAATTTATCTTCAAGAAATTTATAAATTAGTTCAAAAATAATATTGCGAGCATTAATATTGGATCTACTTACTTCATTTATAAGATCAATCAGAATAGGTTTAGCAAGTTCTCCTTTTTGCTGTCTAGCTTCGACTAAGCACTTCGTTACTAATGTGCTTTTCCCGCAGCCAACCGACCCTGTAATAATAACAACTTGCCCAGTGTTGCTGTCATTTAAAATTGAAGCTTTACTTTCTCCGGGTTCAAAGTCATCTGTATTTAATGGTAGAAATTTAGGTGTACTATCTTTTAATAGGCGTTTTAACTCACCTCGATATTGATCTAGTTTTGAATCACTAACAAAACAGAATTCCAACATATTCCTTTTATTGGACTCAGTAATTTGTGAGAAAAAATGCTCATAAAAATCTGAAAGGTATGCTTCCTGTTTATCACTCTGCCATTGAAGGGAGCTATAATCAGAACGCAATATTCGACAAACCTCAGAGGGCTGGTAATTTATATTGGATAAGTACTCCTCCAATTGGCAATCATTGAATGCATTTTTTGAAATAAGATTCCAAAACAAATCAAATTCAAAATTTTCTGAAAATATATTCCCTTTGCTGAATCTAAGCTAACACCAGGTAATGTTAAAAGTTGAATTGCAATCCACTCAGCACCATTTGTTAATAATGCAAATGGTACTTTTGTTTCAACACAATAATTTTTTGCTTGTTCAATAACGTCAGAAAAAGAACTTTTAAAAGATCTTTTGAAGTAGCGAACTTCATATTCACGTTTTAATAAATTTGATTTAGATGAGCGAAAGGTATCACCTATTCTCTTAGCTTCCACAACTAATCGAGGGTTGTCATCGATTGTTAATAAATAGTCAGAAAAGCCAGCCTTAGGTATATGTGTCTCAGGGTTAAAGCTTGATTTATCCCAGCCTAACAAAATCAATATTTCATCAATTAATAGCAGCCTTGTCTTAGCTTCATTTGACGAATAGAGTGTGTCCTCTATGTATTTATAAGACCGAACCAATGATTCAAATTTTTTAAATGCCTCTTCACTATTCATTGGATGCGTCATCCGTAACACCTCTTATAAGTTTATGTCGTTTTAATTAAACAAATTTTGTCCAATTACACAAGTAGTTATAACTTTGGCATCTATTCAAACATCACCTATTGATTGATACCAAATTAACGAAAGCAAAGTATTTATAAATATGCGGTTACCGTTAGTGACACTCGAACTCAAACATTTAAGAAGTCTATTGATAATCAGTTCACTTACAAGTTAATTTAGATAAAAATAGTTTTAACAGATAATGCTAATGAGGCAGAAAATGTCATTGGAACAACCAGAAAAAATATATAGATATAGAGGTTTTAGTGAATATACCGTTGATAGTCTTTGTATGGACCAACTTTATTTCGCAAACCCTAACTCATTCAATGATCCAATGGATTGCCAGCCTACAATAGAATCAGATTCAGATAACATTGAGCTTAGAACCATTTTATCCGAGCTTATAAAGAATAGAGTTAAAGCTGAAACACTTTCAACACTCAAGTTTGCAAAAATCAACATACAAAATAGTAATAAATACGCCTGTAATTTGGCTACAAAAAATGTAAATGATGAATTAGCTAGAATCTCTTACTATGCAACCAATCCAGAATATGAAGAACAGGGGACGAGCACTGAAGAAGCTGAAAATTGGTTGCTTCTATGCGAAATTCGAAAAGAAATTTTAAATAAATATAACAAAGGTGTTTGCTGTTTTTCTTCCTCCTATAAAAGCTCATTATTATGGAGCCATTATGGTGATCAACACCAAGGTTTATGTATTGGTTATAGTTTAAATAGAAACCCAAAACCAATACTTAATAAGGTTATCTACAATGACAATAGAGTTTTAAACACTAGCTTAATTGCACAAGCGATACTACAAAGTGACCTATATGCTAAAAAACAACTTGATGACTGTGTTTTACTTCGAAAAGCAACACCATGGGAATATGAAGATGAATGGAGAATTTTTGATTCTGTTGGACTAAATGATTCTCCACTTGCGATGACAGACATAACCTTTGGATTACGATGCCCTTCATCTATTATGCATACAATTATTAACGCACTTAAAGATAGGTCCGATGGAATTGAGTTTTATCAAATGCACCAAATAAGCGGTAGCTATAAGTTACGTAGAGAACCTGTTGATGGGGAAACATCCAGCTACTTTCCTCGCACCTCTAGATCTGGCACTGAAATTTTTGGTCATATTGATAAATAAAATCAAAGATTCTGATTTAGCAATAGGCGAAAAGCAACAAAAGCCACTCTTTTGCGACTATAACGTCCGTAGGAGCTGCGGTTAATTTCAATCCCCTTTGGCTTCAAATCAGCCAACAACAAGCCCCTTGCGTGGCTTTGGATTCAAAGTAAGGTGCATTAATTATTTTACGACTAGTAAGCCCATTCAACTTACCAGTGGTAAATTGCCGATTTTCAATCAAAAACAATAGATTTAGACTAATTTATTGCAGTGAATATTGAACCACCTATATTGATATTTTAGCTAGGTTTCATTGAGGTACAATTGATTTCATCGGATCATTTCTTGGTCAACTAATGGATAAAATATTGAAGCAATTTATCAGAGACCAACAAAAAGCCACTTATTGGCTTTAATTTCAAAGAAGCGATTAAGTTTTGTCATTGGATTCGATTTCCTGCGTTATATAAACCTCCGCCTTTCTATCAATTAATATAGACTCCAAGGTTCATAAATCAGGTTATCTCTGTACAGTTTTCACTGCATTATCTACATAAATACTTCCCTCCAGCGCCACGCAAATTATATATTGGTCGTGTGAACTGAGAAGTCAGAGATTTGCTTAGTAATTTACATAACGACAATGGCAATGCCTTCAATTGATTTCTATTCAAGTTAAAGTATGTCAGTTGGGTTAGCTGGCCAAAGTTTTGAGGAAGTGCTGCCAGTTGATTATTATTTAGGTAAAGGCTTGTCAGTTGAGTTAGCTGACCAAAGGTTTCAGGAAGTGCTGCCAGTTGATTATTATCTAGGTTAAGGCTTGTCAATTGGGTTAACTGGCCAAAGGACTCTGGGAGTGCCGTCAGTAGATTAATTCGTAGGTTAAGTTCTGCCAGTTGAGTTAATCTGCCAAATGAAAAGGACAGTTCAGTCAGTTGATTAGAAGATAGGTGAAGTTCAGTTAATTGCGTTAATAGGCCAAATGTTCGGGGTAATTTCGTCAGTTTATTAACACCAAGATCCAGGTTTGACAACTTGGTTAACCTGCCAAATGATTCTGGCAATGCTTGTAAAAGATTGCTACTCAGGTCAAGTTCCGTCAGTTGAGTTAAGTGGCCGAACGAATTAGGTAGTGAAGTTAATCGATTAATACTCAAGTTAAGCTCTGGCAGATGAGTTAACCCACCAAATGATTCCGGCAGTGCATTCAATTGGTTATTTCCCAAGTTAAGTTCTGTTAGTTGGGTTAAATGACCAAACGATTCAGGCAGTGTCCTTAATTGATTGCTAATCAAGTAAAGCTTTTTAAGTTGGGTCAACTGGCCAAATGTTTCGGGCAGTCTCTTTAGTCTATTACCATTCAACTTAAGCTCTGTCAGTTGGGTTAACTGGTCAAATGATTCCGGGAGTAAATTCAGTCGGTTTTTTTCTAAGTTAAGCACTGTCAATTGGGTCAATTTGCCAAATGATTCGGGCAGTGCTTCCAGTGAGTTCCCCCCCAAGTCAAGCTCTTTCAGTTGGGATAATTTGCCAAATGATTCGGGCAGTTCTGCCAATAAGTAACCAAACAGGTCAAGCTTTTTTAGTTGGGTCAACTGGCCAAATGTTTCGGGCAGTCCCTTTAGTCTATTACCATTCAACTTAAGCTCTGTCAGTTTGGTTAGCTGACCAATTGAATCTGGTAGATCAAATAAGTGATTGCCAGCTAGGTTAAGCTCTATCAGTTTGGTCAATTTGGTAACTGATTCGGGCAATTTTCCCAATTTAGTTAAACTGAGGTCAAGGTTTGTCAGTCGGGTTAACTGCCCAAATGATTCGGGTAGTGCCTTTAGGCTATTACCATTCAACTTAAGTTCTGTCATTTGGGTTAGCTGACCAAATGATTCGGGCAGTGCTTCCAGTGAATTCCCCCCCAAGTCAAGTTCTTTCAGTTGGGATAACTTGCCAAATGATTCGGGCAATTTATCCAATCCATTAGAACTGAGATCTAGTATTGTCAATTGGGTTAACTGGCCGATTGATTTGGGCAGTTCCTTTAATCGATTACCTCCCAATTTAAACTCTTTCAGTTGACTTAATTGGCCAATTGATTCGGGCAATTCACCCAATTCAGTAAAACTAAGGTCAAGGCTTGTCAGTTGATTTAGCTGAGTAAGAGATTCTGGTAGTTCTTCTAGTCGCAAACCACGCAGCTGTCTCTTATACACATCTGACGCTGCCGACGATCTACTCTGTGTAGATCT
>OLHF01000001.1_pt1 | contig 130278 bp, 114 predicted proteins | sample 1609471 | NCBI WGS metagenome assembly OLHF01 (sample SAMN05416858, study PRJEB24817) | seawater metagenome | isolation source: Sea water | place: Canada:Atlantic | collected 2013-11 | reverse complement strand
AGATCTACACAGAGTAGATCGTCGGCAGCGTCAGATGTGTATAAGAGACAGTACTTGAGCATTGCGCTCTTGTTGCCCAACAAACTGTTGATGATGCGCTTTCTCAAGGTCGCAAGGTGATGTTGTTTGCCAATTCAATTAACCATGTAGAAGCGTTATCTGAAGCTTTTCATCTGCTTGGTGTTAAACACGAACGCGTGCATTCAAAACGTTCAATTGATGACAATGATGAAAGTATCCGCCGTTATAAATCAAACGAAGTTAGACTAATTATCAATATGTCGATGTTGACCATTGGCTTTGATGACCCAACAACTGACTGTGTTGTTTTAGCTAGGCCAACTAAAATATTACGTTTGTATTTGCAAATCATCGGTCGATGTTTACGTTCGTCAAAAGGCAAGAAAGATGCGTTAATATTGGATTTAGCACAATGTATTTCTACTCATGGTTTTGCTGAAGATTATCGTGACTTTACACGTAAAACCGCTAAATCTGCGGCAATAATGTCTGAACGACTCAGCGTGACTAATATTGGCCAATTTGTTGATGGCGAGTTTGGCTACAGTGAATCAATAGAGCGTAAGGTTATTAAGAAAAAGCCGATTGTTAGACGCATTAAACCTCGGCCTAAGCCAACCAATCGCAAAGAGTTTGTCGAGAAAGCATCGAATAAACGTGATGAAGCATTACTGAGACTTAACCCAAAAATGGAAAAGCTTGTTAGTACTATCGAGCTAGTTAACGCTGTTTATGAGCAGCAAAACGAAAGTTATAAAATGCTTGATGACGCTGCAATGGTCAAGTTAGTAGCGCTAATGGGTTTCGCCTACAGCGATGCGTTAGCAGATAATTGTACTAACTTGGTTGAAGGCCTACATGAGCAAAATAAATCCATTGGCGGTTTATTGCAGCGAGTGAGTACCTTGATAACGGCGATCGCTAGGAAAGAACTTGTTGGCTAGTTAAAAGCCGAATTTATGCGTAAACCCAATTGGTATAATTAAAACATGAACAAAACTATCCCCAACTGCCTTAAATGTGCATCTGAATACGTTTATCAAGACCAGTCACTATTCATTTGTCCTGAATGTGCCTTTGAGTGGAACCCATTAGAAGTTGCCGCAGAAGATATAATTGAGGTTAAAGATGCAAATGGCGCATTACTCGGTGAAGGTGATAAAGTTACCGTCATAAAAGACTTAAAAATTAAAGCTAGCTCACAAGTGATAAAAATTGGTACTAAGGCACTGATCAGGCGTATTAAAGATGCTAAAGATCATCAGCTTGATTGTAAAGTTGACGGTGTTGGTGAAATGATGGTGACCGCCAAATATGTAAAAAAGGCTTGAGTTAACTTTATTGCTTTTAAAAGATAGAAAATTGCTTATGATAGTAAAATGTTTGCCGATAAGTGATTTTTGTCATGTTATTTTCACCAATAGTACAGTTCGATAAATTCAAACAATTCAATCAAAATTTCGCCATGACCAAGCTATTGCTACTGGCTTGTAGCTTATTGACTCCCTCGTTTGCCTATGGCGCTGATTTACCTAAGACAATTTCTGAAGAAACAGCTCAAAAAACCAATGTCGAGCTTTATATTGCTGATTCCGGCATTCCTTGGGGAATGGCGTGGACACCACAAGGTGACATGCTTATTAGCATGCGTGGTGGAAGCTTAAAGTTAATTAAAAGCGGGCAAAATAATGCAGTAAATATTGCAGGCTTGCCAAAAATATCAACGGGTGGTCAAGGAGGGCTGCTTGATATTACTTTACATCCTGATTATGCCAACAACGGCTGGTTATATTTTTCCTATGTGAAAGCCGATAGCAAGGGCAATCGAAGTACCGTGATAATGCGAGCGAAATTAAATGGCACTAATTTAAGTGAGAAAAAAGATATTTATGTCTCCGATGCCTATAGCCGAAAAGGCTCTCATTTTGGTAGTCGGCTAGCTTTTGATAATCAAGGTTACCTGTATTTCTCTATCGGAGATCGCGGGCAAAGAGCTATTAATCCACAAAATATCACACGTGATGCCGGAAAAGTTTATCGAATCCATGATGATGGTCGTATTCCCGCAGACAATCCATTTGTTAATGACAGCAGTGCTAAAGGTGCTATTTATTCATATGGACATCGTAATCCGCAAGGTATGGCAATGCATCCGTCAACAGGAAAGATTTGGAGCCATGAACATGGTCCTCGTGGCGGTGATGAAGTTAACTTAATTGATAAAGGTAAAAATTATGGTTGGCCAATAATTAGCTATGGCATTAACTACTCGGGTAGTAAGTTTACTGAGCTAACTAAAAAGCAAGGAATGGAGCAACCACTTTGGTATTGGGATCCGTCTATTGCGCCATCAGGAATGACTTTTGTAACCAGTGACAAGTATCCAAATTGGCAAGGAAATATGTTGGTTGGCTCACTAAAGTTTGGTCAAATTGTTATGTTAACTTTAAACGGTGAACAGGTTATTAAAGAAGAAGTTGTTCAAGATAACCTGACCCGTATTCGCAATGTTAAGCAAGGATCTGATGGTTATATTTATGTTGCGGTGGACGGAAAAGGGATTTATCGATTAATCCCCAACTAAACTTTTAGGTTCATATGGATGAATCAGCATTCGATCTTACAAATTCAAAAAATAGAGTTTTATATAAACTGACAAATCATACCTCTTTTTTAATTAATAAAGGGCTGCTATTCCGACAGAGCAGCCATTAAGTATTTGTTGAGCTTTACGACAACAGCTAGCCATAAGCAGAAGTTAGCTTTTGAGTTGCTAATGACAATTCAGAGCCTATATAAGTCATTAAATTATTGTAAACCTTTGAGCATACTTATGGTGATATTAGTCAGATATCCGGCTCATACTTTCATTCGTTATAAAGACATTCAGCGAAAAAGGACAATACATATAGCTACGCTTTCTCTTGATTGGCTTAAACGTACAGAAAAGGTTTGAGTGATTTTCAGCCTGTATCATGTTGCTTAGTCCTTTCTATTTATTAGGAAGGAATCGAAAGCAGGGGGAAACGATATTTCAACCGCTGAGTTAGTGCACTTACTGTGTGTTGCTAGTTTCTTGAGTATTGTTATTGTTTTATTTATATCATCAATAAATGCTGGGCTAGTGGCAATAGCTTTTTTTAACGGTTTTGAAAAATTGTCCCAATGAATGGGAATAACACGTTTAGCACAAGTTTCAACGACCGCGTATTGCCAATAATCCTCTATGTATGCCAAGCTTTGATTACTTAAAAGCCCTATACTAAGAAATACTGTGTCAGCTTTAACTGGAAGTTTTATGCCACTAGGAAATCCAGAGCTAGGAATGATCAATGTATTTCCCTTAGGGTGTTGCAAAAAGAAGCTATATACCTCAGCTTTTTCTTGAAAACGAGAGCCTCCAGTGCTCCAAAGTAAAAACTTTTCTGCATTCTTTAAAAAATTTCCTTTATTAACATGTGGCGTCTCATAAAATGAAATTTTAAAATCACCAATGAGTAAAATTTCATCTACATTAATTTTTTTAGATTTAGATTTTGGAGAAAGATCAATTGTTCTCTCTGACCCCATTAATACAGCTCCTGTTATTAAAGCTGTATTTTCTGAATCAAGGGCATGATCGTAGTGTGAGTGGCTCACCAATAGAGCATCAATTCTTTCTATTTCAGCCTTACTCAAAGTAGCTTGAACGGTTTCTTTATTTGACTTCATTCTCGTTATAACCGTTTTTAAATAGCCTTGCCGGGTGAAAAAACCATCTATCATTATTGAATGATTACCATCAGTAATAGAGATAGTAGATGCACCAAAAAATTGGGCATAAAGCTTGCCTTTAGTTTGCTCAGACGCAGGGGGCAAAAATTCTGATTCTGGTAAAATGTTGGAGCAGCCCATCAAAAAAATGACTGATATAAAGTAAAGTGGATGCTTCAATCTCATAATTATTTCCAATAAAATTCACTTTTCCAAAATTTAAAATCACCAAAGTCACCGTGTTTGATAGGTTCTAAAAACATATAATTGGGTGCCTCTTCATACGCCATTTCCTGTCTAAGGCCGAATAATTTCAGATGAATATTTTTTTCACTTGAGAGTAAAGGAACAACCCATTTCATATTTTCCCATCGACCAGCTACCCGATCTAAAGTAGTTTCTGGATTTTCTAGAAGATAATCGATCCATATAAGTAAGCTGCCTTCAGGTGCGGTGCCAAACGCAGATTGCTCTTGCTCTTCGTTTAAAGGGTGGAGCATTAAATTAAAAAATTGGGTATCAGAGTTTTTGACTAAATAAGGTTGTGTTTTTTCCATAAAATTGCGGATAGAGTCAGCTGAGGCCATATGAATAATTCTACTAAATGGTAAGTCAGGGTAGATATTGACAATATCATTCGCAATAATTGCCCCCATACTATGCCCTACCAAAGTAATTTCGCTATCTGTTACGTCTCTAAGCGATCGAAATAGTTGCGCAACGACACCATTTGGCTTACCACTTTCATAAAATTGCCCATTATTCTCGCACTCTATCGTTTCGCTCAAATCGTCAGACATTGTTTCTAGGTCGCCAAAACTTTGACCTATCCCTCGATATGTCAAATCTTGTTGGCGATATACTAACGTTTTGGCTCGTCTTCGCATTACCCCCCATGCCTTATCTGCCATACCTTCGATTAATGGTGTACTTACTAGGCGTACAGCCCCAGGAATAATTTGTCTTATACCATAGCCTATTTGCTCAACACTCGATTTTTCAGCCCCACGTTGTGTGTAATAAACATCTGGAGATTGAAATTCATTTAATCGATGGTTTATATCTTTTTCATAAAATCCCGTTAAGTTATTTTTGTGACTATTGTAGAAATTTGCACCTTGGTCCCAAATGGACTCGGGTATTGCCGCAACACCGCTTAACAAGTCACTGACAAAATAAAAAGGCGCGCTGGGAATAGTTATCCATTTTGACCTGTCTACGCCATTTCTTACACCAAAATAGCGGTCATAAAGTGTTGTTGCCGCGCCTGAACGCCAACTTATAAACACTGGGAAATAACCATCTTTTAAGGCTGAGTCGTAGTGTTCTTCTACACGTTTTACGTTGGCTGCAATTGAATTTAAACCACCATGGATAGAAATCAGAATTTTTCGCTTACCTGTGACTGGGTCAATAGGGTGGTTTTGCATTCTTGTCACTAACTCATTTAGGTGGTTATTTAGGCCACATTGCCAATGCAGATCTTGATAGGGAAACAACGACAAAAAATTTCCATTAGTATTGGCTGCTATTTGATGGTACCTCGCATTTTCGGATAGTTTTGGTAAGCTAGAACAGCCACAAAGAAGTAATAAAATTGAAATCCCTATAGTGTGTTTCATGTCATATCCTTTTTTGAAGACATTTTTAGATTAGTACATGAAATTTTTTTTGCTACTTTTTTTGTTTGATTTATGTACAGCTGTATGTTGAAAATGTTTCAGTCAAATACCACTATTGTAGAAACTACCTATTAGTAATTTTACTCAATTGAACGCCACAATTTGAACTGATTAAGTCGGATTGTATTGAAGGAAGTGAGTTGGTTATATATCGCAGGTAACTATGGCAGAACAAGGGTTTGCGATAGGTGCCATGAGTAATCAATAGGATAAGTGTAAATTTGAAAGGTCGTATCGTTCCACCTCTTGGCAGTAACAATGAATTAATCGCATGGCTATTATAAGCTCTTTGTCGTTAGTCGGTGTTAGTAAACTAGAAACCAACGTTCGAAAATGGAACAAAGCTCTCTTTCAAGGCGGATTTTTTGTATCTGAAGTATGACCGCTTTGGTGGCTTTTTTGCCAGTCAGGCTATTCAATTAATTGGCAATACTTATAGGCGAGCAATGCATCTTGAAATCTGTGGGGAACGTCCGCTTTCGTATCTTAGCCGACTTAAGTTTAGGAGAGTATTTGTCACCATTGTTGACCGCTTCAGGCTCATTACTGGCCTAATCAACTGTATGATTAGGTCAAATCTGAAATTGAAAAGTGTTAGATTAAGTATGAGCTACAGCAGTTTATATTATTACTAACCCCAATCAAGTAGCCTGTTTTGCCCTTCAATTTTTAAGATGTCTGTGATGTCTTGTGACATTTCAATCACGCCTTTGTAGTTATTGTCTTTATCGCGAATGGCAAAGTAACGAATATGAATTTTACGGTCTTTAAAGTTGATCCAAAACTCTGCTTTGTCTTGGGTTCCTTTTCTAAATTCTTCTAAAATTTGTAGCACAGTGCCAACTGATTTAGGTGGATGACAAAATTTCACTTCACGACCTATAACACCAGCCGAGCGCGGGAAAACTCTATTCTCGCCACGGTTATAAAAAATAACCGTGTCATTTTCATCAACATAAGTGAGATCAACAGGCATAAATTGCAACATCAAATTAAGCTGCTCACCGGTCATAAAACCTTCGTCTAAGTGAATTCTATCTTCGGTAGAAAAGGGCAGTCGTTTCTTTCTTCTGTCTTCTCCTGGGTGAATGTATTCAACTGCAGGGTAAGGTACTGGCTCTTCACTTAGCATCCAACCAATTTCTAAGTCGCCCTCGCGCATTTCCTTCCAGTCATCTTCGGAAAGTAAATCTAAAGCATTAGGAAATAAACGCACTTCTTCGATATGCATTAAGCCCTGTAAGTCATCAGTAATGCTATAAAGCAGTGCGTCAACTGTGGTGAACTCTTTGGTTTCTAGGCATTTTCTTAATGCTCGAAAATTGTCTCTAATTTTGTCATGAAAAGCCCACATACCTTGACTAGGGCTTGTCCAGCCATGCTTTTCTAAATAAGGAAATAATTGATTTTCTTTGCGAGTAAAGCGCTTTTCTATCGCTGATAATTGATTGAAAATATTAAAAAACGTTTCAAAGTCCTGACTGATGTCTATATTGGCTAATTGCTGCAGTAATGAATAGGTGAGAACATTTTCTTCAAAATAGACTTTTACTGGGTGACCGTCGCTAAGTTTGTTGGCAAACTGGGGAATTGCATTCATTGGGGTCAAATAACATTATATAGGCTGTGGTGTTATTATCTCGAAAAAGCATTTTAGTCGTATTGCGTAAGATCATTAATAGCGCAAACACAGTATACTGGTTTTACGCTTTCTAAATGAAAAATGGTAGTCAGTGCATTTATGTAAATGTAACTGTAAAATTTTTAAGTATTAGCTTCTTAACGCTAATGTGATTAATACAATACCATGGTCGGTACTTTCGCCGTCACGGTCAAAAATGGGATTTATCAAATGTCGATCGTAAGTGTCATAGCCACTAACTTGATAAAGACTATCATGATAACTGGCATCAAATTCACATGACAAAAGCACATAATCAAGTACTGAACTACTGGTGCCAAAATAATGCGTTGGTGCTCGTGGCGCGATTACTTTCCGACTAGTTTCGCTCTCTTCATTGCCTTCATTAGTTAGGGCAACTTCAAATAAATTCCAGGCATCATTTAAACAATATTTAGCAAGGTAAGCGTCACGGTCAATGTTAGAAACAAAACGTAATGTGTTGGTGAGCAAATGACTCAACACCCCGTCGGTTAAGGTGTTATTAAAGTCGCCCATTAATACCATTGGGTTATTCGTCACTTCGCGTCGTTCTATCATTTCAATCATCAACAGCGCGGCTTCACTACCGCGTTGTATGGTTGAGCCCCAACCACCAGCCACGCTTGCTTTTAGGCTTTCAATAATGGTTTTCTCTGGTGACCAATCATGGCGGCTTTCATCGACATCAATCATCGAACGTTTAGATTTAAAGTGCACTACATAACAGTCACAATTACCAATATGTGGTGCGTCAATTGTTGCTCTTACGACTTTTCGACTAAAAGAGAAGTCATCGGCTAAGCCTAAGGTTTGTGCAAGCTTTGTATTAGCTTTTACTGCAGCAACATCAACAATTGGGTAACGTGAGGCTATGGCAACAACAGGGCTACGATAAATGAAATCATCAATAACTTCAGGTTGATCGACAAAAGCAAAGTAATGATAACCTTGCGTAGCGACTAATTCTTTTAACGACTCAGGGCTAAAAACTTCTTGAAAGCCAACAATGTCAGGTTGATATTCACGTAAATATTCAGTGATCCACTTTTGCTTTTTTGCCCATTGCTCAGCACTATAAATGCGCTCAAAATCATAATAGGCATTAGGTGGCTCAAGATAATTAAATAAATTAAAGGTAGCAATTTTAAGTTCAGTGTTCGCAATCGATACCACAGGTTCTTCAGAAGCGGGGAATGGCTCTATTACTTTTTTATCGTGGTGACTGATGATATTAACTCGAATAAATGATGTGAAATAATTATACCCTATCGTTTATAATAACAAGCAATTAAAAACCAGTAACATAAATTAAAGCCCCGCTAGCAGCAAACCAAGTTATTAATGGTTCAACATAGCGACGATATGGCTTTAACAAGAGTAAATATAATGCAGTTAGAAAGACAACTTAGTAAAGAAGATATTAGAAAAACCAAACCAACAAGAGATGAGTACCTAAAGCAGCCAAAGCTGCCACTAGTGTTGGTATTAGACAATGTTACTAACAGCTACAACGTAGGCTCGTTTATCCGTCTAGCAGATGCTTTTGCGATTGAAAAAATTATTGTTTGTGGCGAGTTAACTATTTCAGATAAAAAGCTTAGAAAAGCGTCGAGAAATGAAGCTAAATGGGTTTGTGTTGAGTATAGCGATAGCACAACGCAAAGTTTACAGACATTAAAAGACAACGACTACGCGATTTTTGGCGTAGAGCTATGTCATGAGTCTGTTGATTATAAGGATATTAACTATCCGTCACGCTGTGCCTTAGTTTTAGGTAATGAGCGTAAAGGTGTTAGTGAAGCTGCATTAAAATTAAGTGACCAACATATACATATTTCGATGTTCGGCATGGGTAATTCACTAAATGTTTCTACCGCGGGCGCCATTGTATTAGCGGAATGTGCCAGTCAAATTCGAAAAGCTGTTACGGTTTAAATAAGTAAGCTTGTCACTGTGATATTTCGCTTCGTCTCCCAAGTTGTAACTAGGCTTTAAAATTGGAGCTAAAAATAAAGTGAGATAGGAGTATCTAAGATAGATACTCCTAAAGTGTATTTATTCAAAGCTGAATTGGCACCTTGGTTAAATAAAGTTTTATTTTCGAAGTCATTTTTGACTTAAAACTATTTAGCGTACATTTACCTAACGTTATATTTACCGCTTAAAAATAGTCTACAGATATTAGTCCAATATAATTTCAGATTCATTCATCAAAAAAAGATTTAATTCATATAAAACACTCCTTTCAATGCCTATTAAGCTGGTGATAATATCTATAAGTACTTAGTCGTAATTGTGAAAAAAGGAACGCTAAAAATTATTCAGATGCAATATTTATCTAGCCTAGCTGGAAAACTTAGCCTAAGCGTTTCTTTATTGTTCGTTGTTCTGTTTTCTTTAACAGTAGAATCTGCTGAAGCCCGTTGTGATAAAACGTTAACGGTTCATTTAGACTTACATGCTCCTTCAGCCTACCTAGATAGCAACGGACAAGTTGCAGGTATGGATGCAATGTTAGCGCAAAGGATACTAACCCAAGCTGGTTGCAAGGTTGAATGGCATCTTATCGCCATGACAGGTGAAAGAATTTTAAGGAGCCTGCAGCAGGGGAAGTTTGACGTTATGATTCGTGCGTCTAAAACAGTTCAGCGGCAAGAATATGCATACTTTAGTGAGCCTTATCGGGATGAAATAGTCGGCTTATTCAGCCGTAAGCAACTTGAATTACCACCTACAATTAGTATGTTTGATGCTTTAGAGCAGCAAATACGCTTAATTGGACCTGTAAGTGGTTGGTATGGCGATAAATTTGAGGTATTGCGTAGCGAGCTGAAGAAAAAGGGAGATTATACTGCTTATCCAGATGCCAAGCGCGCTACAGAATTACTGTTTATTGAACCTAGTAGAGGTAACTTATTGCTAGTCGATGCAGATATATTTTATCTTCATCTTGGAAAAGAACGGCATGAACAAGTGAAATTAGTTGGTAATAATCTACATATTAGCCCCGCGTCGTTGATGTTTAGTAAAAGCTCTCTTGAAAAAAGTGATTTAATTGCTATTAACCAAGCTATTTTGCTGTTGCAAGAAACTGGTGAACTAAAAGCTATTGAAAATAGCTATCGCCCTCAATCATTACAAAAATTATTAAAAGCTAATACTCCACTTCTTTAGCACCATGTCTTGTGAAAAACCAATGTAAACAATGCTTAAATTTTTACATTTCTATTTTCTATATAGCGATGCTTATAAGTAATGAGTGTAGATAAAAGTACGCAAAAAAGAGATAAAGCATTATATTTTTTTCTCTGTTAATTATTACGCTTTTAGGCAAGTATCTACAGCTTTAAAACCTATTTAGATGCTCAGCATACGCTTTTTCAATCTTGCTAGCTCAATTGCGTTTGAGCGTACGGTAAGTTTAATATGACTATACTCATAGTCTTCTTTAGTCACGCTCATGCTAGAGCGAATTTCGCCTATGATACCTTTTGCGGTATAAGGAATAATAACTTCCTCTTCAATCATCTCATTCTGTGCAACGCCAACAATATACTGATGTAGTTTACTAACATCAGTAGGATTACGCGTTGAAGTCATCATAGCGTCTGGAAATTCCGCCATCAATGCTTGTTGCTGTTCAGGCGCAAGTTGATCTGACTTATTCAGTACCAGTAACTTTTTACTATCTTCAACACCAACCTCTGCCAATACTTCGTGTACCACAGCTAATTGCGAACGAAATGAAGGGTCGGAAGCATCAACAACATATAACAATAATGAAGCATCATGCGCCTCGGCTAACGTTGAATGAAATGAAGCCACTAAATCATGCGGTAATTTTTTAATAAAACCAACGGTGTCTGATACTAAAATTCGTGGTTGAGTAATAGGAAATAACGCTCGAACAGTGGTATCAAGAGTCGCGAAAAGCTTATTTTCACCTTCAACATCACTACCGGTTATCGCTCGCATCATTGATGATTTTCCGGCATTGGTATAACCAACCAGTGCGACACAAAAAAGCTCAGAACGCTGGGTTCTTCTGCCTTTCATTTCGTTTTGAACACTGACTAATTCGCGCTTAAGTTCCGCTAATTGGTCACGCACTTTTCGGCGATTTAACTCTAGTGTAGTTTCGCCAGCACCTTTACCCATTTGGCGTTCTTTATCGCCACATGATGATTCACGTAAGCGTGGTGCAACATAATTAAGGCGGGCAATTTCTACTTGCAAACGTGCTGTTTTAGTACGAGCATGGCGGCTGAATATTTCAATAATAATGCCAGTACGGTCAAAAACTTCTACGCCTAATTGATTTTCAACATTACGCAGCTGTGACGGACTTAAATCACAATCAAATACCACCACATCGGCACAACCAAACGGTAGATTATCAGAGGGAATTTCAGCAAGCTCAATGAGCTCGTTACTAGAAAGTTCATCGGCTTCTTCAAAGTCTTCGACCTGACCTTTATTACCCGTAAGATGAGCTATTTCAGCGAGTTTGCCTAACCCCAGTACATTGACTCTTTTAGTAGAACTTTGCTTTTGTGATTGAGTGCCAACCACTTTAAAACCTAGTGTGGTGACTAAACGCGCTAACTCGGCAAGTGACTCTGTTGCTTCATCACCTTTAAAGTCGGGTGTACAAATAGAAATAAGTAAAGCGTGATTAAGTGATGCTTTTGCTGTTAATTGCATAATGGCTCGATGTTGGTGTACGTGAGTGCAAACGTGACGGTATATCTAAAGTGGGGAGATCCTACGCTGTTCTATGCAAGCTTTATAGAGGCATAGTGTACTAATGTCAGTAGAGATACTAATTACTTACTCGTACTATCGAATAAAGGCGTTAATTGTCACGACTTTTTTATTGGTCATTATCAATTAGTGCCGATGATAACCTTTCGCTGTAATTAACTTGCCGTGCGGTATTGTAAAATTAAACTGACTATTTCATGGGAACTGCCTGATGATTCAAGTGATTCATTTAGCGTACGTCTTTGTGGTAATTGAATATTAAATTTTTCTTTTAATATATTGATAACTTGCTCTTCAGCATTCGGGTCTATTTCTGTTCCAGAAAAAATACATATCCGTTGAAGGATAAATTCTTTGTTCATAATACGATTCACTTCCATCTTGTTAGTTAATGTCTGAGTGTCTTAATCTTAAATTGTAAATATTGATAATTATTCAGCTTGCAAGGCTAAAGCTATATTAACTGTGTATAAACGTTAAACATTGCGCGTTATTACCACGAAAAATAACTCTTTCGGCTTTTAATCCTAGTTGATATTGATACATAGGATCATAATATTCACACAAAAGAGGCTTCAACCAATTTAAGTGGTAATGCGATTGGCCAGTTAATTGTTGGGTTAAGGCAATACTTTGTATTTTCTTCTGTTGGCTGTAACGCTGGGTACCTAGTCGTTTAAATCTGAATACAAATCTTAAGCGCGCAATAATTGCTATTGTATTAAGTTAAATTTAATCGATTTAAAAATTTTATGACTCAGCTCAGCATCAGCAGTATCCGTGAATTCAATTAACATAGAAAAGCGAATCTTTCCTGAAACAGTTGGAATAGTTAACGCCACTTTCTTATCTTGTAGCAATAATTTGCCATGGTGACCGTCAATGACTATTGGCTCGAAAGTCGCTTTAGTTAGCTCATTAAACTGTGAAGAATACCAGCCTAAATCATAGGTTAAGGTAATGTTGTTACTATTAAGCTGCCCTGCATTTGAGTCAATGCTTTGCACATTAGCAGGTATTAAGCTGCTTGGGTGTGTAAAGCAAAATTGATCATTTGGACAAAGTTCAAGCCATTGTGTTGGTTGTTGGTTATCTTCGCTATTTGAATAGCTTATATAAAATAATGCAAGAAGAGTTACGATTAAGAGAAATTTGCCAAGCTGCATTATAGTTTCCGTGGGACACCAACACTTATTGATAATTTAGCATAACAAGTGCTGGCTTATTGAATTGATTTTATTTTGCTTTTCTAAAACCACTTTTTAATAAAAGGCTAAAAGATAATAGTAACAGAACTAACGTGCTTGGCTCAGGTACAGGTAATGGAATACTTGCTGAAGCCACTATTAGTACTGGGTTAATATCTATCCAGAAGTTTTGTCCGTCAGTTTGTACTAATCGATTGCGATGTATGTTGCTAACTTCAGTATCATTCAGTAACGTGCTGTTATTTAGAGAAGAATTCATTAAACCACCCGAACGATGGTCTAAACCTAAGTTATGACCTAATTCATGTGCTAATAGTTCGCCACCAGAATTTCCGGCTGCAAAAGATGACTCGACAACAAAATCATTTCCGAAATACTCACCACAACCAACTATGCCTGAGTTTATTAAGCCACCACAAGCGCTAATGGTATCAATGAAATAGAAATTGACGACATTAATACCGCCAATATGCATATCAAATAGTTGGTTAACTTCTGCATCAGTCGTTATGTCTAATAAGTCAGGTAGGACTAATTCAGACGCTAAGCCAATTCGTATGTCTATCGGCATCAAGCCGAAGCTGCTTTGTGAAAATATCGCATCAAGATCGGCTTCATTAGTTGTAATAAAGGCCGCCTTAGCTTGTGAAGAAGCTAGAATTACCACAGTGATGAGTAAATATTTTAATATGTTCACTTTATTCCTTTTTAATTAGTAACTTACGCTAGAGCGCTTTGTTGATATCAAGCATAAAGTACACCATGTTACTTTTATTGAGTGAAAACATGTGTTTACAATCTTCGTAGTTGTATATCTTATTGAAAGTGTTAAATATTATGACACTAGAGTTGTTCATAAAGTAATCTTGCAAAAGGTTGAATAGACCTGTTTATAAAATATTCAATTAAATGCAATTTTAGATGGGGATATATTGTTTATTGCTGTATAATGCGCGGCTTTATTATGGTGGCTGGGCAAATGTTTATAGCTAAATATTCGCTAGGTTATCTAATTTTACAGTATTAACTACCCATTTTAAGCTATCCGTTAGCGATTACTCGTTAATGATTTTAGTTAACGGAATATAGGAAGACTTCATTGATCACTACATCGAACATTACCATGCAATTTGGCGCAGAGCCTTTATTTGAAAACATTTCGGCTAAATTTGGCAACGGTCATCGCTATGGTTTAATTGGCGCTAACGGTTGTGGTAAATCTACATTTATGAAGATACTCAGTGGTGAGTTAGTACCTAGTTCAGGTAATGTTTCGGTCAGTACCGGCAACAAGGTAAGTACGTTGGGCCAAGACCAATTCGCCTTTGAAGAACACAATGTTATCGATACTGTTATCATGGGTGATATGCCGTTATGGAAAGTAAAGCAAGAACGTGACGCTATTTATGCACAAGCTGAAATGAGCGAAGCAGACGGTATGCGTGCTGGTGAATTAGAAAGTGAATTTGCTGAAATGGACGGATACACAGCAGAAAGTCGTGCTGGTGAAATCTTATTAGAAGCAGGTATTGAAGAGTCGTTTCATTACGGTTCTATGCAACAAGTGGCACCTGGTTGGAAGCTGCGTGTACTACTCGCACAAGCCTTATTCGCTAACCCAGATATTTTGTTACTTGATGAGCCTACCAACAACTTGGATATTCATACCATCAGTTGGTTAGAAGGTGAGTTGAACAAGCGTAAATGCACCATGATTATCATTTCGCATGATAGACACTTTCTTAACTCAGTTTGTACTCATATGGCTGATATTGATTACGGTGAATTGCGAATTTATCCGGGTAACTACGAGTTCTTCCTACAACAATCGGCTTTATTACGTGAGCAATTACTTGCTGGTAACACGAAAAAAGCGGAAGAAATTGCCGAGCTACAAGACTTTGTCAACCGTTTTGGTGCTAACGCGTCAAAAGCAAAGCAAGCCAGTTCACGTGCTAAAAAAATGGATAAAATTAAGCTTGATGATGTAAAAGCATCGAGCCGTATTACGCCAAAAATTGCTTTCGCACCAGGTAAGAAAATGCACCGCCAAGCATTAGAACTTGAAAACGTTAGCCACGGTTTTGATGGTGAAGTGTTATTTAAAAATGGTGAGTTATTGCTAGAAGCTGGCGCTAAATTAGCTATTATCGGTGAAAACGGTGTTGGTAAAACTACTTTACTACGCTGTTTAATGAATGAACTTGAACACACGGAAGGTGTAGTTAAGTGGTCTGAAAATGCCTCTGTAGGTTATTGTCCACAAGACAGTGGCCACTTTTTTGATAACGACTTAACGTTAATGGATTGGATGTCGCAATGGCGTCGACCTTGTCATAATGATTTAAGTGTTCGTGGCATGTTAGGTCGTATGTTATTTACTGATGATGATGCCAATAAAAAAGCCCGTAACTGTTCAGGTGGTGAAAAGAACCGTTTGTTATTTGGCATGTTAATGATGGGTGACATCAATGTATTGATCATGGATGAACCGACTAACCACATGGATATTGAAGCAATTGATGCATTGAACAATGCCTTGAAAGACTTCGAAGGTACCTTGATATTTGTTAGCCATGACCGTGAGTTTGTTTCAAGTTTAGCTAGCCGTATTATTGACATTAAAGATAAGAAATTGGTGAACTTTCAAGGCTCGTTAGATGAATACCTTGATAGCCAAGCGGAAGTGAAAAAAATCGCTTAAGATTGATTCGCTAAAATTATTTTTTGTTAAAGCCAGATACTATTTTGTATCTGGCTTTTTTATTGATTAATCACTGACAACCGTGAAGCCATTGGCTGTGGCAGCAACGATTTTTCCATCACTAAACGTAACCTGAAGTGTTTGATTACTAAAGTTATAGACTACGTAACTAGTGACACCATTTTTCTCAAATGCTAATGCCGCAGGGTGGTTAGCTGTTAGCGCGCCAGTACCTGTTTTTAAATGCCCTAATTTGCTGAAGGTGTGCAGCCAATGATAAGTATGGGCTTTTGTTTCGCCTGCCTCAGCGTCATAGCTGCTAACACTTTCATAATCGTTTATGGCCAAATCTGCATTGGTCATTGCCCATAAATTCCACCAAATGTCGCGCCATTGGTCATCAACTAAACCCGAAGGTTTACCATTTGATGACTCACTTAATCCTAATGTTACGTAGTCTTCCATATAATCAGCATGCAAACCAACGTGCAGAGTTAATGGGTTTATTGGCAAACCTTGTATACCTAAAATATGGGCATAAGCTGCGCTGAACCATGTTGAAAATACTGCGCCGTCTCCCCATATAATCGAAGTTGTTATTTTGTCGTAGCCATCTGGGAAGTTGTTTTCAGTTTCACCGACAGCATTGTAATCATCAATATTATTCCAGTACTCCCAATATGCTGCAGTGGTTGAAGCATGCAAGTACATACCACGTTCAACTAAATCGTCATTGGCGGTGATCAAGCCATATAAAATAATAGCGCCATAAGCATTAGCGGCTTCGGAGGTAGACTCATTATTGTTACCTCGAGCGAAATTGACTTTACCTGATGCCCATGAAAAACCATTGGCAGGGTCAAAGTTGCGTAAATACGGAAACATAGTGTCGTCTCTACTCCCAGCATAATCACGGATCAGTAGTTCAATCATAGGGCCGTATTGATCATCACTGCACCAGCTTGCGTCCATTCGGCAAATTTCTGCGGCTGCGCGAATCAAATAGCCATAATGAAAATGATGATCATTGAGCTGTTGATGACTCATAAATGATTCTTCTAATGCCAATAATGTCGACCATTCCTCATCATAAACAAAGTATTTATTGATATCTAAGCTACTGTCTGTTTCAGCAGTAAACCAGTCAGATAGCTCTGTTTTTAGCCAGTTTCGCAGAGTCGCTGCTTCCGTTGTCATACCGATTGATTCGGCAATGGCGATTAATTCAGCAACTTTACTGTAGTTCTTTCCTGACCAATAAGCGTCGGTGTGTGTATTCCAAGAATCAGCCCCTTGTGCAATGAACTCAGTGATCATGGTTTCTAATGTTATTTGATCAAAAGTACCATCAATTGACGGTAATGTTGGCAGTATGCCCACGAAAGGTAGTTGATAGCTAAACTGTGCAGTTTCGCTAAACTTAATAGTGCCGCGGGCACTTTTAATCTGGTAAGCCGATGTTGTTTGTGCTGAATTTTTCCAGTGCAATGGGTGCATACCTGCGATTGTTTCGACAGCTGCCCCTTGGCTATTTTTATAAGCATGGCTAACAGTAACGGTATTAGTGGCTTTATCAATTGAGTAATCTATAGCGACACTTGCGACAACATTACGTGCTTTTGCAGCAAAGAAACTGGTTAAGGTATCGGAAGGTACACCATTTAAGCTCGGAAGATAGGTGAGTGTAAATTCTTTTGTAACATTATTAATAGTGATTTCATTACTAGTAATATTGTCAAATGTTGTTGTTCCTTCGCCAGTAATTAAAAAATTATTGCTATTACCGGCAACGCTAGTCCAAATACCTAAACTATCATCTTTATTGTAAAATGTACCTTTTTCACTGCCGTCATCACGTAAGCTACGTATCACTATTTCACCGTCATATACTTTAAAATATATGTATGGTGAGCCATGAACAAAAGTGGCTTCCATAACCGCAGTATCGTTATTTTGCCATTCAACTGTTACTGAGCCGTCACTGTGATCTTTTAAATAACCCTGTAAATTTGAATGAAGTGAATTGCCAACGGCAATACCGTCAAACACTTCGCTAAATGGGTCAGGAATAGGGTACAGGAAACCGTCTGTTGTGGTGGTTAAGCCTGATGGAATACCCATAACTCTAACGCCACGCTCTGATATGCGTGCAGTCATTGGATCAGGTGTTATATAGGCTGCGGTGTTAGCATCACCTATGGTCATTTCTCCCATAAATGGCACAGAGCCCCACCACTTATGAGTTGGCGTTGGCTTAGTTAAAGCTGGGCCTGTTAATTGCGGGTGTAATTTAGTTGGGGTTCCCGTGGGAATACCTGTAGTTGTATCGCAACTAGCAATTGCGGGCTCAACGATGCCTGCATTGTAAATCCAATTGCCAAAGTCATAAACACAACGATAGCTTTCTGTGTTGATAGTATCGGAAATAGAACCTGCGCCGTAGTTCGTTATTTGATATAAACCTGGGCTAGTTCCGCCATCGTTGATACCGGTGAAATGGATATTGTCTAGCTGAAATATAGTGCTGGTTGTATCGGTCGCCCATATGACTATTCCTGTGTTGACACTTGATAGGTTTAGTCCTGCATTTGCTAACGAGGCTAAAGAAATCTCAACAGTTTCCCAGCCCGTTGCGCCTAAACTACCTAGATGTTGATCGCCAGACGTACAAGGGTAAATACAATCAAGTTTCATGGTTATTTTACTGTCACCACTAACAACTTTAACGTCAAAGACAAGTTTTCCATCGGTATGGTTGCTAAGGTTTAGTACACTGCTCATGCTAATAAATAGCCCTGCAATATCACCGCTAGCACTATGGCTGATTTCTAAAACATTACCTCGTTCATTGTCATTTACAATTTGCCACGCAATACTTGGGCAACCTGCGCCACCGTCATTATTACACTCTGCCCAACCTATCGCTGAATCAAAGGCATTTATGCCTCTATCCCAAAGCGTACTTACTGCGCCATTTTCAAAAACGTTCACTTGTGTGCTTGCTGTGCTATCACCAACATTAATAATTCTAACGGCGGTTGCTTGATTACCGGCATTATCGGTTGCAGCGTAAGTTAAGGTATAGGCTTGTGCTGCATCACCTACGGTACCTGAGGTAGTAACGCTTACTGCTCCATCAACAGTATCTATTGCAGTGGCACCTGCATCGACATATACACTGCCTAACGGATGATTAATTGTTGTATCGCCAATTATGCTAATCACAGGTGCAGTCGTGTCTGCGACGACAATTGTTCGAATGGTCGACGTTGTATTACCAACAATATCTGTCGCGGTGTAAGTTAAGGTATAACTTCCGGCACTGCTTTCTACTTGCCCAGAAGTTGTTATAACGACATTACCATCAACCAAATCATTGGCACTGGCACCGGCATCAGTATATTCAGTGCCTTGTTCATGATTAATATTGGTGTCGCCATTAAGCGTAATAGTAGGTGCAGTAGTATCTGAAACGGTAACTGTTCTTGTTGTTGAGGCAGAATTCCCTGCTTTATCTGTGGCGGTGAAAGTTAGCGTATAAATACCTGCTTGTTGACCTATGGCACCTGACGTAGTTACTGCTGTTACACCATCAACATTGTCAGTAGCACTTGCTCCAGCATCAACATAGGTAGTACCTTGCTCATGCTCGACACTTGCTAAGCCAACTAGTGTGATAACTGGTGCTGTTGTATCTAAAGGAGTAGGAGTTGTGCTGTTTCCACCTTGCTCACTACTGCCACTACCTCCTCCGCAAGCTTGTAAAGCCAAAGTTACAAGGATAAATATAGAGGGAACTTGCCTAAACTGAACAGCCATTATGCTTCCTAATTTTAATTATTGTTATGAATTAGGACTAGTTAAAGACTAAATATTGAACAGTTGCAATATGTAATAGGTAAGGCGGTACTGACTGGCGTTATGTCGGGTAAAAAGCAGTACTGCCCTAATTTCTTGCGTTAAGTCTATGCTAATAGCGTTAAGTTGTTACATCGTGCTTTATTGTAGTGATGGATAAGCAGGTTAAATGCTATGCATAAGGCTGCGTCATTGAAAACTCATTTAATGAGTTGTCGCAGAATTGTCACGTCTTGTCGCATTTGTTGCTCGCTTGGTAGCATTTGTTATATCTTTGTAATTAGTCGATGTAAGTTAACTGTTTGACCTAAAATGGATATTATGGAAAATAAAAACACTGAAAGTACACTTGAACTGGGACCGCAAGCTTTTTCTAAGCAAAGTCATCAGTTTTGGACGTTACAGATAACAGGTTGGTTAGGTTATGCTGTCGTGGTTTTTATCGCGATAATTCGTCCGCAGATAGGTCAGGAAGACTTTAACCTTTCAGGGCAGTTGATAAATTTAGTTTTAGAAACGCTAAGCGGTTTCATATTGTCTTATTTGCAATGGCAAATGATCCGAAAAATAGTTCATTTGCCATTGAAGAAAACATTAGTCTTAAGTTTTGTTTCTGCAGCAAGCTTGGGTTTAGTTTTTAATGTGATAAAACTGAGCTTTTACAAAGTCGTTGTTTACCAACAGCAATGGAATGAAGCATGGGATATGCTCGAGTTTGGTGGTTGGTTATTGTTTTCATTAACAACTATGTTTGTATGGACGTCAATTTATTTCATTATGCTATACAACACCAAGTTGCAGCGTGAACACGAAATGTTATTACGAGCGCAAACAGCGGCTAAAGATGCGCAGTTGCAAATGTTACGTTATCAACTTAACCCTCATTTTATGTTTAATACCATGAACGCGATATCAACCCTTATTTACAAAAATGAAAATGACACTGCAAACGAAATGATCGACAAGCTGTGCGAGTTTTTTCGTTACTCTCTTGATAAAAATGATAAAAGCAAAACAAGCTTGCAAAGAGAACTTGAGTTAATTGAGCTATATTTATCTATAGAAAAGGTCAGATTCGCTAACCGTCTTAGTGTTGACGTTGATGTTTGCGAAACCGTATTAGACTGCCAAGTGCCAAGTATGTTGCTACAGCCACTGGTGGAAAATGCCATTAAATATGCCATAGAACTGAGAAAGTCTGGTGGGAAAATACGTATTATTGCTAAAAAAGTGGCTGATCGTTTAATTATTAAAGTGGCCGATAATGGTCAAGAAACGCCTATTAAGGTGAGAGATGGTTTTGGCATTGGCATAAGTAATACTAAAGCAAGGTTGAATGCCATGTTTAGCGGTGATTATCATGTTGATATCACTGATGCTATAGATGGTGGCACTACGGTTTCTATTTCAATTCCTTATGAGAAGTAAATTGATAAATGATTAACAAACCTCTAACAGCTTTAATTGTTGATGATGAACCTCTAGCACTAGAAGGTTTACGTTTACGATTGGAAAAAATTCCTGAAATTGAAGTCGTAGCTGAAGCGAGTGATGGTGACCAAGCCATTCAGCTATGTCAGTCTTTATCTCCCGATGTGTTGTTTTTAGATTTACGTCTGCCCGGCCTTAACGGCATTGAAGTGGTGCAAGCGTTGCAATCAGACATTTTGCCAATGGTGGTGTTTGTTAGCGCTTACGGAGAATATGCACTCGATGCCTTCGAACTGAATGCTATTGATTATGTCATGAAACCCGCTAATTTAGGGCGCTTGCAGAAAACGGTAGAGCGTATTTTACAACGAGTAGAGCCAGTAGATTCAGGCAAGGAAAAGTTTAAGTTATTACGTGCACTTGGCGAGAGTTCTGGTATTGCCGTTTCGGAGCTTGAAGATTGGCTTGAATCTGATTTGCCATTGCCGAGCCCATTTATTCAAGAGTTAGTGATTAAAAATAATGATAACGATAAAGTGTTCTTGCCAATAAAAGATATCAGATGGATTGATGCTGCAGGTGATTACATGTGTGTTCACACTCAAGATGAAACTTACATTGTACGCATCACCATGAAAAAACTTGAGAGCCAATTAGATCCTAAAATATTCTCTCGTATACATAAATCGACCTTGGTGAATGTTAATTGTATTAAAAGTATTAAATCGTTACGAAATAGCGAGAGTATTCTTGAGTTAGGTGATGACGTGCAATTAAAAGTAAGCCGTAATTTTAGTTCTGATATTCAAAAAATTGTCGAATCTAAACAAATTTAACCGCTTGTCGTATTTTTCACTCGCTTTACCTTACAGCTTAAATAAAAGCCATCCATACCGCAGTTAGCAACCACCATAGCGCATTTCGTTTGTAACTATTTGTAATTTAAACCAGTATGTTTTTAGGGGGTAGTCTGTCGTAATATTAACTATTTCGATATGGCTACTGAACTATAGTGCTAAGCAAACTCGTATTAAATAATATTAAAATCAAACAGTTTTGCTACCACAACAAAAATAGTTGAGTAACTGGAAATCAAATTATGATAAAAGCTGCAAAGAATATTACACAGTTGTTAGCATTATTATCGACTGCAACCTTAATAGGGTGTGGTGGTAGTAGTGTTGAAACGAAAACAAATGTTGATGCCGTCGATCCACAAGTACCAGTAAGTGATTGGCAATTGGTATGGAGCGATGAGTTTGACGGTTCATCAATCGATGCTAACAAGTGGACTCATGAAGTCAATTGTAGTGGCGGTGGTAATAATGAAGAGCAATGTTATACCAATGACGCTGCAAACTCTTTTATTGCTGACGGTATGCTCAATATTGTTGCTCTTCCTGCACCTGAAGGTGCTGAAAAGCCTTACACGTCTGCCCGATTAAATACTAAAGACAACCAAAGCTGGACATATGGTCGTTTTGAAATGCGAGCAAAATTACCTGCAGGTCAAGGTGCATGGCCTGCATTTTGGATGTTACCAACTGATGAAGTTTATGGTGGCTGGCCTCGTTCGGGTGAAATTGACATTATCGAAGCAGTTAACTTAAAAGCAGGCACTAACGAAGGTGGCAGTGAAGCTAACGTATACGGCACCTTACATTATGGTAAAGAATGGCCTGATAACAGCTCTTCAGGGCAAGCTTACTTATTGCCAGATGGTATTAACCCCGCTGATGATTTTCATACCTATGCTATAGAGTGGCAAGAAGGTGAAATTCGTTGGTATGTTGATGATTATTTATATGCAACGCAGCGTAAATCTACCGTACGTTACAACAGTAAAGATGAACCTGTAGGTTTATCTCATCGTGGTTGGTTTACAGAAAATTTTGATATTGTTTCTGGTGAACTTGCAACGCAATGGGAAAATGCGCCTTATGATCAGAGGTTTCATTTATTGCTGAATTTCTCAGTTGGTGGTAACTGGCCATCATCGGTAAACGATACGGGTATTGATGCCAGTGCATTTGAAAATGGCAATTCCTACATTGTTGATTATGTGCGAGTTTATCAATGTCAGCAAGACACCTTAACCGGTAAGGGCTGTGAAACTGTACGCCCAGGTTACGATAGCTTCGATGATGCAATGGTTGAAGGTAAAGCACCAATTCCGTCACCGCCTTCTACAGGTATTCCGCAAAATTTAACTATTTTCTCTGGCGCTATTAATCCAAATTGGCCGGCATGGGACTGTTGTGGTGGTTCAACACCTGCAGTCGTTACAGATGCTGAAAAAGGTGATGTTGTTGAATTTGTTGTTGGTGCTGAGCCAACAGTGATGGGCTTTATTTCTCGTGAAGCTTTTATTGATGATCCGGCCGGACAAGCATCGCCGTTCGATGCATCACCGTTAATTGATTCTGGCACCTTGAAATTTGACATGAAAGTCGTAGCCGCGCCAAGTAATGCAGATTCAACTTGGATATTAAAAGTTGAAAGTCAAGAAGGTACTACTGCAGTTGAAATGCCGCTAACGGCAAGCTCTGAAGGTGCAGCCCCTGAAGCGGGCACGTGGCAAACCTATACATTCCCTTTACAAACATTAGCTGATGCGGGCTTAGACTTAAGCGCTATTGACGTTGTAATGATTTTCCCAGCTTGGGGCACAGGTGAAGGGGCGGTTTATCATGTTACTAACTTATCAATTGCAGGCGACGCCGTTGCTTCTCCTCAAGTAACCATATTCGAGGATGCAGAAAATGCTAGCTGGCCAATGTGGGATTGCTGTGGTGGTTCAACGCCAACAGTAGAAACTGACGATGATGCACATGGCGCGGTCGCACAATTTAGTATTGGCGTTGAACCAACCGTTATGGGCTTTATTTCAAGAGATGGTAATACCGATACGCCAGCACCATTTGACGCTACGCGTATTTTGGCTAACGGTGTTGTGCAATTTGATATGAAAGTTGTCACTATGCCAAATGATGCCAGTGCAAGCTGGGTATTTAAAGTTGAAGCCGATAATGCTACATCAGCGGTTGAACTTCCGCTATCAAGTAGTGTTGAAGGCGTAACTCCGGTTGCTGACCAATGGCAAACCTATACCTTTAACTTAGCTGATTTAGCTAATGCTGGTTTAGATGCAAGTGCGATTGACGTACTGATGATATTCCCTGCATGGGGCACTGGCGATGGTGCTGTTTATCGTGTCGACAATGTAAAAATCTACGATCCTAATGCCTCTACCGGTTTTACTGGTCACATTCTATTTGCAGACGATGCCAAAGAGCAATGGAGCATTTGGGACTGTTGTGGTGGTTCAACACCTACGCTTGAAAATGATGACACTGACCATGGTATGACAGCAGAATTTGTTATTGGTGCAACACCAACGGTAATGGGGTTATTAGCCGATGATGATGTGTACTTAGACGCTTCAAGCTTACTAAGTTCTGGTGTTATGCAATTTGAAATGAAAGTGATTAACGCACCAAATGATGCTAGCGCAGTATGGAAATTTAAAATTGAAGCCGGCGATACATCATCTGCCGTTGAGCTAGACCTAACAGCAAGCCAAGAAGGTGCTGCTCCTGTTGCCGGTCAATGGCAAACTTATACCTATTCATTGCAAAGTTTATTTGATGCGGGTTTAGATCTTAGTGCAATTGACGTAGTGATGGTTTTCCCAGCTTGGGGAACGGGTGAAGGAGCTGTATATCGCCTAGACAACGTAATGATATTTGATCCTACCAGTGTACCAACAGCACAAGGTTTAACTTTGTACGACAACGCGCAAAATGCAGAATGGCCAATTTGGGATTGTTGTGCGGGTTCAACACCAACCGAAGAAGAAGATGATGCAACACACGGTATGACAGCTGAGTTTGTTATTGGTGATACGCCAACGGTGATGGGCTTCTTAGCAAATGATGGTGTTTACTATGATGCAAGTGCATTACTGCAAAACGGTGTGGTGAAATTTGATATGAAAATGGTAAGTGCGCCAAATGATGCAAGTGCGGTGTGGAAGTTTAAAATTGAATCCGGTGATACCACATCAGCTGTTGAGCTCGATTTAACGGCAAGCCAAGAAGGCGCTGCGCCAGTTCTAGGCGAATGGCAAACCTACACTTATACGCTTTCAGACCTATTTGATGCTGGCTTAGATGTTAGTGAAATTGATGTAATTATGGTTTTCCCTGCTTGGGGAACGGGTAATGGAGCTGTTTATCGACTGGATAATGTCGCGATAACTGCACCGTAACACGTTATTTGAAAACCTAATTTTAAATGTGCGGCTAGCGATACTTAGCCGCCATAAATAAAACTAATTTTAACTAAGTAGGGTTAACATGAAACATTTAACATTCTCAAAAAAACATTTAGCTGTATGTATCTCAGCAATTATTAGCTCGGGCTTTAGCCAACAAGCTTTTGCTGCGGAAGAAGAAGCTGCATTAACAGAAAAAGAAGAAAATATTGAAGTGATCACGGTATCAGGTATTCGTGGCAGTTTAGTGCGTTCAATGAATATTAAACGCGATATGTCAGGTGTTGTTGATGCCATTTCAGCCGAAGAAATGGGTAAGTTCCCAGATACCAATTTAGCGGAATCTCTGCAACGTATCACAGGTATTACTATTAGCCGCGCAAACGGTGAAGGTAGCCAAATTACTGCGCGTGGTTTTGGTCCAGAGTTTAACTTAGTCACTTTGAATGGTCGCCAAATGGCGAGCACAGGTTTTACCCGTTCATTTAATTTTGAAAACCTGTCATCTGAAGGGGTGAGTGAACTACAAACCATTAAAACTGCCCGTGCAGAAATGCCAACTGGTGGTTTAGGGGCAACGGTCAATATTGTGACTGCCAAGCCTTTACAAAACCCAGGGCAAAAGTTTTCGTTTATGGCGAAAGGAATTCACGATAGCTCAGTAGAAGCAGGTGATGATGTTACACCAGAAATAGCAGGTATTTATAGTAACACCTTTGACGATGACCGTTTTGGGGTTTCAGCTAACTTTTCTTATCATCGTCGCGACTTTCAGCGACAATCTGCCAATGTTCGTTCATGGATCAGAAATCACAATATTAGTTTAGATCCTGAAAATGTAATTGATAATCGTCCGGTAGACGCTGAAGGTAATGTTGCTGAACAGTATTCAATACTTGATGATAATGGCGATATTTCATCTATTGCCGCGTCATTTTTTCCGCAAGAAATAAGCTATGCGCGAGATGATGTTCAACGTGAACGTACGAATGCGCAAGTTACTTTTCAGTTTGCACCTACAGATGACTTAGTGTTTACACTTGATCACACTATATCTAATGCAGTAACAGGCAATAACTCACTTTCTTGGGGCGTATGGAATGGTTCGTTTGGTGGCAATGCTAATTCTTATGAATTAGATGAAAATGGTACGGCTATTTATTATAACTCGGCTGGTGATGACGGTTCGTTTACGTCGTTTCGAGAAACAACCGAAGTTGACTCAAAAGCCACTGGTTTTAATGTTGAATGGTATGCCAATGATAATTTAAGTTTTACCTTTGATGCCCATAATTCAAAAACCACAACCGATAACGGTAAAGATAAAGGCTTAGGCGCCAATGCTCGCGTTATTTTAGGCTCTGCCGACTTATCAAGTAAGGAATACTTCTTTAGAGAAGGTGATATACCGGGTTTTAATATTAACTGGAATAATGGCTCTCAAGAAATTAACCCTAACGAAATTGGCTCTAACTTTAGTATTTTTACCCGTACGCCAGCAGAATCTGAAGTAACGCAAGTGCAACTAGACGGTAACTTGATATTAGATACCGATTTTGGTCTAGAAGCGGTTAAGTTTGGTACTGCGTACACCAAACAAACACTTGAAGGCTGGGGCGGCTCAAACAATGCTAATGCACCTGGTTTCAATAACGGAACTTTTGCTGAAATATTCCCTGATGGTATGTTTGAAAGAGTTGATTTAAGTGATTTTCTTGATGAGTTTTCTTTTGGCTCGGGCGGAGTTTCACCTGGTTATGCTTACACGTTTAATCTTGATGAAGCCTATACAAGACAAGCTTTATTTCTAACCGAGGATGTGGTTGGCAGTGATGTATATCAAATAGGTACCTTCGACGGTTTCCCAACCAATAAAGTAGAAGAAGAAACCATCAGCTTATATGTTGCTACTGATTGGGCATTTGAAATCAGTGGTTATGACGTGCAAGTGAACCTTGGCTTACGTTATGAAAAAACTGAGGCTGTAAGCCCTGCAAAAAGTCGTGTAGCAGAGCAAGTATACTGGGCAGGTGGTTCAGAATGGATCACTGAATTTGCAAGTGGCGGAGAAGTTGAAGTTGAATTCGAAGGTGAGTATGACTTCTTACTGCCTATGTTAGACATCAAAGTTGACTTAAGTGACGACCTAGTAGCACGTGCATCAGTAGGTCAAACCATTACGCGCCCTGCGCTAGGCGATATGTTGGGTAACCTGAGTTTAACCCCTTCACCTAAGATTGGTTCAAGAGGTGGTAGTCGTGGTAACACAGGTCTACAACCATTTAAATCAACCAATTTAGATCTATCTCTTGAGTATTACTACGGTGATGCAAGCTATGCATCAGTCGGCTTATTCTGGAAAGATGTTGACGACTGGATTGCTGGTTCATCAGTGACAACAACATATGAAGGTTTGCATGATGTTTATTTAGGGCAACGTTGGAACAACGCAGTATCTGCTATTGAAGGTCGCGGAGAGCAAGCCACTGACACAGCTATTTACAATGAAATTGTTGCGAATGGCATCGGTATTGGTGAGAACAATCGAGTATTAGCTGACCCTGCAACTGATCCTTTAATTGAGTGGACTATTGACTCTCCTGAGAATGTTGATGCTCGTAAAGTTAACGGTATTGAATTAGCAGTGCAGCATTTATTTGGTGAAACTGGTTTTGGTGTAGGCGTTAATGCCACTTTTGTTGATGGTGATGTTGATGTCGATAATTACTATATTGGCCGTCAAAAAGTACTTGAGGGACTAAGTGATTCAGCCAATTTACAAATGTTTTACGAGAAAGATGGCATATCAGTCAAAGTGACTGGTGCATGGCGTGATAAGTACTTAGTGGGCTTAGGTTTACCTGATACAGGCGGCGATTCAGCGCCATTATATGCTGAAGAGTTTCTGCAGTGGGATCTAAGTGTTAATTACGAAGTCACTGACAATATGACGGTGTTTTTTGATGGCGTTAACTTAACCAACGAAACTGAGCGCAAGTATAGCCGTTTCGAAAGTCAATTTGTTAGTGCTGCGCAATACGGACCAAGGTATGTACTTGGTTTTAGATACACCATGGATGACTAACTGTTTTTGCTTTGAGCTGCTTAATTTAGGTAAGCAGCCTACTTTGAGTAATAAACATTTGTAAACTGCGCTTATAGATAATGTAAGCGCGATTCTTTCATCGGTGTAGCTATGTGTAGTTCGCTTTCATCAACATAAAGCCAACACCGATTCTTTTTGATATAGGAATTTTATTATGGCTGGAAATTCGGTCATTTTAGAGCAAAATCATGGCGTAACTAGTAGTGTTTCGCCAAGTCAAAATCGTTTTGCTCTGATCTCATTAACAACACTGTTTTTTATGTGGGGTTTTATTACCTGCTTAAACGACATTCTTATTCCCCATTTAAAAGCCATTTTTGATTTAACTTATACGCAATCAATGTTGGTGCAGTTTTGCTTTTTCGGCGCTTACTTTTTGGTGTCATTACCTGCTGGGCAGTTAGTAAAAAAGGTTGGTTATCAAAAAGGTATTGTGGCAGGGCTTGTTGTCGCAGCGCTGGGTTGCTTGATGTTTTACCCTGCAGCGTCAATGCACAGTTACCCAATGTTTTTGTCAGCGTTATTTGTGTTAGCCAGTGGCATAACTATTTTACAAGTTTCGGCAAATCCTTATGTTACGTTGTTGGGGCCAAATGAGTCAGCGTCATCACGCTTAACCATGACCCAAGCCTTTAACTCTTTAGGCACAACTGTAGCTCCCTATTTAGGCGCATTGTTTATTCTTAATGAAGCAGCAAGCTCAATGTCAGCACCTTCTGCTGACTCTGTAAAAGTGCCGTATTTAGTACTAACAGCAGCGTTATTACTATTAGCCGCCATTTTTGCTTGGTTAAAACTTCCACATATTAGTAGCGCTGAAACCGCGCCTGATGAAGAGGTTTCAGGCTCTGCATGGCAATACCGGCATTTAGTTTTAGGCGCAGTTGGTATTTTTGTTTATGTAGGCGCAGAAGTGTCTATTGGCAGTTTTTTAATTAACTTTTTTGGTGAGGCCAATATTGCTGGTTTAGAAGAGTCAGAGGCGGCTAAATACTTAACCTACTACTGGGGTGGAGCCATGGTTGGACGCTTTATTGGGGCAGCGGTAATGCAAAAGGTATCCGCCACTAAGGTATTAAGTTTTAATGCATTCTTTGCGGTAGTTTTAGTCTCTATTGCAATTCTTACCAGTGGCAGTATTGCAATGTGGGCAATGTTGTTAGTTGGGTTATGCAATTCAATTATGTTCCCCACAATTTTTAGTTTGGCATTAAATGGCTTGGGTAAGCACACAAGCCAAGGTGCCGGAATTTTATGTCTAGCCATTGTGGGTGGTGCAATTGTACCGTTAATTCAAGGCGTACTCGCTGATATCGTTGGCGTGCAATTGTCATTTGTTATTCCTGTGCTTTGCTACAGCTATATTGTTTATTACGGTATGAGTGGTGCTGTGCCAAGCAATGCTTCAAATCGGGAGCAAATGTCATGAATAAATTAGCTTATGCGGCTTTATCTTCTATCGTTTTACTTGCTTTGCAAGGTTGTAATTCAGCAACGAAAGAGCAAAGAACTGACAATAAAGTAAGTACTGATCAGACCGAAAATAATCTATCTATTTGGCCAGTCATAAACTCAGAAGTTAAGACTGATGTAGCGCTTGAACGACAAGTACAAGCAATGCTCGCTACTATGACGTTAGAGCAAAAAGTAGCGCAAATGATCCAGCCAGAAATTCGTGATATCACCCCAGAAGATATGCGTAAATATGGCTTTGGCTCATACCTTAATGGTGGCGGTGCGTTCCCGCAAAATAATAAACATGCAACACCGCAAGATTGGATAGCACTTGCAGAGGAAATGTATCAAGCCTCGATTGATGATTCACTTGATGGTTCAACGATTCCAACCATGTGGGGCACGGACGCCGTCCACGGTCATAACAATGTTATTGGTGCGACTTTATTTCCACATAATATTGGTCTAGGAGCAGCACACAACCCTGACTTAGTAGAAAATATTGCTAAAATTACCGCCACGGAAGTGATGGTAACCGGTATTGATTGGGTGTTTGCACCAACAGTGGCAACGGTTCGAGATGACCGTTGGGGCAGAGCTTATGAAGGTTACTCTGAAGATCCTGAAATCGTAAAGTTATATGCGGCCTCTGTGGTAAAAGGCTTGCAAGGACATGCTGATGATGACTTTTTAGGTGATGACAGGGTGATCAGTACTGTTAAACATTTTATTGGTGATGGCGGTACCGTTGCAGGTGACGATCAAGGTAACAATCTAGCGTCTGAAGAAGAGTTATATAAACTTCATGCACAAGGTTATGTTGGTGGCTTAACTGCAGGCGCACAATCAGTGATGGCGTCGTTTAATAGTTGGCATGGCGACAAAATTCATGGCAATCGCTACTTATTAACTGATGTATTAAAAGGCAAGATGGCCTTTGATGGTTTTGTCGTTGGTGATTGGAATGGTCACGGACAAATTGTTGGTTGTACTAATGAAAATTGTCCGCAAGCCGCTAACGCCGGTTTAGATATTTTTATGGTACCGACCGATGCTTGGAAGCCGTTGATGGAAAACACCATAGCGCAAGTTAAACAAGGTGTTATTCCGCAGTCTCGTATTGATGATGCTGTTAGTCGTATTTTACGCGTTAAATACCGAGCAGGATTATTTAGTAAACCTAGTCCTGCCAAGCGACTTTACTCAGGGAAAACAGAGCTTATTGGCCACGATAAACACCGAAAAGTTGCTCAACAAGCTGTACGAGAGTCGTTAGTGTTGTTGAAGAATAAGGCTAACATTTTACCTCTTTCTCCTCAGCTAAATATTTTAGTGGCGGGTGATGCTGCTAATAATATTGGTAAGCAATCAGGTGGCTGGAGTATCACGTGGCAGGGAACTAACAATAGTAATGAAGACTTCCCTGGTGGTTCATCAATTTACCACGGTCTTGCTCAACAAATTAATGCGGCTGGCGGCAAGGTAACACTTAGTGAAGATGGCAACTTTGCCGAAAAACCGGATGTCGCAATCGTTGTATTTGGTGAAGAACCTTATGCTGAAGGGCATGGTGATAAAGATAATTTAGCTTATCAGCGCGGCACAAAATCTGATTTAGCCTTATTGAAAAAGCTGAAAAGCCAAGGTATTCCCGTGATAAGTATTTTTATTAGCGGCCGCCCGATGTGGGTGAATGCTGAGTTAAATGCCAGTGATGCTTTTGTTGCGGCTTGGTTGCCAGGCTCTGAGGGTAAAGCGGTTGCAGATGTGCTGTTAAAAAGTATAGACGACAATATTCAGCATGACTTTACCGGTAAACTTTCATTTTCTTGGCCAAAAACAGCAACACAAACCGTTAACCGCTTTGATGAAGAATACGATCCGTTACTGCCTTACGGATATGGCTTAAGCTACGCTGCTAATGAAGGGACAGCCCAAAAGCAGTTATCAGACAACTTACCTGAGCATATCGAAAATGATGAGGGTGTTGTTAAAAACACTGCTGTTTTTGCTGGCAAAGTGGTTAAGCCGTGGCGGATGTTTTTAACGTCTAATACGCAAACATCAGAGTTACTTTCTAATAGTGGCGCTTTACCGGGTGCAACTTATCGCACCATCGACAAAGTCGTACAAGAAGATGCATTTCGCCTTGAAACTAATGGTCGCGAAAAAGCGGGTGTTAGTTTTTCTAGCAGCTTTAGAGAAGATTTATCTTTTGAACTTGAGCAAAAATCAGCGTTAGTGATGACCTTAATGCGCGATAGTGATATCTCTGCCGCAGTTAATATTGCTATGAGCTGTGAATCTGAAGGTGATATTGCTGGTAGTTGTCGGGCAGAAGTGGATATTCAACAACAATTAAAAGCTGTACCCAAAGGAGAGTGGCGTGAAGTAGCTATTGACCTGCAATGCTTTGCAAAATCAGGCGTGCAGCTAGATAAAATTGTTTCACCATTTGAGCTCAGTACTGATGGCGTAATAAATTTATCATTCAGTGATATTCGTTTTATGCCTAATGTTTTCACTGAAAGTAACGAATGTATTAAAGAATAAACTAAGTTGGTAAATACCTAATTTTCCTCACCTAAAAAGCCAGTGATTTGCCACTGGCTTTTTCATTGCTGTTTTTATCACAAACACCCCATGCCAATATAAAGTTGGCGCTTTGACAGGTCACCATGAATTTCACGGCGACCATGCATTACGCGTTTATTATCAATCAATACTAAATCACCATCTTGCCATTGCACTTCATGGGTGAATTTTTCAGCAAGCACGGTTAATTCGTGCTTAAGTTGCTCCGATATTTCTTCACCATTAAATAGCGTAACCTTCGGAGGCTGATAGTTAAACGATGGACCCAAAATAGCGTTGGCGAAAGCTAACTGGTCAGAAAATGCACCTGTAATGCAAGGATTAATGGCTAAATGATAAGTTAAGCTATCGTCACTATTTAATACCGCTTGTTGATTTGGCGCTAGGGCATTTAAGTCTTGCAAGTGTTTTTCATTGACCTCAGCGGCAGTTGATACTGTAGGGTGCTGATCTACAACATATTGACGCCACAACGCGGAAGGTAGGGTACGAGATACCGTTATAGGTTTCTCGAACAATGTTTTTAATTCATTTGACATATGTTGATATATTTCAGCACCATCACAAACCGTGGTTTGAGAGCCACTTTTCGCACTTTTTGCACTATAAAAGGCAATTAAATCAGGTGGTAGAGGAGTATTGCCATTTTCAATATGTAAACCAATAGCTGCAGTACCAGCATTCACTTTTTGCGTGCTGTCATTGCTATATTCCCGTGCCGGGTCGAAAGTCAGTTGACGACACATGGCTTTCATCACTTGACTAAAGTTCGTTAGGCTCAGATCGAAATTTCTTAGTAGCACCCAGCCCGAATTTGCTAATATTTGCTTTGCGTCAGCGAGTACGTTATCAGCAATAATCTCAGTGTTATTGGTATTTACTATAATGTTTTTCATGGTAGCGCCCTCAAGTGAAAACAATAATTCTACGTTGTAATTAATAACTAAGGCTTAGTATTAACCTTCAATCTTAAGGGAGGCTTAGCAAAGTTAATAAACTGAAAAATGTTTATTAACTTTTGGGAAAAAGGGAGGGGAAAGAGAGAAAAAGGCAAAAAAAAACGTTTACCTGAATCAGATAAACGTATTACAAAACATAAAACACTAAGGGGAATAAAAGTCTCTCGTATAGTAAGAGTGGTTGTTTAGGGGAAAGTTCAATATGCATGAGATTATATTTCTTTATTTCTTTATTTCTTTATTTCTTTATTTCTTTATTTGTTTTCTTTCTTTTCTTTTTATTAATTCACCTGCAGAACTTACGTGAATGTTGCTGACTCTTAGATAGTGACAACTAATGAGAATCGTATAGCCCAATGATAAAATTTAACATGTGGGCTTTGTTTTGTGACGTTTGCTGTTATTTTAAATTAACCTTAAATAGTCTGCTTTGCCACCACAGCTGTCGTTGAAAAACGTAGTGGATAATTTGCAAGGTGTAAATTATCCACTACGGATAACAAAAGGTGGATTTTACAGAACCAATATCAACATTTCACTAGTTACAGTAATTCACCTTCCCAAGAAATTGCTATCCAGTAAGTATCGTTAAGCCTAATTAAGTTATCGAGAGAATATCTGTTAGGTAGTTTATTTCGAAACTCTTAATGATAGTAACCTAATGCCATAAGAGATATTCAAAAAAAATGTACATATTTGTTTTTTAACTATAATGTGACATACATCACATTATAGTTATCGATGGACTTAATCTTGTTGGTAGTAGTTGCTCTCATAAGGTCCAATTTTAACAAATAGGGAGATTAAAATAAAAATATGGATATTTTATTAGTAGATGATGATCAAGTAGATAGAACTGCTATTACTCGAACGCTTAAGAAAAGCAACTTAAATGTCAATATAGAAGAAGCAGTTACCGTAGATCAAGGATTAGAATTATACGCTAAACATGCCTTTGATATCATTCTGCTTGATTACAGCATGCCCGCTCGTGATGGTATAGAAATGATCCTAGATATTAGGAATGAATCCAAAGGCTCAAGCACTGCCATTGTAATGATGAGCACATTTGAAGATGAAAGCATTGCACTTGAATGTATTAAAGCGGGTGCTCAAGATTTTTTAATAAAATCTGATATCTCGGAAAAAAAGTTACGACGGGCGATACTTCATTCAACGACACGGCATGAATTAGAAGTAAAGCTTTTTGAAACATATCAACAGGTTAAGCAATTAGCAGAAACAGACTCTTTAACAAAGTTGCCCAACCGTTATTTTTTTGATGAGTCACTTAAATTAGCTATCACAAATAACAGACGAAATGACCATACACTTGCCCTATTACTCTTTGATATAGATAACTTTAAGTTAATCAATGATAACTTTGGTCATGATGTTGGCGATCTTTTACTGAAGAAGAATGTAGCAAAAATAAAAAAGTGTCTTAGAGGCAATGAATTGTTTGCACGGCTAGGTGGAGACGAGTTTGCAATCACCTTAAGTAATTTGCAAAACAGTGAACAAGCACTATTGGTGGCACAACGTATTATTAGCGCAATGCAAACACCTATTGAAATAGCAACCACCACAATAAACTCTACAGTGAGTATCGGCATAGCACTTCACCCATGTAACGGAAAGACAAGTGAAGAATTATTTAAATATGCTGATATTGCTATGTATCGTGCGAAAAAATTAGGCAAGAATCGAATTTGTTTTTTTGAAGAGGAAATGCAACAAAAATTCCATCGACGGCTACAAGTAGAGTTGGAGCTAAGAGATGCAATAGAACAGCAGCAATTTGAGTTGTATTATCAGCCCGTTATCGACCCAATAAATCAGAGTGTAACAGGATTTGAAGCACTCATACGTTGGAATGTTGCTGGTGCTGTTCGTTCGCCTGATGATTTTATTGAAATTGCAGAAGAAACCCAACAGATTTCTGATATTGGGCTTTGGGTGATTGACGAAGCTATTTCAACGCTAGCAAAATGGAATAAAAGTCGCAGAAAGCCTTTAACAATGGCAATTAATATATCGGCCGTACAATTAGGCGATTTTACCGTTGTGGAAGCCCTTGCTGACTGTTTATCGAAATACGATGTATCCGCCCATTTAATTGAAATAGAATTAACCGAAACAGCATTACTCAAAGACTCTATAACTTCCCGTCAAGTGCTCACCGATATAGTAGAAGGTGGCTGCCATTTATCGCTTGATGATTTTGGAACAGGTTACTCTTCAATTGCACATTTAAGAAATCACCCGATTTCAATTGTAAAGATTGATAAAAGCTTAATGCCATACGATAACCACGACATCAAGCGTATTGCATTAGTCGAAGGACTGGTATCTATGGCTAGTATTTTAGGCTTAGGTGTCATAGCGGAAGGTGTTGAAACAGAACAACATGCAGAACTCTGTAAGCAACTTAATATTGGACGTGCTCAAGGTTACTATTATTCTCGTCCTCAATCTCAACGTTATATTGAAGAAACTTACCTTTAAATGTCACATTGTTTTTGCTTAATAATTCAAGGATAAATCATGACTATAAAGGTAACTAAACCGAATAGTTTTCTACATTGGTATCATTGGGTCGTTATATCGGCTTCCCTTATACTAACCATTACGGCCTGGAAAATATCAGACAACCAAATACAAGAAAAAAGATCTGAGTTATTCAAAATCCAGTCTGAACAGTTACTTGCCCAAATTTCTGAACGAATGTCGCATTATGAAGTTGCATTAAAGGCTGGGGCAGCCGCCATCCAAAAATTTGCCCCAAAAACACAGGTAAACGATTGGAAGGTATTTTCTAAAAGGCTAAACCTTACCGACACTTACCCAGGGATTAATGGCATCGGTGTAATTTACTTTGTCTCAGATAATAATATTAGTCAATTTATTGAGCACCAGCGTAAATACAGATCAAACTTTAGTGTTCACCCAAAACACGATGAGCAAGAGTATTGGCCAATTACCTATATAGAGCCGCTTAAAGGTAATGAAAAAGCTGTTGGACTAGATATGGCGTTTGAATATAACCGTTTCAGCGCAGCTAAAAAAGCGCGAGATAGCGCAACTACGCAAATCACAGCCCCAATAGTGCTTGTTCAGGATGCTAAAAAGACACCAGGATTTTTAAAGTATATTCCATTTTATAATTCTTCGAATATTGAAACACCTGAACAACGCCAAACACATTTTGTTGGCCACGTTTACGCTCCTTTCATTATGCACAAATTAATGGAAGGGACACTCATGCAAAGCAATAGACAGTTGGCATTTAGTATCTTTGATGGCGATAGTAACCTTTATGATGAGCTTACGCCTGACAATGAACACTTTGACTCTAAACCATTATTTCAGAAAACTGTCACTATAGATATGTACGGTAGACCGTGGACATTTGACATTCAAACTGCACTTTCATTTAAAACATCTACACATTCAAGTCAGCCGCTGATTATTCTAGGAGGAGGTATTGTTATTGACGCCATGTTGGTGTTTATTTTTCTTATGCTAGCACGCTCTCAAAAGGAAGCAATAACACTTGCCAATAAGATAAATCACCGACTGTCTGTCAAAGATAAGTATTATAAACACATTATTGAATCAGCTCCTTGTGGCATGATTATTACCAATGTTGATGGCGTGATTGAAACAGTAAACCCACAAACCGAATTACTTTTTGGCTATAAGAGCGAAGAATTAATTGGCAATAAGATTGATATGCTGCTCCCCAAACGCTTTCAAAAGCAACACCCACAACATCGTGACAGTTTTAATAACAGCCCCTCTAATCGCCAAATGGGACTTAACAGAGAGGTTTTTGGTTTAACAAAAACAGAGCACGAATTTCCTGCGGAGATAGGGTTAGCACAATTTAAAAGTGGTGATGACATAAAAACCCTCGCGACGGTTATTGATATGTCAGAGCATGTAAAAATGTCAAAAGAATTAGATGAAATAGCTCAGGCAATCATCATTCAAGAAAGGTATTTTAAGCATATTATTGAATCAGCTCCCTGTGGCATGATTATCACTAATATCGATGGTGTGATTGAAACAGTAAACCCACAAATTGAATTACTTTTTGGCTATAGAAGTGAAGAATTAATCGGCAATAAAGTTGATATGCTGATACCTAAGCGGTATCAAAAGCAACATCCTCAGCATCGTCATAGCTTTAATAAAAGCCCTTCTAATCGCCAAATGGGGCTTAACAGGGAAGTTTTTGGTTTAACAAAAACTGATAATGAGTTTCCTGCGGAAATAGGGCTAGCGCAATTTAAAAGTGGCAATGACTTAAAAACACTTGCGACCATTATTGATATGACAGAGCATATTCAGATTACAGAAGAGTTGAAGCGGAGCAATCGGGAGCTCAGTGATTTTGCCTATGTTGCATCTCATGATTTGAAAGCCCCCTTAAGAGGCATAATGCAACTTTCATCTTGGATTGAGGAGGATATTGCTGACTTTGCTGATGATGATACTAAAAACAACTTAGCGTTACTAATGAATAGAACCTCACGCTTAGAGAGTTTATTAGAAGACTTATTAGCATATTCTCGCATTGGCCGTAAAATAGGTGATGTTCAAATTGTTAATATACGAGAGCTTATTCTGAATATATTTGATTTACAGAATCCATCAAATGAAATTTCAATAACATGTGATAATTCTCTTCCTGAAATTAAAACGTACCTCGTACCTTTGGAAACTATTTTTCGTAACCTAATTGGAAATTCGATTAAGCATAATAACAATAAGAGTAAGCTAGCAATTAATATATCTGCTATTGAACACAGCACTTTTTATGAGTTTTCGGTAGAAGATAATGGCTCAGGTATTCCCAAGCAACACCATAAACAAATTTTTGAACTATTTAAAACATTAAAACCTAGAGATGAAGTAGAAGGAAGTGGTATGGGACTTTCTATCATAAAGAAATTACTTGATTATCAAAACTGTAAGATAACGGTTATTTCTGATGGCAAGAGCGGTACTTGTTTTACTTTTACTTGGCCTAAATAAAAAATTGGAATAAATCAATGAGTGATACTAGTTATAAGCATGCGACCATTTTGTTAGTGGAGGATGATGATGTTGATGCGAAAGGTGTTGAACGTGCATTTAAAAAACTTAAAATAGTTAACCCTATTGTTCGTGCTAAAGATGGCATGATTGCATTAGAACTTTTAAAAAAAAGCGAAGTATCTAAACCTTACTTGATTCTGCTAGACCTCAATATGCCACGAATGGGAGGGCTAGAGTTTTTAGCAGAAATTCGTAAAGATGAAGGCTTGAAGAACAGTGTTGTCTTCGTATTAACAACCAGCAAGGATGACGAAGATAAACTTGCAGCATACGAAAAAAACATAGCAGGGTACATTGTTAAGGAAAGGCTGCAATATGGTTTTGACGAGCTTGTTAAACTACTTGATCACTATTGGAGAATTGTAGAACTTCCTGAACAATAACTTTTTGCAATTCATCTTGTATAAAGCCCTTGAAGAGTGAGTTATTTTCGCAAAGTTGCTTATGGTAGAATTGAGTATGAGCGGTCGTTGAAAGTTCAATAAGCTCACTATGTCTATATCAATATCAAGGGCAGCTAAGAGCTTTCAGCTGTAATAGGACAATGAATTGCAATCTTATAATTTAATTGCTTAGTGACCTTTTTTATTAATTTTTAATAAAGATTTTAAATCTGTTCAAGAGTAGTGATGCAAAATATCCTATTAGTTGCTACTCGCCTAGCTCCGGGCTAGAAATCCATTGAATAAGAATTTTCACTTTAGTTGGAAGTCCATAGGTTGCTCATTCGTTAACCTTGATATTTCATCAACTAATACCAACCTAATAATAAACTTCATCGAATTAATTGCATTATGTTGTCTTATGTCTTACCACTGTTTATTGGTTTACTACTTATTGGCTATTTGGCCGGAAAACCGTACTGGCGTGAATACAAACGTTCGCTTAATAAGCGCAAGCCATTTAAAAAACAATGGCGAAAAATAATTCAACAGAGAATGCCATATTTCAAACAAATGCCAGCTGATTTGCAATTGCAATTAAAGCAACATATTCAAGTATTCTTAGCAGAGAAAGAGTTTGTTGGCTATAATGGTGTGGTGATCACAGACGAAATTAGAATAACCATCGCGGCGCAAGCATGTTTATTATTGCTAAATCGAAAAACAAACTATTACCCTAAATTACGTACGATACTGGTTTACCCAAGTGCGTTTGTAAAACAGCAACAAACACGCAATGCTGATGGCGTTCAGTTTACCCAAAAAGTAGTGCTGGCAGGGGAGTCATGGGATTTTGGTAAGGTGGTTTTATCATGGCAAGATACGCTTGATGGCGCACAAATTCCTGATGATGGTCGCAATGTTGTTATTCATGAGTTTGCTCATCAACTTGATCAAGAAAACGGCCCTGCTAATGGCGCGCCGACTTTAGATGCTCAGCAAAGCTATAAATGTTGGTCTGAGGTGTTTCTTGCACAATTTACCTTACTACAAGAGCAAGCTAGAGTGGGGGCACCGTCGTTATTCGATTATTATGGCGCAACGAATCCAGCGGAGTTTTTTGCTGTCGCCAGTGAAGTATTCTTTGAACAGTCACAACAATTATCCCGTGAATACCCTAAGCTATATCGACAGTTAACTCAGTATTACACTATTGATCCTATGCATTGGTAATTGGATTTAGTTGCTAACCATTCTGTAAAACTAAAAAATGGGCAAAAAAAAGCGTTTACCTAATCAGTAAACGCATTATAAAAACATGAAACACTAAGGGAAATAAAGCCTCTCATATAGTATGAGTGGTTATTTAAAAGAAAGTTCCGATAAGTTGAATTTAATTTTCAATTTTTAGCTATTTCTTTTGCTCAAGCTCAATTAACTACTTCTAAGACTAGCTTATTTTAAATCAAAGCTGTCTCACTGCACTATCTTCACTCAAACACTTACAAAGACATTGATGAATTTTTTATCGGTATCATTTGAGGTATAAACTTTGACTATACTAGGTAATTCTGAGCTAGAGCCAAAATTAAACCAACATTATAAAAAAAATAGAACGTTATCTTCGAGTTAATCAATTTTAGAAAATACACTTTTAGTTCCATACTCCATTTCAGTTATTTAAAAGCAACTTTTAAAGACATGAGGAATTAATAATGCTTAAAAAAACACTCCCAATTACAATCGCAATTTCAGTTGCCATCTCTACAATGGTGATGTCTTCTACAGCACTAGCTGGAAATGGCGCGAAAACGAATCAATTTTGGTGGCCAGAAAAATTAAATTTGAGTCCATTACGTCAGCATGGTGCAGAGTCTAACCCTTACGGCGAACAATTTAATTATGCCGAAGAGTTTGCCAAACTTGATTTAACACAGCTCAAAAAAGACATTCAAACAACATTGACTGACTCGAAAACGTGGTGGCCTGCTGATTGGGGACATTATGGTCCTTTAATGATCCGCATGGCTTGGCATAGTGCTGGGGTTTATCGTGTACATGATGGACGCGGTGGTGCATCAGGTGGTCAACAACGTTTCGACCCACTAAATAGCTGGCCAGACAATGTTAATTTAGACAAAGCTCGCCGACTACTTTGGCCAGTAAAACAAAAGTATGGCCGTCAAATATCGTGGGCTGATTTAATGGTACTTTCAGGTAATGTTGCACTTGAATCAATGGGCTTTAAAACCTTTGGCTTTGCAGGTGGACGAACTGATGATTGGGAGCCTGACTTAGTCTATTGGGGCTCAGAAAAAACTATGCTGACGGACGAACGAAGAGATAAGAAAGGTAAGTTAAAAGGGCCTCTTGCAGCAGTAGAAATGGGCTTGATTTATGTTAACCCGGTAGGCCCACACGGTAAACCTGATCCTCTGTTAGCCGCGAAAGATATTCGAATGTCTTTTGGCCGTATGGCGATGAATGATGAAGAAATAGTTGCATTAAGTGCCGGTGGTCATACTTTTGGTAAAGCACATGGTGCGAAAAAGCCTGATAAATGTATTGGTGCTGAGCCAGCCGTAGCCGCTATCGAAGAACAAGGCTTAGGCTGGAAAAATAAATGTGGCACTGGTGTTGGTGCAGACGCTACAGGTAGTGGTTTAGAAGGCGCTTGGACCGTTACTCCAACGCAATGGTCAACCAATTATTTAGATAACTTAATGAACTTTAACTGGGTTAAAACTAAGAGCCCAGCAGGTGCTATTCAATGGATACCTGATAGCAAAGCAGCAGCTAACTTAGTGCCTGACGCGCATATTCCAAATAAACGCAATGCGCCTATGATGTTTACTACTGATATTGCCTTAAAAGAAGATCCTAAATTTCGTAAAATTGTTGAACGATTTAGAGCTGACCCAAGTGAATATGAAAAGTCGTTTGCTAAAGCTTGGTTTAAATTAACCCATCGAGATATGGGGCCTCGTGCAAGGTATCTTGGTGCAGAAGTGCCAAGTGAAGTACTGACATGGCAAGACCCTATTTCTGCCGTTGATTACAAATCGATTACAAGCAAAGATATCGCAAAACTTAAAAAACAAATACTTAACTCAGGTTTAACCAATGCCGAATTAGTAAGAACTGCCTGGGCTTCAGCCTCTAGTCATCGTGTAACCGATATGCGCGGTGGAGCTAATGGTGCTCGTATTAATCTTGAACCTCAAAATAATTGGGCTGTAAACAATCCTAAAGCATTAAATAAAGTATTGAATAAGCTTGAGTCTATTCAAACTGCATACAACAAAAAGTCTTCAAAAAAACAAGTGTCTTTAGCTGACTTAATTGTATTAGGTGGCGCAGCCGCAATAGAAAATTCAGCTAAAAAAGCAGGTCACAAAATTGAAGTGCCATTTATTCCCGGTCGTGCTGATGCAACACAGGCACAAACCAGTGTTAAATCATTCAATTACTTAAAGCCAAATGCTGATGGTTTCCGTAATTACTTTAATGAAGACAGTTATATGTCGCCAGCGGAAATGCTTATCGATAAAGCGAATATGCTGAGTTTAAATGTACCTGAAATGACCGTACTTGTTGGTGGTATGCGAGCACTTGATGCGAACTACGATGGTTCATCTTATGGTGTTTTCACTAATCAACCCGGTGTATTAACGAACGATTTCTTTGTCAACTTATTAGATATGTCTACCGTATGGACTAAAGATGAGTCTAAAGCAGGAGTTTATATAGGGCATGATAGAGCTTCTGGCAAAGAAAAATGGCAAGCAACACCTGTTGATTTGATTTTTGGCTCTAGCTCTGAATTAAGAGCCATAGCGGAAGTCTATGCGTCAGCTGATGCCGATAAAAAGTTTGTAAATGACTTTGTTAACGCATGGGTGAAAGTCATGCAATTAGATCGCTTTGACTTAAAATAGTCAATCATTATCGTTAGTACGGCAAATAGTCGTGCTAACGATTTCACCCACACCACCTTGGCACAGTGTGAACTACTCCTCGATAAGAAACTAAAAGCCTAAGCTAACAAGCCTGATCTAAAAAACTTAGCCTAAAAGCTTAATCTAAAAAGAAGAACATTATGATAAAAAAATCACTATTACTGCTTATTCTATTATCTGGAAGCGTCTTTGCTGCTGAGACATTAACAATAATTCCCGAACTATCGAGTGTTAGTTTTGCGACAATAAAAAAACAGTACGTTATTGAGCCTGCTGTAGTCGACAATATTCAAGGAGAATACTCAGATAATGAGTTTAATTTAGCGATAAATTTTAAGCATATAAAAACAAGCATACCTATCAGAAATAGTAGAATTAATGACATTTTTTTAAAAACAAATCTATATCCGTTAGTAAAAATTAAGGGATATTTTGATATGGAATCAATCGTAGAGCCGGTGACGAAAACAAACATAAAGGCTGATGTTGATTTTTATGGGCAGATAAAAAGCTTTGAAATATCAGTGATTATTCATAAATCAGAAGGTCTGCTGAGCGTTAATTCATATAAACCGATAATTGTTAAAGCAAGTGACTTTGGTATCCCAACAGAAAATATTATAAATTTAGCTGCTACTGTCGGTGGAATTAGTATTTCAGATACTATTCCGCTGAATATTAATCTAACGTTTAAAGCAACTGCCCAATAGCTTGATAGAAAGTGAGCTTTAAACTCTTCACTTTCTTAAATTCTTCAATTTCTTAAAAGCTAATACATGCAAATTAAGTGGGCTTGCTAAATGTTCGACGATCCCATTATTTTCTTACTTTTATTGTCATTGTTCGCGATGGCTAAAACAACTGACTGAAGTTAACTTATGAGTAAAAATTATTATTTATTAGCACTATTATTTATTTACTTTATGAGTATTAACCAAGGTTATACGCAACCATCAACACACGAAACGGCGCTATCCTTCTTTGAGCCACTGCCACGTACCATGCTAGGTGCTGAAAAAGATACCTTAGCGTTGATTAGCTTAGGCAAAAAAATGTATTTTGAAACAGCATTATCAATAAATCATACTCAATCATGTAATAGCTGCCATAACATCATTAATGGTGCATCAGGCATTGATCATTTAAAAGTATCAATAGGCGCCTTGGGAAACTTAGGTGAACGAAACGCGCCTACTACATGGAACGCGGGTTTCCATGTTGCGCAGTTTTGGGACGGACGAGCCAAAACATTAGCACAACAAGCTAAATTTCCTATCTTCAACGTAAATGAAATGGCAATGACCTCTGAAAGTCAGGTAGTTAAACGCCTTAACCGGAAAGGGTATTTAACTAATTTTAAAAGTGCTTTTCCAAGTCAAGCATCGCCAATAAATAGTGAAAATGTCTCACAAGCACTGGCTGCATTTCAGAGAACATTAATATCAAAAGACCGATTTGATGAGTACTTAGCTGGTAATAAAAACGCGATAAATGAAAGTGAAAAAGCAGGTTTGTTGGTATTTATAGAAAAAGGCTGTGTTGCTTGTCACAACGGCTCAGTACTGGGAGGGCAGCTCTTTATGAAAATGGGCTTAGTGCATCCATATCCAAATAAAGTAGATAAAGGTAAAGCGCAAGTAACAGGGAACCCTGCTGACAACTACTTTTTTAAAGTGCCTTCGCTACGAAACATATTAAATACCGCGCCTTATTTTCATGACGGCGCAGCGGCCACTATAGAGCAAGCCATTATAGATACAGGCTGGCATCAACTAGGCATTAAACTGAATGAACAAGAGGTTAAAGCAATTAAAGTGTTTTTTAATAGCCTTAATAATCAAGCGAAATTAAATGATCTAACTGAACTAAGCGGAGAAACTGATTTTTCCGAGCTAAATTAGTTTGTTATTAATTAATAGCTCTGAAATCTATATGTAGACGGTACAAAATAATGTATCAAGGCTATTCAATTACACCTAATATCAGCTAGCTGTAATTCCTTAGAGATTGAAGCTTAGAATTGATAAAATAATTATTTATCATTGATTGATTAGAATATAGTGTTCTGTTTTTTCAATGATGTATTTTATTCTTTTAAAAACATATTGTTATAGATTGTTTTGAACAACGAAGAGCATAGGGTAGGTCTGTCCTGTGTGTATGGGCTAGTATAATTCAAAAAATTGATTAAACTGTTTTTTATATTCAGTAATAACTATCAACAGTGCACTTTACAGCATTAATACGGATAACTATGATCTCATTAAAACAATTACATTACGCCTTAGCCGTTGAAAAAACACTGCACTTTAAAAAGGCGGCAGATGCCTGCAATGTTTCCCAATCAGCATTAAGTACCGCCATTATCGAGTTGGAAAAACAACTAGGCACTACAATTTTTGAGCGCAATAACAAACAAGTATTGGTTACTAGTAATGGTCAGCTAATTTTAAATAAAGCAAAAACTGTAAAACTAGAATTAGATGAGCTTGTGCAAATATCACAGGCAAATAAGCAGTCGTTCATTAATGCCATGACTGTTGGCGTTATTCCTACCATTGGTCCATATCTTTTACCTAAAGTATTACCTGAGGTAAGGCGTCAGCATCCTAATTTTAAATTAAAAATTGTTGAAGAGCAGTCACATGTTTTAGTTGATATGGTGAGGAATGGTGACATTGATGCGGCGATTTTAGCCTTACCATTTCCTATTGACGGTCTAATGAGTTTTGATTTTTGGCAAGAAGACTTTTATTGGGTTAGCCATAAAGACGAGTGTCCAAGTCAGCTACAAGAGATCACCAGTGAAGAGCTAGAACTTGATAAATTAATGTTATTAAAAGATGGTCATTGTCTTAAAGAACACGCATTGGCTGCTTGTAGCTTAAAAAATGATAAGCAAGACACTGATTTTGACTCAGCCAGTTTGCACACCTTAATTCAAATGGTGGCAGGCAAACTAGGTACAACATTAGTACCGCAAATGGCATTAGACCAATTAATTTATAACGAGTCTGAGATTCGGGCTATTCATTTAAATGAACCCGGCCCGCATCGCAAAATATCTTTAATTATTCGTCCTAATTACGTGAGAACTAATGAATTAACGTTATTACGTGACATATTTCGTGAGCAATTAGCAATTAAGTGCTGTTAGCCATTGATACTTAAGTTGTTCGGCATAAATTGTTTATGAAGTATCTGTTTTTTAGAATGACTTTATTGATTTTATTAAATTTACTGAATTAGTTGAGTAAGCCATTATAGATTTACTGTTAATCAAAGAGGTCAAAATTATGAACCACATCATTGAAAGCATTAAAGCCGTATTACATTTAGACAATGAAAAAAATAGCCATTCAAATAAGAGCTGTCAGCAATTAGTGGAATGTAACTATGAGAATAACTATTACGGCGATCAGCAATGTCAGTTGAAGAAAACAAAATAATAAAGGCTTAATTTATAGCTGTTTATATGGCGTTAACGTGCTTTAATACTCGTTATATTCTTCTAAAAACAAATTTTTAAAATGGCGACTATCAAGTTTTCTTTACCACTAACAGAAGCTGTAAATACACAGCTTTCTCAAAGTGACGTGCCGGCGTCATTAACGATTGAGCAATGTGCAAAAACACTTGCCATGAGCATGACGTCTTTTCGACGAAAACTTGCACAAGAAGAAACCAGTTATAAGCTTATTCAAAATAAGTTTTTAAATGAGCTAAGCGTACAAGCTTTATTAGAAAAACAGGCTAATATTGATGAATTATCTTTTAAACTAGGCTACTCAGAAAGGGCAACTTTTGAGCGTGCTTTTCGTCAACGTTTTGGTACCACACCTTCACAATTTAGAGAGTTGTCGCTTGTTAATAGTGCACAAAGCAGCTTTTTGAAACTAACCGAAATTGCACAAAATATCCCTCCTATGTCTGATAGTTGCCAACAGCTACTTGAAGAAAAAGATAAGGGCAGTTTGGACTTACAACGTGTTATTGAAATTGTTGGAAAAGATGCTATTTTTTCTGGTCGACTAATGGGGCAAGCGAGTAAAGCAATATACGGTAAAACGCCTAAAAACTTACAAGAGGCGATAAGCCGTAATTTAGGCGTTGGGACAGTGGTTAATTTTGCCATTATTTATGCTATGAAAGATGCCCTAAAAGACAATGTTGATCAAAAAATTATTGAACAATACAGTCAAGCTTTTCTGATGGCACCAAAGTTTTTTCAACGATTACGTAAACTATTAAAAAGGCCGGTAGATTTTGATATTGCCCTTACAGAGCAAATATTAGTTTTTTCATTACTCGGTATATTTTTACTTAGTCATAAAGAAACATACAAACATGAGCTTATGTTGCATTCTTTGATTGGCATTGATGATTTACGCTCGTTAAATCATCACATTAAAGAGGCGATGGGGATCAGTATTTTCTCTGCTTCGGCATTAATGCTATCGCTTTGGCATATTGATGCAAACGTCGTTAAACAATTGAACCATATAGAGAGAGTGAGTCAGCTGCAAATTAAGAGCAATGAGCATAACGAATTGATTTTGTTTATGTTGTCTTGTTTATACGTAGCCGCGACAGACCATGATGATTATAGTGCTTTGGAGCAAAAAGCGGAGTTGTTAAATATTAATGATTTTGGTGAGTTAAAAGAGCTGTTATCAACAGTATCGTAACGTGCATTCTACGTTGAGCTAATTGATATGTACTTCCTCGGCCGCAAGCAAACTTGGGGGCTGGCTATTAGCCGAGAAAGACATAAAGAAACTTATTTAGTGTATCCACTTACGTTGGCGTGCCGCGATAAACCCTAAGCCGATAACAAATAATACAAGCATTGAAGGCTCTGGTACTGTTGCTGGTTTTAAATTTACATGATTTAACGATACATTATCTACCAAACCACCTAGGGTGTTTTGTTGACCAAAGGCACCAAAGCTAAGTGACATTGACTCTGCCTGTGCCGTGAACATAACTGATTGCAATGCCCAACTTGGCGTTTGCTTTCGCGTACTGTCAGTACTAAAGTCAGCTTGCATATTGATATCAAAATCAAATGCTGAGTCATACCAAAATACATTAATACCGTTATCATTTATCTTGTTGGTACGAGGTTTATAGTAAAACTCCAATAAATAATTAGCGCCAATGTTTAATGAGTCAAGAGTCTGGGTCATCACCGTATTTGACGAACCATGCTGATGAGAGTCTAGTTCAACATGCTGTAAGCCGCTTTGTGAACCAGTAACAACATTCTTTTGTAACTCTATACCATTACCGTAGCTTGTTACCCATCCTGGAAGGTCATAAAAAACATCCCAAGCACTATTTCTATTTTCGTATGCTTGTAAATTAGTGCCGTGAACAACACCAGTAGATTGAGAGTTATCTGCAAACTCTAGCTGTTCGAAGCTACCATTAGTGATTAAAGTGGCATTAGTAAAAGTGCTAAGGACGATTAAAGAAGCCGAGAAACCAACTTTATTAATAAAATTTAACATATGATAATCACCTGTTTAGTCACTTTTGATGCTGACAATAATATGGCAGATGAAAACGTTAAAATATGGCTAAACTGTCCAATTTCTCAATTGGACAGTTAAAAAGGAAATGTTTTAATAAGTTATTGTAAATAAAATAATTGATCAGAATGCTTTTGACGGAGCTGGTTTAGCTAACTCGTTAGGCAGACGTTTTTTGAATTCACCACGTAATAAATAAAAGCTTATCGCCGCTTGCAGGCAAACAGTTGCTACTGAAAGATACCAAATATGCTCAATTTGAAAGTTGCTTTGTTTTGATAGCCACAATGCAGGTAATATAAAAGAAATAAATCGTGATGCGGTACTTATTAAGGCTGGCCAAGTATTGCCCAATGATTGAAACATACCTGAACAGGTAAAAATTAACCCTGAGGGAATAAAGTTCCAACAGATAATTTGTAAAAATGCCGCACTAATTAAAATGACCTGCTTATCACTAGTAAACCCTTGCAATAAAAATTCAGCTTGCCATAAACAAACCAAAGTCAGTATCGCCATCAATGAACAAGTTAATATAGCTGACCAGGTAAACGTTTCTTTTACGCGACTATAATTTTTTGCGCCAAAGTTTTGCCCTGCAATAGCAGGGGCTGCAAAGGCGATTGCCATTGCAGGCAAGAATAATGACTGCATGACCCTAGAGCCTAAGCCAAATGCTGCTTGAGCGTTAGCGCCAAATTGCTGAATCAGCCAGTAAATTGTTGCCATATAAGCAAACATTAAAAAGAACTCGCCGCCAGCGGGTAGGCCAATGCCAAGTAGCTTCTTAATACATTGCTTGTCGAAACGCCAAAGCGAAAAATTAACACTGACGTACTTTTCTGTTGTTTTAAAGTAGTAAGCCAGAAGAAACACGGCAACAAGGACTGAAATAGAACTTGCCAAGCCAGCGCCAGCAATGCCCATTTCAATACCAGTTCCCCAGCCTGCAATTAATATTGGTGAAAGGACTATGTTAACCAAAATTGACAACATTTGGATGATCATGGTCGGTTTAACAATTCCAGTTCCACGTAAAGCTGCACTGATTGAAACCATAAGAAATTGCAATGCCATACACGGAATAAACCAATGTAAATAAGCCAAGCCCATAACAACAGTTTCAGGGTCTTGAGATATAGTATTTAGATAACTTTCAGCACCTAAATATCCGATAACACACACCACAACACCGATAACACTTGAAAGCATCATGGATTGATTAAACGTATTGTTGGCGCTGTCTTGTTCCTTTGCTCCAACAGCATGAGAAATAAGTGTGGCGGTACCAACATTAATAATTTGAGTTAAGGCAAAAATCAAAAACATCGCATTGCCAGCCAAACTCAAACCTGCGAGCGCACTTGCGCCCAATTTACCGACAAAATAAAGATCGACCAGAAAATAAAGTGTTTGTACAAACATGCCTACCATCATTGGCATTGCCATAGAAACTAAGTGTTTGGAAATCGAGCCTTGAGTGAGATCTTTCATGTTATGAAGTCCATTGAATGCGATAAAAAAGAGAGAGGAAACTTCATTGAGTTTGTCGTGTTTTTACACTCACTTTTGAAATTAACCTTGATATTACAATGTTTTTTCGCTGATCAGTGTAACGTATTTTAAATACATGAAATACGATTATTCTCGATTGTTATTGTTTGAAATTGTGCCTACCCAATTGTAATTTTTTGATCATGCATTGTAAGCCTCGCTTACATTATTACCACACTTTGTAAATATTAATAAATTGTTAACAGCTTACAATGGCCTCAATTGATTTACTTAATAACAGGAAACGAAATGAAAACTTTATTCGCCATTATCATGATAACAACACTAGCTGCGTGTTCTTCTGTCGCCGTGCAACCCCAAGCCAATGGCGTGCGTTTAACGCATAATGAACCAGGAAATGAATGCACTTTCTTAGGTGATGTAACTGGCAGTCAAGGTGACTTCTTTACGGGGGCATTTACCTCAAACGCTGATTTAGAAACAGGTGCTCGCAACGATATTAAAAATAAAGCGATGAGCCTTGGTGGTGATACTGTTTATATTTTAACACAAAGAGCAGGGCAAACAGGCAGTTACAACGATGACTTTGGCGGTGGCAGCCAACAAACCAATGTGACATTGTCAGGTAACGTATATAAGTGTCGTAACTAAACTAAACTAAGCAAAACAAGTTCGTATAAGTTAAGCGCATGAGCAACTTATACGAAATTTAAAAACGGTAAGAGGATGCTTTACCGTTTTTCTATAACCGCTTTATGCTCGACAAATAACTCCATGCTTCGCACGGTTGCAAAATGCAGAGCAAGTAAACTATTTTAGTGTTACTTTTTTGTTCAATTCCTTGTTAGGTGTTAAACTCAGCTCTCCATAACAATGCCTTCAATGTTTCCTTCATCATCAAAAGATACACTAATCACATAGTCGGTAACTTCTCCTGGTAATGTAAAGTCGTAAGTTTCTTCACCCTCCCATTTTTCTCGTAGTGTAAGTAAACTAATAACCTGCTCCGATGATGGAATTGTTATATTGAAGTGTTTTAACCAATAACTCGAAGGCAATTCCTCAAGGTGATGTGAAACAAAAAGATCGATACCATACTCACCAGTTTCAGTTCCAAGAGACTTTTTAATTGCTTCTAACGCTTTATGTTGGTTGCTCATTATTGCTTCCTTGTTTATAAGAGCTTTACTTGCATCTACAGGTATAGAAATAACATACAGCGAGAGCAAAAAAATACCGAATATACGCTTAATCATTACAGACACCTAACGCCCTGTTAACAGCCAACTGTATTTTATCCTGATTTAACAGCTTGTTATATTTTTTATTGTGTCTGATATATTAAAGGCTTTTCAATTCTTAATTTGGAAATGATTGTATCAATAATATGGTCAGATCGACTTTCAATTATATTTTTTGCTTTAGTAATTTCCGATATTGGTAATGTTTCATTATTTTCAGGTTCAATATAATCAAAAATTCTATTTGCCTGCCTTGCACTTGACCAAACAGTGTAAGTAAGAGGATTGCAATTGACCGCTTCTGCAGCAACATTCATATAACCTTGGGCAAAATTATTTCCTATAGCTCTTTGAGTAAATATTCCGTAACCAGAAACATCTACTGAAAAATCACCTTCCCCTCGCGGCCCTCTAAAAGAGCTTATAAAAATTATGGCATCAACATTATTGGTTTTACATAATTGTGTAATTACATTGTAATGTTTTTTATTTAATCCATAAGAGTTCCAACCTTGTGAGGTTAGTTCTCTCGGGTTTTCTACATACCAAATAGGAGGCCTTAACACTTTAATATTTGTATTTGACTTTGAAATTAACCTATTAGTCATCCTTGTTGGAATATCCCAGTCGACTTCATATTTTTTTTCGAAGTTATTGAAAATTGTCATCCCTAAATAAGAGTGAGTTATTTCTGATTCTAAAATATTTACAACTCCAATGTTGGAGTGTTCATTATAGTCAAATCTCAATGTAGGTTTAGCGGCGCAACCACTTAAGAATAACAATAGGGTTAATAATAAAATTCTACTCCACACTTTCAGATTTACTCCATTAAAATATAACGCCTCATTAAGAGGCTAAAAATAGTTGGTTAAAATAAGCGACGAAGGAGCAAAACCAACTGTTTTTTGTCCTTTTGAATGACTTGTTATGTGCCGAGCCAAGTTATTGGAATAATATCGCAATCTGCATTTTGCAGACTCCACCATTTATCAAATAACTCAATATTAGAATTATACTTGCCGAAAATAGATTCCATTTCAGTTTTATCAAAATCTAAGCCAAGAACAGTTTCAATAATAAATGTGTTTTTTGCACAATCTTTAATGGATTTTTCCCACCCTTCAAAAGCATCTTCGTAGTCACACTCCTCAGTTGCGAGAATATAGTTTGTAGAAAAATATTCATGAAGCTGATTACCATTAGATTTCAATGACTCGATTAAGTCAGGCTTAGCTGTAACTATATATCCCAATCTAGCTTTCACCTGACCTCCTAGTGCACATAACAGTTTATTATGTAGACGTCTTAGTAATTCCCGTCTCATAAAACTCATTTGATTTTCATTAATATCACACAATTTCAATACTTTAGAAACTAATAAAAACCAAGAGAGGCCCAAAACGCGGAATTGGTGAGAATTCGCAGTAATACACAACATAAAAATTGATGATTTTGTTTTTAATATCAAAAGATTAAAGGGCGGAGTGCTGTTTTCTGGTTTTTACTAAGACTTCTCAGTAATAGGAATTCAATAAGTACACCTAAGCAGCTTAAAAAACAAAAAGTACACCATGAGTACAGCCTGCTGCATTAGGGACTATATGCTTAATGAAAATCAGTCCAACCGAATAGAATCGATATAGCTTGATGGCATAATTGCTAGAAATATATCTACTCACTAATAATCTTAACTGTGAGTCAAGCTGCGTGGAATAAGAGTGATGATGTTAAATATTGGCAATAATATCGTCTAATTGCTCTCGTTGTTGGCTGAGTAACTTAAATAATTGCATTTGATTTTTTGCTCGTTCTAAATTGTGTTCTTGATGTTTGATATGAAAGTAATTGTCGCCATCAAGAAAGTCGGTTAAAAATCGAACGGCCATCATAAAAGGTATCAACAGCGCCCCAACGAGTAAGCTACCTTTTTCTATTTCACTTATATGCTTATCCAAGGTTGAAATATAACCTTTGGCAAGCGCACTAAATATGTCGAGCCTAATTATCATTTGGTCTAAAGCGGTGCTATCTTCTGGCAAATTCGAGCAACAGGTTCGAACCATATCGCCAAAATCATGCATCAAAAAACCGGGCATACAGGTATCAAGATCAATCACTGCAATGGCTTGATGAGTATTTGAACTAAACAACAAGTTATTAATTTTAGTGTCATTGTGAGTAACTTTCACCGGTAAGGTCTTGATCAAATCAGCCACTTCTTTTATAAAAATTTGCTGTTCAAAGCAATAATCAATTAATGGTTGGCAACGAGATTTTCGCTTTACTTTATCAGTATTAATTGCCTCTGTGAGCTGTTGTAATCTGTGCGCTAAATGATGAAAGTCGGGAATTATTTCTGATAATGTTTGGGCGGGGAAATCGCTTAATGCGGCGTTAAATTCGGCAAAAGCATTTGCAACATTTTCTGCTTGCTGAGGTGTTGTTACTGCGTCAACGGAATAACTGCAGGGAATAAACTCTATTGCACGCCAATAACCGCTGTCTAACTGCAGTAGGGTATCATCTTTCGTATTTGTCAGTTGACTGATCGTGGCTAACGGATAATTACCTTGCTGTTTTTTCATTATTAAATGTTGATTGATAAGATCTGCGTTGCGAGTAACTAACCAAGGTTGTCGAAAAACATGTTCATTAATACGTTGTAATACGAAAGGCTTGTTGCCTGCTTTTACTAAATAAGTGTGATTAATTAAGCCATTACCAAGTGATGAAATTGAATAGCCAGGAGAAGACCTTTGAAAATGCGTTAATACAGAATCTAATGTTAGCTGAAGTTCGTCTTCTATTATCGTTTTATTCATATATCTGCGCTTTAAAATTGCTTGGAAGGTGAAAAAATTCGGTCAATTTGACTATCAACAGATAGAGAGTCTGCTGCATAAGTGACTCCAAACCAATTATCCTCGGATTCTAATACATCAACTTTTACTTGTTTTTCCTCAAGTTGATACATGACGATATCGGGTAAATAACATTCAGTTTTCTTATTTGCAGAAACAGTAAAAGTGTTGCTAAGTTTTTGCTCGATAGCGGAAAATATTTTCGGATTAAAGGCCCAGAAGTTCATTGATACTAATGCGTTATCAGCGATCGAAATTGTCTGCTTAGTTGTCGATATTTCACCTGAGATAATTGCATTGCCTGCAACTATTGATTGCTGAATATTTTCTATCTCAGTGACTTTTTGTAATTGCATTTTACTATTGTACTCACACAAACCACGATTTACGCTGCCATGCTCAGAAAGTGTGTTCTGCATAAGGTACGCAACCATAGTGTAATGCGCTACATCGCTTATAGGCCGAGATGTTTGTTGTTGCTTAAGCATGCTAAAGGCCTGTTGTCCGTAATAGTCATCAGCATTAATAACCACAAAACTCTCGCTAATACTGTCTTTAGCACACCAAAGCGCATGTGCCGTACCTAAAGGTTTAGTTCTTGTTGAAGGAACATGACAATTTTTAGGTAATATATCAAATGATTGAATAACAATTTCGACGTTCAAGCTTTTTGGTAAACGAGCAATTACCTCTTGCTTTAATTGTACTTTTTGCGAAGCTTGAGTGATAAATATTACGTGGTTAAACCCTGCATCCATAGCGTGATTGAGGTTGTATTCCATCAAGGTTAGTTGCTTTTTCCCAAAACAAGCAAACTGCTTTGCACCACCAAAACGAGAACCATTTCCAGCAGCAAGTATCACTAAGGTATTTAGTTGATTCATTTAAAATACACTTCCGATAGCTAGGCAATAATGCCAAGTGGTTTAGCGCTTCGCCAGACCCCACGTGTAAAATCTGGAATATCTTTCGAATTACTTCTATCAGTTACCGAGTCAGCGCTCAAAGGAGTAATAGCAGACCATGCAGCAGCATCATACACATCTTGATCAAGTGCTTCGCCATTTCTTAAACAATAAACCATGCGCCAAAGCATTAAAAAGTCCATGCCACCATGGCCGCCATTATGTTCGGCTTCTTGCCCCATGTTTAACCACATAGGGTGATCAAACTGTGCTTGCCATTTCGCAATATCTTCATCCCAACGGTGAAAACTCTGCAGTTTTGGCTGACGACCTTTACTACCAGCAGCGCGCCATTCAGTCATTTTTTTCTGATATTCTGACTCATATTGAGTCGCTATTGCTGGCGGAATATTTTCTAAAGCAATACGATTTGGAAAGCCAGCGAATACACCATTAGTCCCTTGAATATAATTATGGCGTGAGTACGGGCGAGGAGTAGTGGTATCGTGTTGAATCATAATACTGCGGCCTAGCTTTGTTTTTATCAGCGTGGTGTTCATATCACCTGCGATATATTTTAGCTGATTTCTTTCATGATCCGCTGCGAACTCTCTTTTAGCATAAGCTTGTCTGCCTATCGCTGGTGAACTTGTTGAGGTCAAGTAATCAAACCTGTCACCGCGATTGATGTTCATATATTGAGAAACAGGCCCTAATCCGTGAGTAGGATATAAATTCCCGTTGGTTTTGGTATGCCAGTATGTGCGCCATGAGCCAGTTTTTTCTTTTATTTCTTTCATTTGCCAGCGCAGTTCATGAATATATGCGGCTTCACCATGTAATAGGTCGCCGAATAATCCTTGGCGTACCATATTTAGCACCATCAGTTCATCCCTACCGTAACAAACATTTTCCATCATCATGCAGTTTTTCTGCGTGCGTTCAGCGGTATTGACTAGCTGCCAACACTCTTCAATTGTGGTTGCAGCGGGTACTTCTACAAATGCATGTTTGCCACTTTCCATGGTTTCTACACACATAGGCGTATGCCAAGCCCAGGGTGTGGAAATGATGATAATATCGATATCTTGACGATTTAGCATTTCACGATAGCTATGTTCTGTACCGGTATAGCGAGCAGGGCGAGGGAAGTTTTTGCTAACTACATATTCAATTGATTTATCTAGCACTACTTCATTAGTGTCACAAATGGCCCTAATTTCTACACCATCAATATGACAATAGTGTTTTACATGGCCAGAGCCGCGTTCACCGACACCAATAAAACCAATGCGAACTACGTCCATTTTTGGCACCGTAAGCCCCATAACTGACTTACCTTGAGGCTGCATCGATGGGGAATATTTTTCATTCTCTTTTGATGATGAACAGCCAGAAACAACACCAGCTGCGGTAACAACTGCGATAGATTTTAAAAAGTTACGGCGATCAGTGCTGTTCATAGAGATGTTCCACATTAATTATCAGTAATCAATAATTTACGTGACAGCGCTGTCAGATGCAAGTATCTATAATACCTGTGAATGTTTTGTCGTTAAATTGATGTTGCGGATGTTGTAATTATGGTGGGGTTAACCAGCGTTAAGAATAGGAATTCTCAATACTTCTCTTTTTAGAAGGCTTTCTGCAACTTCTGCAGGTACTTGATAAAAGCCATCTACATATTCTTTAGCATTTAGGTATTCGCGTATTTGCTTTTTTACTCGACATGGCTTTATACAATTTAATGAATAAACCACAGTATATTCACCGGGTGTTTTCGATGATAATAATTTTGCATGTTCGTGAGGGTCTGATGGAGTACAGCCAATTTTAATTACATCGCTGAAAAAAGAATGCGTCATTACATAAACGTTACCGTATGATGCTTCTTTGATATTTCTTTGTTGCTCTGCATTTTCCATTTCACAAATAACCTAAGTTGATGTTCTATTGTTTGTTTTACAACTTGTACAAAGTAGAAACACTTTGCTGAATAAAATTCAGTATATCAGCAAGTAAGATAAAAGTAGGGTAAAAATCTCTACGGTTACAATTTAATACTAAATAATTACACTTCATCAAAATGAATAGCTTAGTAGGGCATAAGTGGCGAATGTAACCTCGATAAGAAAAGTTCGATTTCATGGCGTTTACTATTAATGCTATAATCACCGCTAATTTTTAGGATGACTCTATTCCTTACTCTATTTATTCGCTTGTACACACTTAAAGAGATTTTTAATGCCATTTTCCAAGCTTGGATTGTCAACTCCGCTATTAAATGCGATAGCTGATTTAGATTATGCAAAACCTACTGAAATTCAAAAGCAGGCAATTCCTGTTGTGTTATCGGGTAAAGATATTATTGCTGCAGCACAAACGGGCACAGGAAAAACCGCAGGTTTTGTTCTACCGTTATTGGAAAAATTAAGCGCCGATGAAAATGACGAAGAACGTAATTTACGTGGCAAACGTGTTCGTGCTTTGATTCTAACGCCGACACGTGAACTTGCTATTCAAGTTGAAGCGAGCATCGCACAATATGGTAAATACTTAAATATTAGTTCAATGGCAATGTATGGTGGTATTGAAATAGAGCCACAAAAACAGCGTCTGATCTGGGGTATTGATATTTTAGTGGCGACACCTGGTCGTTTACTCGATATGGCACATCAGCGGGCTGTACACTTTGATCAACTTGAAACCTTTGTACTAGATGAAGCCGATAGAATGCTAGATATGGGCTTTATAGATGATATTAATAAAATTATTGAACGTTTACCTGAACAGCGTCAAAATTTATTATTCTCGGCCACTATTTCTGATGATGTAAGAGCATTAGCAAAGCGTACTATTCATAACGCTAGTGAAATATCTATCGCTAAAAATAGTGCGTCAAAACCGAAAATAGCGCAATGGCTGGTAACGGTTGATAAAACCAATAAGTCAGCATTATTGAGTCATTTAATTAAAGAACAACAATGGCAGCAGGCACTAATTTTTATTGAAACTAAGCATGGTGCCGCAAAACTAGTTAGCCAATTAGAGAAGCGCGGTATTGCCGCTGAATCTATACACAGTGGTAGAATGCAGGCTGTTCGTGAACAAATTTTAAATGACTTTAAAGCGGGTAGAATTAACTTTTTAGTCGCAACAGGTATTGCTGCTCGCGGCATCGATATAGGCGAGCTTTCGCGTGTGGTCAATTACGATCTACCTGATAAAGTAGATGACTATATTCACCGTATTGGCCGTACAGGCCGTGCCGGTAAAAGCGGAGAAGCGGTTTCATTTGTTGCAAAAGATAACTTTAGAAATCTATGCGCAATTGAAAGTCACTTAGATCACGTCATTGAACGTAGAGAGTTTGAAGCATTCCCAGTGAAAAAAGTCGTTCCTATATCCATTTTAAATTATGTACCGAAAAATCGACGTAGTTAGTGTTTTAAGGCAAAGCGAATAAAACAGAGACAAATTTTTAATGACTTTTTAAATTGATTAAAGCGATGTTAAAGTATCAACAATTCGCAAAAGTTGAACTTAGTGAAGTCAAATTAAGTTAATGAACAAGTAAATAAATAGGAAATTAGATGAACCCAATTATTGCAATTTTAAAAGAACATAACGTTAGTGATGAGCAAACCAAAGAAGTATTTCAAGCGTTAACAGAAAACCCGCTAATGGCAATGGCAACAGTGCAACAGTTAGGTATTCCACAAGAAAAGTTACAAGCGATGATGATGTTATTAATGCAAAACCCTGCATTAATAAAAGAAGCTGTAGATGAACTAGGATTAGATTTTAGTAAAGTTGAAGCGGCTAAAGCAGCATTGAATAAGTAAGTTCTGAATATTTCTTAATTAAAACAAGGTGAAGATAAGTTCACCTTGTTTATAATTTATAGCAAATTTAAAACGATTTTATTTTCACATTAATGCTATTCAACACGAATACTGGCTTTAATAATTTTCACTTCTTTTTTCGTGCGGCCTGAACGACTACCTAATGCTTCAATCGCACTTAGTGTTGTATCTAAACCTTCAACTACTTCACCAAATATCGTGTGCTTACCGTCTAACCAAGGCGTTGGTGTAAAGGTAATGAAAAATTGGCTACCATCGGTATTGGGGCCAGAATTGGCCATACTTAACAAGCCTGCTTTATCATGAGTTAATGTACCGTCAAACTCGCCTGCGTATTTATAGCCAGGGTTACCACGACCATTGCCAAGCGGGTCACCACCTTGTGCCATAAAACTACTGATCACACGATGAAAAATTAAACCGTCATAAAAGCCTAAATTAGTTAAATAGATTGTGCTTGTTGCGTGCATTGGGGCAGTTTTAGGGAATAACTCAACGACTAACTTTCCTTCAGTGGTTTCTATATCCCAGTAGTATTTAGCTTCAGGGTTAAATTCAACGATTTCTGGTTTTTCTAATTTAGTTTTCCAGTCAACTTGCGTTTTATCTGTTTTTTGTTTTTCAATATAAGCGTTTACTGCTTTCACCGCTGGATCAGGGTTAAAACAACCACTTAATGCGACTAATAAAACTGTGATTAAGCATGCTTGCACCGATGAAAAATGACTTTTCAACATTCTATTTCCTTTTATATTCATTTGGCCGATTTGGTTTTTGTTAACTTTCAATTTACTTTCAATTGAGTTTGATTATAACGGCTACGTGATAACAACAGGCGACAGGTTAGTTAATTCTATGGTGTTGATCAACTGTATTTTTATTGATTGTTGTATCTTATGAAGTAGGGCAACTACTTAGATGGCGTAAATACAATACTTGAATATCAAAGTTGTCGATTGAATGGAAAATTTTATATTGAAAGCTAATTTTCATTTTCAATTAAGAGCAGACATCACAGTGGTTAATAATTATTTATTTGTGGCCAAATGTATTTTTCAACATTTTTAATTTTCAACTCAAGCGTCTGTAAATTGAACGGTTTAATAATAAAGTCAGTAACATCACAACTAATAATTGCTTCTACACGACGTTTTTCACTTTCGCATGAAATCATAAGTACGGGAAGGTCTGCTAATTTTTCGCTGCTACGTATCGATTTAAGTAGTTGCCGCCCATCCATTTTAGGCATGTGGTAATCGGTTATAAGTAGGTCGTAGCTATTCTTATTGAGTAAGTTAAAAGCTTGTAATCCATCAACAGCTTCATCAACATCTGTATGACCAAGGCTTCGAAGCATATGTAACATAACTTGACGCATTGAAATCATGTCATCAACCATTAAAATTCTCATTGCAATTTCTCCTTTTGCTTGACGATGAACTATTTATCCGCCGCAGAAAACGAAGCGATAAATAATTAATTCCATTAACCTATTTGTAGCACACATTTTACGTACTACAAGTTTTCCCTTTTGTTTTTAGCGAAAGAAATATCCAATTTTTACTAGCTAAATTATAACGACTTTCCTGTGAATATGGCTTTTCTTTGCATGCTTAATTTTGCCTGGTTATTGAGTTCAATTTTTCCATTTGTAACTTCTAGTCCCAATTTATTTAATAGTGGTAGATAAGCTGGAATCGCATAGCTTGTGGAGAACTCTTCTAACAAAATACTAAAAACTTGGCTTTGGCTTAGCTCATCAAGTTTTACTACAATTTCTTCTACGCTTAGGTAACGATTAAAACAACATTGTTGTAACTGTTTTAATGCTAAGTCTAACGAATAGGGGCTAGATGAGTTTTTGCTTAACTCACGAAGTGCGACGTCAGCTTTTAGCCAATACAAAGCACCACTCCAATAAATACGCATATAGTTGCGGTTCTGACCAATATTGTCACTGACATAACTTAAGGGCTGATGGTTATACTTTTGCTGTTTGTTGCCGCGTTCAAAACCATTATAGAGTTTTTGCCACATCGTTTTTTCGTCAAACATGCCAACTCTGGCTTGAGTTATATTTTGGTAATAGCTAGCCAAACCTTCTGAAAACCACCTTGCATCACCCGCATCGTAAGGGATAAGTAAATGACTAAGTTCATGGTAAATGGTCCAATCGGCTTTTAAGTCCTGTAGGCTACTTTTGGTGTTAATAACTAGGGTGACTTCAGGTGGAGAATATCGGTTTACTTCACCCCAAGGCACAGCACTAGAACCACGTTTACTCGCTTTAATTACCGTGATGTAGTTTTCAACGGGAAGTGTGCCATAAATTGAGCGTAAGGCATTTTCGGCGTGATTCACCCAAGTTATAAGCATGGCTTTTTTATGGTCAGGAATGTTATCCGCAAACTTAATTCTTGCCGACGATTGATCGTCAGATAAAGGCGGTTTTTTAGTCTTAGCAATAGAATTAGTGGTAAAAAATAGTGAGCCGCAAATAATCCAAACGAAAATTATTTTTGATAAAACTCCATGGTTTGCTGTTAAATTTAACATTGACTGCCCATAAACTTTCGCTTTTTATTTAAAGGTAAGTGTAATTTATATTGGCAAGAGTTCGGTCATTGTAAGTTAGGTTTTCGTTGCTTTTATGTAACAGGAGGTTGCGAGCAATAAAGGTATAATCGATAAATATATTGACAACAAAACATTTTTATAATGACAGGTGTTGGCGAGTAAATTTATTCTGCTAGTAGGTAATTCATAAAAGTGGTCATTATCAGCTAAAGCACATTAAAAGTTTATGCCTATGATGTCATTTCAAAATTAGCCTGCTACTAAATTAACTCTTGGCATATATAAGATTTTAGGTTAGCTAAATTGACCCAAGCCTATGAAAGTAGTTTGAATTTTAAGACGTGTGCATATGTAAAAATGCCATTTACATTAAGTAAATGGCATTGCGATTACGCGCTGCTTTTTATGTTCAAGCAAGAATGAATAAGAACTAAACTATTTATATTTCACTACTTTTATCAACAATAACATCAACCTGACGCATGTTGTTTTGCTGTGAAATAACAACACGTATTTCTTGCAATTCTTTCGAGAAATTTATCGTTAAACGTCCTCGCTTTCGTTCTTGCGCAATTGGTTCGCCATAGCTTTTTTGATAAAAATCGATCACGGTTTCTTCAGTGGCAGAAGTGAAGTAATTAATAACCGCAGGTGCTTTATCATCAAATCGAGCAAAAATTCGCGCATCATCAACTACGGGGATTTCAATCTTTTTTTCAGCGCTTTTATCTGCTTCAATTGTTTCTGCATTGACAGCACTTATAGAAAAAATACTCGTTGTAAACAGAAATAGTATGCTGGTTAAAAATGGTCTTTTAGAAAGTAAACGCAGTGGTTGCATTACCGGATCCTTATTAATTTTCTACATAATTTGAATGATATAGGCTGTATTTAGTGTGCACTTTGAAGTTTTTGCTGTCAAATAATAGCTGAAAAGTCTTGTTCGATACCACGATGAATATTGAATGGCAGCTCAAACAAGCATCAAAATATGATTGATGCTTGTTCATTTTGGTTAAAATTTAGCAAGATATTGATTGTTATTTGGTTTTTATGAACGGTCAACGAAATCTTCTCGATAATGGTCTACCCACAAAGCTGTTGCGCCACAAATAGCGACTGGCATAACCACTAAATTTATAAATGGGATCATAGAAAATATAGCCGTGGTAATGCCAAAACTATAGCTTAAACCTTGTCGTTGCTTTAAGGCTTGTCGCATTTGTGCAAAGTCAATTTTATGATTGTCGAAAGGATAATCTTTATATTGTACTGCCATCATCCAAGCAAGAAACAAAAACCAAAGTACTTGACCAATAACGGGCAATATCCAATACAACAAAAAGAAGCCGATTGCGCGCGGTAAATAATACGCCAACTTGCTTACTTCTCGCCCTAATGTACGAGGAATGTCCTTAACAACATCTAAGGCACTACCGTCATTTAATGGCTGATTTGTTAATAATGCTTCTACTTTCTCTGATAACAAGCCGTTAAATGGTGCTGCTATCCAGTTAGCCACTGAACTGAAGATAAATGAGAAAATAATTAACACGAATAACACCGCTAAAGGCCAAATAAAACTACTTAACCATGCAAAAGAATCACCAAGCCAATCTTCAATTGTCAGCATGTAACTTTCCAATTGCAAAAACATATAGTAGAAAGCACTGGCAAAAAGTATCAGGTTGACTGTTAACGGAATAAAAACAAAACGGCGAATACCGGGAGTACGGATCAGTTCAAAACCTTTGATGAAGTATCCGGCGCCGCCGTTTGCCAAAGGTGGTTTATTATTGTTATTCATTGCTGCTTTATTAACCTAACTAGTTGATATTCATAGTTCGATTATAGGATCCTTACCAAGAGATGAACAGTATTGTGATGTTACAAAGTACATCAATCTCTGGTACAGTGACGGCAATTATTAAAGTTTTTATTTATTTCTTTATTATTGTTTAAATTTTATCATTTAATTGCTGAATTTTTAACAATAGCTAGCAACAATTAGGTTATTCGATTTAATGCGACTTAAGCATATAAAATTGGCAGGATTTAAATCATTTGTCGATCCAACTAAGGTACCATTTGAAAAACAAATGACAGCCATTGTTGGACCCAACGGCTGTGGTAAGTCAAATATTATTGACGCCGTACGTTGGGTTTTAGGTGAAAGCTCTGCAAAAAACCTTCGTGGCGATGCCATGACCGATGTTATTTTCAATGGTGCGGCAAGTCGAAAACCTATTGGGCAAGCCAGCGTTGAATTGCTATTTGATAATACCCAAGGCCGTATTCAAGGTAATATGGCCGATCGTAACCAAGTTTCTGTACGCCGTGTTGTTAACCGAGAAGGGGTTAATACCTACTTTTTAAATGGTTCAAAATGTCGCCGACGTGATATCACTGATATTTTCCTTGGTACAGGTCTAGGCCCTCGTAGTTATGCAATTATCGAACAGGGCACAATTTCTCGTTTAATAGAGTCAAAACCGCAAGAGCTAAGAGTCTTTATTGAAGAAGCGGCTGGTATTTCTAAATACAAAGAACGCCGCAAAGAAACTGAAACACGTATTCGTCACACCCGAGAAAATTTAACTCGTTTAAACGACATTCGCGTTGAACTTGATGTGCAAATCGATAAATTGCACCAACAAGCACAAGCCGCGAAACGCTTTCGTACCTTAAAACAACAAGAGCGCAAATATAAAGCGGAACTTGCCGTATTGCGCTGGCAGAAGTTTGAGCAACAAAGAGAACAGCATCAAACACGTATTGTTGAAATTGACAATAAAGTGGCCAGTCAAAATGCCCAAATCAGCCAACACGAATTAGCAATTATAAAGTTAAAAGAGGCCGTGGTTAGCTGTAATGACGGTAATCAAACTTTACAACAGCAAAAGCTCAATTTAACGCAAGACATTACACGTGCTGAACAAAACATTAAGCATTTGAAAGAGCAGGCGGCAAAGTCGCAAGCAGATAATGTTCTCACGCAGCAACAACTGTTGAATGCCCAACAATTAGTATTAACAGAGCAAGAGCAGTTACAAGTTTGTGTTAAACAATTAGTTGAGCAGCAACCGCAATTACAAGCGATTGAAACAGAATTAAATAGCAAGCAAAGTGAATTAGAACTCCAGCAAAGTCAACAAAAGCAATTGCATGCACTATGGCAGCAGCAGCAGCAAAAACGTGATGACTATCAGCAACAAAAGTTGAAAGTTCATGCTGAGATAACTCAACAACAAACCATGCTCGAACAAGCGAAATTGCGTGTTGAAAAACTTAATAAGCAATTAGCTCATCTTCCAGAGCTCAACAACCTTGTGAACTCGCAACACCAGCAAGAAAAAAGCACTATTTTAAAGGCTATTGAAGGTTTACAGCGTCAAACTAGTGAGTTTATTCTTACTGAAAATCAGTTAACGACGCAAAACCAGACGTTACAGCAACAATTTTCAACCTTAACGGCACAACAAGCGGTTAAAAAACAAATTATTGCGGATGTTAACGCTAAGCTTGCTGATAAATCTTTGTGGAGTAAAAACCAAGAGCAATGGTTTGTTGAGCAAAATATTCCGGTATTAGAAAGTATACAAAGCCAGCTTGATGTTGCGCCTGGCTGGGAGTTTGCCGTTGAAGCGGTATTATCTCATTTATTAGCAGGTCACTTAATTGAAGCGTTACCTGAGGCTGATGAAGGCGAGAATTTAACGGCTCAAACATTGTGCTTTGTTTTTAAAGGCTGCAAAGTTGAAAGTCAGGTAAATTGCGAAATAAACACCAAAAGTTTGGCTAGCAAAGTATCAGGGGTTGATGAACTCACTCCTTGGTTTAATGATATTTTACTAGCCACTGACTATAGCAATGCTAAACAACAATTAGCTAATATATCCAGTCATGAAAGCTTAATTTGCCCTGATGGTACTTGGTTAAGTCAGCATATTTTAAGAAAAGGTAAATTTGAGCAAGGTTACGACTATATTAGCTTGCAACGTCAACTCGATTCAGAACAAGGTCAATTACAGTCATTGATTAGTGAGCAAGAAGTTCTTGAAGAGCAGCTAACTAAAACAGCAAAACAGTTAAGTGAATTGCAGCAAGATAAAGTTGCTACAAGTGCCAGCATTGAACAGCAAAAAAGTCAGTTGCATCAAGTTGAAAAAGTTTTATCGTTACATCAACAAGAGCAGCAACATAACCAACGTGAACGAGAAGGCTTACTCGCGCAAATTGACGGTGAAAATAAAAATCAAACAGATGCTCAGCAATACTTAGCTACTGCACAGCAACAACTTAGCGTATTGTCGAATGAAGGCGAAGGTGTTTCACAAGACTATTCAGAGCAACAATCAACATTGCAAGTTGCTATTGAAAAAATTCAACTACGTAGCCAAGAATTACATCGTCAACGTCATCAATTTGGTTTAACGATAGAGCAATTAAAAAGTCAGCAGGCGCAACGTGAGCAAACGATTCGCGCCAATCAAGAAAACATTAATATTTTAACGCAACGAGTAGCGTCTAATAGTCAGGTGGTGAGCGAAAGCAATACACCATTGCAGGAGTTTGAACAAAACCTACCGCAATGGCTTGATAACTTGGCGGCAATTAATGAAAAGTTACAATTTAACCAAAAAGTACTCAATGATAGTCAAACGCAATTATCAGCTTTAGAACTTGCGGCGAAAACCAGTCAAAACAAGGTTAGTACGCTTAATGAGCAGCTTGCTCGTTTACAATTAGACAGCGAAGGGTTTAAATTGCGAGCAGAAAGTGCCATGGAGGTATTGACTGAGCTGCAACAAAACATTGATAGTGTTGTCAAAGAAATGCCAGAGCATGCAAAAGAATCGCTATGGCAAGCTCAACTTATTAAACTTGCGAAAGATATTCAATTACTGGGGGCGATAAACTTAGCTGCCATTGAAGAATATGAAACGCAATTTGAACGTAAAAATTATTTGGATCAGCAAGATCAAGATCTCAATAGTGCTATTGCAACGTTAGAATCAGCCATAGCAAAAATAGATAAAGAAAGTCGACATAAGTTTAAATTGACCTTTGATCAGGTTAATAATGATTTACAAAAGCTATTTCCAAAAGTTTTTGGTGGTGGGCAAGCATACCTAACATTAACGGGTGAAGACTTGCTAGATACCGGTGTTACGATAATGGCAAGACCACCAGGTAAAAAAAATAGCACGATTCATCTATTATCTGGTGGAGAAAAAGCGCTGACCGCATTATCATTAGTTTTTGCGATTTTTCGACTTAACCCTGCACCATTTTGTTTATTGGATGAAGTTGATGCACCATTAGATGACGCTAATGTCAGCCGATTTTGTAACTTGGTGCAAGAAATGTCGAAAACAGTACAATTTATATATATAAGTCACAATAAAATAGCAATGGAGATGGCATCACACTTAACGGGTGTTACTATGTTTGAAGCGGGAGTTTCACGTATGGTAGCTGTTGATATTGATGAAGCTATCGCTATGTCAGATGCATAAAAAGAAAAGTATAAGAATAGGCTAGGTAATGGAAGGTAATTTCAGAAACACATTAATTATTATTAGTGCTATTGTCATAGCAGCCATTTTCATTCATGGTTACTGGACCATTAGAAAACAAAAAAATCCTTACAAATTAAAAGCTAAAGGTGAGCCTGTTGCACCAGAAGCAAGAGGGTTTGATGGTTCCGGATTTGACCAAGACGGCGTAAGTAAGCCAAAAGTTGTTGCGAGTAATACAAAGCATGATGAAACCACGCTTAAATCTCACACCGTTGAAGATAGTGAAGAGTTTCATACAGATAAACCCATGCCTGAAAATGTTCCTTTAGCGGCATTTGAAGAAAAAGAACAAGGGTTAAATTTTGGCGCTTTGCTAAATGAAACTGAAGAAGTTCCAGAGCACTTAAAACAACAAGCATTGTCTGATGCACCGAATTACGCTGAAGAAAACAACTACGAACAAGACTTATTTGCTGAGCCAGCACAAGAAGCTAAAGAAACATTAGCACAGCAAGAGCCAGAAAAAACTATTTCAAAACCCCTTTATCAAGAGCCTGTTACTCAAGCTAAGCCTAAAGTAGCGGTGACATTACCAGTTACTCGTAAGAAGAATCCTCGTAAATCGGCAATTAAACGTAACCAAATGGAAATTAACTTTGGTGATGAAGCCGTAAATGATATGCCAAGTATGTCGGCAACTGAGCCAGAAACAGTTGAAAAGCCAATTGAAATAAAGCCGCAGATTATTGTGCTTTCTGTTGTTATGCCTGAAGGTCAAACGATGTCTGGCGCTGCGTTATTGCCAACATTGTTAACCTTGGGGTTAAGGTATGGTGAAATGAATATTTTCCATCGTCATCAAGACAACGCAGGAAATGGCCAAGTAACATTTAGCCTAGCGAATATGATGAACCCTGGTACTTTTGATCTTGATGATATTGAAAACTTTAGTACCCAAGGAATTACTTTGTTTATGACCCTGCCAAATACTGGTGATGCGTTTGAAGTATTTGAAAAAATGCTAAATGCAGCTAAGCAGTTGGCGGTTGAGTTTAAAGCGCAATTACTTGATGATAAACGCTGTGTTATGACCAAACAAACCGAACAGCATTACATGGGGATTATTCGTGAGTTTGAACGTAAGAGTTGTATTGGTTCACTTTAATAATTCACAACATCATAATATCAACAGGGCAATTATATTTTGTAGTTTCGCCCTGTTGAATCAAATCATTTTCATGATCTTAAAATAAATAGTCTAAAGCTAATTAACTATATCTGAGCAAGTATATGTCTGAGCAAGCCACCGTTAAACGTATCGCTGAAATTTGTCAGCAAATTCATCAATACAATCATCAATATTATGTCCTTGATGAACCAAGTGTTCCTGACGCTGAATACGATAGATTAATGCGTGAACTACTCGCTTTAGAAGCTGAATTTCCACTATTGAAAACCATGGACTCTCCAAGTCAGAAGGTCGGTGGCGCAGCACTTAAGTCATTTAGTCAAGTGACTCATCAATTACCAATGTTATCACTTGATAATGTTTTTTCTCCTGATGAGTGGCAAGCGTTTGTTAAACGCATCAAAGACCGCTTGAAATCTAAACATGACTTTGCCATTTGTGCCGAGCCTAAGTTAGATGGCTTAGCGGTAAGTTTACGTTATGAAAACGGTGTTTTTGTTCAAGCCGCTACGCGCGGTGATGGAAAGATTGGTGAAAATATTACTGAAAATGTTCGTACGATAAAATCAATTCCACTGCGCTTACAGGGTGATGATTATCCTGATATTTTAGAAGTTCGTGGTGAAGTTTTTATGCCGAAATCGAGCTTTGAAAGCTTAAATCAACAGGCGATTAAAAAAGGCGAGAAAGGTTTTGCTAACCCTAGAAATGCTGCTGCGGGAAGTTTGCGTCAACTAGATTCAAAAATCGCCGCTAAGCGTAACCTTGCTTTTTATGCTTACGGCATTGGTTATGTTGGTGCAAGTGAAACTAATGATGACCAAGGTGTTGATGAAACTTGGTTGGCTAATTCACATTACCAACGTTTGTGTCAAATTAAAGCACTTGGCTTACCTATGTGCCCTGAGGTTAAGTTACTCGACAATGCTGATAAAGTGGAAGCTTTTTATCAAGATATTCTGCAACAGCGTGATGCTTTAAGTTATGAAATTGACGGCACGGTATTTAAAGTTGACGATATAGAGTTACAAGAACAACTTGGCTTTGTGGCAAGAGCGCCGCGTTGGGCAACAGCTTATAAATTTCCGGCTCAAGAAGAGTTAACAATACTTGAGGCAGTTGACTTTCAAGTAGGGCGTACTGGTGCAATTACGCCAGTAGCACGTCTTAAACCGATATTTGTTGGCGGCGTTACCGTTAGCAATGCCACGTTACATAACCAAGATGAAATTAATCGTCTAGGTATACAAATTAACGACACTGTGATCATCCGTCGTGCTGGCGATGTTATTCCACAAATAGTTAGCGTTGTACTCGACCGTCGCCCTGAAAACGCGCAAGTTATTAGCTTTCCAAGTGAATGCCCTGTGTGTCAATCTGCCGTGATGAAAGCAGAAGGCGAAGCGGTATTACGTTGTACTGGTGGTTTGTATTGTCAGGCACAGCGAAAAGAAGCGATTAAACACTTTGCCTCTCGTAAAGCACTTGATGTTGATGGTTTAGGAGATAAGTTAGTAGAACAATTAGTTGATGAGGGGTTAATAAAAACTCCTGCTGATTTGTTTAAATTGACTGAGCTTGACGTTAGTACCATGGAGCGTATGGGGAAAAAATCTGCTGATAACCTGATTAACGGGCTTTTGGCAGCTAAAACAACCACATTAGCTAAGTTTGTTTATGCTTTAGGCATTAGGGAAGTCGGTGAAACTACCGCATCGAATTTAGCGTTTTACTTTTTAACCTTTGATGCTATTAAGTTAGCGACTGAGGAGCAGCTGCAACAAGTACCTGATGTTGGCGTTATTGTAGCAAAAAATATTGTTAACTTTTTCGCCCAAAGCCATAACGTTGAAGTTGTTGAAGAGCTTGAGGCTATTATGTCTTGGCCAACAATTGAAGTGAAAAATGCTGATGAATTACCACTAAAAGATCAAACTTTCGTACTTACAGGTACATTAAGCCAAATGGGACGTAATGAAGCCAAAGCGGCGTTACAAGCTTTAGGTGCTAAAGTTTCCGGTAGTGTTTCTGCTAAAACACACTACTTAGTTGCTGGTGAAAAGGCAGGATCAAAGCTCACTAAGGCACAAGACTTAGGTGTTTCGGTGTTAACTGAAGATGAAATGATAGCGTTAATTAATGCTTAGCTAACACTTAGGAAATATTGAACTAGTAATAAGGCTAATACCGTTAGCCTAGAAAATTGGTTTGATGTATTTATTTTCAATATCAAGGTATTGGCTCATTTCATTTGAATAATTATTAGAGGGTTTATGAACGAACTGTTGATTGAAGTAGGGCAATGGTTTCGCAGTTATCAATACCAAACTGCAATGGCTATTGTCGCGACAGTGCTGGTTATATTTGGTAATGATATTAATAATGTTGTGCGTAAGCTTGTTGCAAAGCAGCACTTCATTGTTCGTTGTTTAACTTTTGTTGCGGTATGTGCTTTTGGTTATGGTTTATTAACAATTTGGTTAACTAAGTTGTTAGCTCAACAATTAGCCGCAGTACCTACCAACTATGTTTTCCCTGTAATTTTAACCATTTTTATGGCCTTGGGTGCTTATGCACAAAAGCACCGGCATATCTAAAAATTATCAAGCAACTTTTCACAAAGAGCTCTATAGAAGTGCTAAACGTATGAAAGCATAGATAAATAAGATGATGGGCAGCGGTAATAAAATTGTAAACAATAAAGCTTCACACCATTCAATAACCTGATGAAATTGTTGCCACTTCAAACTATTTTCTCTGCTTGATGGTAAGACCTGAAAGAAAAAAATGAAGGCGCTGATCACTAAACTTTCTATTGCAGCAAATAAAATAAATATCGCTAACCAAACTAATGTATTTGGTGTATTAAGTTGAATTTGACTTTGCAGCAAAGTAAACAAACAGAAAAAGAATGCGCTCCAAGCTAACAATTGCCACTTAAAACGTGCCAAAGATATTGCGATATAATTAAAGAGTTCGGGGCTAATGGGTGGCTTCATTTGGTAAATAATGTTTAGATTAATGTTAGTGATATATATCATTAGTATATCTTTTAACGTAGTTAATTGTCAGCGCCAAAGATAATTATCGCATGTAAATTTAATGATATTAGCACCTTCAAATTTATTAAGTTTTAGTTGATGTGTTTTAACCCATATTAACTTGAATATTTTAACGATTAAAAATAATTAAGATTGAGAACACTATGATCAGAAAATCAGTAAAAAATAACGTTTTTCGTGGTGCTTTATTGGCATCATTTGCGTTAGCCAATACAAACTTTGCTGTCGCAACAACGTTAGCAGAACATTTGGTTGAGAAAAGCGAAAAGCTATCTGTCATGGAAGGACACTCTCAAGCTCAGTCAGCATCACTGCATTTACCTAAAGTAAAAGCATCAACGATTGCAAGTCACACGACTACAGGGCAGCTACCGACAGTAAAAAAGGCAAGCACTTTAGCAAGAGCAATGTCGGAATATACTGAGGAAAAAGAGCAAAATAGCGCAAATATTGAAAAAACCTTAACGCTTGATATTAGTGAGTTGCAAGATAACACTGGTTTGGTCTATTTAGGTGGTAAAGTTTCTGAAGTTGAGTTGAGCCGTTACTTGTCACAATTAAAAGATGAACTTGGTAAAGAACAATATGTTACTTATCGAGGGCATCAAGCGGCGCGAGATCATCACTCTTTCCATGTAACTTTGGTAAATCCTTACGAATATCAAACCATAAATAAAGAAAAATTAAATTTATCACAAAAAATTCGTGTCACCTTACACGGCTTAGGCAAAGTAGAAAAAGACAATAAGACCAGTTATTTTGTGGTTGCATCTTCAAGTGATGGACAATTTATGCGTCAAAATTTATTGTTAAAAAATAAAGACTTCCATGTAACTCTTGGCTTTTATCCTGATGACGTTTACGGTGTAGGAAAAGGTCGAGACACGCTAATCAACAAATAAATTTCATTACTTTTAATTTAAACTATTGTGATAAATTTGTGATAACTCCGTGAAAGTTTAGCAATGTTTCCTTTGCATACTGAATGCGAAATCATTTAGTCATCAAGGGAAACTTATGAAACTTTTTAAAGCAGCGTCAGCTATTGCATTGGCTTGTTCAAGCTCAGCGTTAATGGCACAAACAATAGATATTCAAATTACTAACCTCACTCATGCTCAACACTTCACTCCTCGTTTAGTGGTAGCGCATGACAATACAGTAGATGCTTTTGAACCAGGTGTTGAAGCAACATCTGCATTAGCATGGCTTGCAGAAGCTGGTGTGATTGATGATGCGCAAAATGCTGATTCATCTGGTCAAAACTTTGAAGCACTTTTAGGCCCTACAGATACCGACAATACTACAAATACTTGGCATCGTTTTGGTGGCTTAGTTCCTCCTTCAATGTCGGTAAGTTACCCATTCGATACCATGGATAAGCCTTATCTTTCTATCTTGTCTATGTTAATTCCAACTAACGATGCATTTGTTGGTTTAGACAGCATTAAAATCCCAACTACACCAGGTACTTACACATACATGTTACACGCCTATGATGCGGGTACAGAATTAAATGACGAATTAAATAGCACACGTACTGACATTGTTGAACAAGGCGGTACTCCTCTTGGTGGCTATGGTGCTCCAGGTGTTGCGGGCGTAGGTGCTTCTCCAGTGCCGCTAGGTGTTGGCGGAACAGGCGTTGCAGTAAAAGTAGGTTTTGCACAAGATGGCACAGCAATTGGTGCTAATGAAGTTGTTGACGGTACCGATGGTCCAGTTCATATTCACCGAAATGTTTTAGGTGATACTAGCCTAACTGATGGCGCTAGTGATTTACAGTCTACGGAACACCGTTGGTTGAACCCTGTTGCTCGAGTAACTATTACTATCCCAGCACCTTAATTTAGGGAGAATAGATCATGAATATGAACAAAATAAGTTTAGCTATGCTGCCTATTATTGCAGTACTAGCAACTGGTTGTGGTGGTGATGACGGAAGCAATGGTGCTGCGGGCGCTCCAGGTGTTGACGGTACTAATGGTACTGATGGCACAAATGGTACTAACGGCACTAATGGTACCAATGGCAACCTTGCGGTTTTCACTGTACAACTGACTAATTTAACCTATAGCCAGCCATTTTCGCCAGCGGCGATTATTTTACATGAACCTGGTTACAATGCCTTTATTGATGGTGAAGCGGCAAGCCCTGGATTAGAGCTTCTTGCTGAAGGTGGAAATCCAGCTGATTTAATCGCTGAGGCTCTAGCAGCAACGCAATATTTAGATGCGGTAGCGACTGATGGCGCAACACCACCAAGATCTATCGGTGCCACGTCAACATTATTAGTACCTTTGCTAGATGTTGATGATTTAAGAATTAGCTTTACTACAATGTTAGTTGATACTAACGATGCTTTTACTGGTCTTAATGCTGCAGATATCAGCAATATGGCAGTAGGACAATCTGTAAGCTTTATGTCTCCAACATGGGACTCTGGCACTGAAGCAAACACTGAAACGGCAAGTACAATGCCTGGTCCAGCAGCTGGTGCAGCAGGTGGTGGTGGTGCTAGTGCGGGTTTTGATGCCGCTCGAGACGATCTTTTTGACCGTGTTCACTTTCACAGTGGTGTTGTTACCAATGCCAATGCGGATGATGCTAGCAAAGAAGGTCTAAGTACTTCGGTATTAACAGAAGCTGACCGATGGGATAATCCAACGGCTCGTATTGTTATAACGCGAACACGTTAGATTGGTTGGGCGTCTTATATCTAAATGATTGATAGACGCCAATACCTTTTGCTTCGTAGCGATAGCAAATCAATACAAAGTAAACATAGTTAAATTTTATTCGCAAAGGTTTCGAAAGTATTTCTGTGTAAACAAGTTCTTATCTTGCAGGCACAGAGAAAAATAATGAAACATTGCCAACTAGCCTTAGGTTTTCAGCAAGCTAAAGAGCATAATTGCTGAGTGTGGGGTTGTTGAAATTATTGATATAAAGTTAGATGTTATTAGGTTTTATCGTCGTTGTAGGCAACTTCGTGTTAGTGAAATACTGTAGTTTTAATAACCTAATTTAGCTATATCAATTGCTTTGTCGAGTAATCATCATTTTTGTCTTTGTGCCAACGTTCTTATAAATAAAGATAATAACGCTGGAGCAAAGCATGGATACCATACTGGTTGTTGAAGACGATCAAGATATTGCCGATTTAGTCACCCTAAGCTTAGAAGAAGTAGGTGTGACAGTAGAACATTGTCTATCTGGCGAAGCCGCCTTAGATAAACTAGCAACGCAGCACTTCGATTTAGTTATGCTTGATGTGATGCTACCAGGTATGTCTGGACTCGATGTTTGTCGACAGTTAAGAGAACAAAAACCCGAACAGGTGATTCTAATGGTAACGTCAAGAGATAGTGAGATTGATCGTGTGCTGGGCCTTGAGCTTGGTGCCGATGATTACATGACCAAACCTTTTAGTGTTCGAGAATTACAAGCGCGTGTGCGTAGCCAGTTACGACGAGTGCACTTGTTATCAAAAATTAGCCAGCAACAATTAGAAAAGCAATCGCCTGAACAATACTTAACATTAGGTGCTTTGCAAATTGATAATATCTCCCACAGCGCAAAGCTAAACGGTAAAAGTGTTGAATTAACCTCAACTGAATTTGATTTATTATTTTATTTAGCCTCGCATCCTGATCAAGTGTTTTCTCGTGAACAATTACTAAGCTCTGTTTGGGGCTATCATCATAGCGGCTATGAACATACCGTGAATTCACATATAAATCGTTTGAGAAATAAAGTTGAACGTAATGCTACTAAGCCTGAAATTGTGCAAACGGTTTGGGGAGTAGGGTATAAACTGAGTCGACAAGGCGTTGCTGCGTGAAACTATCTCTTTACCACAGACTATCTTTGTCGTTGTTAGTGGTATTTATTGTCATTATCAGTGTGTTTTTTGTTTGGGCGCAGCATTTAGAACAAACCACACGTTATGAATCAGAGCAACATCTTCACCTGTCACTTGCGGCAAGTTTAGCGCGTGATAATCCTTTACTACAACAAGGTGCGTACGACCATCAAGCCTTGAAAAACCTATTTCATACCTTGATGGTACTGGGGCCAGCATTTGAGTTTTACTTTGTCGACCCAAATGGCGATATTTTAACCCACTCAATAGCGCCATCATTAATAAAGCGTGACCGTATTGACTTAAAACCTCTTATTCAATTAACACAAAACCAAATTAGTTTGCCTATTTATGGTGATGATCCTCAGCATGCGACTCGCCAAAAAATATTTTCTGCCGCCCCTGTTTTTAATGGTAGCGAGTTAAGGGGTTACCTTTACGTTATTGTTGCCGGTGAACGCTACGAGTCAGCTTATAGTCGTTTAGATTCAGATCGCCAAGCTGAGCTTTCAATGGTTATGCTTGTTGGCGCGCTACTATTTTTATTCATTGTTATGCTTGGCATATTTTACTATTTCACTCGACCACTTCGCCGTCTTAATCGCGATATTCAAAAGCTTAAAGAAGCTGGTTTTGATAAATCTAAAATTACATTAACGTCATGGATGATGAATAGTAATAATGAAGTACACCAATTAGGTGTCGCATTTGAGGAAATGGTCAATCAAATTAATGGCCAATTAAATTTATTACAGCAAAGTGATGTGCAAAGACGAGAGCTACTTGCTGATATTTCTCACGACCTCCGTACGCCGCTGTCATCGCTACAGGGCTATATTGAAATGATTGCCCATAAAGGCGATAACTTAAGTAGTGAAGCACGTGAAAAGTATATTAATACGGTGCTAAAAAATACCTTACAGTTGAAGTTACTTATTGATCAAATATTTGAACTAGCCCATTTAGAAGGTGGGCAAGTGTCATTAAACTTTGAAGGCTTTAATTTAGCTGAATTGCTATACGATGTAATAGCTAAGTTCAATCTAGAAGCTAGCGCAAAAAATATTGATATCTCGGTAAAACCAAGCAGTTCATACACTCAGGTTCATAGTGATATTGCCAAACTTGAGCGAGTGATCAGTAACTTATTAGAGAACGCCATTCGTCATACTAGTGATAATGGCAAAATTGTTTTCGCTATTGAAGAGTTTAGTGATAATCAATGTCGACTAACGATTACTGATAATGGTACAGGTATAAAAGCTGAAGAGTTATCTTATATTTTTGACACGCGCTACCGTGCTAGTAATGCGATACAAGATAAAAACAAACACACAGGCTTAGGCCTCGCCATTACTAAAAAGCTACTAGAATTATTAAAATCTGATATTAAAGTGCAAAGTACATTAGGCGAAGGTACCTCGTTTTCATTTAATCTAAGACGGATAAATCATTAATGCTTTTAAATAGATACCTTAAATAGATATCAAGGTGTATTTATCAAATAAGCATAGATATTTACATTTTCATTACTTAAAATAAGCTAATAGGGAATTTATTTTAGGAAATTAAATGAAAATTAAATTAGCGATTTGTCTTGCTGTTATTATATTGGCGGGCTGTGCAAAGTCTTCAACTGGTCGATCACAATTAATGATGATGTCTGACGGTGAACTCAATAAAATGGGCGCTGCCTCATTTGAAGAAATGAAAACTAAAGAAAAAATTAGTCAATCTCCTGCAATTAATAGTTATGTGCAATGTGTTGCCAAAGCAATTACCGTTAATGTTCCTAAATCTGCACATGATGGCGCTTGGGAAGTGGTGGTATTTGATTCTGAACAAGTAAACGCTTTTGCACTACCAGGTGGAAAAATAGGTGTTTATACCGGCATTTTAAAAGTTGCTGAAGACCAGAACCAGTTAGGCGCTATTATTGGTCACGAAGTAGGCCATGTTATTGAGCGTCACTCAAACGAACGTTTATCATCTAACCAAGCTAGCCAAATGGGCTTGTCGTTAGTGAATGTTTTATTAGAAAGCCAAAACATCGAAAGCCGCAATACTGTGATGGCGGGTTTAGGCTTAGGTATGCAATACGGAGTCTTAATGCCATATGGTCGTAGTCATGAAAGTGAGGCCGATATTGTTGGCCAAGACTTAATGGCAAAGTCAGGTTTTGATCCCGCTGGTAGCGTCAAGCTTTGGCAGAATATGGCTAAAATTTCAAAAGGTGCACCGCCAGAGTTTATGTCTACTCACCCGTCGAACGCTAACCGTATTAAACAGTTAAGCGAACACTTACCGAAATCGACACCATTTTATAAGCAAGCGACTGCTCCTAAATGTGTTAAGCCTATGATGTAAGTATTTCCATTCAGTGTAAATTGATAGCTCATAAAAAACCTGCTTGTGCAGGTTTTTTTCTGTATGGGTTTATACGAAATTATTATTTTTAATTGTTATTTTTTGGTCAGTCGCCAAAATGCAAAACTAGCAACAACTAATAAAATCATTGGGTAATATGCGTTAGCTACAACTTCTAGTGGAGATATTTTCAATGTCGCGCCAAGTAATAGTGCTTGTGCGCCGTAAGGTAATAAACCTTGGTTTATACAAGCGAATATATCTAACAAACTTGCTGAATGAGCAGGGCTTAATTCGCCATCTTGTGCTAAGTCTTTTGCTGTTTCACCAGTGACGATAATCGAAACCGTATTGTTAGCGGTGAAAAAATTACAGCTAAATGCTAATGAAGCAATACCAATACCGGCGGCGCGCTTTTTGTTATTAGGGCTAAGTTTACGAGTTAAGCGCTCAATGCTAGATGTTAATGCGCTTAAGCCACCTTGGCGTTTAATTAACTCACTTAAACCACCAATAAACAATGATAAAATAAAGATGTCTTGCATACCTGCAAAGCCTTTGTTGATATCACTTACCCAACTCGCTAGTTGATAACCATTGTTTAACATGCCGATAGCTGCAGCTAAAATAATACCAATAATCAACACCATGAATACATTCACACCGCTAAGTGCTAACGCTAATATAACGATATAAGGTAAGAAGCCGATTATATCGAGCTCTTGACTAGCTTGATGGTCCATAGTAACGCCGTTAAAGGCAAATATAGCTAAACAAATTAATGCTGCGGGAACCGCAAACTTAAAGTTTACTCGAAATTTATCTTTCATATGCGCGCCTTGACTTCGAGTCGACGCGATAGTGGTATCAGATATAATGGACAAGTTGTCGCCAAATATTGCGCCAGAGATAATACAGCCGGCAATAACGCTGGCGCTTATATCAGACGATTCAACAAAGCCTAATGCGATAGGGGCAATGGCGGCGATGGTACCCATTGAAGTACCCATAGCAGTAGCAAGAAAAGCAGCAACTAAGAACAGCCCAGGTAATAATAAGTAGTCAGGAAATATCGATAAGCCAAGTTGTACGCTAGCATCAACGCTGCCTGTGGCTTTTGCTACTGTGGCAAAAGCGCCAGCCAACAGATAAATGATACACATGGTGATAATATTTTGATGACCAGCACCTTGAATAAATTGGCTGATTTTTTCATTAACGGTATCTCGTCCCATAGCTATTGCTAGCAGTATCGCCGGTATAATAGCGATGCTAGCAGGCAGTTGATAAAAGGCAAACTCAACACCTTGCAGTGTTAATACAATACCAGTGCCGAGAAATAGCCCAAGAAAAACACCGAAAGGCAGTAGGCTTTTTAAGCTTGGTTTAATGTTACTTTTCAACGGCGGATTAGCAGAGGGTTTGTCAGATAGTTCAGTTGTCATGAATAAGATCTTATTAGTTATTATTATTTTTAATCGAATTTAACAATAACGATTTTTTGTGGAATGTCTATGAAGGAATGCATTATATGGTGTTATTAAGTATTGTCAATCTAGACGTCTAGAAGTTTGTTTTAAGGGTGGCCTGACTCCTTTATCGCCTGCAACAACTGTTATATGTATTAAACCCTAAATATCCTAGAGTTATTAATTGCACTTTTAGAGCATAAAGCATCTAAACATGTTTAATTTTCTTTAGTAATGTTTAACTTGATAAATCCTGAGTAAGTAATATTCAGTTTAAGCCGAAGTTTATTGATGCTTAATAATATTTGAGTGACGAGCGTTTTAATAACAACGGTAGCTATATTATAATGGGTGACTACTTTGATATTGAAGTTATATGAATTGACGTTACGTAAACTGAGGTACTATGAAAAATACTGACACTAGTGCAGGTGTTTCACCGGCTTGGCTTTTAGTATTTGGTTGTTGGTTAATTGCAACAATTGCGACGCTTGCGAGCCTATTTTTTAGTGAAGTCGTTAAATTACCAGTTTGTGTTTTATGCTGGTATCAACGTATTGCTATGTATCCTTTGGTGTTAATGCTTCCTTTAGCATTATTTCCTTTTGACGGTAAAGTCATTCGATATGCTGGCGTACTAACACTATTTGGCGCTTTAATGGCGTTATTTCATGTTTTACTTGTTGCCGGCGCTATTCCTGAAAGTGCACAACCTTGTGTTGCTGATATTCCGTGTTCAGAAACACATTTAAACATATTTGGTTGGCTCAATATGCCAATGATGTCTTTACTAACCTTTGCCGCTATCGGCGTCTTACTGTTTTTTGCTAATACTAAAATTAACCGAGGTCACCTTGAATAAAAAAATACTATTTTTAAGCACTGCTGTCATACTTTCTTTGGCTTTTGTCGCTGCTACGTCGATATTTCAAACACAACAAGAAACCAAAGAAAATGAGTTAGCTAGCAATAATGCTAATGTTGTAAGTCGTTCAGGCTCACCAAGTAAAGGAGCTGCTGATGCTAAAGTCACTATTGTAGAGTTTTTTGACCCTGCTTGTGAAACCTGTGCGCAGTTTTATCCTTTAGTTAATGACATCATTAAAAAGTACCCAGGAAAAGTAAAAGTGGAAATGCGTTACACACCATTTCACAAAGGTGCAGACAAGGTTGTTGCTATGCTGGAAGCTGCTCACTTGCAAGGAAAGTTCTGGCCGGCTTTAAAGCTATTATTTGCTAATCAGCAGGGCTGGACACGCCATCATACTGCGCAACCTGAGCAAGCATTACAATTACTATCGTCTTTGGCGCTAGATAAGCAGCAATTACAAACTGATATGATGAGTGAAAAAGTAGCAAATGTTATTTCTCAAGATGTTGCTGATGCTAAAACGCTTGAAGTACGTGCAACACCACAATTTTTTGTCAACGGTAAGCCACTCACTCGTTTTGGTTATAGAGAGTTAATTAATATGGTTGAAGATGCTATCGCGCTTGCTTATTAGGTTATTTATTTAACTGCAGACTCAACTAATTTTGGTGATGATATATCGAACACTGTTTGGTGTATCATCACTTTAAAATATAATGCCTAAGCTAGCTCAAACATATCGTTATTGCCATCCCTTCTAAACACCTAGATAACGTCGTATTTCTATTTTTAACTCAAACACTATCGCTACTTTATTCCTAAAAATAAAGTCCTATATACATTGATTCACATCAACTTATCAGATTGAGTTTTGCCCCTCATCTGATAAATTTAAGTAGTCGCTATTGTAAATTTTTTTGGGGGGAGGGGACAATATCGATAATAGGGATTGATGAATGTTGAGCCGTTTTTCTTATCTTCAATTGAGATAAGTTACTCTTTTATTATTTATAAAATTTAAGGATATCAAATGTATAAAACTATAATTTGCGCAATAGAAAATAGTGATGAAGGTGAGCAGGTTTTATCTAAAGCGTACCAGCTTGCAAAATTATGTAATGCTAAACTATTTGTAACTCATATCATTCCTTACACATTACTTCCTAATGATTACCAAAAGGAACTAAAAGAAAATGCGTTACCCTCAATTGAAGCGAAAGCCACCGCTTTAGATATACCGTTGAAAAACGTAACGATAAAATTTGGTAAAGCGTACGAGCAAATTTGTTTACTTGCCGAACATAAAGGTGCCGATTTAATTGTTCTTGGTACTCATTCAAAGAAAGGCCTTAATGCTTTGATTGGCTCTACGGCAAATGCTGTGGCAAATTATGCTCAATGTGATATTTCCTTGATCAAAATTTAACTTTTTAGTTCTTTTATAACCTTAAGCTGCTGAGCATTTTGTTATTTTGCGTGGTAAACTTCGGCAAATTTTAGACGCAAATTTAAATAGTAAAGGAAGTAGCATGCATTTTGTTATTGTCGGTTGTGGAGCCGTTGGTGGATATTTTGGTGGACGTTTAGCCCAGCATGGCGAAAATGTGACCTTTGTAGCACGAGGTCAGCAATTAAAGACACTACAAACATCGGGCTTAACGATCAATAGTATCGAAGGTGATGTTAACTTAAGCAAAGTCAACGTTGTTAATGCTGAAAACCTAAGTTTTGATAGCTTAACAACGCCTGCAGACGTTATTTTTCTTTGCGTAAAGTCGTATCAATTGCCAACAGCCATTGCCCAAATCAAACCACTAATTCATCAGAAGACTTGTGTTGTTTCCTTATTAAATGGTGTTAATGCCGCAGATGTTATGCAAGAGCATGGCATTTCCAAAGAAAATATTTTTGGTGGCTTGGCAAAAATTATTGCTGAAAAAACGGCAGAAGGCGTAATCAATCATACTGGTGCAAAACCTCATATTACGTTAGGTGCTTTTAACTTTGAAGGTGTAACACATGAGAGTGCAGAGTTAGCATTAGCGAAAAAATCTACTGACACTGAGCAACTCAGCAATATTGCTAAGCGTTTAAAGCTAGCTGGCATTAGTGTTGGCGTAACCAGTGATATTGAACTGGCATTATGGCGAAAGTTTATATTTGTCGCGGCATGGGGTGCGCTAGCATCGGCAAGAAAACTTAACTTAGGCGAAATACGCTCACAAAGCCATATTGAGTTTTTACTTGAACGTATTATTAATGAGTATGCTGATATTGCCCGTAAAATGGGCGTGAACCTTAATAATAAGCATATTAAAGAAACCTTAACCTTTCTTTCTCGTTTACCTGAAACCAGTGAAACATCAATGCAGCGTGATATTGCCGCAGGGCAACAATCGGAATTTGATATTTTAGTTGCGTATCCGATGGCACAAGTAACAGCACTTAATTTATCGGCACCAGTGTTAACGCAATGTTATCAAAAGCTAGTTGCAAGTATTAGTGAGTAGCATTGAATTAAAATTCACAATAAAGTTATGTAAAATATAGTGTTAAGCTGTGAGATGTTTGGTGGTTACTATAGAGTTAATAGGTGATTTAAATCAGCCTACATAAAGTAGGCTGTATAACAAATTACTAGTGACCAGTTTCGTATGACATACGAGCTGTATTCATAACCTCATATGTACCGTCTTGATATAAAACAGTGGCACCTGCAGTATTTGAACTATACGCACGCACAGTGACACTACACGAAGTGCCGCCATTACATGATGCTTTACCACTCCATATAACATTGCTTATAGGCTTTGAAATATTTTTAAGGTAATACTTTCCACTTGTTGAATTTCCAAATGAAAAATCCAACGCGTCACAACTACTTGTACCATTTCCCCAAGAATTCCCATTTCCTTTTGGGTATACATCACATACAAGTTCGGTTGCTAGAGTTGAACCAGCAAAAAAAGTTGTACCAATAAGTGCTAAAGCCTTTAATGTTTTATTCACAATATATTCCTTATATTTTCCATTTAAGATAGTCAACTATCAATGTTGACACGATGAAATTAACAATTTGATAACATGCTGTCAACAATGGTAATCATTATCATTTGAAATGGTTTCAATAAATTATAATTAATAACCAAAATGCTGTTGCTAGTACTACAGACTGAGCGAACTTTATGCTATCCTTTCGCGAATTTTTATCGTATCAATTAATGTGAAGATTAAATAATGTCTGAAAATAAAATCGAAACTATCGAACAACGCGTAAGCTACGGTGTAGGTCGTCAATTAGGTGACCAATTACGTAACAATCCTTTTAAAGAATTTGATGTATCTGCTGTTCAAGCAGGTTTAGCTGATGCGATTGCAAACGCAGCTAGCCAAGTATCTGATGAAGACTTAAACGAAGCTTTTGCTGTTGTATCTCAGAAGATGCAAGAATTAGAGCAAGCTGAAGCTAAAGTAAAATCTGCTGAAGGCGAAGCTTTCTTAGTAGAAAATGCTAAGCGTGACGAAGTAACAACAACTGAGTCAGGCTTACAGTACGAAGTTTTAGCAACAGGCGAAGGCGAAAAGCCAACAGCCGCTAGCACTGTACGTACGCACTACCACGGTACTTTCATCAACGGCGATATCTTTGATAGCTCTGTTGATCGTGGCCAACCTGCTGAATTCCCAGTTGGCGGCGTTATCGCTGGTTGGACTGAAGCATTACAGTTAATGACTGAAGGTTCAAAATGGCGTTTATACGTGCCATACAACTTAGCATACGGTGAACGTGGCTCTCAAGGTGCCATTCCTCCATATGCAACTTTGGTTTTCGAGGTTGAGTTATTAACCATCGTTAGCTAATTAAGCGATTTTTTAAAAGCCCTCAATTGAGGGCTTTTTTATAGGCTTAATTTAAAAATCACTAAAGCTTGAGCAAAATAAAACCAATGTATCAATTAGCTATCGAACAATTATTTCAACGTTACCTAAAAGCGTTTCACCAGCAAAATATGGCAGATACGCAGCAGTGTTATCAGTTGCCATGTACTTTGCATACGCCAGATAAAGTTGTACTTATTGAAGACGGTAGTGCATTTGAGCGAGAGTTTTTAGATATATTCACCGTGCTTAGTCACGCCAAAATAACGCAGTTTGACGCATTAAGGGCCAGTTTTAGCGAATTGAGTGAAAACTTGCTACTAGCCTGTGTTGATTGGCAGTTTATTGGCGATAATGGTGAAATTTTCACTGACTTTTCAGCTTTCTACCATATTGCTTTCAACAATGGGCAATGGAAAATTTTCAATGTTGTTTCGCAAGAGTTAAGCCAGTCGGTTCAGTTAAATACCCCTTTAAACATATCTTATAAAATTAATGAGTAGGAAGCAGTTGTCATGAAAGTGAAAGTAGCTATTTTAGGATGTAGCGGACGCATGGGCCGTAACTTAATACAAGCGGCTATCGAGCATAAATCGATTGAGCTTGTTGGTGGCAGTGTTCGTGAAGGCTCATCATTTGAAAACTTTGATCTGGGTGAAATAGCAGGTATTGGTGCCATCGGCAAGAAAACCACAACGGATTACCAAACTCTTCTAGACGCAGATGTATTAATTGATTTTACTTCAATTGACGCCACACTTGAGCACATACAATGGTGTAAACAGCATAACAAAGCGTTAGTGATTGGTACCACTGGTTTTTCAGACGCACAAGTCGACACCATTAAAGCGGCTGGCGAGAATATTCCGCTAGTATTAGCGCCAAATACCAGTGTTGGGGTGAATTTACTGTTTAAATTACTCGAAATTACCGCGAAAGCTATTGGCGACTATACTGATATAGAAATTTTTGAAGCGCATCACCGATTTAAAAAAGATGCTCCTTCAGGTACTGCCGTGAAAATGGGACAAGTCATTGCTGACACATTAGGTCGAGATTTAAATAAAGTTGCGGTTTATGGTCGAGAAGGCATCACTGATGAAAGAGATCCAAGCACTATTGGTTTTGCAACTGTGCGTGCTGGCGATATTGTTGGTGAACATACGGCTTACTTTGCTGATATCGGTGAACGCCTAGAATTAACACATAAAGCCAGTTCACGAATGACTTTCGCACTTGGTGCTATGCGCGCCGCATTTTGGTTAAGTGAAGCACCCGCTGGTTTTTACGACATGCAAGATGTTTTAGGGCTGAAAGATTAGCTAAGCTATCCGGTGAATAAAAACCTGACTAAATGGTTGGTATTCTCGGGTGTTTTGTATAGATAAGTATGGTTTTTAGCGTCTTTGTAGTAATTTCGTTAAAAACGATGAGTTTTTACATTTTTTACTAGACGAAAGAAACTTCCAAGCGTAAAATAAGTGGATTTTGTCAAAAATTTACTGTTCATGATGAACTGGTTTTAGTTTTTGGCATTTTTTGTGCGTATCGCTTTTGTAATTAATGGTGAAGTTATTAGTTGTTTCGCCATTGATATTCTTTCTTCTTAACGGAGGTTAAATTGACTAAATCTGCTATTTTAGTGCTTGAAGACGGCACTGTATTTAAGGGCACCGCTATCGGTGCAGAAGGGGCGGCTGTTGGTGAAGTAGTATTCAATACTTCAATGACGGGTTACCAAGAAATTCTGACAGATCCTTCGTATGCAGAGCAAATTGTTACCCTAACGTACCCACATATAGGTAACACAGGTACCAATAGTGAAGATGAAGAATCTAGCACTATTTGGGCTAAAGGTTTAGTTATTCGTGATTTACCGTTATTGGCGAGTAATTTTCGAAATGAACAAAGTTTAAGCGACTACTTAAAAGCTAAAAATATTTTAGGTATTGCTGATATTGATACACGTAAATTAACCCGTATTTTACGTGAGAAAGGCGCACAAAACGGCTGTATACTTGCTGGCGACTTTACTGATGTAAGTGCAGAAGAAGCCAAGGCTTTAGCACAAGCAAAAGACTTCCCAGGTCTTAAGGGAATGGACTTAGCAAAGGTTGTTTCATCGAAAGAAGCATACCAGTGGACAGAAGGTAGCTGGGAGCTTGGAAAAGGCCATATCACGCCAGAAAACGCTAAGTTTCATGTGGTTGCTTACGATTTCGGTGCTAAACGTAATATTCTACGTATGTTAGTTGACCGCGGTTGTAAACTTACCGTAGTGCCTGCACAAACTTCTGCCGAAGATGTTTTAGCATTGAGTCCTGACGGTATTTTCTTATCAAATGGCCCTGGTGACCCTGAGCCTTGTGATTATGCTATTACGGCAATTAAAAAATTCTTAACAACAGATATCCCAGTATTTGGTATTTGTTTAGGCCATCAACTACTTGGTTTAGCCAGTGGCGCTAAAACCATCAAAATGAAATTTGGTCATCATGGTGGCAACCATCCAGTTAAAGACTTCGAGCGTAATGTTGTAATGATCACTGCACAAAACCATGGTTTTGCTGTTGATGAAAACAATTTGCCTGAAAACTTGGCTGTGACACACACATCACTGTTTGATGGTTCAATTCAAGGTATTCATCGCACAGACAAGCCTGCTTTTAGTTTTCAAGGCCATCCTGAAGCGAGCCCTGGTCCTGCCGATGCAGCACCATTGTTTGACCATTTCATTGACCTAATCGTTGCTGCTAAAAAAGCGTAGACCCTAGACAAGAGAAGAGAGATTATAAAATGGCAAAACGTACAGACTTAAAAACTATCTTGATCTTAGGCGCTGGTCCAATTGTTATTGGTCAAGCATGTGAGTTTGATTACTCTGGCGCACAAGCATGTAAAGCATTACGTGAAGAAGGTTACCGAGTAGTATTAGTTAACTCTAACCCTGCAACCATCATGACAGATCCTGAAATGGCCGATGCGACTTACATCGAACCTATTCATTGGGAAGTTGTTCGTAAAATTATTGAAAAAGAACGTCCATGTGCAGTATTGCCGACTATGGGTGGTCAAACCGCATTAAACTGTGCACTTGAGCTTGAAGCTAAAGGCGTATTAAAAGAATTTAATGTTGAAATGATTGGCGCTACCGCTGACGCTATTGATAAAGCGGAAGACCGCAGCCGTTTCGATAAAGCCATGAAAGCAATTGGCCTTGAAACGCCACGCGCTGAAATTGTTCATACGATTGCTGAAGCGCATGATACGTCTACTCGTATTGGTTTCCCTTGTATCATTCGTCCATCATTTACTATGGGCGGCACGGGTGGCGGTATCGCTTATAACCGTGAAGAATTTGACGAAATTTGTACTCGTGGTTTAGACCTTTCTCCAACCTCTGAATTATTGATTGATGAATCATTAATTGGTTGGAAAGAGTATGAAATGGAAGTGGTTCGCGACAAAAATGATAACTGTATCATTATTTGTTCAATCGAAAACTTTGACCCTATGGGTATTCATACTGGTGACTCAATCACTGTTGCTCCAGCACAAACGCTAACAGACAAAGAATACCAAATCATGCGTAATGCTTCGATTGCGGTATTACGTGAAATTGGTGTTGAAACAGGTGGTTCAAACGTACAATTTGGTATTTGTCCTGATACTGGCCGTATGGTTATTATTGAGATGAACCCACGTGTATCTCGCTCGTCGGCACTTGCTTCAAAAGCAACAGGTTTCCCAATTGCAAAAATTGCCGCGAAACTTGCGGTAGGTTATACGTTAGATGAATTAACTAACGATATTACTGGCGGTGCTACACCAGCGTCATTCGAACCGACTATCGATTACGTTGTAACTAAGATTCCACGTTTTAACTTCGAAAAATTTGCCGGCTCAGAAGATAGACTTACTACCCAAATGAAATCAGTTGGCGAAGTGATGTCAATTGGTCGTAACCAGCAAGAGTCATTGCAAAAAGCCCTACGCGGCTTAGAAGTTGGCGTAAATGGTTTTGACTCTATGGTTGATGTTACTCAACCTGGTGCTAAAACTAAAATCATGCATGAATTGCAAGAAGCGGGTGCAGATAGAATTTGGTACATTGCTGATGCATTTCGCTTGGGCTTAACGGTTGATGATATTTTCCGCTTAACAAAAGTTGACCGTTGGTTCTTAGTACAAATAGAAGACATTATTTTAGAAGAAGCGAAAGTTGCTGAAGGTGGTTTAAAAGTATTAACGCCTGAGTACTTGCGTAAGTTAAAACGTAAAGGTTTTGCTGATTCTCGTTTAGCGGCATTAATTGGTGTTGCTGAAGCTGAAGTGCGCAAAAAACGCCACAATGCTGATATTTTCCCAGTATATAAGCGTGTTGATACTTGTGCTGCTGAATTTAGCTCTGATACGGCTTACATGTACTCAACGTACGATGAAGAATGTGAAGCTAACCCAACAGATAATGACAAAATCATGATTTTAGGTGGCGGTCCAAACCGTATCGGTCAAGGTATTGAATTTGATTACTGTTGTGTACATGCAGCATTAGCACTTCGTGAAGACGGTTATGAAACTATCATGGTTAACTGTAACCCTGAAACGGTTTCAACTGATTACGATACGTCTGATCGTTTATACTTTGAGTCAATTACCTTTGAAGATGTGCTTGAAATTGTCCGTATCGAGAAGCCAAAAGGCGTTATCGTACAATATGGCGGTCAAACACCACTTAAATTAGCTCGTGCCCTAGAAGCCGCTGGCGTTCCAATTATTGGTACTTCGCCAGATGCGATTGACCGCGCGGAAGACAGAGAGCGTTTCCAACAAGCGGTTGACCGTTTAGGTTTATTACAACCTGAAAACGCGACAGTAACTTCACTAGATGAAGCAATGGCGAAAGCTGAAGCGATTGGCTTTCCATTAGTGGTTCGTCCATCTTATGTTTTAGGTGGTCGCGCAATGGAAATTGTTTACGACTTAGATGATTTACGTCGTTACATGACTGAAGCGGTAAGTGTTTCTAACGATTCACCAGTACTACTTGACCATTTCTTAGATGACGCAATTGAAGTTGATATTGATGTTGTTTGTGATGGTACTGATGTTGTTGTAGGCGGTATTATGCAACATATCGAACAAGCGGGCGTTCACTCTGGTGACTCTGCATGTTCATTACCGGCCTACAGCTTAAGCCAAGAAGTTCAAGATGTAATGCGTAAGCAAGTAACCGACTTAGCCTTTGAACTTGGCGTAAACGGTTTAATGAATACGCAAATGGCAGTTAAAGACGGTAAAGTTTACTTAATTGAAGTAAACCCACGTGCTGCGCGTACTATTCCATTTGTTTCAAAAGCAACTGCTGTGCCTTTAGCGAAAGTTGGTGCTCGTGTTATGGCGGGTAAATCTTTGAAAGAACAGGGCATTACGAAAGAAGTTATTCCTCCATATTTTTCTGTTAAAGAAGTGGTTATTCCATTTAACAAGTTCCACGGTAGTGACCCGCTTGTTGGCCCAGAAATGCGCTCAACAGGTGAAGTAATGGGCGTTGGCGATACCTTTGAAGAAGCTTATGCTAAAGCTAACTTAGGTGCTGGCGTATCAGTACCAAAAGATGGTCGTGCATTAATCTCAGTACGTAATAGCGATAAAGAACGTGTTGTTGAGCTAGCAAAACAAATGGTTGCATTAGGCTATGATGTTGATGCAACGCATGGTACTGCGGTTATTCTTGGTGAAGCGAACATACCTTGTCGTTTAGTCAATAAAGTTCACGAAGGTCGTCCGCATATTCTTGATAGAATTAAAAATGGTGAGTACAACTACATTATTAATACTACAGAAGGTCGCAAAGCGATTGAAGATTCTAAAGTGTTACGTGGTGGTGCTTTACGTTATAAAGTCGCATATACTACAACATTGAACGCTGCATTTGCTGCTTGTCAATCACATGCCGCTGATGACCGTAACGTTGTAACGTCAATTCAAGAGTTACATAAACGTTGTAAATAATATTATTTTTAAGATGAATTTGTTAGGATTGAAATAAATAGTAAATTCATTTTTAAATTTTATTTAAGCGAATTATTTTATAAAGGTGGTTACCTGCTATTAGTAGCATAGGTAAACCGCCTTTCTTGTTATAGAAAGAAGAGTAAAATGACAAAATACCCAATGACACTTCTTGGTGCTGAGCAGCTAAAAGAAGAGCTAAAATTTTTAAAAACAGAAAAGCGCCCACGCATTGTTAAAGACATTGCTGATGCACGTGAACACGGCGACTTAAAAGAAAATGCGGAATACCACGCTGCCAAAGAAGAGCAAGGTTTCTGTGAAGGACGAATTCAAGATATTGAAGGTCGGTTATGTAATGCGCAAGTTATCGATGTAACGAAAATACCTAACAATGGTAAAGTTATCTTCGGTACGACAGTGAAATTGTTGAATATTGATACTGAAGTTGAAGTGACTTACAAAATAGTAGGTGATGATGAAGCGGATTTTAAAACTGGTCGCATTTCATTAAACTCGCCTATCGCGCGCGGTTTAATTGGTAAAGAAGTTGATACTGAAATCGAAATTACAACTCCTGGTGGCGTTGTTGAATATGAAATTATTTCAGTAGATCATATTTAAGTTATTGCTTCACGGTAACTATGTATAAGTACAATAAATGCTCCCATACTTAGTTTAAGTAAGAGCATTTATTGTTAGTTACAATCATGGTCGTAACTATTAAAAGTCAGTAGCTATTAACTAAGACTCTAAGCCATATCAGCAGAGCATTAATAACTACTGATTTTTTTGTGCTTGAAAAACCACATCGTGCTGACAACTAATGGCTTTTACATTACGGTAACCGATTCGCTTCAACTGCTCTGCAGCTAATACGGCGCGACCACCTGAAGCACAATGTAAGTAAATTTCCATATCAGCATCTGCGCAGTGCTTTGCTATATTCATTTCCAAAACACCACGTGGAATTTGTATTGACCCTTCAACTGTCGAGACATTGCATTCTGCCGGCTCTCGAACATCAATAAACGTAGCAGCTTTACTTTTAAATGCTTGCTCAGCGTTAATACACTCAACAGATTCTTTCGCTTGGGCAACTAATTCAGGTACAGATAAAATCATTTCAAAACCTTTTCACCATTTATGTAGTATTAATACCAATATCATTAAATTAGTGCCCACTTTTGCTGGTTAAAATAATCCTAGGCTGCGTTGCTCTCAATCACAATAGCTAGCTATTGCTCAATCGAGCGCCTTGCCTTGATTCATTTTTTCTGCGCAAAACAAGAACACGAATTTAATGAAATTGATATAACATTCTATGCCAAGGTAAAAAAAATGTATATTAGTTTATTCTAATGTAGTGGGTTTGTTATTTTTGATAATGATCCAGATATAAAAAAAGGGCAGTAGCCCTTTTTAAAGTAAAACTTAATCAGTGTTAGAAAATGATTAGATTTTCGGCACACGAATTTTCTTTTCTTCGCCTTGACGGAAAACAACGAGTGTTTTACCGATAACTTGCACTTTAGTTGAGTTTGTTTCACGACAAATCGCTTCAACAATAAGTGCTTTAGTTTCACGATCATCCGTAGGAATTTTAACTTTGATTAATTCGTGATGATTTAAAGCGAAGTCGATTTCTGCAACCACCGCTTCAGTAAGACCGTTGTTACCAAGTAATACAACGGGTTTAAGGCTATGTGCTAGGCCTTTTAAATATTGGATTTGTTTTTTATTTAAGATCATTAACAATTTTCGTTACAAGTTAGCTTGAATTATCACTATTTTACCTCCATCTAGTTTGTAATACTAATATTGTTTACTAAGTGACAGCTTCTAAATGTACTTTTTTAGTGATTTTATATAAGAATTAGTGCCTTTATCTTGGTAGTTAGTAGTAAAATAAGTGTATAACTGGGCTGTATAGCCTTGAACCGCATAATTATATAAGTGGAATAAATGAGTAAAAATAAGGTCAGTGTCAGTAGTGCTCGGTGGTTAAAAGAGCATTTTGATGATGAATACGTTAAAAAAGCGCAAAGATTGGGGCTTCGCTCACGTGCTGTTTTTAAAATTGAAGAAATAAACAAGAAAGACAAACTTATTAAGCCGGGCATGAAGGTAGTCGACTTAGGTGCGGCGCCAGGTGGTTGGTCAGAATATGCTACTAAAGCTGTTGGTGATAATGGCCAAGTGGTAGCCTGTGATATTTTATCAATGGATCCTATTGCTGGCGTAGATTTTCTTCAAGGTGATTTTCGTGAAGAAGCAGTATTAGATGCATTATTGGAAAGAATTAACGGCAAAAATATTGATGTTGTGATGTCTGACATGGCAGCTAATTTTACCGGTAATGAAGTTGCGGATGCAGCTCGCAGCATGTATTTAGTGGAGTTAGCATTAGATATGTGTAATCAAGTATTAAAGAAAGATGGCGCTTTTGTTGTGAAAGTGTTCCAAGGAGAGGGGTTTGAGCAGTTTATGAAAGATGCTCGAGCCGCATTTAAAACCGTTAAGACTCGCAAGCCTGAATCGTCACGTGCTCGTTCACGTGAAGTTTATCTTGTGGCTACCGGCTTTAAATTGTAGTAAATTAGATGGAATTATTTCATCGCACCATTTTGAACATTAGCAAGAGGTCATTAAGTTGAGCGATATGGCAAAAAATCTTATTTTATGGTTAGTTATTGCAGTTGTATTAATGTCTGTTTTCCAAAGTTTTACCCCTGGAAGCGACAATGAACAACAAGTAGATTACACACAATTTATCCAAGACGTACGTCAAGGACAAATTCGAGAAGTTGACGTTGATAGAAATGGCGTTATAAATGGTATTAAACGTAGTGGTGAAAACTTCGTTACTGTTATCCCTGGTGGCTATGATCGTGATTTAATCAACGATTTAGTTAAGCAAGGTGTTAACGCTTCTGGTGAATTACCTGAAGAACAAAGTTTACTTACGTCAATATTCATCTCGTGGTTCCCGATGATACTGCTTATTGGTGTGTGGATATTCTTCATGCGTCAAATGCAAGGTGGTGGTGGTAAAGGTGCGATGAGCTTCGGCAAATCAAAAGCGCGTTTACTAAGCGAAGATCAAATTAAAACTACTTTTGCTGATGTTGCTGGTTGTGACGAAGCAAAAGAAGAAGTTTCAGAATTAGTTGATTACCTAAAAGACCCTTCACGCTTTCAAAAGCTAGGTGGACGCATTCCATCGGGTGTTTTAATGGTAGGTCAACCAGGTACAGGTAAAACTTTATTAGCAAAAGCTATTGCCGGTGAAGCTAAAGTACCGTTCTTTACTATTTCTGGTTCAGACTTTGTTGAAATGTTTGTTGGTGTTGGTGCTTCACGTGTTCGAGACATGTTCGAGCAAGCGAAAAAATCTGCACCATGTATTATCTTTATCGATGAAATCGATGCTGTAGGTCGCCAACGTGGCGCGGGTATGGGTGGCGGTCATGATGAACGTGAACAAACATTAAACCAAATGCTAGTTGAAATGGATGGTTTTGAAGGTAATGAAGGGGTGATCGTTATTGCCGCAACTAACCGTCCAGATGTATTAGACCCTGCATTATTGCGCCCAGGTCGTTTTGACCGTCAAGTAACGGTTGGTTTACCTGATATCCGTGGTCGTGAACAAATTCTTAAAGTACATATGCGTAAAGTGCCATTAGGTGATGATGTTAAACCATCAGTTATTGCCCGTGGTACTCCAGGCTTTTCTGGTGCTGATTTAGCTAACTTAGTTAACGAAGCGGCACTATTTGCTGCACGTTCAGCGCGCCGTGTTGTTGGTATGGCAGAATTTGAAAAAGCTAAAGACAAAATAATGATGGGCTCAGAACGTCGTTCGATGGTAATGAATGAAGCTGAGAAAGAAATGACAGCTTATCATGAAGCTGGTCACGCCATTGTTGGTCGCTTAGTGCCAGATCATGACCCAGTTTATAAAGTAAGTATTATGCCGCGTGGTCGTGCTTTAGGTGTAACCATGTACTTACCTGAACAAGACAGATTCAGTCACAGTAAACAGCATTTAGAAAGTAATATTTCATCATTATATGGTGGCCGTATTGCTGAAGAAATGATTTACGGTTTTGAGAAAGTTTCAACGGGCGCTTCAAATGATATTGAACGTGCTACGCAACTTGCTCGTAAAATGGTAACTCAATGGGGCTTTTCTGAAAAAATGGGTCCTATGTTGTTCGCTGAAGAAGAAGGTGAAGTATTCTTAGGAAGAACGTCTTCTAAATCATTAAATATGTCAGACGATACAGCACATGCTATTGATGAAGAAATTAGAGCTTTTGTTAACCGTAACTATGAGCGCGCTGCTAAAATATTGAAAGAAAATGAAGATATTTTACATGCAATGAAAGACGCCTTGATGGAATACGAAACAATTGATGCATTGCAAGTTGATGACTTAATGAATCGTACTAAGGTTCGTCCACCAGCTGATTTTGATGCAACTAGCTCTGATGACAGTTCAAATAATACTGACTCAAGCAAGCCATCAGCAAAAGCAGATAGCGAAAAAAAGGAATCTTCTGAGCCATCAAGTTCAACTGATACTTCAGATATTCCAGCTAAATAGTTAATACATAAAAATCTAAAGCCTCAATGGTTTAAATCAATTGATTTAATACTTATTGAGGCTTTATTATTTTAGCGTTTACGCGTTAGTTACTAGCTTGTAAACGCTAAAATAATAAATGCTAGTTTGGCCATATGTTTGGTTGAATATAAGCTAAATGAAGAGAAAATTGTGCTTAAGCAACTTAACTGCCCTAATTCAATAGTAGATCTATCATCACCGCAAGTGATGGGAATTCTAAACGTGACTCCCGATTCTTTTTCTGATGGTGGTAAATTCGCTCATTTTGACCATGCACTTGAGCAAGTTGAACGCATGATTGCTGCTGGTGCGACAATTATTGACATTGGCGGTGAATCGACAAGACCTGGTGCCAAAGACGTCAGTGAAAAAGACGAACTTGAGCGTGTAATTCCAGTATTAAAAGCTATTAAACAAAAATTTGATGTTGTGGTTTCTATCGATACCAGCAAAGCATCAGTGATGAAAGCGGCTATTGAAAGTGGCGCTGATATAATTAACGATGTACGCGCGCTGCAAAATGAAGGTTGTTTAGCGGTGTTGGCAAATAGTGACGTACCTATTTGTTTAATGCATATGCAAGGTTTGCCTAGAACAATGCAAAATGAGCCAACGTACAGTAATGTTGTCGACGATATTATTTTATTCTTTGAGCAACGTATTAACGCTTGTATTGACGCAGGTATTGCGAAAGAACGCTTGATTTTAGATCCCGGCTTTGGCTTTGGTAAAACCTTGGCGCAAAATTTTCACCTATTGGCTAACTTATCAGCGTTTGAAAAATTAAATTGTCCAATACTTGCCGGCATATCTCGAAAGTCTATGATAGGTAATTTATTAAATCGAGATGTTGAAAAACGTCTTGCTGGTAGCTTAAGTACTGCTATCGTTGCGGTTCAACAAGGCGCAAAAATAATTCGTGTTCACGATGTTGAAGAGACAGTGGATGCAATAAAAATATTAAAAGCTGTGGCTGACAATCAATAGTCAGTACGGTATAAATTTACACATTAAAATGCCGAAGGCAAAGCGCTAGGCGCAATGGAGACAATAATGTCAGAAAGAAGATATTTTGGTACTGATGGAATTCGTGGCTTGGTAGGTCAATACCCAATTACACCACAATTTGTGATGAAGCTAGGCTATGCTGCAGGTCGTGTTTTAGCGGCTCAAGGTACCAAAAAAGTACTAATAGGTAAGGACACGCGAATTTCTGGCTATATGCTGGAATCGGCATTAGAAGCAGGCTTTTCAGCAGCAGGCATTGATATTGGTTTATTAGGACCAATGCCAACACCTGGTATTGCTTACTTAACAAAAACATTTCGCGCAGAAGCGGGTATCGTTATCAGCGCTTCTCATAATCCATTTTACGACAATGGCATTAAATTTTTCTCACAAGACGGGCAAAAATTACCTGACGCTGTTGAACTAGCTATTGAAGCTGAACTAGACCAAGAAATGGGTTGTGTTGAATCGGCACACCTAGGAAAAGCTAATCGAATTGACGACGCTGCGGGTCGTTATATTGAATTTTGTAAAAGTAACTTTCCAAGCCAGTATTCATTAAAGGGCATTAAAATGGTGGTTGATTGTGCACATGGCGCAACTTATCACATTGCACCCAACGTTTTTCGTGAACTAGGCGCTGAAGTTATAGAAATTGGTACTGCGCCAAATGGTACTAATATTAACCATGAATGTGGTGCTACTTCTATGGCAGCTATTAGCGCAGCCGTTGTTGAGCATAAAGCTGATTTAGGTATTGCCCTTGATGGTGACGGTGATCGCTTAATGATGGTTGACCACACCGGTTATACTATGGACGGTGATGAATGTGTATATGTTATTGCTTGTAATGACTTACAAAGTGGCAGTATTCGTGGTGGTGTTGTTGGCACGTTAATGAGCAACATGGGCTTAGAACTTGCGCTTGCAGACATGGGCGTACCATTTGCACGAAGTAAGGTCGGTGATCGCTACGTAATGGAAATGCTTAAGCAGAAGGGATGGCAGTTAGGGGCAGAAAACTCTGGTCATGTTATTAACCTTAATCATACCTCTACAGGCGATGGCATTATCGCAGCATTAAATGTATTAACAGCTGTTTGTAATACCGGTAAAACCTTACTTGAATTGCGCCAAGGCATGAAGAAATTACCACAAGTTTTAGTGAATGTTCGATTTACCGGTGATAGCGATCCATTGGTGAACAACAGTGTTGTTGCTGCTGTGCATCAAGTGAATGATAAACTAAGTGGTCGCGGCCGAGTATTACTAAGAAAATCAGGTACAGAGCCACTTATTCGCGTAATGGTTGAAGGGCCTGAACATGATGAAGTTACCGCACTCGCAAACGAAATTGCTGATGCCGTAAAGTTAGCTTGTTAACGATAATTGTTTACTGATTTGCTATGTCGGACGAATATTGAGCAATTGAACGAGATATTGCTTGAAAAACTTGTATCTTGCCTACAGGTTAGTTAATATCTCGCCGCTTTGATTTAGGAATGAAATATGAATAGACGCGCAATAGTTGCAGCAAACTGGAAAATGAATGGCAGTTTAGCTTTAGTCAACTCAATGGTTTCAGAGTTAAATAACGTAACACTAAATGAAAATGTTGAAGTCGTTGTTTGTCCTAGCTTTCCTTACTTAGCGGCATTTAGCTTAGCAAGTGCTAATGCAAACTTAGCTGAAGCATTTAGCTTAGGTGCTCAAAACTTAAATGAGCATGCTAAAGGCGCTTTTACTGGTGAAATTTCAACTTCAATGTTACAAGAAGTTGGCGTGAATTATGTAATATTAGGACATTCAGAACGTCGTAGTATTTACAATGAATCAAGCTCACTAGTGGCACATAAAGTTAAAACTGCTTTAGATGCTGGTCTTAAACCTATTTTATGTATAGGTGAAAGTGAAGACGAGCGTGTGGCAGAAAAAACTGAAACTGTTTTAGCCGCACAATTGCAGCCGGTTATAGACGAAATCGGTATTGAAAGATTTACAGATGTTGTTATTGCGTATGAGCCGGTTTGGGCAATAGGTACTGGAAAAACAGCGTCGCCAGAAATGGCACAAGCAACTCATCAATTTATTCGTGAATTTATTGCGAAAGTTGATGAAAACGTCGCAGTTAAACTGCCATTGTTGTATGGTGGCAGTGTCAATGCGACAAACTGTGAAGAATTATTTGCACAAGCTGATATCGATGGTGGATTAATCGGCGGTGCTAGTTTAAAAGCCGATGAATTTAAAGTAATTTGTTCGGCAGCAAAGGGATAATAAAATGTTGTATCAAGTGTTAATCGTAGTGTATTTGATCGTTGCCTTATGTCTAATTGGCCTAGTGCTAATTCAACAAGGTAAAGGTGCCGATATGGGCGCATCATTCGGTGCTGGTTCTTCAGCTACCATCTTTGGTTCAAGTGGTTCTGGTAACTTCTTAACTAAAACGACTACTTACCTAGCTATTGCATTTTTTGTAATCAGCTTAATATTAGGTAACTTAACAGCGAATCGTGTTAAGTCAGGTGCTGACTTTGATAACTTATCTGTACCTGCGGGTCAAGTTGCACCAGCAACAGATGCTATCCCTACTGAAAGCCTTGAGCCTAAAGTAGACAATGCTGACGTACCTAGTAGCGACGCTCCAGTAGAAAAAGATAGCGACGTACCAAACTAGTCTAAAAATTAAGTTAGCTTGTTTTCCTCAGAATAAGCAAAACAACTTAATAAAATATATAGTTTAAAAAGTTTAATGCAGATGTGGCGGAATTGGTAGACGCGCCACCTTGAGGGGGTGGTGCCTTAGGGCGTGAGAGTTCGAGTCTCTCCATCTGCACCAAAACTAGGTTCAAAGAGAACCGATAAAGACCCGAAAACCTAATTAAAATAAGGTTCTCGGGTTTTTTTATGGTTAAAGAGAATTAATAAAGGTTTGTAAAACTCAGCTTTTTAGCAACATAAATAGTAACACTGAATAACTGTAATTAATTGGGGTCTACCAAGTTGGTTAAGTACATCATTTGATATGAAGCAGCACTAAAAACTATATATTCATGTAATCATAATAACCAAAATGTTGTTATAATCTAGGAGTTTAAAATACGTAACTTTGATATTGTTTCGTTTATGTCAGATAAACTTATACGATGATTCATAGAAGTTTCCTAAAGTGTCGACCTAGAATATTAAAAAGGGTAGTGACTAAAAATATCTTCAACTTTAGTGCTTAATAGGTATTTATCACCATTCATTTTGGCAAAGGTGCGCAACCCAGCAATTTGAATTTGTATATGTATAGCTAAATCTTCAGCGTTTTTATCTTTGTCTATTTCACCTAATGCTTGAGCTTCTTTTATTAGTAATATAAACGCATTAACAATCTCGCCTAAATGAACTTTGGTCGTATCGATAAGGTCTTGGTTATCTTCTGTTAGCTCGCCAATAGTTTTAGCTAGCATGCACATACCGTTAGGCGCGTCATTTTGGGTATCAATAACCTGCGCTTTTATAAATGCTGTTAGTGTAGCAATTACTGAGTCATGCTCGTCTCTAAATTGCTGAAGCTGAGTAAGAGCCATACCGGTATAGTTTTTTAATGCTTCTTTAAATAATTCGTCTTTGCTACCAAAGGCTGCATATATACTGCCCGGACGCATATCTATTTCGTCTTGTAAGTTACGCATCGATGTTGCGTGAAAACCTTTCTTCCAATAAAGATTAGTTGCTTTATCTATTACTTCTTGGCGATCATATTTTGTTTTTTTTGTCATTATATTCACCTATAAAACAAAGTTTGAACAATCGTTCAATTATAAGGTTTTATCTTTTTATGTAAAGCCAAATTTGGCTGACTTATCAGCCGATAGTTATGATAGAACTTTGTTTTTATTTTTAAGGTTTAATTTTTAAGGTTTAATTATCAAGTAAATCAGCAGTACCCATATCAATAAAATTATTTTGAACGATCGCTCAAATGCGTGTTGAACGATCGTTCATTGTGTTTTATACTTCATTTCATCAATAAAGGGGGAGCAGTTATTTACTCTCTTAACTTAGAACCTAGTCCTAAGCCATTTATGTAAGTATTTAATGATTGGAGCAACGTAATGAATAACTTTAAATTACACACTGTAGAAACAGCACCAGAGAAAAGTAAAGCAATGTTAGAAGGCGCAATTAAGCAAATGGGAACTGTACCTGGCTTATATGCTGTTATGGCTGAATCACCAGAAACATTAAAGGCCTATCAACAATTGCATCAGTTATTTACGGCAACTTCTTTTGATGCTGAAGAACTCACCGTTGTTTGGCAAACTATTAACGTAGAGCATGAATGCCATTACTGTGTTCCTGCGCATACGGCGATTGCACATTCGATGAAAGTTGACCCAGCGGTTACTGAAGCATTGCGCAATCAAACAGTAATGCCGACAACAAAACTACAAGCACTGCATGACTTCACCTTGGCGATGGTGCGTGAACGTGGCAATGTTTCGACGGAGCAAATGAATGCTTTTTTTATTGCCGGTTATGGTCAGCAGCAAGTACTGGAAGTGATACTAGGTTTATCGCAAAAAGTTATTAGTAACTATGTAAATCACGTTGCTGATACTCCGGTAGATGCAATGTTTGAACAATTCACTTGGACTAAGTAACGAATAGCTAATCCTTTTAATTAAGGGGATGTAACAGTCCCTATTTTACTTCTGGACACTGTAGAGACCAATACATTATGATTTATTCTATCATTAGCTTTTTTCTGTTAAATATTGCGCTGATACATTATTTTTATAAGTTGAAAAATAATCAAACGCCTAAGAATCCTATCTTACTTAAGTTTTCTATGTTTATGGGGTCTTTATTATCGTTGTGGGCAATAGGTACATTATTTACCGAACCTACATCAATATTAAATACAGTTGTGATGATTTTACTAGCGTTGCTTGTATTGTTTACATCAGCAATTTTTACCTTTTTTCTTGCCACTAAAGCGACACCTATTGGCGATATTAACGTATCGGTAGGTGACCAATTTTTGCCTTTTAAAGTGGCAAACTTTGATTCATCAATGCTTGTTGGTAAAAGAACATTATTAAAGTTTTATCGAGGTTCATGGTGTCCTTACTGTTCAGCTGAATTGGTTATGTTCGAAGCACTTAAACCAAAGCTGGCCGAATTCGATGTTCAAATTATCGGTATTTCAAACGACAATAGCGACCAGCAAAAAAAACATGTTGTTCGTGACAATATTTCGCATATCTTAGTGTCGGATCCTGATTTGGCTATTATTCGTCAATATGGTGTTGAACATCATAAAGCGCTTGGTGCAACAGATAACAACACCATCAATATGTTCGGTATTGCCATGCCTTTGCCTTGGAAAATGAAATACAAGTCTATGTCGATTCCAACCTCAATACTCATAGATGAGTCAGGTAATATTGTTTGGATTGATCAATCAGAAGATTATCGTTTACGTGCTAGTGAAGAAGCCGTGATGACTGCTGTTACAGCTCACTTCGATAATAAAACATTATGTGATTAAGCGCTCGAAACTTGAAAACTGCCATAGTGCAAAAGCCTGATTAGCAAATGTTTATATATCAAAGATTTAATTTTGCTACATGAACTAGGAACCTAAAAATGAATGAAAAATTAAAAATCGACATCATATCAGATGTTGTTTGCCCATGGTGTATTATTGGCTATAACAATTTAGCTGCAGCCATTGTTGAATTAGGTTTACAAGATAGAGTAGAAATTGAATGGCAACCATTTGAGCTTAACTCTGATATGCCATCTGAAGGCGAAGAGCTTCGAGCACATATTGCGAGAAAATATGGTTCTTCAAAAGCAGAGAGTGATCGTTCAAGAGAGAGCATATCCCAAGCAGGTGCGGAACATGGTTTTAATTTTAACTTTTTTGATGGTATGAAAATAGTTAATACTTTAGACGCTCACGTTTTACTTGATTATGCACACCAAGTTGGTAAACAAACAGAGCTTAAAATGCGATTTTTTAGCGCATATTTTACAGAACACAAAGATGTATCTGATCGAAATGTACTTATTCAAGAAGCTGAAGCTGTTGGTATAAGCGCTAAGCAGTCAAAAAAGGCACTTGCCGACCAAAGCATAAAAAACCGAGTGAAAGCGCAAATAGCACAATGGCAACAAATGGGAGTGAGTGGCGTGCCTACTGTGGTATTTAACCAAAAAAGTGCGCTTACGGGGGCTCAGCCTCAAGAAACATTTAAACAAGTGTTATTGGAGATTATCGAGTCGGAAAAATAACTGTCTGACTTTATTGTTTATACATGTTGATCCAAAGTTGGCTGGAGCTGCTGTTCATTCTTTAACAATAAAACCTCTGAGCGTTAGAGTGAGCAAGGAGGGCACTTTTTATAAGTTGTTTTAGGTGCCGAAAGTACGTTTTAATTTTCAAAGGATAAAAGGATAAAAGGATAAGTATTTGTGTTTTTAGCGACTTAGTGCAGCGTCAAAATTGGTCAACTTAACAACTTCACCAGCCATCAAGCCATCGATATGAATTTTGCCAATTCGAACTCTTACTAACCTTAATGTGGCAAAACCTACAGCAGCGGTCATTTTTCTGATCTGCCTGTTTTTTCCTTCACACAGCGTAATAGAAATCCAGCTCGTAGGGCCATGCTTTGGATCGCGAATTTTGCGGCCACGTGCAGGCAGTTTAGATTCATCTTTTAGTCTCAGTGTTTTACAAGGTAAGGTTTTATATTTAGCTCCATTGACTGTAATTTCAACACCATTTTGTAGCTGTAATAATGCTTGTTCTGTAATTATACCGTCAACTTGTACGTAGTACTCTTTTTCTATCTCTTTGCTTCTAACTTTGTAGCTCATCATACCGTCGGTTGTGAGTAGTAATAAGCCTTCGGAGTCGTGATCTAATCGTCCAACTGCCATCGTTTTATCGGGGAAGTTGTATAGCTCGCCAAGTAAATGTTTTTTCTTTCGTGATTCAGGTACAAACTGACTTAAAAAGCCATATGGTTTAAATATTTTGAAGTGTTGGTGATTTTTGCTTGGCTTAGTAAGTTCAGCTAAACAGTTTTGGCTAGTTGCTGGCATTGAATGTGTTCTTGGATTTAAAAGCTACGTGGCAGCATATTATACGGTTAGTTTGCGCTATTTACATGGTACATTTAGCACAAAACAGTATTAATGTTGCTTCATGTTATTACTTAGCTTCAGTATAAGGTTGTTATGGTGAATATGCTTTGCTGATAACTCACTACTTAGTTACTGAAGTTATAGTGCGGACCATTAACGTACGGAGGATAACTAAAATGAGAGTCACTTTATTTTGTTTAAATTAATACTTTACTGCTTAATGTAAACGAGTAACTCTCACTTTTTAAACTTACGGATAAGCTTTAGTCGTTGTTAAAATAAATTACTTTTTAACCCATTGCCCAGAAGCATTTTTGATAAAATGTCCAGACTGGGTTTTTGCTAAAGCTTTTTCACCCGCTAACGCAGTAACTTGTTGCATAGTAATTTTGTTTTTTCGCGCTAAGTTCATGTAAATAGTTTTACGCTTTTTATTAACGCTAGCTACTAAACTTTTAGCTTCTGCGCTTTCAACAACCATACCTAAATAGCCATTTTGCATTTCACCGACTAGACCTTGTTTTTTTGCGTCGCTAAGTGAAATTGCCCAAGCTGAAAATGCCATTGTTGATACTAAAACAGCACAGGTAAGTTTTTTTATAAATTTATTAGTTAAATTACTCATTACATCTCCCTAAAATACGTCGCTTTCGTCACTAAATATATCGTCTAGTTCTTTATCTACTTTGACCTTTATTTCATGATCAATTTTTAGATTTAAATTAATCGTGATTGGCTCTTTTGCGCTAACTTCTATTTTATGCGTGCAGGCACTCATTATAAAAATAGCTAGCACCGCGGTTAGTATTTTATTCATACTTACTCCTTATTTTTTTGTAAACCTTTGATAATACTTTCTTCAAAACGTTGCGTTATTGACAAGGACTCAAGTAACCCCAGTAAGTCGTAACTTAAATTTAAATTGAGATTAACATCGTTATCGATATCAGGGTTGCGACCTTTTATTACTGTTTCTAAAAGCATATAACCATCGTCTCCCATAGAAACGGCAGATGAAAGCTGATGGTAGTGCAGGTTTTGCAGTGCATCAAATGCCAGTTGTAGCTGACTATTGCTAGCTTTTAGCTCTGCTACTGCTGGATTATCAATAACCTGTATCAAGCCGTTGCTAATATTATGCAGTTCACCGTCTTCAATAATATATTTTTCACCGTCAAATGTAACGGGAAGTTGTCCTGATATGTCACCCGTGACAACGATACCTTGTTTTTTGTCTAATGCTAGCACTTGCTCTAAGTCTATACTTTTAAGCTGAACGTTTACTGAATGGCCATGCTCAAAAGGCCATTGTAATGTTGGAATGGAAAAACTGCCGCCTAAAACATCAGCCTTAAGTTTATTGGCTGAAAATTTAAAGTGCTTGTTAAAAGTCCAGTTGGTATTAATAGAAAGCTTTGATATTGGCGTAGGGGTTTCAATTAACTCAACGGTTAAGTTTTCTTTCTTGCTAGGCGTTGTAGTTATTTTTCCTGCGAGTATAGTGAAATGTTGTTGCCAGTTAAGCTCTTGCAGCCAAATTCCGTCAATGTCGCCGCTGGCTGATGTTACTGCGACTGAGGCGCTAAGTGGTGTGTTTTTAATATCGTTTAAGTCCGTCACTTGACCAGATACGCTGTAATCTAGCAAGCCATCAATAAGCTCAACTTTAGTCGGAAGTTGAATATTTAATGATAATAAGTCGGTTAATTGTAAATCGTTTGCTGCAACTTGTATTTTAGGTGTTAGTGCAGGACCAGAAACAATAATACTGCCAAGATTGACACCATCAGCACTGGTGGTGGCATTAATTTGAATGTCATCGAGGTTACCTTTAATTTTACTAATAAGTTCAAATGAATTTATTTGTAATGTTTTTGGCACATTGATTTGTGACGCTTGGCTTTGAGTTTTTAAGCTCACACTCAAAAGCTTGTTGTCTAGAAGCTGTAAATTACCCTCAAATGTTGATGATAAGGTCTTAAGGCCAAGTAACATCTTGGCTTTTTTAGCTTTAGCATTTTGCTTTGTTAGCATAATGTTCTTCGCAGTAACGATGGAATTTTTCGTTAAGCTAAGCATTGTTTTTTGGTTAATTTTGTCTAGCGAGCCTTCTAAATGTAGAGAAACAGGTAAGGTGGTGTATGAAGCAATATCAGCTAGTTTAATTTCGCTATCAATGATAAAGCGTTCAATCGCCAAATTGGCTAAAGGTTGTGCTGATATTTCATTTTTATCGCTCGCCAAAGAAAAATCAACATTTGTAAGTTCAATTAGGTGCTCTCGTTCATCACCGTAAGCTGTAACTTCAATACCGCTAAGGTTAAGGTTTTTATCGTTTAAGCTAAGAGTTGCATTATCTGCTAGCGAAACTGTTAAGTTAGCGAGCGGGTTATCTTTTAGTATTGAAATTAATGCCGAAGATACTTTCTTTTCTTCTAATATTGGCATCAGGTGAGACTGGCTATAATTCAATGAAACTGTATTTTTATTGCTAAATTTTAGTGAAATACTATTGTCAGTGTCAGTGCTAGTACTATTTAAGGTTTTGTTTGTTGCAAGTGCTAATTGACTATGAAAGTTGAGTGCACCGGTTAATTGAAATGGACCACTTTTACTCACTCCATTTTCAGCGCTAATATCAAGCTCTGTTACTTGATTATTTACACTAAGTATATCGTTTTTATACGTGATTACACTGTTGATATCACCCGATATTTTGGTGTGACTCAAGGTGTTTTGTAGTTCCGCTTTTATCGGTAGTTGATGCACATTGACGAAGTTTTTCAGTATTGTTAACTTGCTGCTCAGGTCAATAGTGAAACCTTCTTCTTGCTTATTAATACTCTTGTTTTTATCTAATGTAACTTTAATAAACTCAACGTTACTGGCATTTTTTAATGAAAAGTAAATGGAATTATTTACTGCCGATAAGCTAGCAATATAACTTGTTGTAAGAGGGCGTTGAGTCGAAATATTTGAATGTTCTAAATGAGCAACAGAGTCAAAAGGTAAATAAGTCAGCTTACTAACATTGATATTTGTCGGTAAATTTAATTGCTTAATTTGCTTAACGTATGGCTGTAATACTGATGATATTTGACTGTTGCTGTCAGCTTCATTGTTTTCAGTGTCATTATCTTGATCAGAAAACAAATGCTCAGTGCCGATTACGTTGGCCTGTTTTACATCTACATTGATAACTTTAAATTCCGGTGAAAATTGCCACTGAACTTTGGTATCAAATATTTCAATATCTGCTTTAGGACTTTTTAAACATAGTTTATCCACCATAATATTCATATTGCTCGTCAGGCTAAAATCTAAACAGGTGAGTTTTATGTTGGCTAAACTCAGTTGTTCTTTTGCTAAGTTATTTATAACAGCAATACGAGCTATATAAGTGGTGGTTAGCAGAATAAGTAATGCTACAACAGCAATTGAAAAAAATTTGAAAAATCGCACTTATGCTTCCTTGCCTGATATATGTTGATATCAGGCTGATTAAATAAAATAATTTAATTGGAGATCCCTTCAATATCTCCACGCATTACAGGGTAGCCTAAATTCATCCAGCCGAATACACCTTCCCATAAAACTGCGGTACGAGTATAACCACGCTTTCGTAGTTTTTTTATTGTGTAATCAGCGGCAGCTCTAGGGCAAGAGCAATAGGCAATGATTTGTACGTCTTTGGGAATTCCCGCCACGGTTTCGTCAAGGTCGGCATAATATGGAAACGGAATTGAACCTTCAATATGAGCGGTTTGCCAAACTGAAGGCACACGAGTATCGAGTAACACCATTCTTTTCTTGTCTTTCAATGCTTGATGCAAATGCTCTGATGAGACATACATGCCGTCTTGTAGCGTAAAGTTTGGATCTTGTCCGTTTTTATTAATAACGTATTGTTCTGGTGTCGGTAGTGCTTTTAGTATGGTTCTTTCTTCTTTCCAGCCTAATGCTTTGCTGCGAAGAAATGCAGTAATATCGTTAATACTATCGCTCGGCAATAGGTCTTTAAAGGCTTTCATCGGGGTATCTTGTCGGCCGTTTTCTATAGCATGACGAATAAATTCATCAGTATTATGTGCCAAGGCTGATTGATTTGCTAAAGCAGGAGCGGAAATACCTTGGCCCTTGTCCCCATGGCATGAACTACAGTGTTGCTGATAAACTTCTTCTCCATGCTTCACGTTGCCTTGAACTGGCTTGGTAGAAAACTTTAACCGTTCAACACCTGACATTTCAAATAGCCAATAGGTTAGATCCCAAGTTTCATCTAAGGTCATTGGACCGCCTACTTCATCTAAGTAGCCACCCATTGCTGTACCTTTTCTGCCGTATGACATCGGTCGTAATATTTGATGAGCAACACCGGACTCCATTAAGCTTTTACTTCGTAATGATGGTGCATGGTCATTAGCATGGCCCTCTCGGTCTTCACCATGACAAAGCACACAATATTTTTTGTAGTTAGCTGCGGCAACTTTTGCTTGTTGCTCGGTTAGTTTTCTTGGCGGCGGTAAGGTGCCACGCTCATAATTTTGAGCAAAAGAAAGGTTAGGTAGCAATAAAACAATGACGCAACTTATCGAAGATGAACTTTTGAAAATGGTTAAGAGTTTGTTTTTCATTGTGCTTCCGTCGCAATGTGGTGCTTATTACTACACCTTATTGGGCTTAGCTAAATGCGTCAATCTTTAATAGGTATTTGAAAACTCTAGTAACAATTAACTCGTAACGGAAATGAATTAAGGAAAATTTTAATGCTGTCACTGCATTAATATTGAGAATGCTAGTTGTATCAGGATCTAGAGAAACGGTATGATAGCGGCAATTAAATAATCTCACAAAATAAGAGGGAAGCATGTCTACTGCTCCACTAGATCGTATTACTATTGAACCTAATGTACCAGCAACGTCATGTGTTATTTGGCTGCATGGCTTAGGTGACTCAGGAGATGGCTTTGCACCAATTGTACCTGAATTAAAACTTCCTAATAATCATGCCGTACGCTTTATTTTTCCGCATGCCCCACAACAAGCAGTGACAATTAATCAAGGTTATATCATGCGTTCATGGTATGACATTAAGAGCATGGATTTACACAACAGAGCTGATATGGCTGGTGTATTAGAATCTGAAATTAAAGTAAAGGCCTTGATTCAAGAGCAAATTGACAGTGGTATTCCTGCTAGCAATATTGTTTTGGCAGGGTTTAGTCAAGGCGGCGTAGTGGGTATGTTTACTGGTTTACGTTACCCAGAAAAACTTGCAGGTATTATGGCGTTGTCATGTTATTTACCTAATGCTGATGCTTTACCTGAGCAATTAAGTGCAGCGAATAGTAACACTGCTATTTTGCAACAACATGGTGATAACGACAATGTTGTATTACTAAGTGCAGGTCAAATGGCGAATAATTTATTAAAAGCTAAAAACTATCCGGTTAAGTGGCAAACTTACCCAATGGAACATAGTGTTCACCCAACACAAGTTCGTGATATTGCCACATGGTTAGTAGCGCAGTTAAAGCTTGCGTAACCACATGTTATAAATTAACAATTAATCGCTATTGCAGAAAGGTTGACTTACTAGTTGTCAGCCTTTCACTTTGACAGCCAAATAATTGCACAAGCATGCGTTAACTTTTCTGCTAAATTTTTAAAGGTAATAATGAATAGTATTGATTTATTTGTAAAAAACTGGGGCAGCAAAAATGCCATGGTACCTATTAATAGCGATGATATTATTGAGCTTGAAGCTAAGTTTGATGCCGTATTACCAGACGCCTATAAATACTTATTAACCACTTATGGTTTAGTGCATTCGCCTAATGTATTAACCAGAATTTGTGACTTAGGTGTTGATGTTTCTGAGGCACAAGACTTTTTAAGTTTGGATGATGCATTTTCACTATCAAAGCTTTATGAAATGACCGGAATGGAGAAAGGCCATATTTTGTTTGCTTCTGATTGTAAGGGCAATATGTTTTGTTTTAAACAAAATGACTGTACAGCTAAGCATGAAGATTCACCGGTATGGTTTTTTAATCAAGGCTTGTGCACTGTGCAAAAAGTCTCTGATTCTTTTTCGCAATGGCTTGATGAGTTTAATAATCTTTAAATTGTTAGCTTCACTTTTCCTTCTTTCAAGTAAGCTTATGTCGATACAAGTGTAAACCGATTCAATTATCGAACAGGTTTACACACACTGCAAAAGCTAAGAAACCATTAAGCGCTAACTTCAGCAGAGCAAAAAATACTATCTAATAAACTCAATAACCATTGATGCAATGGATTATTGTTTGAGCGTGGGTGCCAAGCAACAATTACATCGAACTTTGGTGGGTTTTGTTCAAGCTCAATTGGCACTAACTTTGGGTCTGGTAATAGTCGTGATGGCAAAAATGCAATGGTGTTGGTTGCTTCAATAATGGTTGATGCCGCAGAGAAACTCGGCACTGACATTAATATATTTCTTTTTACGCCTTTTTTAGCAAACCAAGAGTCGTGCGAGCCTTTTAAATTGGGTCTTGAAGGGGAAATAACAATTTGTGGCAGCTGCGCTATTTCTAGTAAGCTGTACTTCTTGTCACGATAAATTGAATGCTGTCCCGTTACACAAACATGGTGATCTTCGAATAAACGTTTGTTCGGATAGCTTTCAGGAATAAATTCAGGGAAGGTAAATACCAAATCAAGCTCGCCCGTTACCATTAATTGGTTTAAATTATCTGATTCAAAATCCCTGATGATAACCTTTAAGTTTGGCGCTAAAGCATTCACTTGTGTTAATAACATTGGCAAAATAGTGACCAGCGCATAGTCTGACGAGCTAATTTGTAATATTCCTGAAAGCTCTGCGGCGTTAAACTTTTCACCTGTTATTAAATTATCGATATCTGCCAGTATTTGATTTACTTGATGTTCCATGTTTTCTGCAACTTGCGTAGGAATTACGCCATTACTGGTGCGTATAAACATTTCATCGTCAAAGGTGTAGCGTAATTTTTTCAGCTGTTCACTAATCGCTTGCTGAGTTAAGCCCATAATATTAGCGACTTTCGACAAATTTCTTTCTTGCAATAATAACTGTAAAACCCGCAGTTGCTTAATGTCCAGTCGGTTGATACCACTCATTTTTGTATCTCTTACAAATTCATATTGTTTTTAATTGTATTGGACGGAGCTTAGCATACATCCCATCAAGTTTATGAGTCATTACCAAGCTTAATTGGGAGTTAATATGTTATTGGGTGCAGAAGAGCAAAGTCAGCCAGAAATTGTCGCTGAAATTAACTATATCAAGTCAAACATTCAAGCGACGTTTGATTTATCCACCATCAAAAAGAGCGCAGATAAACTAACCGAACAAATAGATAAACATGTGGTGAATATTGCCAATGCTCGCTCATTAATAAAAACTCCAACGCTAAATGAAGATGGCTTTGGTTTGGTTGCTAATGAATATCAAGTGACAAACTATTTTGATGACATGGCTGTTAGCACCGAGCTTTATCCGCAGCTTATCAAACACCTTACTAATTTAACTGCTGCCAAGCATGGTTTGGTATTTGACCATACTATTCGCTCAGTTGAAGACTCGCTTGACCGCATGGAAAAACGATCACCAATTCATACCGTACATAACGACTATGTTGTGAGTTCTGCAAAAACACGCTTGGATATTGAACTGGAAAAGCAAGGTTTAAAGGCCAGTGATTATAGTCACTTTCAAATTGTTAATACTTGGATACCGTTAGTTGATGTGGTGTTAGACAGCCCATTGGCTTTCATCGATGCTCGCACAGTTTCTTCAACGCAATCGCATTTGCTGCAGGTTGCATATCCTGATCGGATTGGTGAAATAGAAGGCTTTAGCTATAACCCAGAAAATCGCTGGTTTTACTTTCCCCAAATGACCTCAAAAGAGCAGCTTAATTTTAAAGTATTTGATAGTGACGAAAGCAATAGCGTACATAGAATTCCGCATAGTGCTTTCTCACTACCTTTAGCAAATAAAACCTTAGACAGGCGAGTCAGCATTGAGCTGAGAACTATTTTGCTATTCAGTGAGTAAGCCAAACTAACAAATCTAAGAAAAGCTAAAAAAGTGATTTGCCACATGAGTGGTGCTAACAATGTTGTATAGCGGTATCAGCATTGGAACTAATTTATTAATCACCGTGTTGATGATATCAACTTTATTTTGGAGTAGTAACGCATGACATTTTCACCATTATTTAAAAGCACAGAGCTTGGCCCTTACACCCTTAAAAATCGTATTGTATTGCCGCCATTAACCCGCTCTAGAAGCTCACAACCAGGTAATATTCCAAATGAATTAATGGCTAACTACTATTCTCAACGTGCTGGTGCTGGTTTTATGGTAACAGAAGGTACGCAAATTGAACCAAGAGGGCAAGGTTATGCTTGGACGCCTGGTATTCACAGTGCTGAGCAAGTACAAGGTTGGAAGCAGGTAACAGAAGCGGTGCATGATCAGGGCAGTGTTATTTTCTGTCAATTGTGGCATGTTGGCCGTGTTTCTCATACGTCATTACAACCAAACCAAGCCGCACCCGTTGGTCCTTCGGCAATTAAAGCTGACGCGGTTAAAGTGTTTATTGAAACGGCACCTGAGCAAGGTGCCTTGGCTGATCCAAGTGAACCTCGTGCATTATCAACACTCGAGGTTGAAGAGCTAGTGCAAATGTACAAGCAAGCGGCAATAAATGCGAAAGAAGCAGGCTTTGACGGTGTTGAGTTACATTGCGCCAATGGCTACTTGGTGAATCAATTTATCTCTGAGCATACGAATGATAGAACCGATAAATATGGTGGCAGTTTAGAGAATCGTTTACGATTTTTAAAAGAAATTACCCAAGCGGTTGCAGAGGTGATGGGCGCTGACAAAGTAGGCGTAAGGTTCGCACCATTATTCGAAAGTACTGATGAAGTGCGGGTTTATTTAGGTTTAGTCGAAAGCGATCCACATGCAACTTACATAGCAGCGATTAAAACACTCAATGATATTGGCATTGCTTATTTATCACTTGCTGAAGCTGATTGGGATAATGCTCCTGACTTGCCAGAAGGCTTTTACAAAGCAGTAAGAAATACTTTTGATGGTGTCGTGATGTACGCGGGTAAGTATACCCCCGAAAAAGCTTTGAAAATTTTAACTGAAGGCAACGGTGACATCTTTGGTTTCGGTCGCCCGTTTATTGCTAACCCTGATTTACCAGAGCGTATTAAGAACCAATGGTCGCTAAATGATGTTGACCCAACAAGCATGTATGGCGGCACAGATAAAGGTTATACCGATTATCCTGTTTATGGTTAACAACTAGCTTTTAAAAGTTGAACTTAAAAAGCTCTTAACTAGTGTGGTGTGATGAAAAACAAAAGCGCGGCTGATATATTTATCAGTCGCGCTTTTTTACTTGTTAAATTTTAACTGTGCGACAGTTATTGCCGTATGGTGATTGGCTTGCGTTATTTTTCAATTATATGCCCTATATTTATTGTTATTAGCAGCTGTTTTGTACAGGCGTATAATTACGGGGTTGGTACGGGTAGATTAGCCCAAAGCGCAGTTTAATTTATTACTTTCATTTTAAAATGGTATGAATTACATTTTAATTTAACGGTAAAAATTATAGCTAAGCCAGAAGTAAAATTCTCGTTAACTATCAATAACAACAGGGATTGTTAAATGCAGTTAAAGGACTTTCAGAGTACTAACGTTTTAGGTTTATCGGTACGCACATGTAATCAAGACGAAATGCTCCCATCAAAAGCTAAAATAGGTGATTTATGGGCGCAATTTTATAGTCAACATGGCTGTAACCTCACCGAAAACTCTAATGTTTATGGGATATACACAGACTATGAATCTGACTTTAGTGGCCCTTATAGTGTCTATGCTGCTGCTGATACGTTTGGTGCAAGTGATGAATTAATTGCATTAACCTTAAGTGCGGGCAAGTATTTGGTTTTTTCAGCACAAGGGGAGATCCCTGGTTCAGTGATAGAGCTTTGGGGCCATATTTGGGAGCACTTTAGTAATGGTGACGCAGAGTATGAACGTGCATACACTACTGACTTTGAACATTTTAAAAGTGCGACATCGGTCGATATTTACATTGCAGTAAAAGATAACTAAAGGTGACAACATGATCAATAATATGAAAACCACATGTGCTATTGCTGTTTTAGTATTAAGCAGTTTTTCAGCAAGTGCAGAAACCGCACAACATGGAAGTTTTAATACTGATGGCTCTGCACAGGTTTGGAATAGTGAAAAGAGTGTTTGGATAACACCAGAGCAATTTTGGCAGAACTTTACTGCCAATAGAGGTGGTTTGACTTGGCAAAAAAGTCGCGACTACCCAGTTTATAGTAAAGTAAATGAGCACGACACGTTTCTTGTTGAACTTGACTCAGGTGTTTGTTTAATGGAGTTTTTTCATGGCCGCTGGCGCCGTGCAAATGACGTTCAACGTTGGGATGATAAATTTAATAGCCATAGCGGCTGTGAAAAAGTATTTGAATAATAACCTTAGAATGTAAATAAGGACGTTAAATGTCTGGCCAGTATCCAAATAAAATAAAACAGCTGCCGGTGTTTGATGGCAGATTCGATGCTTATAAACTAGCGGCAAAAGATAGTGATGTCTTATTTGCTTCTTATCCTGCGGGCACTGAAATATCAGCGCATACTCATGATACGGATAATCATGGCGTAATCACCCGTGGTGAGTTAATTTTAACCATGAATGGTGAAACCCAACGTATTCAAACCGGACAGTGGTACCATGTTCCAGCTAATACACTACACAGTGCTAAATTTGAACAAGAAACTGATGAAATAGAATTTTGGTTTTACGAAAATAATGACGCATAAATGCTTAGCAGGTATATCTACCGTCGCTGAGCAATATGAATATTAAGACAAACGGTGTTAAAAACTAAATAGTGCTTTGTTATGGTTGTTAACCTTTTACACCGTTATTAAAAATTTATAATTATGACTAGATAATGCTTTAAACAAGGATTAAGTATGAACTCAACGGTTTTCTGTCGCTATTGTGGCGATCATATCAGTGACAGTGCAAATGAATGCGAACATTGTGGCTCAGAGCAACATTTACCTAGTGCATTTGGCGGTGTAGCCAGTAAAAACGCGCAAGGTGTTTTTGCTTTTATTTATTGTTTGCTACTTGGGGTATTTGGCGTTCATCGTTTTGTTTACGGACGTAAGCGCAGTGGCTTTTTTATGTTGTTTACCTTAGGCGGTTTGGGAGTTTGGTGGCTAGCTGATTTGATAACAATATTAGCGGGGCGCTTTGAAGATGCGAATGGCAATATCCTAAGCCCAATTTTTTAAATTGATATTGAGCTTAATTTTTACTTCGATTGTCGTAATGAAGAATTTAATCTAATAGAATGTTATTGAAACAAAAAGAAATATTTATATTAAAGGAAGAGTAATGAAAAAATTATCATTGGTGGTTATGTCTATTGTGTTGTTAAGTGCATGTGCGCCTGAAATTGGCAGTGAAGAGTGGTGTACACAATTAAAAGAAAAGCCAAAAGGTGATTGGACAGCAACAGAAGCTAAAGACTTTACTAAACACTGTATCTTTTAAGCTATTAATTATCTTTAAAAAGCTCTTTAAACATTAGTGTTAGCAAAACATTATAAAGTTAATTCAAGACTTAAGAACTTGAATTATATCTAGTCATTACGCAGCTTTTTCTTCGACAGAGTTATCATAATCAAACTTATATTAGTGGGATGTTGATAGTGGAATAGCTTCAAAGAGCGCGGTGGCACTCTGCTGTTTAAGCAGACAGCGTCAATTATTATGGTTCAGCTCTAGCACCTTAGATATAGGAATTTTAAAAGAATCTTATATTAGCTAGGGTTGAATTACTTGTTTTTAAGATCATTTAAAAAATTATTGTAAAGTTGATTGAAAATTACTTGGTTTTTGTCTTTGACCAACTCTAAGTGAGCAACTTTATATTCTTCTGATTTATAAATGTTGGTTAAAATTTTATCTATTTTACTAAGTAGCTTTTTTGATGATTCTGATTTGCTACACGCAATTCGTCCAAAAATAAGTGGTTCCATATTGGGCAGTGAAGCGCTATATAATTGATCATTGGACGACATTTGCTTTCTTTTATAATTCATTACTTCTGGATATTCAAACATCATATCAAACCGCCCCTTTAATAACATGTAGATCATTAAATTTTGTCCATCACTACCTACTTTAAAAAATTTATTGGCGTGCGGAAGGCTATCTAATTGCGCGGTAAGCTTGCTACCATATGCTCGGCCTTTCTCTATTCCAATTGTTAACTTATTGTCGATGTCGAAAACTTTTTGCAAGGGTAAACCTATAATTTCTTGTATTCTGGATGGAGGTAAGTGAGGGTTATAATATAAACGTAGCCCTAAAAATAGTGTTTGTGGTTTTGAAAATAAAAATGATTTTTCACGTTCTGAGGTTTTAATAATATTTCTTAAACAACTATTGCTCGATTTTTCAATATTATTAAGTGCTGTTTCGTAATTTGATTTTTTGAATGATAAATTATATTCGGGCAATTGCTTAAAAATCATCTGGAAGATAATATCTTCGGTGCTTTTTTCTATTTTGGTAGCAAAGTTAGTAGCACTGCGTAGGCTATAAAAAGTAAAGGGAGTTTTTTCTATATTTTTAGTATGTTGCGCGATACTTTGGGACGATGAAAATAGAAAAATAATTAAAACGTATCTATGCATTTTATTTACTCTCGTTAAAAAGTTTAACCTGGTTCCTGCCATTTTTTGCTTGGTAAAGCACAATATTAGCGTACTTCACCCATTGTTCAGAGTCAATTTTAGCTTTCTTCGCATTTATGCTAATGTTGGTAGAATAATATCGTAGGGCAAAGTTTAGTAAGTAGGAGAGTATCCTTGTTTGATATTTTTGTCTCTGATTAGTAACGGTTTTTGGTATTGTTGTTGGCATAATATCTGTGCCTTAATATAATGCGCCCAAATTAGTTTTTTCTTTGGAATTTAACCTTTATGTATCCATTAAGTTATACCGAACCTGTATTTAGACCGCCAAGCGAGTGGAAAAGTCTTATTTTACAAGTTACTAATGGTTGTTCGTGGAATAAATGTACTTTCTGCGATATGTACACAAGTGAGAGTAAAAAATTCAAACCTAAAAAGCCTGAGCTAATAGAGCAAGAGCTTGTGACTATTGTTGAATCTAAACTACCTGCTGGTCGGGTGTTTTTAGCTGATGGCGATGCCATGATGTTGCCATTTAATCGCTTGAAAGAAATACTCTTACTGATAAAACAGTACCTTCCACAAGTGACCCGGGTTTCAAGTTATTGCCTACCGCGTAATTTAACCAATAAAACGGTAGAGCAATTAACAGAGCTTCGTGCGCTTGGTTTATCACTACTTTATGTTGGTTGTGAAAGTGGTGACGATGAAGTGTTGGCGTTAATTGAAAAAGGCGAAACTTATCAAAGTTCGTTAGTAGCGCTGAGCAAAATCAAACAAGCAGGTATTAAATCGTCGGTCATGATACTTAACGGCCTTGGCGGCCCTGAGCTTTCAAAACAACATGCGATAAACTCAGCTAAGTTGATGAACGCCGCACAGCCTGAATTTCTTTCAACGTTAGTAGTTTCCTTTTCTTTAGGTGAAGAACGCTTTGCCAGCAATTTTAATGGTCGTTATCGGCAATTAAATCAACAAGAACTGTTCCAAGAAATGTCGACTTTATTGCAAGCTTTAGAGCTAGATAAAACCATATTTCGCTCTGATCATGCTTCAAATTATTTAGTGCTGAAAGGCATACTAGGTAAAGACAAACAACAGTTACTGGATAAGGTCAATATGGCTATTACTCAACCACAGCAAATACCGCTTAGGCAAGAATGGCAACGTGGCTTGTAGAAGCCCTTTATAACGGGCAACGTCATGACCTAGGGCGGTGTTCAGTCACTTTGTTTTTTAATAATGTTGGTAATGTCTTTTTCAGATAGTAATAAAAACACCACTGCTGACAGTATTGCTGAGGCGAAAATCATACACATAACAATAATTTGATATCGAGCTGCTATAAGCGGTGACACGCCAGATAAAATTTGTCCTGTCATCATGCCAGGTAATGACACTAAACCAACCGCGAACAATGAATTAATCACAGGAATAGTCGCCGCGTTCAGGGCGCTGTGTCGGGCTGCTTGGTAGCTTGTTATTTTTGATGACTTAGGCGATACCTGAGATGATAACTGAGAAGATAACTCAGAAAAAATACGCTCAGCAGACAAGCTAACACTGTTCATGGCATTAGCAAAAATCATCCCCGCTAACGGAATAATAACTTGTGGCTGATACCATGGTGTTACGCCCAAAGCGCCTTGGCTAATAACAAGTAAAGTAAAACCACCACCAATGAATATCGCGATAAAGCCATGTTTTATCAATATAATACGGTGTTGTTCTAATGTCCTCAGGGCTATCCAGCTTGAAATACTCACCATAGATAATAAAATTATGCCGATAAGCCAAGGGCTATCTGAATAGAAAATGTAGCTCAGTACATAACCTATCAACAGCAGCTGAACTAACATTCGAGCTAAAGCGTAGCCTGCTTGCTTAACGTTTAATGACCATAAATAAATGAAGAATAGGGCGATCACCACAGGAACAAAGGCGATGGAGAGATCAAGCAAACTGAGTACTTGTAAGTTACTGTTCATAAAAACTTAAAGGTATGCATGAATATAGCCATTATTATTTCGTATTTTACTTAAGCCGTATACAAAAAATTATTTAATCAATTTGTAATTTTTTGTAACTCAGCCACTAAATTTAATGTAATTGATAGACAAGTAAAAAGTACTTTGTTTAAATAGCGCGATTCAAATCCTGTTTGCATATTTATTTTGCAATCACTGTTGTTAAATCGAACTTAATTTGGCTTTATTTTGATAAACAGAAAAGCGTTACCCAACATGGCAGTTAGCCAGGTGAGATCTACGTTTACACTAACGGTTATGTTAGTGATGTTTGTTTGCCAAATTTTTGCTACTTGCGCTACGGCGTCTGTGCAATACCCTGACAGCGACCATCCTTTAGGCAATGAAATTGCTCACCATCACAGCCATAGTGATAATCATCACCACGGTCAAGAACGTGTTATGAGTGAAAGCACGGTAAGCGACAGTGCAAGTAAAGGTACAAGTGCAACAGATGAAGATAGCGAACATGAACATGAGCAAGGTAATCATTCACACCTGTCTTGTTTTCCCCCTGTTAATAATGACTTAGTTTCTAATGCCGTTATTGCCGACGTGATTGAAAACATTCATGTCAAATACCCTAACTGCAAAGACGCGCCACCAACACCTCCTCCGAGTGTATAACCTCCCAATCTGATCAATTAATTTTATTAGTCAAATTATTCAATAGTTAAGTTTATAGCTGTAGCTGTTGAATATTGGAGTTATACCGTGAAAATTTACCACAAAGCTGTTTTATCAGCGGTTGGTTTTTGCCTGTACACAAGCTTAAGTTCAATAAGTTTGGCGCAGTCATCAAAATCAACAATATCAGCTACAGCACCTGAAAGCATTTCGCTTGAATGGGCGTTGCAGCAAGCATTAATTAAGAACAATCGTTTACAACTGTTCTCGTACGATCAGCGTATTAACGAAGCATTAGCGATTCAAGCCAACTTGACCCCAAACCCAGAACTGGGTATCGAAATTGAAAATGTTTTTGGTAGCGGAAAAGTCAGCGGTATTAAGCGTGCGCAAACCACAGTTGCATTAAGTCAAGTTATTGAAATGGGTGACAAACGCCAACGTCGTGTTGAGCTTGTTAGCGCGAAAAAACGCCAACAAATGTATAGTTATGAACAACAACGTATGGAAGTATTATCCGAAACGGCTGCGCGTTTTTATCGAGTGTTACGTTTACAATCCTTAAAAAGTTGGTTGCTTGAAAAGCTAAATGTAGAAATAACGGCACTTAGCAAGGTTAAAAGAAGAGCCAAAGCCGGCAACGTTACACCAGCTGATGTGAGCAAGTTACTGTTGCGTGTTAGCAATACTAAACTTGAAGTTCAAACGATAAATTCTCGTATTATGACAGAAAAACAAAGCCTTGCGATGATGTGGTCTGCTGAAGCTAAGTTTGAAACAGTGCAAGGACGTTTGGCCCTAACAACGCCATTACCAAAAACAACAACTGTACTTAATGCAATTGAAACAACGCCTGAGTTTATGCAGTTGCTAAGTTATGAGCAGGTATTAAAAGCTAAAACCCGTGCTGAAATTGCCAAAGGCGAATACGATATCAAGCTCGGTCTTGGTGTTAGACGTTATGAAGAGTTTGATGACAGTGCGCTAATGCTGACATTTTCTATGCCTATCGCCTTAACGAATGCTAACAAAGGCAATATTCTAGCGGCAAAACAGCAAGAAAATAAAGTGCTACAACAACAAAAACTAGCCCGTAGCCAAATACGCTTAACCTTGCTTGAAGTACAGCAAAAATTAGCAAATAACAGCGTGTTGGTAACGTCATTAGAAAAGACCAATTTGCCACTTGCTGAGCAACTTTTAGCGCATACCGAACAGGCCTATAACGCCGGTAAGGTTAATGTTTTGCAGTTGCTCGATGCGCAGAATGAGCTTTTTAATGTTAAGCGCGCACTTATCGATGCCAAGTATGTTGTCGTTATGCAGCTACTTGAACTAGAGCGCATTACAGGTCAATCGATGACTCAACAGTTAGCTAATAACAATACATCTCAACATTTTTCCCCACGTACTCAAACTTCTCAGCTGACGCAATTTCCTCAGGAGCAAAACTAATGTTTCTTTCTAAAAGAAAAACAAAAAATATCGTACTTTCATTTGGACTACTGGTAACGCTGTTGTTAAGCCATGTGGGCATTGCTGGAGATCATCATGATGACCACCAAGAGGAGGCCGAGCAAAAAGGTGCCCATGGCGGTAAGATAGTAAAACAAGGTGATTACGCCATTGAAGTGACTGTTTTTGAACGTGGTATTCCACCCGAAATGCGCATTTTTGTTTACCAACAAGGTAAGTTGGTTGACCCTAAAATGGTTGATCTTAATATTACTTTGTCACGCTTGGGCGGCAAACAAGATGTGTTGTCTTTTGAAAGTGAGAAAGACTACCTCGTAAGCCAACAAGTGGTAGTAGAGCCACATTCATTTGAAGTCGCAATTGAGGCAAAAGTTAACGGAAAAACGCTGAATTGGCAATATGAGAACTTTGAAGGCCGCACTGAAATTAGCGATCGTTTATTAGCCTTGTCGGAGGTGAAAACCGCCCACGTTGGCCCGCAAACATTGCGCTTCACCGATACGCTATTTGGTATAGTTTCACCAATTACTAGTAATATTGTCAACGTTAATGCACCTTACCAAGGCATTGTTAAAACGCTGAACGTTGCTATTGGCGATAAGGTGAAAAAAGGCCAACTACTTGCAGTAGTCACCAACAGCGAAACTTTACAAGACTACAACATTCACAGTGTTAGTGATGGTGAAGTTACCCAGCAAATACTTAATATTGGTGATAGCACGAAAGGTTCAGCCATCGTACAAATTACTGACTTATCACAGGTATGGATTGACCTATCTGCCTTTCCAAAAAATATTGAAAAGTTGTCATTAGGTTTGCCGGTGTCGGTTAGCGATAACCATGGCGGCGAAGCAGCAAAAAGCACCATTAGCTATATTGCTCCTATGATGACAGGTGGCCATATCGCCCGTGCTCGTGCAGTAATTAACAATGAAGCAGGGCATTGGCGTCCGGGCATGCATATTAAAGCCGCAATAGAAACGAAGCAAAAACCCGTGGTAATGGCGGTAAAAGTTGATGCATTGCAAACCTTTAGAGAAATGCCGGTAGTATTCGCAAAATTTGGTAATACCTTTGAAGTTCGTATGCTCGAACTTGGCGAAAGTGATGGTGAATATATTGAAGTATTAGGTGGTATCGCAGCCAATACAGAATATGTTACCCAGAACAGCTTTTTAATGAAAGCAGACGTTTTAAAAGATGCTGCTAAGCATGACCATTAAGGGGCAATAGCATGAATTCAATAATACAATTCTCTTTAAATAGGCGTTGGTTTATTTTAGCCATGACGCTGTTAATTGCCGCCTTTGGAGTCAGTAATGTTTTAAAACTGCCTATTGATGCGGTGCCAGACATTACCAATATTCAAGTACAAATTAATACCCAAGTTGATGGTTATTCACCACTAGAATCAGAACAACGTGTCACCTATGTTGTTGAAAATGCCATGGCGGGAATACCTGATTTAGATTATACCCGCTCGCTTAGTAAATACGGCTTATCGCAGGTCACGGTAATATTCGCTGAAGACACTGATATTTATTGGGCTAGGCAACAAATATCGGAAAGATTACAAGGTATTAGAGCGTCATTACCCAATGGTGCTGAGCCAACACTAGGCCCGATTGCTAGTGGCTTGGGAGAAGTGTTTAGTTACGCCATAAGAGCAAACGATGGGGCGACAAAGCCTGATGGTAGTGAATATAGCGCAGAAGATTTACGTACTATTCAAGACTGGATAATTCGCCCGCAATTAGTACAAGTACCTGGGGTGACTGAAATAAACAGCATTGGCGGTTTCGAGCGTGAATATCAAGTCGCGCCAATTCCGAGTAAGTTGCTGGCGTTTAAAGTCACCGTTGAACAAGTTATTACCGCACTAGAGCGCAATAACCGTAATGTTGGAGCAGGCTACGTAGAACGCAATGGTGAACAATGGCTAGTGCGTTCACCGGGGCAGTTAAAGTCACTTGAAGAAATAGCTAACGTTGTGGTTACCAAACGTGATGACGCACCGGTAAGAATTAGTGATGTTGCCGATGTTTTCTACGGCAAACAATTACGCACGGGTGCGGCAACACAGTCAGGTAAGGAAACGGTTTTAGGTACCGCTTTTATGTTGATTGGTGAAAACAGCCGTGTTGTAGCAAAAGCCGTGGCTGAGCGCTTAGAAAAAGTAAATGAAAGTTTACCTGAAGGTGTTATTGCCGAAGTGGTTTACGACCGTACCACCTTAGTGGATAAAACTATCGCTACTGTGCAAAAGAACCTTTTTGAAGGGGCGGTACTGGTTATTGTGGTGCTATTTGCCTTATTAGGTAATTTTAGAGCCGCATTTATCGCCGCCATGGTAATTCCATTGAGTATGCTCTTTGCCATATCTGGTATGGCGATTAACCGTGTTTCTGGCAACTTAATGAGCTTAGGCGCTATTGATTTTGGCGTTATTGTTGATGGCGCGGTTATTGTTGTTGAAAACTCACTGCGAAGACTCGGCATGGCGCAGCATAAGCACCAACGCTTGTTGTCGCTAAGTGAAAGGCTCAACGTAGTATTTGACGCGACAAAAGAGGTGTTCAAACCAGCAGTATTTGGTGTGTTAATCATTATGTTGGTGTACTTGCCAATATTTGCCTTAAGTGGTGTGGAAGGAAAAATGTTCCACCCAATGGCATTTACCGTTGTCGCTGCATTAATCGGAGCCATGATTTTCTCGGTTACGTTTGTTCCTGCTGCTATTGCGATATTTGTCCGCGGTAAAGTTAGTGAAAAAGAAAATTGGTTAATGGCCAAAGCACGCGCTTGTTATGAGCCAGTATTGTACTTTTCTTTAAAACGACCATTACTGCCGTTAATTATTGCCGCGGCTGTTGTGCTTTATAGTGGCTTGCAAGCAAAGCAATTAGGCACCGAATTTTTGCCGCAGCTTGATGAAGGTGATATTGCCGTTCATGCCTTACGTATTACCGGCACAGGGTTACAGCAGTCAGTTGAAATGCAGAAAAACCTTGAAAAAGTGATTGGCGAGCTTGATGAAGTAGAAAGAGTATTTTCTAAAATTGGTACGCCTGAAGTGGCAACCGATCCTATGCCGCCAAGTGTTGCCGATACCTTTTTGATCATGAAACCGACTGACCAGTGGCCTGATCCAAACAAAACTAAAGCGCAGTTTATTGAAGAGTTACGCGCCTTAGTCGAAACCGTACCAGGCAATAAATACGAATTCACGCAGCCAATAGAAATGCGTTTTAATGAATTAATTGCCGGCGTGCGAGCTGATGTTGCCTTACGTATTTATGGTGATGATTTGGACACATTAAAAGCAGCAGGTGATAAAGCGGCAATACTAATAGCCAATGTAGCAGGGGCAAAAGATGCACGAGTTGAGCAAATGTCAGGGTTACCAATGTTATCAGTTGAACCTAACCGTGATCATTTGGCGTTGCTAGGTTTAACAATTGTTGATGTACAAGACGCTATTCAAACAGCAATTTCAGGTGTTAAAACCGGTTTGATTTATGAAGGTGATAGACGCTTTAACCTTGTTGTGCGGATGTCAGAAGATATCAGCCAAGACTTAACTGCACTAGAAAACTTACCTATTGCCTTATCAAAAGAGTTAAACCCTGATTTAAGTTATGTACCTTTGGGTGAAGTTGCCACCATTTCTAAAAAGCTTGGTCCTAACCAAATTAACCGTCAAAGTGGTAAGCGACATGTCATTGTTACCGCCAATGTTGAAGGTCGTGATTTAGGCTCTTTTATTGCTGAAACCAAACAGGTGATGAAAAATGACTTAGGTTTGGCCAGTGGTTATTGGACAGAATATGGCGGCACGTTTAAACAGTTAGAGTCAGCGTCACAACGCTTGATGATTGTTGTACCGTTAACACTGCTATTAATTTTCGCCTTGCTTTATAGTGCGTTTGGCTCGTTTCGTGACGCCTTAATTATTTTTAGTGGTGTACCTTTAGCGCTTACTGGCGGTATTTTAGCGTTAGTCATTCGTGATATGCCGTTGTCTATATCTGCTGCTATCGGCTTTATTGCTTTGTCAGGTATTGCGGTACTTAACGGTGTGGTGATGTTGTCGTTTATAAAAGAGCTAATAAAAGAGGGTATTGAAGTGCTTGAAGCGATAAAACAAGGTGCTAGTCAAAGGCTAAGACCAGTACTAATGACTGCCTTAGTTGCCAGTTTAGGTTTTGTGCCCATGGCAATAAACTTAGGTACAGGCGCAGAAGTACAACGCCCGTTAGCCACAGTGGTAATCGGCGGAATAATTTCTTCAACGCTATTAACTTTAATAATATTACCCTTGCTAACAAGCTTGGTGTATAAATTGACGCATAAAAAATAATATAACGCGTGTCATTAATTATTCTCAAGTTGATTGGATATGTATGGCACGCTTAGTGATAAAATTTTAACTGTAGAGAAATGTAAAATGAAAACAGTACCAAGGAGTACTAAGTGAATAATGTTATGAAAAACGCAATACTTTTACTGTTAATGATAACGGGATTTTTTGCCTCGTTTTCGTTAATGGCGCATGGTGTTGATGATGCCACTAAACAGTTTTTAGAAGCTAACCAAGGTGCAGCAATATTTCCGTTTATTTATATCGGCGCAAAACATATGGTGACAGGTTACGATCACCTGCTATTTTTAGTCGGCGTGATCTTCTTTTTGTTTCGCAGTAAAGATGTGGTTATCTATGTCAGCTTATTTACGCTAGGTCATAGTTTAACCTTACTTTATGGCGTATTTAGCGATATTCAAATCAATGCCTATTTAATTGACGCCATTATCGGTTTGTCAGTGGTATATAAAGGTTTTGACAATTTAAGTGGCTTTAAACGCCTGCTGGGTTATCAGCCTAATACTAAATTAGCGGTGATGATATTTGGTTTATTTCACGGCTTTGGTTTAGCAACAAAAATTCAAGAGTTTAAGCTACCTGAAGACGGCTTAGTGACTAACATATTGTCATTTAACATCGGCGTAGAAATAGGGCAATTTTTAGCACTTGGTATGGTATTAATCATACTGAGCTTTTGGCGCAGACATCGCAGTTATTTAAGTTTTGCAACATTAACTAACACTGCCCTGATGAGTGCTGGTTTTATGTTAATCGGCTTACAACTTACTGGATATTTTATTAGTTAAGCGCTATCAGATTTGGCTCAGCTAATTGAGCCGAACAAAATACATAAACTCATAAAAATTAGTTCTTAAATAAGAACTAAAAAACCAAATAAGACTTAAATAGGATTTTTCATGAACGATTATAATGTTCCCGTACATTCAACCCGTACACTGATTAAAGCTGGCATTGTTGCTGTCATTATCGCATCACTGGTATTGATAACTTGCATTTTACCGGCTGAATATAATATTGACCCAACAGGTGTGGGTAAAGCGCTTGGCTTAACCGCTATTGCCGATGCGTCAGAAAAACCACCTACCTTAAATATCGACCGCGGAGTACAAGAAAAAGCGCTTCGCACTGATAATGTTGAAATTATAATTCCAGCAGGTAAAGGCTTGGAATATAAACTATACATGGATAAATACGCTCATGTGGAATACGAGTGGACCACCGATGGTGCTGAGCTTTACTTTGATTTTCATGGCGAGCCAGAAGGTGATACTACTGGCTATTTTGAAAGTTTTGCCATTACAACATCAAACAATATGAAAGGCTCGCTTACTACGCCATTTAAAGGTGTCCATGGCTGGTATTGGAAAAATAAAAGCGATAAGCCCGTTGTTGTGTCGTTAACCATGAAAGGTTTTTACACCATTAAAGGCTAGGTTTTTCATCTGAAATATAAGCCGCTAACCTTGTTCGAATGGTTTAGCGGTTTTTTTTTTATTAAGTGCTTATTCGCTTTTTTTAGGCTCTATAAATGCTGGATCGTTTAGTAGTGCTTCTTGGCAGTCATTGGCCTCTTGGCAATCTATTCTTTCATTTATACTTGGCTCGTGAACGGGAACTTCTTCCGCATAAACGCCTTTAGTGCGCCATTTCCCAGTTTGCCAACGTTTTAAGGCAATAAAACCACGCATACATTCATCTATGCTGGTTGCCACCCAAATACCGACTAAACCGTAGGCAAAATGCAGCCCAAAAAGCCAAGCCAAAGGCAGGGCGATAAACCACATAATAATAAAGCCGGCAGTTGACACATATTTGGCATCGCCAGAAGCTCGAAGTGACGCACCAACAATGAGATTAAAACTACGGCCAAACTCACCAACAATAGCAACGAATAGTATAAGCTTACCCATTGCCCAAATATCAGTATTGCTAGTAAACATGGCAAACCAATGATCAGAAAATATTAATAACACAAATACAAAGAACATAGCGCCAACAATGCCGAGCTTTATACCCGACATCAACTGGTTATGTGCATCTTCAAAACGTTTGGCGCCAATATAATGTGCCACTTTTATTTGTACGCCAGAGCTAATGGCAAAGCCGTATAAAATAGCGGTAAAGAGTAAGTTAAAGCTATAAATACGTGTTGCTAGCGCGAATTCTCCCATGGTTACCACCATTACTGTCATTAAAATTTGGGTAAACTGCCAAGACATAGGCTCTAAAACCGATGGCGTGGCAATTTTGAGAATGGGAGCTGCGTCTTTCCTGAAAAACGTCCAACTACTCGGTAACGAAATTTTAATTTTTAAATGCTTAGCAATAATCGTTAATGTGAAGCATAAACTAATGACCCAGGCTGTAACCGAAGCGTAGGCGACACCTTGTACGCCAAGAGCAGGGAAACCAAACTTACCATCAATGAGTAAGTAGTTAAAAAGTATGTTCACTACCGTCATCACGGCTGTTGACCACATGTTCCAGTGGGTTTTTCCTTGCGATGTCAGAACTGCTGCAGCAGCAAAGCGAATGGCTAGCACCCAAGTGCCCATGCCAATAGTTTGTAAATAAATGCTTGCCATACCTGCCATGTCATCTTTAAGCCCCATCCAGTGAGCAAAGTCTGTGGCAAATAGCGTCATGAGTATGGTCAACAAAATACCGACGAACAGCAGTATTACAAAAAGCACGCCATAGGTTGTTGCCAGTTTGCTATGATCGCCTGCGCCTATACGTTGGGCTGCAACACTACTACCACCTTGATGCAAAGTAGAGTAGAGCGCAAAGGCGATACCTAAAATTGGCATAATGGCACCGATAGATGCAGCGGCAGAGTCTGATATGCGGCTTAAAAACCATGCATCAGTCACATTGATCATAAAAATAAAAAATAGATCAATAAAAATAGGCCAAGTTAAACTAAATAAACTTCGCTCAGCGACTGACTGACTAGATTTAGGCACAATATTTCCTCGAAAATTAACGACATGAAAGTATAACAGTTGATAGCCGTGTTGTTATTACATACGAATGTTTCAATATGTAAGGGCCGTGTTCAGTGGTATCTGTTGATGAAATGAGGATAATATCACCTGTTTGCTGCTTTAATCAGCAAACAGTAAGAAAAATGAAATAAAATGGCAATTATTGCAAATTAGCACTTTACAAACAGCCGCACAGTATTTAATATTCGCCTCGTTCTGAAGCAGCGATGCTTTTTAACTTCAGGTGAGATGGCTGAGTGGTCGAAAGCACCGGTCTTGAAAACCGGCAAGGGTTTGTAGCCCTTCTAGAGTTCAAATCTCTATCTCACCGCCACATTAAGAAAAGCCCGTTATATCGAAAGATATAACGGGTTTTTTGCTTTCTGAAGCATGATAAAATAGGGTTTGTAGCGCAGCACCTATTTGTAGAGTTCAAATCTCTATCTCATCGCCACATTAAGAAAAGCCCGTTAACGAAAGTTGATGGGCTTTTTGCTTTCTGAAATATAGAAAATGAATAGGGTTTGTAGCGCAATACCTGTTTGTAGAGCTCAAATCTCTGTCTCATCGCCACATTAAGAAAAGCCCGTTAATCGAAAGATTGACGGGCTTTTTGTTTTCTGAAGCATGATAAAAATAGGGGTTGTAGCACAGCACCTATTTGTAGAGTTCAAACCTTTATCCCAAGGCTTTTCTTATAAACTACAGAGCCAAATTTTAACCTTGAATTTATTGGCTGTTTTTTGTTCTAAGATTGTAATGCCGTGTAATGTTTTTTGCTGTGCAAATAAACTAGGATGCTTTTCAAATTACACAAAGCACTAAAAGTATTAGTTCGTTGAATTTCCCTATTGACCTGAACATTTTTTTCAGTGCCGCTTGGTACTTAATACCGATATTTATATTTACTATCGTCATGAAGTCTGCATGCTTCAAAGGCTTTATCAAAGGTATGCTTGGAGAGTGGCAAGTTAACTTGCTCATTAAGTTTTTCTTAGACAAAAATGATTATCACCTCATTAAAAACGTAACGCTGCCTACTTTTATTGATGGTAAAAAACATGGCACCACTCAAATTGACCACATCATCGTATCAAAATATGGTGTTTTTGTAGTTGAAACCAAGAATATGAAAGGTTGGATTTTTGGTAGCGAAAACCAAAAGCAATGGACCCAACAAACCTTTAAACACCAGTCTCAATTTCAAAATCCACTTCACCAAAATTATAAGCATGTTAAAACGTTAGAATATCTTCTCTTAACAAGATGTAACGCAAAGAATGATTATGTTTTTTCCGTCATTATCTTTATTGGTGATAGTACTTTTAAAACTAAAATGCCAGAAAATGTTAGGTTTGCGAGAGGAGGTATTGAATATATCAAAAGTAAAACTGATATTGTTTTCAACGCTCAGGAAGTTGTCAGTATTGTTGAACAAGTCGAAAGTGGCAGGTTAGAACGTAGTTTTAAAACTAACCGACAACATGTTAGGCATGTACAAGAAATTATAAAAGACAAATTTGATACCAAATCTTGTTCAAAGTGCGGTGCAGAGATGGTGTTACGTAAAGCTACTAAAGGTATAAATGCAGGTAGTGAGTTTTTAGGCTGTAGTACATTTCCTAAATGCAGAAATGCAGAAATGCAGAAATGCAGAAATGCAGAAATGCAGAAATGCAGAAATGTACTAATGGCTAATTAGTATTGTTTAAGGTTAATGAATTTAAATAATAAGGAATTTTATTTTGTATCTAGAAAACTTCACAGTTAAAAACTATCGAAAATTTAGGGAAAAAGATAATACAGTTTATTTTGTTGAACCTCACCTAGTTGAATCAAAAGATGGCGGCGATGATACTTGTCATTCAGTCGTTGCGCCATCAACAACACTTATTATTGGTAAAAATAATACGGGAAAAACCACAATAGTTAATGCTTTAAAGTTAATTTGTGAGAATAAACAACCTAGGGCATCAGATTTTAATATAAAATATTTGAATGACCTTTTTGTTAAATATCAAAAAGTTGAAATAAATAATGAATCATTACCAGAGCTTATGTTTACAATAACAGCAAAGGTAGATTTACTTAATAGTGACTTGATGACCAATTTAGCGGAATTTGTCACATTAAATACCGCACCAAATGGTTTAACAGAAGTTAAAATTTCAATAAAGGTTATCGTTGCTGAAGAGTCTGCATTTATAGACGCAGTAAAAGACATCATTGAGCATGTTAGAGAGCACAACTTAGATAATATGGACTCTATCGAGCTTTTTTATCAACTCTTAGAACAAAAGTCAGAATTTTTAATACTTAATAATGATAAAAATTTATTCAAAATACAGTTTTTTAACATTAATGGTGTTAAAGCTAAAAAATTTGCATTAAAAGACTTAATAAATTTACAGGAAATTAAAGCTAATCGTCATTTAAAAGAAGGTGTTTTACGCGAGGTTTTTAATAAAATTGTTAAATTTCAATTTGATAATAATAAAACAGATAAAGATCAACTTGAAATTAAAATTAAAGAAATAAATCATGCTTTAACTGACGTAATTGAAAGTAAAAATACTAAAATTTCTGAGGTTTTACAGCAGATTGAAACAACAGAACATGTTGATCTAGCTTTAAAGGGGGATGTATCTTACGAAAGTATTGTTAGAGATTTAATTAAGTATAACTTTTCAGATAACGACGATTATATTCCAGAAGGTCAATTCGGTTTAGGTTACATCAATTTGCTCAATATTATTGGTGAAATCATCCACTATGTTGATAGTTATCAAAATGGTAGTCATAACAGCCAAATCAATTTGCTTTTTATTGAAGAGCCTGAAGCATTTATGCATCCACAAATGCAAGAATTCTTTATTAATCGTATTGATAATGCAGTAAAGAAAGCCTTAGGTATTGCTAATGAGGAAGTAGATGATAAAAAAGTTTTAAACTGTCAAATTGCAATTACCACTCACTCATCTCATATCGTAAATAGTAAAATTCATAGTAGTAATTCATTTGATAATATCAATTATTTAACGGCTATCGATAAAGCTAGCACTGTTGTTAAGTTAAGTGATGAAGTTGTTGCCGGTGAAGAAGGGCTTGGTAGCGATAATTTGAAATTCATAAAAAAACATATCAAGTATAAAGTATCAGAATTATTTTTCTCTGATGCAGTTATCTTCGTGGAAGGTGCGACAGAAGAAGCTTTGCTACAATTCTACCTTGAGAGAAATGAAACATTAAAAAACTATTATATTTCAGTTTTTAATATTAATGGTGCCCACGGAAAAGTATATTTTCCTTTGATTAAATTGCTAAAAACTCCTTGTTTAGTAATAACGGATCTAGATATTAAGCGTGAAAAGTGTGAAAGAGGTGCTAAGCATACTGAAGGTGATAAAAATTGCGATGTATGTGGACACATCAAAGATGTTTCTGACACAGCAGATATACAGTCTAAGGTCTGTCTCTTATACACATCTCCGAGCCCACGAGACTAAGGCGAATCT